>Ga0209415_10019417_pt1 | contig 10644 bp, 7 predicted proteins | sample PeaSoiSIISIP2007_FD_187696 | JGI IMG/M metagenome (GOLD analysis project Ga0209415, IMG submission 187696) | Peat soil microbial communities from Weissenstadt, Germany - SII-SIP-2007 (SPAdes) (version 2) | ecosystem: Environmental > Terrestrial > Soil > Wetlands > Peat | place: Germany... | reverse complement strand
CCCAGGTCATCGGGGCGTGTGGCGCGCAAGGTCCCTTTGGGGGCCTTGCCTACTGCCGTTCGCACGGCGCTAACGATTACTGCGTCTCTCATACAACCCTCCAGACAGCCAGTGGGACAGGCCTCCTGGCCTGTCTTCTACCGGCCCTAATTCCTCAGCGGCTTGCCGCTCTTCAGCGTGAAAGCAATCCGCTCCTGCGTCTTCTTCTCACCGCACAAAGAAAGAAAAGCCTCCCGCTCCAAATCCAGCAGATACTGTTCGCTGACCGGAGTGCCCGGCGTGACGTTGCCGCCGCATAGCACGTAGGCCACCCATTTCGCCACCTTCACGTCGTGATCGCTGATGTAGTCGCCCTCGCGCATCACGTGCACGCCCAGCTTCAGTGTGGCCAGCAGATTTTGGCCCGGGGCCGGAATATCCGTGCGCGGCAGCGGAGCGGCATAACCCGCATGAGCCATCTCCCACGCGACATCCTTGGCATCCACGATGAGCCTCTCGCGGTTCATGGTCACCTGGTCGCTCAGCTTTAAGAAGCCCAGCCGCCGCGCCTCCGCGGCAGACGTGGAGACCTTGGCCATCGCCACCGTTTCAAAATTCTTCCGTAGGGCTTCCAATAGCTCGACGGATTCGCTCCGGCCGCCCTCGCGCACGGACGCGGCGGCATCAATGGCGTGCAGCGTCATCTCCTTGCAGCCGCCGCCGCCGGGCAGCAGCCCCACGCCGGTCTCCACCAGGCCTATGTACGACTCGGCATGCGGTTGCCGCCGCGCCGAGTGCAAAGCGATCTCCGCCCCGCCGCCAAAACAGAAGCCGTACGGCGCAGCCACCACCGGCCGCGGGCAGAATTTGATCGACGCCGTCATCCGTTGGAACGCGCGGATGGCGAAATCCACGTCGTCCCATTCGCCTTCCTGGATGCTCAGCAGCAGTTGCATCAGGTTCGCCCCCACGGAGAAGTTGTCCGTGTCGCCGCTGATGACGAACGCCGCGAAGTTCCGCACGGCATCGCTCTCGGGACGCAGCGTGTCGGTCACCATGCGAACGATGTCTTCCCCGATGGCGTTCTTCTTCGAGTGGAGTTCCAGGCACGCCACGCCATCGCCCAGATCCACCAACGAGGCGCCCGGGTTCTTCTTAATGACGCCGTGCGACGCGCGGAAATCCGCCACGCGCGCAATGCCCTCGGCCTTCGAGACCTTCTCGTAGGAACTTCGAGCCACGTTGAAGCACTCGCGGCCCTGTTCCCCTGGCACGGGCCAGCGATACCACGACGCGCCGCCCGCGGCCAGTAGTTTCTCGACCGCGGCGCTCACCGGCTCACCCGCGGCCCGCATGCGCTCGACGGTGGCCGGCACACCCGCGGCGTCCCAAAGCTCGAACGGCCCCATTTCCCAATTGAACCCCGCGCGCATTGCGCGATCCACGCTGGCAGGCTCGTCGGCGATCTCGGGCAGACAATCGGCGGCGTAGTTCCACAGGCCGCTCAGGAGGCGCCAGTGGAAGCGCGCGCCCTTGTCCTTTCGGACATCGCCCGAGAGCAATTGAGCGAGACGATCCGGAAGCTGTTCCGCGTTCTTCGCCATTTCGAGACTCGGCAGCTTGACCTTCGCCGCCGGCTTGTATTCGAGCGTCTTCCAATCCAGCGCGAATCGCTCTTCCTTGCCCGCGCTGTCTTTCACCTTCTTGTAAAAGCCCTGCCTGGTCTTATCGCCCAGCCATCGCCGCTCGATCATCGCCTGCACGAACGAAGGGACGGCCATCTGCTCATCCGCCCCGGAATGCGAGCGGGGAAAATTGCGAGCCACGTGCACCAGTACGTCGATCCCGACCAGGTCCGCCAGGCGGAATGTCCCGGTCCGCGGCCAGCCGATGGCGGTGCCGGTCAGCGCGTCGACCTCCTCGATGGTCAGGTCTTCGGCCTGCATCAGGCGCACCGCCTCCAGCATGATAAAGACGCCGATGCGGTTGGCGATGAAGTTCGGCGTGTCGCGCGCGAAGACCACCTCTTTGCCCAGCCGCAGGTCGGCGAACCGCGCGATGTCCTCGACCACTGCGCGATCCGTCTCCGGCGCCGGAATGATCTCGGCCAGCCGCATGTAGCGCGGCGGATTGAAAAAGTGCACGCCGAAAAATCGCCGCCGCACCTGCTCCGGCATCTTCGCCGCGATGGATGCCACAGGCAGTCCGCTGGTATTCGTGGTCAGAATGGCGCCCGCCTTCAAGTGCGGCGCGACTCTGTCCAGCAGGGACTGCTTGATGGCTAGGTTTTCCGAGACCGCTTCGATGACCCAGTCGCAATCGCGAAGCAATGCCAGGTCGTCATCGAAATTCCCGGTCGAAATGTGCGCGGCAAAGGCCGGGTCGTAAAAAGCGGCGGGCTTGGATTTCTTGAGGGCGTCGAGCGCCTGCACCGCGATCGCGCTGCGGGCGCTGCCCTCCGCCGGGATATCCAGCAGCACCACCGGCAGCCCCGCGTTGGCCAGGTGCGCCGCAATGCGTGAGCCCATGGTCCCGGCTCCCAAAACGGCGGCTTTGCGAATGAGGGTTGAAGGGGTCGCGGCGGACGGTACTACACTATCCGCGGGTTTCAGAATGGTTTCAGCGGTCATTTGGGTGTCTCCTGTTGCTCAGCGCCCTTACGGGTTTTTCCACGCGCGACCAAACCTTGTGTCAAAGTCCGCGCGAATTGCGAGGCAATCTCTTCCGCGGAAAGCGGTCCATCGGGCTCGTACCACTGGCAGATCCAGTTCACGGCGCCGGCAATCGAAAAGGCCGCGATCTTGGGATCGCACGGGGTGATCGATCCGTCGGCAATCCCTTCCTGGATGAACGATCGCAGCCGGCGGTCGATCTTTCTCTTGTATGTTCGCACTTCCGTCAGTGCATCGCTCGACAGGTCGCCTTCGTCGAGCCGCATCACGCACCGCCCGAAATTTACAGTCATGACATTTGCGTAGGCGTAGATAAAAGCCTCGACCTTTTCCAGGCCGGTGCCGCAATGGGCTGCGATATCGTTGAGAATTTCACCAATGAGTCCGGTGCCCACGCGGTAACACTCCAACAAAATCTCTTCCTTGTTTCGGAAGTAGTGGTACAGGGCCGGTTTCGTGATATTCAGGCGGTCGGCAACATCGTTCAACGAAGTCCGCCCGTAGCTCTTTTCCAGAAATAATTGCGCGGCAGTGTGAAGAACCGCCTCGCGCTTGGTGGCGGGGTCGCGGCGGCGGCTGGCGAATGCTTTCCAGTGCGATGGCGAGACTGCGTTCTTCATGACGCTGCGTCTTTTCCCGACGTACGTGCGGGCGCACCGGTTGACACCGGCGCGCGCAATTGATATCTTACCCACGGGTAAGAAAAAACGCAAGCGGCGCCGGCAGTCTCGCCGGTGTCGATTTTTTCGGCCCTAGCGAAATTCGCGTCCGCGCAGTTCGGAGTACGATCATGCGCACTTTGACGGAAGACGATTTACCCCTGCAATGCATCTATCGATTTGAGCGGGAGCGAGCCCATCATATATTCCTGACGCAGCCGTTCGACGGCGGGCAGGTGCGCGACTGGACCTGGTCGCAGGCGGTGGGCGAAGCTCGCCGCATGGCCACCTACCTGAAGGCGCAGAACTGGGAGCCCGGAAGCCGCGTCGCGATTCTCTCGAAGAACTGCGCCTGGTGGATCCTGGCCGATATGGCCATCTGGATGGCCGGGCACGTCTCCGTGCCGATTTATCCTTCGCTGAAGGCGCAGACCATCCGCCAGATCCTGGAGCATAGCGAAGCCAAGGCCTGCTTCATCGGGGCGACCGACGAGAGCGAGGCCGCCATCCTCGGCATCCCCGCGGGTGTAACATGCGTTCGCTTCCCCACCGAGCCGACCGGCGACTACACCGATTGGGGCTCGCTGGTGGCTTCGAACCCGCCTCTCGAAGGCGCTCCTATGCGTGCTGCCGGCGATCTGGCGACCATCATCTACACCTCCGGCACCACCGGCCTGCCGAAGGGCGTCATGCACAGCTTCGCGGCCTTCAGCTACGACGTAAAGGTCATCACCGAACTTTACGGCTTTACCTCGGAGCTGCGCATTCTTTCGTATCTGCCTCTGGCCCACATCGTCGAGCGCATCGGAACGGAGTCTCTCTTCATCCGTCTGGGCGCCCGCATCTTCTTCACGGAGGGCCTGGAGACCTTCCTGACCGACTTGAAGCGCGCGCAGCCCACGCTGTTCCTTTCCGTGCCGCGCCTTTTGCTCAAGTTCCAGCAGGGCGTGTTCGCCAAGATCCCCAAGCAGAAGCTCGACCGGCTGCTGCGGATACCGATCCTCCGCGCCGTCGTCAAGAAGCGCATCCTCCATCAGCTCGGCCTGTCGTCCGTGAATCTCGCCTGCTGCGGAGCCGCGCCCCTGCCGCCCGAGATCCTGCTGTGGTATCGCAATCTCGGCCTGAATCTCGCCGAGGGATACGGCATGACGGAGACCTCGGTCACCAATCTTCCCGCGCCCGGCACGGTGCGCGCGGGATACGTCGGCCGCGGCCTCGAGGGCGTCGAGATGAAGCTCGGGGAGAACAGCGAGCTGCTCATCAAGAGCCCCATGAACATGCTGGGCTACTACAAGGATCCGCAGGGCACGCGGAACAGCTTCACCGAGGACGGCTTCTTCCGCACCGGCGATCTCGCCGCCATCGCGCCCGACGGCCAGCTCAAAATCATCGGCCGCGTGAAGGAGCAGTTCAAGACCAGCAAAGGCAAGTACGTGGCGCCCGCCCCCATCGAGAGCATGCTGGTGGCGCATCCCGCGGTCGAGTCCGGGTGCCTCATGGGCGCCGGGTTGCCCAGTCCCTTCGCGGTGATTTTGCTCACGGAGGAAGCACGCAAGCGCTGCGCCGATCCCCTGGCGAAGGCGGCCCTGGAAGAGTCTCTGCAGACGCAGATGGCAGAAGTCAACGCCCGCCTGGATCCTCACGAACGCGTCAAGTTCCTGGCGATTGCCGAAGGACCATGGACCATCGGAAACGGCCTGATGACTCCCACGCTCAAGATCAAACGATCGGTTCTCGAGGCCCGCTACCTAGCCCTGGTCGACGAGTGGAACAACCGCAATGAGCCCATCGTCTGGGAATCGGCGGTGTCCGGCCGCGCCGAGACGATTGTCGCCAGGTCTTCGACGGGTTGACAGAGGGCCTGCGACTTAGTACACCGTTTCAGAAGTTCACTAACGTATCGTGGGACCGCTTGCTGACGCGCGCGGCTCCGATCAGAGCCGCGACCGTAAAGGGCGCGGTCTTCCCCGAATACGTGACCGTATTTGCCAAACCGATTTTTCCCAGCTCCTGCGCTCACGAAACCGGTCCCAGGCCGGAGATCCCGCTACGGCAGAGCGACTGACCGCCGTCGCATACATAGACCGCGCCGGTGATAAACGACGCTGCATCCGAACACAGGAAAAGCGCGAGATCGGCCAACTCGTCCTTGGTGCCGTACCGCCGCAGCGGAATACCCTTTTCCACCGCGCGGCGCGCCTCTGGAGTGGGAGCCAGCCGCTGCATGCCTTCGGTATCGGCTGTCGGACCAGGTGTGATGCAGTTGGCGCGGATGCCTTCCCGGCCCCACTCCAGCGCCAGGGTCTTGGTGAGCAGTTCCACGCCGGCCTTGGCCGCGCACACGTGGGCCTGGTAAGCCAGTGGAATAGTCGCGTGATTGGCCGAGATGCTGAGGATCGAAGCGCCGGGCTTGCGCAGGAAAGGGTACGCCGCGCGGCAGGTATTGAAGGTCCCCAGCAGATCGATATCGATCACCGCCTTAAACCCGTTGGCCGACATGCCGGCGACCGGGGCCGGAAAATTTCCAGCCGCGGCGCACAGCAGGATGTCGACTCCGCCGAATTGCTCGCGGGTCCGCCCGAGAGCCGCTTCGACGGCGGCGTAATCGCGGACATCGAGTGCGGCAGTTTCCGCCGTACCGCCCGCCGCGCGGATGGCCGATGCGGCCGCATCCAGACGCTCCTGCTTGCGTCCCGCCAGCACCACTGCCGCTCCATGTTCGGCAAACCGTTCCGCCATCCGCAGCCCGATCCCGCTGCCTCCGCCGGTGACGAACGCCACCTTGTCCTTCAACAGATTCGCACGAAAGATGCTTTCCATGATGGTGCAGGATAGCATAGGGGGCTGTGGCAGAAGTCCACTACATTACGACCGTCGCACCGAACCGCTTGCTTACGCGCGCGGCTCTGATCGGAGCCGGGCCCAGAGGTGAGCCAGCGTCGACATGAGTGTCGACGCGGCACGCTGGAGAGCGTGCGCCACGGATGGATACGAGGCTGTGTTTATGAAAATGGGGTACCAATCTAAGCGAGGGTTTCCCGCAGCACTTTGGCACGCTGTTCCGCCCGGAAATTGCGCAGCCTCTCGCGCAACTCCGGACGACTGTTGGCCAGAATCGCGACGGCCAACAGGGCAGCGTTGCGCGCGCCCGGCGCTCCGATGGCGAGAGTTCCCACCGGGATTCCCGCGGGCATCTGGACAGTGGAGAGCAGCGAGTCCATGCCCTTCAGCGCGGCACTCTCCATAGGGACGCCCAGCACGGGCAGGAGCGTGTGCGCCGCGCAAACACCCGCCAGGTGCGCCGCGCCGCCGGCCGCCGCGATGATCACTTCGATTCCCCGCGACTCGGCCTGCCCCACGTACTCCGCGGTCTCGGCGGGCGTGCGGTGCGCCGAGAGCACCCGGCATTCGTGAGGCACATCGAAGCTCGCGAGCACATCGGCAGACTGGCGCATGACATCCCAGTCCGACTTGCTGCCCATGATTACCGCCACCAGGGGGGTGCGATCGGCCATCGCTATTGCCCCTGCGCCAGGGTGAACCCGTTCTGTCCGTCGAAGGTCCGCAGCGACTGGGTGAGGGCGATATCGATTCCCGCGTCCGAGATGCGCTTCACCACATCGAGCAGCCGTCCCATCGGTACGGGGGTTTCGGACATGAAGCGGCAGCGGAAGCTATCGGTGCAGAAGGTCTCGGCCATGCCCGCCGGCCAGACCTTGACGCCGCGGTTGTCGATCATCTGCAGGCGCAGTCCCTCGCCCGCGAGTCCGCCCACGGCCTCCGCCAGTTGGTTGGGATTGCGCGAGGGCCAGTAGACGAACACGTCGATGCCCTTGAGCTCCATGGCGGGGATGTGGGAAGCGCCGCCCGGCCGTTCCGCGCTCATCGATGCCACGCCTTCCGGGCGCTGCACATAGGTGACGGCTTTCAGGATGTTCGGCTTCTGGCCCATCCGCGCAATGACGGCAGCGGCGAACTCCTTGGTCCCGACCTTTTGGGTGCTGACGCCCTCGGTGAAAATGTCGTAAGTGTGGACGCCATCTTCGATAGTGCGCAGCCAGGCGTTGTGCACGCGGCCGGCGGCTTCCGCCTGGTTGATGTGCACCAGCATCAGCACCGAACCAAGCAGCAGGCCCGAGGGGTTGGCGAGATTTTGACCGGCACGCCGCGGCGCCGAGCCGTGGATGGCTTCGAACATGGCGCACGCCTCGCCGATGTTGGCGGAGCCTGCCAGCCCGACCGAGCCGGCGATCTGCGCGGCCACGTCGGAGAGGATATCGCCGTAGAGGTTGGGCATCACAATCACGTCGAAAGCCTCGGGCGTGTCGGCCATTTTGGCGGCGCCGATGTCCACGATCCAGACCTCCTTCTGAATGTCGGGATACAGGGCGGCGATCTCATCGAAGACCTTATGGAAGAGGCCGTCGGTCACCTTCATGATGTTGTCCTTCATGAAGCAGGTGACCTTCTTGCGATTGTGCAGGCGGGCGTACTCGAAGGCGTAGCGGATGATCTTTTCGCTGCCCGGCCGCGAGATCAGCTTGATGCAGGAAGTGACTTCGGGGGTCAACTGGTATTCGATTCCCGCGTAGAGGTCTTCTTCGTTTTCGCGAACGATCACCACGTCCATGTTGGGATGCTTGGTATCGACGAACGGGTGGTAGGAGACGCAGGGGCGGACATTGGCGTACTGGCCCAGCGTCTTGCGGGTGGTGACGTTCAGACTCTTGAAACCGCCGCCCTGCGGCGTGGTGATGGGGGCTTTCAGAAAGACTTTGGTTCGCAGGAGCGACTTCCAGGAACTCGGTTCGATGCCGGCGCTGTTGCCGCGCAGATAAACCTTTTCGCCAATCTCGATGGTCTCAATGTCGAGAGCCGCGCCGGACGCCTCCAGGATCTGGAGCGTGGCGTTCATGATTTCCGGGCCAATGCCGTCGCCATGGGCAACGGTGATGGGAGTTTTCGTGGGCATAGGGAACACCCAGGATAGTTGGATTGCGCCACATTGCGCAACCGGACGCCGCAGTCTTTTTCTGCATTTCGGGGATGGGCCCGCCCGGAACCGTCGTACGGCGCTTCGCGGCGGTTTCTGCCGCCAGAGACGTTCCCGTAAGGGACCGCCCGACACTTTCCAGGAACCCCTGGAACAACCCACTGATTCTGGATGCCTTGGTGGGGCAAGCTTCAGCCTGCCGCCGGCTTCAGCCGGCGCCTGGAGTTTCTACTTTTTGCCCAGTCAGAGGTGGGACACTCCGTGCACGGAGCGAGGTGATCGTTTCTTGTCGCCTGTCACTTGCCGGGCTCTTAGCCCGTCAGGGACAGGCCGGGAGACCTGTCCTACTGGTCCAGTTTGAAATCCAGGGTGATGGTGGTGATGGTTTCCACCGGCTCGCCATTCAGCAGCGCGGGCTGATATTGCCACTGGCTGACGGCATCGAGAGCGGCCTTCGCGAGCCGTGGATCCACCGTGTTGACCACTTTGGGACTGAGGACACTCCCCGACTTGGAGACGATCGCCTTCATGACCACCGTGCCTTCGACTCCGAGTTGCTGAAGGTCGGCGGGATAGACCGGCCTCGGCTGGCTGATCAGCCTGACTGCCGTGACGCTGCCGCCGACACGGATCCGCTGCTGCGAAGCGGCTGCCGCCGCGGGCCTTGCCGCGGAGGGTTTTTGGCCGTGGACGAGCACATTCTCCGAGACCGACCCGAGTTCCAGGTTGGCATCCACCCTGGCGGTCGCTCCGGTCACCAGGGTCACTTCCACCTTGGCTACCATGAAACCGGGAGTGGAGAACTCGAGCATGTAACGACCGGACGGTATGGAGGCGAAGCGGTACTCGCCGGCGGGGCCTGCGGTGGTGACCTCCTGATTGGAGGCGTCCAGGTTCTTGGCCGTCACGCGGCAATTCGGTATGCGCGCGCCGCTGGGGTCCTGCACAACTCCCGCAATGGCTCCGCGGGCCTGGGCGTACGCCGTGATGGCGGCGAAGGGCAGCAACACGGCGGCCACGGCGGCAGCGATGGCGATGGCGGCGCGCCGGCTCAACGGACGGCGGTTGCGGCCGCGATCGAGCAGCGCGCGGACGCGCGATTCCAGGTCCGAGGCTTCGGCCATGGCGGGCGCGTCGGCCCACTGGCTGCGTTTGGCGGAGAGCGCCCGCACCAGGTCCATGAGGTGGCCGGCATAATCGTGCGGGGCTACGCCGCGCAGCAGGACGGCATCGTCGCAGGCGCGCTCGCGCTCCTTGCGGAGTTCACGGAGGGCCAGCCATGCCAGCGGATGGAACCAGAACAGACAGCAGGCTGCCTGGGCGACGGCTTGCGCCAGCAGATCGAGCCGCCGCACGTGGACCAACTCGTGCAGCAGCACGGTGGCCAGGCGCGCCGCGGGCCATGCGGGCGCGTCGTCCGGCAGCACCACGACGGGGCGCAGGACGCCCCAGGTCAGCGGCATCGGCGCGTTGGCGCTCTCCACGACGCGGACGTGGCGGCGAATGCCCAGCGAGCTCGCCAGATCGTCCAGCATGGCGCGAGCATGTTGCGCCGGGGCGGCGCGCCGCACCATCCAGGAAGTGCGGGCGGCGCCTGCCAGAAAGCGTGTAGCGGCAGCGGTGCAACCGGCCATCCAGAGAATCAGCGGCCAGTTCATTGGCGCGGGCTTTCTGGCCGGGGCGGCCGGGGGTAATGGCACGCTACGCACGCGGGTTGCCGTCACCCGCTGCGCAACAGGCCGGGAGGCCTGTTCCACCGGGCTCCACTTGGGGACGGCGTCGACCACGGCCGGCAGCGCCAGCAGCGACGCGAATGTCGCGGTCCACAAATAGTGCCGCAGGGACGCGGACGAGCCGCGCAGAATCGTGCCCAGGGCGAATGCCGCCGCCAGAATCGCAGTTCCCTTCCAGGCGTTCTCTACAATGAATGCCATCCACGTCATAGGTCAGTCTCCTTCTTTCGCGGCCTCTTGTTTGGCCTCTTGGATCAGGTTCGAGATGCGGTCCAGATCCTTCTCGGAAAGATTGGCCGCGGAGAGATCCAGCAGCGCCGCCACGGCCTGCTCCACGGAGCCTTCGAAGAAAGTGGAGAGCAGGTGGCGCAGGGCGGAGCGGCGCGCGGTGTCGCGCGTCACGGTGGGCAGATAGACGTAGTGCAGCGATTCCTCTTCGTGCCGCACGTGGCCCTTCTCCTCGAGCACCCGCAGTTTGGCGCGCACGGCGGAGTAGGTCGGCGGGTCGGGGAGCGCCTCGTGGATCTGGGCTGCGCTGGCGCGTCCGCTCTGGTAGAGGATGTCCATGATCTGGCGTTCGCGCCGGCTGAGATTGCGATGTCCGTCTT
>Ga0209415_10019416_pt1 | contig 10644 bp, 11 predicted proteins | sample PeaSoiSIISIP2007_FD_187696 | JGI IMG/M metagenome (GOLD analysis project Ga0209415, IMG submission 187696) | Peat soil microbial communities from Weissenstadt, Germany - SII-SIP-2007 (SPAdes) (version 2) | ecosystem: Environmental > Terrestrial > Soil > Wetlands > Peat | place: Germany... | reverse complement strand
CGCACCGCGCCTCGTGACCCGCCGTCCGGCGCGACGGGCGCGCGGTCGCTCGGCGTCAGAGGCTGACGATCCGGTGCCCGACCGCGAGCGCGAGCGGGACCAGGAGCGCGAGCGCGTAGGGCTTGAGGGAGCGACGCGAGCCGAGCAGCACGAGGACGGCGAACAGGTAGAGCTCGGTGAGCGCGCGGAAGTCGCTGAGGTCGTTGTAGACGTAGGCGGACAGGAAGAGCGCCTGCACGAGGTAGAGCGCGAACCCGAGGCGCTCGTGGTCCGGCGCGGCTGTCGTGCGGAGCGACGCGGCGGCGCCGAGGGTGACGACGAGGAGCACGGCGAGCTCGACGATCCAGATGTCGTTGTCGGGATGGTGGACGGACAGCCGGCTGAGGTTGGTCGTGACGGCGTGCGCCAGCGGGTGCAGGGGCGAGCCGGCGTTCTCGTGGAGGTTCGACGAGAGCGGCACCTCCCGGGTCGTCTCCCACACGATGAGCTGCCACGCCGCGAACGCCACGAGCGGGATGGTCCAGGCCGCGTCCGCCCGGCCCGGCCGGGCGCGTCCGCGGGCGATGGCCAGCACCCGGATGAGCGCGAGCGCGGCGATGGCCACCAGCGCGGTCTCGCGGCTCAGGGCCGCGTACGCGAAGAGGCCGCCGGCGAGCACGAAGCGGCGTCGGCGGTACGCGAGCAGCGCGGCGAGCAGGCACGCGGCGGAGACCGGCTCGGTGAGGTCGCGGGCGAGGCTGAACCACAGGCCGAAGTACGCGGGGAGGAGCAGCCCCCAGAGGGCGTGGCGCTTCGCCGCCACCGCGACGACCGCGCCGAGGTACCCGATGGCGGCCATCGCGAGGACGTTGACGAGCACGAGCGAGGCCGGGACCAGGGGGGCCTGCCCGGCGGCGAGGAGCCACGCGAGGAACGGGTAGCCGATCCGCTCGAGTCGGAACGGGATGTCCAGGGTGATCCCGAACGCCGTCTTCTGGAGGTTCGCCGGGTCGAGGGCGAGGCGGTAATAGAACTCGCCGTCGTAGGGGTGGCCGTGGATCAGGCTGAGCCCGCTCGGGGCGGTGGCCGGGTTCACGAACGGGACGCGCGTCGCGAGGACGAAGTGGCTGATGTCGCCGGAGCCGGCGACGACGAGGCGGAGCGCGACGAAGACGACGGCCGCGAGGAAGACGATCGCCGCGACCCCGGCGGGACGGTTCAGCCGGGCGAGGATCGTGTCACGCGTCCGCGGCCCCACCCCGCGGGAGGACGCCGGCACGCAGGGAGCGTAGCCAGGCACCGACGGTGCGCACGGGGACTCGGCGCGGTGCGTTCACCGCGTCGGGTCGCGGTCAGGGGCGAAAGACGGTGAGCCCCATCGACTCGTAGTTCGAGCCGAACTGGTCGATGGACTCGACGGGCACGACCCGCCCGTCGGGTGGTCGCTGCTGGCCGAGCGCGGCCGCGACGCCCTCGCACTTGCCCTGCAGGTGCTTGTAGTTGGTCGCGTAGACGTACCAGATGGTGTGCGGCCCGGCGAGGCGCAGCACGCGGTCGGCGAACGCCGACGGGCTGGCGGCCTGCATGCGCGGCGCGTAGTCGACCCAGTTGATCCGGTCGGGGGACGCGCCGTCGGGGAAGGTGACCTGTCGGAGCCCGGGGACGCTGCGCAGCAGCCGGCTGGCGGACGGGCCGACCTGGTCGGGGCAGTAGGCGACGACGTCGCCCGGGTGAGCCGACGCGGCGATGATGTCGGCCGACTGCGCGGCCTGGGTCCGGTTCTCGGTGTAGTTGCGGATCCCGCCGATGATGCCGAACGTCACCACGACCGTGACGACGCCGACCCGGAGCCACCGGTTGGTGAAGCAGGTGATCCCGACGGCGGCGAGCAGCGCGTAGAAGGGGAACATCACCGACGGGTAGCGGGCGTCGAACGCCGTGCCGGCGACGAACCCGACGCTGGTGCCGAGGAGGAGCGTGCCCGCGGCGAGGACCGCCTCCCGGCGGGTGGCCGGCTGGGTGCGCACGTCGAGCTCGATGGTGGTGTCGTCGCGGCCGCGCCCGAAGACGCCGAACACGACGAGGGTGAGGAGCGCGAACAAGAGGAGGTAGGTCTCGCCGTGCTCGTTGCTGCCGGCGAAGCGCAGCACCGTCTCGGCGACGGCGGACCAGGGGACCTGCGGGTCGCCCCACGGGGTGCCGGTGTGCTGGTTCTGGTAGGCGAAGGTCGGAAGCCACGGGATGAACGTCAGCCCGCCGACGACGACCGCGGCGATGACCCGCGTCGTGCTCCGCCGCGCCGCGCCCGGCCCGGCCCGCACGGCCCGAATGACGAGGAGCGCCCCGGCGACGGCGAGCAGGTACAGGCACCAGTACTGGGTGTAGAGGAGCAGCCCGGTGACGAGCGCGACGAGCGCGAGCCACCCGAGGGTGGGCCGCTCGAGGGCCCGCAGCGTGACCACGTAGCCGGCGAAGACGAGCAGCATGATCAGCGAGTACATGCGGGCCGACGTCGCGTACGTGACCGCGTACGGCGACGCGGCGACGACGAGCACGGTCAGCCAGGCGACGCGCCGGCCCCCGAGGCGCCGGCCCGCGAGCCAGGCGAGGGGCAGTGTCGCGACCGAGAGGACCGCCGAGAGGGACCGGGCGGCGACGTTCCCGATCCCGAACGCCTGGACCCAGAAGTGCAGCAGGACGTAGTAGAGCGGCGGCGCGCCGTCCTGGCGGAGCGCGGCGTGCAGCTGGGACAGGGGGAGCCGGGCGACGTTGACCGAGAGGGCCTCGTCGAGCCACAGGTCGGACTTCGTCGTGAAGCGCAGCGCCGTCGTGACCACGAGGACCCCGGCGACGGCGAGCGCCATCCAGGGAACGAGGGGCCGGGGGCCGGACGTGTCGGGCGGCGCGGGTCGCGCCGGCGCGTCGACGGCCATCGGGGAACCTTACGTGGCCGACGTGAGGTGAGCGGTTCGGCCGCGACCCCACGGCGCGCCGACGACCGGCGACGCGGGGTGCGCGCGCGGCTACGGACCGTCGCCGAACTGGCTGGTGAGCAGGGCGCCGACCTCGCGGACGGTGTCGGGGGGCGCGAAGGGGAGGTTGAAGATCGGCTCGTCGATGCCGGCGTCGAGGATGGCGGCGACCTGCTCGGTGACCTGGTCGGCGGTGCCGATCGTCGCGCCGGCTACGAACTCGGCCCCGGCGAGGTCGGTGATCATGCGGCGGGTCTCGTCGGCGGCGCTGGCCGTCGGCGCGAGGAACAGCGACCCGAGCCGGGTGGTGGTGATCGTCGCCGGATCGCGTCCCGCGTCGGCGCAGTGCTGGCGCAGCACGTCGAGCTTGTGGCGGACGGTGTCGAGGTCACCGGACACGTTGCAGCGGTCGGCGTAGCGGGCGACGAGCGCGAGGGTGCGACGCTCGCCGCCGCCGCCGATCATGATCGGTGGCCCGCCGGGCCGCACCGGCCGGGGGACGTTCTGGACGGCGTCGACGCGGTAGTAGCGGCCGTGGAACGTTACGGACGGCTCGGTGAACATGGCGCGGCAGATCTGGACGGCTTCCTCGAGCCGGTCGAGGCGCTCACCCGCGGACGGGAAGTCGTAGCCGAACGCGACGTGCTCGATGTCGTGCCACGCCGCGCCGATGCCGAGCACGGCCCGGCCGCCGGAGATGACGTCGACCGTGGTGACGAGCTTGGCGAGCAGCGCCGGGTTGCGGTACGTGACGCCGGTGACGAGGGTGCCGAGCTCGGCCCGGTCGGTGCGGGCGGCGAGGGCGCCGAGCACGGTGTAGGCCTCGAGCATCGGCCGGTCGGCGCCGCCGAGGGCGGGCAGCTGGTAGAGGTGGTCCATCACCCACAGCGACGCGAACCCGGCGGACTCTCCGGCGGTGGCGAGGTCGAGGAACTGGGGGAAGAGCGGGCCGTCGCCGAACGTGAAGTTGGGGAGCTGCAGCCCGAAGCGCGTCATGCGGCCCGACGCTACCGGGTCAGGCGACGAGCTCGGCCCGGAGCGTGTCGAGGGTGTCGGCGGCGACCCCGATCTGGCGGGCGTAGCCGCGCCAGGACCCGTAGCGGTCGCCGACGAGCGTGGCGAGCTGGGTCATGGTGCTGGCGTGCGCGCCGAGGATGTCGGGTGGGAGGCGGTCCCAGATCTCGTCGATGCCGGGGCGGACGGCGCGGGTGCGGGCGTGGAGGTCGTCGATGACCTCGTGGGTGAGCGCGTAGTCGGCGACGATCGTCTCGTCGGGGACGCCGAGCACGCCGAGCAGCACGGCGGAGAAGACGCCGGTGCGGTCCTTGCCGGCCATGCAGAAGAACACGGTGGGCCGCGTCGCGGGCCGGGCCAGGTGGTCGAGCGCGGCCGCGTAGGCGGGCGCGCCGTGCTCCATCATGGTGAGGTACACCCCGGCGGCGGACGTGGGCGGCGTCCAGTTGGGCGGCCGGACGACGTGCATGGCGCGGTCGGTGGTGGGCAGGTGGACGTGCTCGATCTCGAGTTCGCCGAGACGGCCGATGCCGACCTCATCGAGCTCGTCGTGGGCGCGGAAGTCGAGGGCGCTGCGCAGCCCGAGCTCGGCGAGGCGGACGCCGTCGTCGTCGGTGAGGTGGTGCAGCGAGTCGCTGCGGTACACCTGGCCCCAGCGGGTGGTGTGGCCGGTGTCGGTCGGGTAGCCGCCGAGGTCGCGGAAGTTGATCGGCCCGGCGAGGGCGACGCGCCGTTCGCTCACGGTGGGGTGGCCGCGCCGTGGGTGCGGGCGAGGCGGGCGAAGCGCTCGTGCTCGACGAGGATGAAGATCCCGTGGGCCTCGACGCAGAGCCGGTCGCCGGCGTGGAGCGTCCCCTCGGTGCGGACCTTGCGGCCCTCGATGCCCGCGACGTGGCCGGCGAGGGTCAGCTCGGTGTAGAGCGGGGTGGGGCTGCGGTAGGTGATGGTGAGCGTGCCGGTCATGGCGCCGACGCCGCCGGCGATGTTGGCGACGCCGAGCAGCTCGTCGAAGAGCCCGGCGATGATCCCGCCGTGCACGCAGCCGGGCGGTCCCTCGTACGCGGCGCCGAGCACGGCGTGGCCGACGACGGCGCCCTCGCGCAGCTCGCAGTGCAGCGGCGGCGCGAGCGGGCTGTACAGCCCGATCATCGGGCTGAACGGGAAGAAGTCGTGGGGCTCGACCTCGACGCGGGGTCGGGCGGGCATCGACGCCCGCCACGGCTGGGTCGACGCGTCGAGGGCGTCGGCCGCGGTCTCGACGGCCTCGGCCGCGGTGGTGAGCACGGCCGCGGAGGCGCCGGGCCGTACGACGAGGTCGGTGGCGCGGCGCAGCGCGGCGACGAGGCGCGCCAGCTCGGGTCCGGGTGGGCAGGCGTCGTCGGCGCGGTGGCCGTCGACGATGTTGGGCTGGTCGCTCACGAGCCCGCCTGGGGGGACGGAGGGGTCGGGCTTACTCCTCGACGATGGAGATCGCCTGCTTCGGGCACTGCCGCACCGCCTGCTCCACCTTGGGGCGCAGGTCGTCGGACGGCTCTTCCTGGAGGAGATAGAGGAAGTCGTCGTCGCGGACCTCGAACACCTCGGGAGCGATGCCCATGCAGATGGCGTTGCTCTCACAGACGTCGAAGTCGACTACCACCTTCCAGGCCATCTCGTCTCCTCTGGTCCCCCGCGCCCGGGACTCTACTCGGGTGCCAGGTTGGTGAAGTCCGGGTCGCGCTTCTCGAAGAAGGCGGCGATGGCCTCCCGGTTGGCGGGCCCGCCGGTGAGGCGGGCGAACAGCGCCTCCTCGCGCTCGCGGGCGGCGGTGGCCGCGTCGAGCCAGCCGGTGCGCAGCAGCCGCTTCGTCTCGACGAGCGAGACGAGCGGCATCTGGGCCATGGCGCGGGCGACGGTGAGCGCCTCGTCGAGCAGCTGGTCGGGTGCGCAGACGCGCCAGACGAGCCCGCTCGCCTGGGCGGCGGCGGCGTCGAGCCACGCGCCGGTCAGGAGGGCGTGCGCCGCGGCCTGCGGGCCGAGCAGGGTCGGGAGCGTGAAGCTCGACCCGGCCTCGGGGACCACGCCGAGGCGCACGAACGGGGTGCGAAACCGGGCGTCGTCGGCGGCGAGCACCAGGTCGCAGTAGGGCAGCATCGTGACGCCGAGGCCGACGGCGAGGCCGTTCACCGCGGCGACGATCGGCTTCGGGAACCCGCCGAGCGCGGCGACGAAGCGCTGGAACCCGTGCCCGGTGCGGTCCGCGGTGCTGGTGCCGGTGTCGGCGAGGCGGCCCATCTCGGCGAGGTCCTGCCCGGCGCAGAACGCACCGGCCGTGCCGGTGAGGACGACGACGGCGAGGTCGGTGGCCGTCGCGGCGCGGTCGAGGGCGTCGGCGAGCGCGTGGTAGTGCTCGGTGTCGAGGGCGTTGCGCGCCGTGGGCCGGTCCAGGGTGACGAGCCGGACGCGGTCGGCGTCCTCGACGTGCAGCATCCTCAGGCGCGGAACGGGTCGACGGTGAGGTGACGGCTCAGGTCGCCGATGAGGTCGCAGTAGATGATCCGCTCGGTGAGGTGCCACGCCCCGTCCCGGCACGCGAACTGGTCGTGGTAGCGGCCGGCGATGACGATCTCGAGGGGATGGTCGTCGACCTGCTGCAGGACGGTGAAGTAGGAGCGGGCGGTCGCGGTGCCGTGGACCTCGTCGGCGTCGATGACGAGGTTCGTGGTGACGTGCTTGGTGCGGGGGGTGCCGTCGGGGTAGCGGCGGATCATCCGCTCCTGAATGGCGAGCACCGCGTCGGTGCCGACGACGCCGGGGTCGTCGGGCCCGCCGCCTTTGTAGGTGGCGTCGCGGAACAGCTCGGCGAGGCCGACGAAGTCGCCGGCGTCGACCCGGTCGGCGTAGCCGTAGACGATGCGCTCGACGGCCGAGCGGACGTCCGGTGCGGTCACCGGTCCGTGCCGTAGGCCTTCAGCGGCTCCGCCATCTCGAGCTTGAAGTCGGCGATGCAGTCGCCGAGCGACGCGCCGAGTGCCGCGAAGCCCTCGCCGCCGGAGTGCGCGTCGAAGGCGGCCTGGTCGGCGTAGCGCTCGGTGACGAAGAACGTGTTCGGGTCCGTCGTGGAGCGGTGCAGCACGTACTGCTCGGTGCCGGGCTCGTCGCTCACGAAGTTGAAGAACTGGTCGAACGCCGCGAGCAGGGTGTCGGCCTTGCCGTCCTTCACGGTGATCGTGGCGATGACCGAGACCTGGCCCATCAGGACCGCCCCCCGCGCACCAGCGACCCGGGTCGGGCGCCGGTGTCCTCGCCGTCGCGTCGGACCACCTGGCCGGCGACGAGGGTGGCGGTGTACCCGTCGGCGCGTTGGAGCAGCCGCCGGGCACCGGCCGGGAGGTCGAAGTGCATCTCGGGCCGGTGCAGCACCAGCCCCTCGAGGTCGATCACGTTGAGGTCCGCCTTCTTGGTGGGCTCGACGGTGCCGCGGTCGGACAGGCCGTAGAGCGACGCGGTGTCGCTGGTCATCTTGCGGATGACGAGCTCGACGGGGAGCCGCGCGCCGCGGGTGCGGTCGCGGACCCAGTGGGTGAGCATGTAGGTCTCGATGCTGGCGTCGCAGATGGCGCCGACGTGGGCGCCGCCGTCGCCGAGTCCGAGGGCGCTGGCCGGGTGGAGCACCATCTCGCGGATCGGGTCCTGGGTGAACCGCGAGTAGCCGAGCAGCGGGCGCAGCAGGAGCTCGCGTCCGTCGTGCTCGAGCAGCAGGTCATAGAAGAGGTCCCAGGGGTCGCGCCCGGCCCGCTCGGCGAGGCCGGTGATGCTCTCGGTCGGTGCCGGCTCGTAGTCGGGGGGCTCGCCGAGCCGGAAGATGCGGTTGAGGCCGAGCCCGATGTACGCCGCGATGCCCTCCGCCGCGGGTGGGCGCTCCCCGAGGATGGCGGCCTTCACCTTCGGGTCGCGCAGGCGCGCCACCTTCTCGTCGAGGGGCAGCGCCTCGAGGGCCTGGTAGGTGGGGCGGTCGCGGAGGGGATGGAACGTCTGGAGGCCGAGGAGCAGCCCGAGGGGGCGGCCGGCCACCTGGGGTCGGATGGGGACCCCTTCGTCGTAGGCGTCGCGGGACAGCTCGAGGAGCCGCTGCCACTGGTCGGGGTCGTGGTCGTGCTGGATGAGCGCGAACGTGATGGGCCGGTCGATCTCGTCGGCGAGGCGCCGCATCCAGTCCATCTCGCGGTCGGCGGCGGGGAGGTCCTCGCCCATGATCCCGGCGGGCGCGAGCTCGAAGACGCCGGCGCCGGCGTCGCCGAGCGCGTGGCCCAGGCCGAACAGCTCGTCCTCGGCCGCGAACGTGCCGGGGACGGGCTCCCCGTCGATCGCGGTGTGGGCGATGGTGCGCGACGTCGACACGCCGAGCGCGCCGGCTTCGATGCCCTCGCGGACGATCTTGGCCATCGCGGCGATGTCGTCGGGGGTGGCGGGCTCGTTGCGGGCGCCGCGCTCCCCCATCACATAGCCGCGCACCGCGCCGTGGGGCACCTGGGTGGCGACGTCGAGGGCGAGGGGCTGGTCGTCGAGGAAGTCGAGGAACTCGGGGAACGTCTCCCAGCCCCACCGGATCCCGGCGGCGAGCGCCGGGCCCGGGATGTCCTCGACGCCTTCCATGAGCCCGATGAGCCACTCGCGTCGGTCCGGGATCACCGGCGCGAACCCGACCCCGCAGTTGCCCATGACCACGGTGGTGACGCCGTGCCAGGACGACGGGGCGAGCGTCGGGTCCCAGGTGACCTGCCCGTCGTAGTGGGTGTGGATGTCGACGAAGCCGGGGGTGACGAGGCAGCCGGTGGCGTCGAGGGTCTCGGCGGCCTCGGCGTCGACGCGCCCGACGACGCTGATGCGGCCGTCGTCGACGGCGACGTCCCCGGCGCGGGGCGGCGCACCGGTCCCGTCGACGATCGTGCCGCCGCGGATCACCAGGTCGTGCATCCATCCCCCTGCGGATCGTGGACGGGGCCGTCGCCGAGATCGTAACGTGTTCTAGTCCGGAGCCCGGGCGGACGACAACGAGGAGGAAGCCGTGACGACGACGCTCGCCGACGTCGACCTGGCCAACCTGGACACGTTCGTGTCTGGGGTCCCCCACGACATGTTCGACCTGCTGCGCCGCGACGCGCCCGCGTACTTCCACCCGGAGCCGGTCGGCCAGGGGTTCTGGTGCATCGTCCGCTACGACGACCTGCAGCAGGTGAGCCGCGCCTGGGAGGAGTACTCGAGCGAGTGGGGCATCACGCTGCACGAGGTCGACGAGGATCAGCTCGCGCAGCAGCGGATGATGATGCTGATGATGGACCCGCCGAAGCACACGAAGCTGCGGCTCCTCGTGAACAAGGGGTTCACGCCCCGGATGATCGGGCGGCTCCACGATCGGATCCGGGAGATCGCCGGCGACCTCGCCGACCAGGCGCTAGCCCGCGGCGAGTGCGACTTCGTCGTGGACGTCGCCGCCGAGCTGCCCCTCCAGGTGATCGCCGAGATGATGGGCGTCCCGCAGCAGGACCGTCACAAGGTGTTCGAGTGGAGCAACCGCCTGATCGGCTCCGAGGATCCCGAGTACGCGGTGAGCGCCGAGGACGCGATGGGCGCGGCCACCGAGATGTTCCTGTACGCCAACGACCTCGCCGCGGAAAAGCGGGCGCACCCGAGCGACGACATCGTGAGCACGCTCCTCACCGCGGAGGTCGAGGGTGAGCAGCTCACCGACCTCGAGTTCGACATGTTCTTCGAGCTGCTCGCCGTCGCGGGCAACGAGACGACCCGGAACCTGATCTCGCACGGGATGCTCGCCCTCATCGAGCATCCGGATCAGCGCCAGCTGCTCCTCGACGACCCGTCGCTGCTCGGGTCGGCGGTCGACGAGATGCTGCGATACGCGTCGCCGGTGATGTACATGCGGCGCACGGCGCGCTCGGACCTCGAGCTGCACGGCCAGACGATCCGGGAGGGCGACAAGGTCGCGCTCTGGTACATCGCCGCGAACCACGACCCGGCGGTGTTCCCCGACCCGCACCAGTTCGACATCCGCCGGCAGCCGAACGAGTACCTGGCGTTCGGCGGGGGCGGCCCGCACTTCTGCCTCGGGTCGCATCTCGCCAAGCTCGAGATCACGGTCATGTTCGAGGAGCTGCTCGCCCGGGCGCCCCACGCGGAGCTGGCCGGCCCCGTCGAGCGGCTCCGCTCGAACTTCATCAACGGGATCAAGCACCTGCCGGTGACGTTCGCGTCCCACTAGGCCGGCCGGGGCACGTGGCCGTCCCGGGGGTCGACACCGACCGGGTCACCGCGTGGCTGTCCGATCACGTGGACGGCGTCGCGGCCCCGGTCCGCTACACGCTGATCCCCGCCGGCGGCTCGAACCTCACCGTGCGCGTCGACGACGACGCCGGGCACACCTGGGCGCTGCGCCGCCCGCCGGTGACCGCGGTGCTCGCCACCGCGCACGACGTCGACCGGGAGTGGCGGATCCTCGAGGCGCTCGGCCGCGACGACGCCGTCCCGGTCCCCGCGGCGATCGCGCGGTGCGGGGACGTCGACGTGACCGGTGCGCCGTTCTATCTGATGGGCTTCGTCGACGGCACGATCCTGCGCACCGAGGCCGACGCCGCGGCCCTGCCCTCGCACGTGGCGCGCGCCGCGGCCGAGTCGCTCGTCG
>Ga0209415_10019415_pt1 | contig 10644 bp, 9 predicted proteins | sample PeaSoiSIISIP2007_FD_187696 | JGI IMG/M metagenome (GOLD analysis project Ga0209415, IMG submission 187696) | Peat soil microbial communities from Weissenstadt, Germany - SII-SIP-2007 (SPAdes) (version 2) | ecosystem: Environmental > Terrestrial > Soil > Wetlands > Peat | place: Germany... | reverse complement strand
CAGCATTTGCGCGAACTGCAGGTAGTCCCCGGCGGTCGACATTAGCGCGCCGCCGCCGGAAAAGTACGTTTTGGTCGAAAAGCCGCCCTGATTCGCGTCTTTCTCCAAGCCGTTCGGCGTCCTGCGGTATAGGGTGACCAGCCGCGACCGGCGGTCGTCAGGCGGATAGAAGAACGTGTCTTTCATGCCGAGCGGTGCGAAGATGCGGGTCCGCAGGAACTCGTCGTAGGTCTGGCCGGAGACAATCTCGACGATGCGCGACAGCACTTCAGGGCCGGCCGCGCCGCTGTAGGACCACTGCGAGCCGGGCTGGAAATCAAGCGGCACCACCGCCAGTTTCGGCACGTAGGTCGCCAGCGTGTCACCAGGCGCGTGCGGCGCCAGCTTAGGCACCTGCGCTGCGCCGAGGCCTCCACTCACCAGGCCCGACGTGTGCGTGAGCAGGTCGCGGATGGTAATCTCGCGGTTGGCGGGAACCACGTAGAACTCAGGCGCCGCCGCTGCGCCCGGTGCCGCCGGCGCGCCCGCGGGCCGTTCGCGCGGCATCGCCACCTTCATCTCGCGAAACTCCGGCAGGAACCTGGAAACCGGATCGTTCAGCCGGATCTTGCCCTCTTCCACCAGCACCAGCACCGCCACGCCGGTGATCGGTTTCGTCATCGAAGCCAGGCGGAAGATGGTGTCCTTCTCCATCGGCTTCTTCGATTCCAGGTCCATCAGGCCGTGCGCTTCGAAGTGGACCACCCGGCCGCGGCGCGCCACCACCGTAACCGCCCCGCAAATCTCTCCCGCGTCGACGTGCCGCTGAATCGACTCGTGAATCCGCTTGAGCCGCTCCGTCGACATTCCGGCTTCCTCCGGCTTGGCGGCCGGCAGCGATGCCGCCGCCAGCGGCCACGCCGCCATCGCCAGGACGATACTGCAGAAGATCGATGCACAGCCTCTGTGGCGCACGCACTCGTGCGTGCTGCGTCGAGACTCTTCTCGACGCCTCTTCGCCGTGGAGCAACAGGCGTCGGCAAAAGTGCCGACGCGGCACGCACGAGTGCGTGCGCCACGTCTCCCGGTAAACCAATGTGTAGACATATCGGGCACCTCGGTCCATATTATCGGCATGAGTGCACGAATGGGAATCACGACAAATGGCAAGCTAAAAGCGTGCCCTGCCAATACCGTCGGTAGGGCACGCTTTAGCTTGCCCGGACAACCGGGCCAGTTGCTAATATCGAGTTCGTAATCGAATGGCCACCGAGCCCACCGTGACCGCCGGGCGAACCAGTGCAGCCCCGTTTCAGCCTGAAAGCGCGCCGGATTATCTGCCCACCGCAATCCTGCGGGAGTTGCAGTTGGGCCGGCTGCGCAGCACTGTCGAGCGGGCCTGGTCGCGCGTGCCGCTCTACCGCTCGCGCATGAAGCAGAGCGGCATCCAGCCCTGCGATCTCGAGAGCTTGAACGACATCGCCGCCTTGCCCTTCACCACCAAAGTTGATCTGCGCGACACCTATCCCTTCGGTCTCTTCGCCAGTCCGATGGAGGAGATCGTGCGGCTGCACGCTTCCAGCGGCACCACCGGCAAGCCGATCGTGGTGGCGTACACCCGCCAGGACGTCGATGTCTGGACCTCTGTGATGGTGCGCAGTTTTGCCACCTGCGGGCTGCACGCCGGCGACATCGTGCAGAATGCATACGGCTACGGGCTGTTCACCGGCGGCCTGGGGGCGCACTATGGCGCCGAAGGTCTGGGCGCCACCGTGATCCCCATTTCAGGAGGAAACACCGACCGCCAGATCATGGTGATGCGCGATTTCGGCGTCACCGCCATCTGTTCCACGCCCAGCTACTTTCTGCACCTGATCGAGCGCGCCGCCCAGCTCGGCGTGGATATCCGCGCGCTGCCCTTGCGTGCCGGCGTCTTCGGCGCCGAGCCGTGGACCGCCTCCATGCGCAAACGCATCGAGAGCCTCGCCGGCATCCAGGCGTTCGATATCTACGGGCTGTCGGAAGTGATCGGGCCGGGCGTGGCGGTGGAGTGCCCGCATCAGGACGGCCTGCACATCTTCGAGGATCACTTTTACCCCGAAATCGTGGACCCGGAAACCGGCCGCGTGCTGCCGGTGGGCGAAGAGGGCGAACTGGTCCTGACCACGCTCAGCAAGCAGGCGATGCCGATGATTCGCTATCGGACGCGCGACATTACGGCACTGATGCCGGGCGCTTGTCCCTGCGGGCGATCGCTGCGGCGGATGCGGCGTATCGGGCGCCGCAGCGACGACATGTTGATCGTGCGCGGCGTCAACGTATTCCCGTCTCAGGTGGAGGCGGCGCTGCTTGAAGTGGAAGGCACCCTGCCGCACTACCAAATCATCCTTACCTGCGAACATGGTCTGGATCAAATCGAGGTCCAGGTTGAGGTAACCCCGGAAACGTTCAGCGACCAGATCGGCGTGCTCGAACGGCTCAATCAGCGTATCTCGGACGCGCTCGAACAGGTACTGGGAATCCGCGCGCTGGTGACGCTGGTCGAGCCCCTCACCATCCAACGCAGTGAAGGAAAGGCCCGCCGGGTGATCGACCGGCGCGTCGCGCAGCCATGAAACTCCACCAGCTTTCCGTCTTCTCCGAAAACAAGCCGGGGCACGTGATCGCGCCGTGCCGTCTGCTGGCCCGGGAAGGCATCGATATCCGCGCGCTGGCGCTGGCCGATACCGAGCGCTTCGGCATCCTGCGCATGATCGTCTCAGACTGGCGCCGCGCCAAGGCATTGCTCGAGCAGGCGGGTTCGGTGGTGAAGATCACCGAAGTGCTGGCTGTCGAGGTGCCGGACCATCCCGGCGGCCTGGCCGACGTTCTCGAAGCGTTTGTCGGCACCGTCATCAACATCGAGTACATGTACGCGTTCCCCTTCGTGCGCGGCGAGAAGGCAGTGCTGATTTTCCGTTTTGATCAGCCCGATGCCGCCCTAGCCCGCCTGCAAGAGCGAGGCTTTCAAGTGCTATCGAGCGGCGCGCTGGAAGAGCAGTAGTGCGTGGCGCGGGCTGTCCAGCCTGCTGGGTCGAGAGTCATCTCGACCTTTGCCCGATGCCAGAAGAAAAGTAGGACAGACGGACAGACGATCGTCTTTCGTCGTCTGTCAAGCTGTGTGCTTTCCCGTAGCCTGCCAGACCACACAAACCGCGGGTCTGTCCTACCCGCTCCCGCCCTGGAGTATACTCGCACCCATATGGATCGCCGCCAATTTCTGTGGACTGGCGCCGCGGGCCTGGCAAGTGCGGCGCGAGCCTATGCCAGCCCATCCGCCGACGACCGCCCGCTGCGCGTCGGCCTGATCGGCTGCGGCTGGTACGGCAAAACCGATCTGTTCCGGCTGATTCAGGTATCGCCCGTGGAAGTGGTCTCGCTGTGCGACGTAGACCGGCGCATGCTTTCTGAAGCGGTGGACATGGTGGCAGCGCGGCAGGCGTCGAAGAAGAAGCCGCGCGCCTACAGCGACTACCGCCGCATGCTGGCGGAAAAGGACCTCGACATCGTGCTCGTCGCCACGCCCGATCACTGGCACGCGTTGACAGCCATCGCGGCCATGCAGGCCGGCGCCGACGTCTATTGCCAGAAGCCGGTCAGCGCGGACGTGCGGGAAGGCGAGGCGATGCTGGCGGCGGCCCGCAGGCTCGGCCGCGTGGTGCAGATCGGAACCCAGCGGCGCAGCACGCCGCACCTGGTGGAGGCGCGCGATCAGATTGTGCGCGCGGGCAAGCTGGGAAAAGTCGCGTTGGTCGAAATCTGCTGTTACTATCACATGCGCGCCGAAGCCAATCCGCCCGACACCGCGCCGCCCGAATATCTCGATTACGAAATGTGGACCGGCCCCGCGCCCCTGCGGCCTTACAACCGCCTGGTTCATCCGCGAGGCTGGCGCGCATTCATGGAGTACGGCAACGGAATCGTCGGCGACATGTGTGTCCACATGTTCGATATGACGCGCTGGATGCTCGGTCTCGGCTGGCCGAAACGGATCAGTTCAAGCGGCGGAATTCTGGTCGACAAGAAGAGCAAGGCCAACATTACCGACACGCAACTGGTGACCTTCGAATATGACGATCTGAAGATCATCTGGCAACACCGCACCTGGGGCGATCCGCCGGACCCCGATTACCCCTGGGCCGCATCCATATATGGCGATCGAGGAACTTTGAAGGCCAGCGTCTTCCGCTACGATTTCATTCCCACCGGCAGCGGTCCGCGCGTCCACAAGGACGTTACCTACGAGTTCGAACAGTATCCCGAGGACCGGACCGAAAAGGACCTGGAGCGCCATTGCGCCCCAGCCATCCGTCACCACATGCTGGACTTTCTTGCGGCGATCCGCACACGCTCGAGACCCGTAGCCGATATCGAAGAGGGCCACATCTCAACCGCCAGTTGCATCCTGGGCAACATAGCACTGCAACTAAACCGAACTCTCGCCTGGGACCCTGCCCGCCGCGAAGTGATCGACGACCCTGATGCCAATCGCCTCCTGCAGCGCCCCTACCGCAGCCCGTGGGTCCATCCGTAGGGGCCTGCCCGGCCCGCGGCGTTGCGTTCTCGGCCGTGGTATCCTAGAACTGGGATGACGTACTGATGCGACGCGCCGTTCACGGCGAGCGCCCCCTGTACTGGGTAGGCTCTGCGAAGCGGGACCTACTGGCGTTTCCGGAAGCGGTTAAAGACGGTATTGGTGCTGCGCTTAGCGTCGCCCAATTTGGCGGGAAACACCCCGCGGCCAAACCCTGGAAAGGGACGGCTCCGGGTGTACTCGAGGTTGTGGAAGACCACGACGGCAACACGTATCGCGCCGTCTATGCAGTTCGTTTCCGCCTGGCCGTTTACGTGTTGCATTGTTTTCAGAAGAAAGCGCGAAGCGGCATTCAGACATCGAGGCATGACGTGGAACTCGTTTCACAGCGTCTAAGACAGGCCCACCAGGATTATGAGGATCGATATGGCAGCATCAAACACCGGACGTAGCGGAAGAGTTGTGCGGAGTTCGGGTAATGTATTCGCCGACCTCGGCTTTGCGGACGCCGGTGACCGGCAGACGAAGGTCCGTCTGGCAATGGCGATCAATGAAGTCCTGCAGCGCCGCGGGTTATCGCAGGGAAAGGCAGCGGAACTGTTAGGCATCAACCAGCCCAAGGTTTCGGCTCTTTCGAAATATCGCCTGGAAGGCTTTTCCGTGGAGCGCTTGATGCGGTTGCTCACGTCCCTCAACCAGGACGTCGAGATCGTCATCCGTAATAGACCACGGGCTCGCAGGCCGGGCCGAGTATTTGTCACTGCTGCGTGAAGGGCCTGCGGCTAGACCCTGTGGATGCAGTGCTTGGGTGAGCCACATCTACCTCAAGCCGTTCCGCTCGCGTCCGCGCCCCTGCGCACAGCCTTCAGCACCCCGTACACCACCCCGCCCATGATCACGATCACCAACCCAGGCCATGTAGTCGCCGGCCGGTACGCGAATAGGATCAGCAGCACCACCGACCCGCCCAGAATGTACGCTGCCGGCAGCACCGGATAGCCCCACACCCTATAAGGCCGCTCAGCATCGGGCCGCGTCTTCCGCAGCCGGAAAACCCCCGCGATGGTCAGAATGTAGAACAGCAGCGCCGCCGAAATCACCCAGTCGAGCAGGTTGCTGTACAGGTTCCCGTAATGCTGCGTCGCCGGATTGTAGGTGCGCGGCAGCACCAGCACCGCCGCCCAGATGCCCTGCGCCGTCAGGCCCCAGGCCGGCACGTGCGCCCGGTTCAGCACACCGGCCGGCGCGAAGAACAGCCCGTCCTTCGCCATTGCGTAATATCCGCGGGCGCCCGCCAGCACCAGGCTGTTGACGCACCCGAATGTGGAAACCATGATTGCCGCCGCCATCAGCACCGGGCCGTAACCGGGGAAGAGCTTCTCCAGCATGGCGGTGGCCACGCGGTCGGAGGGAGCGTGTTGAATTTCAGGCAGCGAAAGCACCGCCAGGTATGCCAGGTTGGCCAGTAGATAGAGCCCGATCACCGTCGAACACCCCAGAGCCAGCGCCAGCGGAAGATTGCGTTTGGGATTGCGAACCTCGCCCGCCACCATGGTGATGTCGTGCCAGGAATCTGCCGCAAACAGCGACCCCGATTGCGCCACCGAAATCGCCACCACCAGCCCGAAGATGCCCGCCGCGGGCACACCCAGCGCCGGATCGAAGGCGCCGATGCGAAACATGTTGCTGAAATTCGTGTGCACCGCCGCCGCGTTCCATCCCAGTGCCAGGCCCACCACGATCAGCGCGCCCAGCGCCAGCGTCTTGGCCGAGGTGAATATGGTCTGCACGATTTTGCCGTATTCCAGGCCGCGCGTGTTCGTCCAGGTCAGCAACACGATCACGCCGATCGCCACCACCTGCGCCGTGGAAAGCGATACCGCGTAGCCTGCCGAGATGTGGATCGGCCGGATCAGGTAGTGGTCTTCCGCCACCACCGGAAACACAATCGAAGAGAAGCGCGCGAACGCCACCGCCACCGCCGCGATAGTCCCGGTCTGAATCACGGTGAAAAAAGTCCACCCGTATAGAAAGCCCCACAGCGGCGAAAAGGCCTCACGCAAGTAGACGTACATCCCTCCCGCCTGCGGCATCATCGCCGCCAGCTCGCCATAGGAAAGCGCCGCCGCGATCGTCAGCACGCCGGTGAGCACCCACGCCATCAGCATCCAGCCGGGGCTGCCGATCAGGCGTGACATGTCGGCCGAAACGATGAAGATCCCGGAGCCGATCATCACCGAGATCACCACCATGGTGGAGTCGAACAGGCTCAGGCCTTGCACAAAATGCTGGTCCGGCTGCCTTCGGGCGATGGGTTGGCTCATGTTTTTCTTTTGCGGGATGCTTCCGGCAGCTTACACTAGCGCGCCCGCGTGGCGCAACCGTGGCGCACGCAGTCGTGCGCGCCGCGTCGAGACTCTTTTCGACGCCTGGCGACTGCGTCGCGCAGCGTGCCGGCAGGAGTACCGGCACGGCACGCACGAGTGCGCGCGCCACGTCGGCATCCAAGTCTGGTCGCCTCTACCCGAGCGCGCGCTTGGCATAAGCGAGGCTTCTTTTCACGTCCTCCGCGCGGCTCAGCGGGCTCTTGTAGTCGTTGTCGATGTAGCCACGGATCGGCCATTTCTGGTCCCGAATCAATCGCAGAATCGCCGCGATCGGCGTATCGCCTTCGCCCCACGGCACGCTAACTCCGGCCTTCGTGCGGTCCTTCAGGAAAAGCTGAAATATGCGTTCGTGATGATCCTGAACGAACTTCAGCGCGTCATAGCCCCCGCCCACCGCGTCGCCGACGTCGATGGTGATCCGGAAGTTCTTCGAAAGCGCCACTCCCTCTTCATAGTTCTCCGGCCTCGCGATCTGGTCGGGGTTCGTGGGATGCATCGTCGGAATCCCTTGCAGCCCAACCAGCAGATCGTGCCGCTCGGCCATCGGTGCCAGCCGCCGCGCAATCGAGAGAGGACCCGCCACCGTCATGATTCTCGCCCCCAGCGCCCTCGTGATCTCGAAGGCCCGGTTCAGCTCCTCATCGGTTGAACCCGGCGACGCACTGAACGCCGTAATCTCGATGCCGGCATCTTCGAACTTGCGGCGAATTGCGTGAAAATGGTCGAGCGAAACCGACAGGTGCCATTTTCCAAGCTCGGCATGGGCCGTGGCTCTTTGCTCAGCGTCCTGCGCCGCTCGAACCTTGCGGACCAGATCCGGCGGTTCGATCAAAGGCGACCAGATTTCACACTCGCCGAGCCCCGCGTCCACCATCGAAGCGATCACCACATCGAGGATGCCCTCGAGCGGCAGCCCGTTGAAGCTGTAGCTCTGCAGCCCAAACTGCACTCCCTGGATACGCGACTCGATCTTCGCCCCCATCATCGATAGCGGCACCGCCGCCAAAGCGACCCTTCCGAACTGGCGTCTGGAATACATGGCGTGATTAGCATAGCTTATCGCCGATTTTCGAGTGCGACCACGTCCGCGGCCGGCGAAAACGAATTCGGCGGAAACTGAAAGATCCGCGCGCGGTGAATCCCCCAACGCGCCAGCGCCAGCTGAAACGATGTGCCCAGCACGCCCAACCCATACACCGCGCTGCGCCGGAAGTTAATCGAGGACGCTTCGGCGAAATAGCGCGTAGGACAGGAAATCTCGCCGATGCGCGCGCCGATCAGCACTGCCTGCGCCAGCATTTGATTGTCGAAAACGAAGTCGTCCGAATTGCGATCGAACGGCAGTGCCTCCAGCAACGGGCGGCTGAATGCGCGGAATCCGGTGTGATACTCGGAGAGCTTCGCCCCCGTCATCACGTTCTGCGCCGCCGTCAGGAACCGGTTGGCGACGTACTTGTAACGCGGCATTCCCCCGCGCAGCGCGCCGCCGCCCAGGATGCGCGACCCGAGCGCCGCGTCGTAAACGCCGTACGCGATCATGGTGGCGATCGGCGTCACCAGCAGCGGGTTGTACTGGTAGTCGGGGTGCAGCATCACGATCACATCGGCGCCACGCTCCAGCGCGATGCGATAGCACGTCTTCTGATTGCCGCCGTAGCCGCGGTTCTTCGGATGGACTTCCACCGTGAGCCCTAGCCGCCGCGCCACCGCCGCAGTGGAATCGCGCGAATGATCGTCCACCAGAATCCGGTCGTCCACGATCTCCGGCAGTTCCCGCACCGTGGCCTCCAGCGTCATCTCGGCGTTGTAGGCCGGCAAAACGACAGCGATGCGTTTTCCGTTGATCAAGGCCGCGCTCCCTAGCAGTGTAGCCGGTTTCCGTAGCGCCGGCGGTCTTCGCCGCCGGTGACTTGTGTTCTCGTGGGAGCCTGTCAATTGCCGGCGGCAAGACCGCCAGCCTGACGGTGCCGCTACGATCCCACCACCGCGCGCGCTTTCTGGATGGCAGGGTCGCGCTCGGCTTCCACTTCGTCGCCCTTCTCCACGCCGAAGGATTGGTTGAAGATTTCCGTCTTGAGGCGGTTGGCCACGAAATCGCCTTCCCGCGACCATTCCGTCACCCCTGGCTCAATGTTGCGCGCGGCCAGGAAGGACTGGAACTGGTCCATCAACTCCGGGGTCACTGTGAACTCCTCATCCACCTTGTGACCGCGCAGATACTCGGTAGCGAAGGTGGTGAAGGATGCCGAGGCTTCCAGCACCACCCGCAACCGGTTCATCGCCGGCGGCTCCACCACGATGTCAGGCCGTATGCCGCCGCCGCCGGTCACGGTTCGTCCGCCATCGGTATGGAATTCCTTCGCCTGGTTGGGATGCGAAGTGGTAGCCGCGAGTTCAAATCGCGCCGCGTCGAGCGGCTTCTGAATCGACCGTCCGCTGGGCGTGTAGTAAAGCGCCGTGGTCAGCGCCAGTCCGGTGCCCTCGCTTAGCGGATACACGGTCTGCACCAGTCCCTTGCCATAGCTGGGCTCGCCCAGAACCGTGGCGCGGTCGTGGTCCTGCAGTGCGCCGGCGACAATCTCGGAGGCACTGGCAGTCTTGCCGTTGATCAGAATCGCCAACTTGAAACCATAAGGCTTGGCGCTGCCGGGCACCGTCTCCGCCTTCTCCGGAACGTGTCGCCCGCGCACCGTCAAGATGGTCTGGCCGGGCTGCAGAAACATCGACGCCGTCTCCAGCGCCGCGGTCACCAGCCCACCCGGGTTATTGCGAAGGTCGAGCACCAGGCCGGCCATACGATCGCCGCCAAGCTTCTCGATGGCCTCCTTGAGCCCCTGCACGGTGTGCTCATCGAAGCTGGAGACGCGTATATACCCGACGCCCGCGCCGACGAAGAACGCTCGCTCCACGCTCGGCGACGCGAGCTCCGCCGGAATCATTGTGAAATCGAGGATGCGCGCCGCTCCCGGCCTGCGCACTTCCAATTTCGCCGGCCGTTGACGCGATTCCCCCAGCAGCTCGGTCAACTGGTCCAGGTCCAACCGCGCGATCTCGTAGCCGTTCACCGCCAGAATTTCGTCTCCTGGCGACAACCCCGCCTTGGCCGACGGTGTGCCTGCCAGCGTCTGCAGCACGATTACCCGCCCGGGAAGTATGGACACCACGCTGCCAAACCCTTTCTGCGTGGATTCTTCCATTTTCTTGAGCTGCTCGAACTGGCCGGGATCGAAGAACACGGAATGCGGATCGAGCACGCGCAGCAGCCCGGGGATGGCGCCTTGATAAAAAGCCTGTTCCGACATCACCGGGTCGGCGGCGTTACGCTCCACCGTTGCATAGGCCGAGATGAGGGATTTGATTTGCGAATCCAGGTCGTCCGCGGCGCCCAGCGTCAGTGCGGCCGCGAATAGAGCTGCGGTGAGACGAACCATTAGTTGGGCCAGGCTGAAGCGGTATCGGGGACAAGGATTGGCGGACCGATGGGAAAGGCGTAAGATGCCGCGACCGCATGGCGTCGCGATGAGTCGCGACGCGGCACGCATAAGTGCGTGCGCCACGGCTCGGTCCGTTTCTTGGGAAGGCCTGCCATCGAACTCGCTCTATCCGTATTCTATCGCGTGAAGCGAGTCGCCTTCCGCTGCCGCTGCCGGTCAAGCGCCAGTTCGATCAGCCGGTCGAGCAGCGCCGGAAACGGCAGGCCGCTGT
>Ga0209415_10019414_pt1 | contig 10645 bp, 10 predicted proteins | sample PeaSoiSIISIP2007_FD_187696 | JGI IMG/M metagenome (GOLD analysis project Ga0209415, IMG submission 187696) | Peat soil microbial communities from Weissenstadt, Germany - SII-SIP-2007 (SPAdes) (version 2) | ecosystem: Environmental > Terrestrial > Soil > Wetlands > Peat | place: Germany... | reverse complement strand
GCCCACGCGGTGCCGCTCGCCGAGAAGCTCGACCAGCAGAAGAAGATCCTCTGGATCACCACCGCGGTCTCCTCCGCGGTGTTCAAGGGCAAGAACCGGCAGTACACCTTCCGCACCAACGTGCACTCGGACCAGTATGGCGAGACCAGCGCCACCTTCGTCCACGACAATGCGAAGTCGAAGCTCGGCCTCGAGCCCAAGGACGTGAAGGTCGTGATCATCCACGAGGATGGTCCCTATGGCGTCGGCTGCGGCGACGCCGGAAACGAAAATGCGAAGAAGCTCGGCATGGAGGTGGTTCTCAAGGAGGCTTATTCCGCGAGCGCGCCCGATCTCTCGTCGTTGGTGACCAAGGTGAAGCGCGCCCGCGGCGACGCGATCCTGCATACCGGCTACAACCCCGATATCACGCTCTTCCTCCGCCAGGCGCGCGAGCAGGGGCTGCGCTTCAAGGTCCTGGTCGGGCACGGCGCCGGCTACAGCCAGCTCGACAAGCTGCGCGAGACCTTCAAATCCGACATCGATTATTTCTGCAATGTCGATCCCGGCGCGGGCCAGCTGCTCAATCCGAGCGCGCTCGGGCCGGGCGTCGCCGACCTCGTCAAGATCATGGTCGAGCGCTACGTGAAGATCACGGGCTCCCAAGATATCCCGCCGCATTGCTCCATGGGCTTCGGCTCAACCTGGACGCTGCTGCAGACCGTCATGCCGGTCGCGATCCAGAAGTTCGGCGGCGTCGACGCCGAGGCGATCCGCAAGGCGGCGCTCGAGGTCGACATCCCCGCGGGCGGCACCGTGCAGGGCTTCGGCGTCAAGTTCGCGGCGCCTGGAACTCCGATGGCGGGCCAGAACGAGCGCTCGGAGATGGCGCTGATGCAGTATTTCCCGACGGCGCCCGAGGAGCGCGTCGTCGGTCCCGCGAACTTCAAGACCGCGGACCCCGTGCTGCCGCTGCCGAGCTCGTCACCCTATGCGATGACTTGAGGTGCTGGCGGTCTCGGGTCTGACCAAGCGCTTCGACGGCTTCCTGGCGGTCAACCAGGTCTCCTTCGAGGTCCGCGAGGGCGAGATACTCGGGCTCATCGGTCCCAACGGGTCCGGCAAGAGCACGACATTCAACCTGATCTCTGGCGCGCTCAAGCCGAGCGACGGCTCGATCCGGTTCCGGGACCGCGAGATCACGGGTGCCACCGCTCACGCGGTCTGCCGGATGGGCATCGCGCGCACCTTCCAGATCCCGCGTCCCTTCCGCAAGCTCTCGGCCCTCGACAACGTCTCTCTCGCCGCCTTCTACGCCCAAGGCGGCGGCATCACCCGGACCGAGGCGCAGCGGCGCGCCGCGGAAGCGCTGGACCTCGTCGGCTTGCCGTCGGGGTCGGATGCCACGACGCACGGTCTCGGCGCCGCCGCGCTCAAGAAGCTGGAGCTCGCCCGCGCGCTCGCCGGCGGTCCCAAACTCCTGCTCGCGGACGAGAGCCTCGGCGGCCTCGACGCCACCGAGATGGAGCGCGCGGCGCGGATGCTCAAGGGCATCCGCGACCGCCTCGGCATCACCATCATCTGGGTCGAGCACATCATGGGCGTGCTGATGCCGGTGGTCGACCGCGTCATCGTGCTCGACCACGGCGAGAAGATCTTCGAGGGCGCCCCCCAGGCGGCCGCGCGCGACGCGCGCGTGGTCGAGGTCTACCTCGGCAAGCCCAGGCACTGAGCGCCATGCTCGAGGTCTCCGGGCTCTCCGCCGACTACGGCTCGTTCCGCGCGCTCTTCGAAGTGTCGCTTGCGGTCGAGGCCGGCGAGACCGTGGCGGTAATCGGCCCGAACGGTGCCGGCAAGACCACGCTGATGCGCGTCATCTCCGGCATGCTGCCGCCGCATTCGGGCGAGCTCGCCTTCGAAGGGCGCGCGATCGCCCGCTTGACCGCGCACCGGATCGTCGAGCTCGGGATTGCCCATGTGCCGGAGAACCGCCGCCTCTTCCCGCGCCTCACGGTGGAGGAGAATCTGCGGATGGGCGCCTATCTGCCGGCGGCGCGCGCCGCCTTCGCCGAGCGGCTCGGTTGGGCTTACGAGCACTTTCCGCGGCTCCGCGAGCGCCGTAACCAGCTCGCCGGCACGCTCTCCGGCGGCGAGCAGCAGATGTGTGCGATCGCCCGTGCGCTGATGTCGAAGCCGAGGCTTCTCCTGCTCGACGAGCCGTCGGCGGGCTTGGCGCCGCTGGTGGTGGAGCAGGTGTTCGACCTCGTGCGCGCCATCGCCGAGGAGGGCTACACGGTGCTGATCGTGGAGCAGAACGTGCAGCAGGTGCTCGACCTCGTCGACCGTGCCTACCTGCTCGAGGTCGGCCGCATCGCGCTCGCGGGCTCGGCCACCGAGCTCAAGCAGAGCGACGTGATCCGGCGTTCGTATCTGGGGCTGTGAGCTTGCAGAAGAAACCAACCCTGCCCGCCCGCGATTTTCCCTCTCCGCCCTCGGAGGCGGAGAGGTTAGGTGAGGTGGGGGAATCTCCGACCACGGCCGATCATGCTCGAGTGGAGCCATCCCGCGGTCGGCGCGACCCCACCTCACCTTGCCTCTCCGCCCCCGAGGGGCGGAGAGGGATGGCATCGTAGGGGAGGCGCTCGGGGTGGACATCTACCTCCTCGAAGCCGTGATGAACGGCGTCATGCTCGGCGGCTTGCTGGCGCTCTTGGCGCTTGGCCTCAACCTGATCTTCGGCGTCATCGACGTGGTCTGGATCTGCTACGCCGAGCTGGTGATGGCCGGCATGTACGCGATCTACTGGCTGCACGTGTTCTACGCTTGGCCGTTCCTGCTGGCCTGCGCGGCTGCGATCGCGCTGGTCGCGCTCTTCGGCCTCGTGCTCCATCGCCTGATCATCGAGCCCATCCTGGGCTCGGCGCCGATCAACCAGCTGCTGGCGACCGGCGGCATGCTGTTCTTCCTGCAGAGCTTTGCCACTCTGCTGTTCGGCACCGACTTCCGCAACGTCGGCATCCGCCTGCCGGTCATCGAGCTCGGCGACATCGACCTGAGCTTCGCGCGGCTGCTCGCATTTATCGCGGCGCTGGTGGGCGCCGCGGGCCTCTATCTCTTCCTCGCGCGGACATATCTCGGCACCGCGATCCGCGCGATCTCTCAGGACCGCGAGATCATGGGTCTGATGGGCGTCGATCAGCGCCGGATCTATCTCATAACCTCGGCGATCGGCGGCGGGCTCGCGGGCCTCGCCGCCTGCCTCCTGGTCCTGCAATACGACGTGCATCCCTTCATCGGGCTCACCTTCGGTCCCATCACCTTCATGATCTGCGTGCTCGGCGGCCTCGGGAACATGTTCGGCGGCGTGATCGCGGCCTTCATCATGAGCCAGATCATCGCGATCGTCGGCTACTACTTCTCGGTCGAGATCTCCTACGTGCTCGCCTTCGTGCTGTTCATCGTTCTGATTCTGATCCGGCCGCGGGGGATTCTCGCGCGATGACCGACACGCGCATCGCGGCGGCGCTCGGCCTGGCGGCGCTGGTGGCGCTGCCGTTCGTGCTGCCGACCTATTTTCTCCACATCGTGATCCAGGTGCTGCTGCTGGGTCTGATCTACACGGCCTGGGGCTTCATGGGCCGGTTCGGCCTCGTGTCGCTGGGTCACGGCGCCTTTATGGGTGTCGGCGCGTACACCTCGGCGCTGCTCTGGAACCTCTATGGCGTCACGCCGTGGCTCGGCATTCCCGCCGGCATGGCGCTCGCAGTACTGCTGGCACTGGTGATCGGCTATCCCTGCTTCCATCTGAAGATCGTCGGGCATTATTTCGCGCTGGTGACGCTCGCGCTTGGGCAAGTGGTGGCGCTGCTCATTATTGCCGGCCGCGACGTGACCGGCGGCTCCCTCGGCATGACGCCGCGGGCGGTCGGCACCTCGTGGCTCGCCGTCCAGTTCCAAGACCGCACGCAGTTCTATTTCATCGCGCTCGCGCTTTGGCTCGCGGTCTTGGGCGTGCGTTATTGGGCGAGCCACGGCATGCGCCGCGCGGCGCTCGAGGCGATCGGCGAGGACGAGACCGCCGCGGAGGCCGCCGGCATCAACGTGCTCAGCGAGAAGGTCCGGGTCTTCGTGGTCAGCGCCGCCATCACGGCTGCCGGCGGCTCGGTCTTCGCGCAATACATCATGTACCTCAATCCCGAGACGGTCTCGGGTGTCGGCATCTCGCTGCAGATCGTGTTCGCGGCGATCGCGGGCGGCATGTACAGCGCGCTCGGTCCCACGGTGGGCGCGTTGCTCACCCTGTCGCTCAACGAGAGCCTGCGCGTGCTGTTCGGCACCAGCTTCATCGGCGCCGCCAATACGATCTATGGCGTCCTGCTGATCCTCTTCATCATCTTCATGCCTCGCGGCATCCTGGGCGTGGTGGAGCAGGTGCTGCGGCGCTTCCGCCCACCGCCACAAACCGCACCCGCGGAATAGACCCGTGCGCCTCGGTTTGATCGGCTTGGGTGCGATCGGTGGCGAGGTGCTCGCGGCTGTTGACCGTGGCGAGCTGCCGGGCGTGGAGCTCGCCGCGATACTCGTACGGCGGTCAAGGCAGTCATCCGCGCCCACGCGCCTCTTGACCGCCGATGCCGACGCGTTCTTTCGCGAGCGCTTTGATGCCGTGCTCGAATGCGCGGGCCACCAGGCCGTCCGCGACCACGGCGCGCGGGCGCTCGCCGGCGGCAGCGATCTCTTGGTGACCTCGGCGGGCGCGCTCACGGACGATGCGGTGCTCAAGTCGCTGCTCGCGTCCGCGGAGCGCGGCGGCAGCCGATTGATCGTGCCTTCCGCCGGCATCGGCGCCCTCGACATCCTCGCGGGCGCCGCTGAGGGCGGCCTCGATGAGGTCACCGTCACCGTCCGCAAGGATCCGCCGAGCTGGAAGGGCACGGTGGCGGAGACCTTGTGCGACCTCGATCGCCTCGAGGCGCCTGTGACACTCTACGACGGCCCCGTGCGCGAGGGCGCGCGGCGTTATCCGCAGAACGTCAACATCTCCGCCGCCGCCGCCTTGGCGGGCATCGGCCTCGACCGCACGCGCCTCGTCATCATCGCCGATCCCGGGATCACCACCCACGTCGTCGAGATCGCAGCCCGCGGCCGATTCGGCAGCTTCTCCTTTCGCGAGGACGTGATCCCCACAGAGAGCAACCCGAAGACCGGCCGGCTCGTCGCCATGGCCGTCATCAAGACCGTGCGACAGCTCTCGAGCCGCTTCGTGGTGGGCGGCTGAGGCTCAGCACACCGTCCGGTAGCGCTCGACGCAAGTCCGGAGCACGTCGTCCACCGGGCGCCGCCACCAATTGCGCTCGGAAAAGATCTCGACCTCGCACATCCCCTCGAAGCCGGCGGATTCGACCCAGCCGCGGATGCGCCTCAAGTCGATCACGCCGTCGCCCATCATGCCTCGGTCGAGCAGCAGGTCGGTGGTCGGCACCAGCCAGTCGCTCAAGTGGAAAGCGAGGATCCGCCGGGCGCCGGCGCGCGCGATCTCGCGCTCGAGGTTTGGGTCCCACCAGGTGTGATAGACGTCGACCACGACGCCGACACCCTCTCCGAGGCCATCGCAGAGGTCGTTCGCTTGCGCCAGCGTGTTGATGCAGGCGCGGTCAGCCGCATACATGGGATGCAGCGGCTCGATGGCGAGCGGCACGCGCGCGGCTCTCGCGTGGGGCAGCAGCGCCGCCAGGCCCTCGGCGAAGAGCGCGCGGGCGGCGGCGATGTCGCGCGAGCCCGGTATCAGCCCGCCGCCGATCAGCACGAGGCATCGAGCGCCGATGCCGGCGGCCTCATCGACGGCGCGGCGGTTGTCGTCGAGCACCTCCTGGAGTCTGGCTCGGCCCTTGGCCGTGAAGACTCCCGCGCGCGAGACGCCGCTCACCACGAGGCCGTGATCCCCAATGAGTTTCGCTGCCGCCTTGGTTCCGATAGCCTGGATCTGCTCCCGCCACGGGCCAATGCCGGGAATGCCGGATTTCGTGAGCGCCGCCACGACCTCCGCGAGCGGCCGCTCGCGCCGGAGCGTCGCGGCATTGATGGAGAGGAAGTGATTGTCGCGCGAAAGGTCGCGCATCGCGGGCTAGGCGTCGATGCCGTGGCCGCGCAGCACCGTGGTCATGCGTCGTGCCGCGACATCGGGATCGATCAGCAAGCCCGCCGCATCCGCCAGCCGGAACAGCTCGGCGAGGTGCAGCATCGAGCGTGCGCTCTCCTGCCCGCCGATCATGACAAAGTGCTTCTGGTGGCCGTTGAGATAGGCCATGAACACGATGCCGGTCTTGTAGAAGCGCGTCGGCGCCTTGAAGATGTGGCGCGAGAGCGGCACGGTCGGTGCCAGCATGTCGTGGAACTCGTTGCGGCTGCCGCGGGCGAGCGCGGCGAGCGCGGCCGACGCCGCCGGCGCGATCGCGTCGAGGATGCCGAGCAGTGCGTCGCTGTAACCCTGCTCGTCGCCGGCGATCAGCTCCGCGAAATTGAAGTCGTCACCGCTGTACATCTTGACGCCCTTGGGCAGTCGCCGGCGCATCGCAATCTCGCGATCCTTGTCGAGGAGCGAGATTTTGACGCCCTCGACCTTCGCGGCGTTGCGGCGGATCACGTCGAGCGCCACGTCAGCCGCGGCGTCGAGATCCCCGTGGCCCCAATAGCCCGCGAGCGCGGGATCGAACATGTCGCCGAGCCAATGGATGATCGCGGGCTCGCGGAGCTGCCGGAGGATGCGGTCGTAGACCGCGCCGTAGTCGTCGGGGGAGCGCGCCGAGGCCGCGAGCGCTCGGCTCGCCATCAGGATCACGCGGCCGCCGAGCTGCTCGATGGCGCCAATCTGCTCCTCGTAGGCGCCGATGATCGCGTCGATCGGATATTTCCCGGGTGGCAGGTGATCGGTGCCGGCGCCGGAGAAAACGACGGCGCCACCCTCGCTCCTCGCGGCCGCGATCGAGCGCCGGATCAGCTCCAGCGAGGTCTTCCAGTCGAGCCCCATGCCGCGCTGGGCCGTGTCCATGGCCTCGGCGACGCCGAGCCCGAGCCGCCAGAGATGGCGGCGATAGGCGATGGTGGCGTCCCAGTCGACGGGTGCGTCGAGCCAGGGATTGCACTCCGCGAGCGGGTCCGCGACCACATGGACCGCCGCGATCGCCGAGCGATTGAAGGTATTCGCGGGCTTGGCGGGCCAGGGTCGCGGCGCGCGCGTCTTGTAGGTCTCGAGCCGGCGATCGGTGGTTGGCAGCGCGAGCGTTGGCATCTCAGGCCTCGAGATCGGGAATGTCGATCCAGCGCCGCTCGGCGGAGCTCTTGAGCGCGAGCTCCGCGAGCTGCACGCCGCGCGCGCCCGCGAGCAGATCCCAGGGGAAGGGGGCATCCTCGTAGAGGTGCCTGATGAACTTCTCCCACTGTGCGCGGAAGCCATTGGGATAGGCCTCGTTGCTCGGGACCTCCTGCCACTGCGCGAAGAAATCGTCCGTGCGCGGCTCGTCGGGGTTCCAGACCGGCTTCGGCGTGGCGTTGCGCGGCTGGATCACGCAGCGTTGGAGCCCCGCCACGGCGGAGCCGTGGGTCCCGTCGACCTGGAAGGTCACGAGGTCGTCGCGCCGCACGCGCGTGGTCCAGGAGCTGTTCATCTGCGCGATGATGCCGGTCTCGATCTCGAAGGTGGCGAAGCAGGCGTCGTCGGCGTCCGCCCGGTAGCGCCGTCCCTGCTCGTCGATGCGCTCGGGAATGAAATTGATGGCCCGGCAGGAGACCGCGCGCATCGGCCCGAAGAGCCCATCGAGCACGTAGCGCCAGTGGCAGAGCATGTCGAGCACGATGCCGCCGGCCTCGGACTTGCGGTAATTCCAGGACGGCCGCTGCGCCGCCTGCCAGTCGCCCTCGAACACCCAATAGCCGAAGTCGCCCTTAACCGAGAGGATGCGGCCGAAGAAGCCGCTGTCGATGAGCCGGCGGAGCTTCACCAGGCCCGGCAGGAACAGCTTGTCCTGCACCACGCCGTGCTTGACGCCGGCGGCGCGCGCGCGGCGCACGAGGTCAAGCGCGTCGGCGAGGCTCGCCGCCGTCGGCTTCTCGCAGTAGATGTGCTTCCCCGCGGCGATCGCGAGATCGAGGTTGTGCTTGCGCTGCCCGGTGGTGACCGCATCGAAGTAGAGGGTGTCCTCGCGCGAGGCGAGGGCGCGGTCGAGATCGGTGGTGGTGCGCGAAATGCCGTGCGCCTTGGCGAGCGCCGCGACCTTCTCGGCGCTGCGCCCCACCAGGATCGGGTCGGGCATCACCCGGTCGCCGTTCGCGAGCCTGAGCCCACCCTCGGCGCGGATCGCCAGCACGGAGCGGACCAGATGCTGGATCGTCCCCATCCGCCCGGTGACGCCATTCATGATGATGCCGAGACGCCGCTCGCTCATGGTGCTGTCCTCTTATATTGGTTCAAGGATATGCGGTTCGGCGAAGTTCGGCCAGGGTGCGGGTGTTCAGCGGAAGGCGCACTAAGTCACCCCTCTCCGCGCTTGCGGGGAGAGGGAGGGACCCATCGCTCGCGAAAGCGAGCGCTGGGAGGGTGAGGTGCGCTTCTGCGGCACGAGCGTGTCCGCGATCGACACCCACCTCACCTAACCTCTCCGCCCTAAAGGGCGGAGAGGGATCTTGATCGAGCGAGCTTCGCTGTCCGCACTCACTCCAGCCATTTCTCAGCTCTGGTCTGCGCCAGCGCGCGGTCCACCAACTCCGGCGCCAGCCCGACATAAGTGGTGGGGTTGAGTATCTCCGCGATCTCGGCGGACGTGGCGACGTCCTTCACGCGGACGTCGCGGGCGAGCGCTGCCTCGAGCGTGCCGCCCTGCTCCTGCGCCGCCATGGCGGCTTCGTAGACCACCTCGTGGGCGGTTTGCTTGCCGAGCTTCTCGCCGAGGAAGAACATCACGCGCTCGGAGAGCAGCAGGCCGCCGAGGCGGTCGAGGTTCTCGCGCATGCGCTCGGGCTTCACCACGAGATGCTCGATGACGCGGCAGCCAACGAAAAGCATGAGGCCAAGACCCATGCAGATCTCCGGCAGCGCCTTCCACTCGAGCTTCCAGATCGCGCTCTCGCGCTCGTGGGTCTGCACGAGCGCTTCCTGCATGATCGCGACATCGTAGCGGAGCGTGCGACCCACGGTGATCATGGTCTCGCAGAGACTGGGGTTGCGCTTGTGCGGCATGGTGGAGGAGCCGACCTTGCCGGGGTTGAAGGGCTCCTCGACCTCGTCCACCTCGGTCGCCTGCAGGTGAAATACCTCGTTGGCGACTTTTGTCAGCGTGCCCGCGATCAACCCGAGGATGCTCGCGTACTCCGCGAAGCGGTCGCGCGCGGGGTGCCAGGAGATGTCGGCTTGGCCCAAGCCCAACCGCTTCATGACGGCCGCCTCGAGCTCGACCGCGCGGGGTCCGAATGACGCCATCGTGCCGACCGCGCCCACGAGGCTGCCGACGAAGACGCGCTTCTCGACCTCGGCGAGCCGCTCGCGATGGCGCGACATCTCGCGAAGCCAGATCGCGCATTTGTGCCCGAAGGTAATGGGAGCGCTTGCACGCCGTGGGTGCGGCCGGGCATGGGTGTCGCGCGGTGGCGCTCGGCGAGGCCATCGAGCGCTCGGCCGACGGCGCGGAGATCGCGCAGGATGATCGCGTGCGCCTCCTTGAGCTGGAGCGCCATGCCGGTGTCGAGGATGTCCTGGGTCGTGGGGCCGTAATGCAGCCACTCGCCGAACTCGGGCTTGCAGAGCTTTTGCAAGGCGCGGAGCGCGGGGACCAGCGGATGCTTGGCGTCGGCCATGGCGCGGGCGATCGCGGCGAGGTCGACCTTCTCGACCTTGGCGTGGCGCATGATCTCGCCGGCGGCCTCGCGCGGCACGATGCCGAAGGCCGCCTGCTCCGAGGCGAGCGTCGCCTCGACGTCGTACCATTTCTGCACGCGGTTCTCGTCGGAGAACACGGCCCGCAGCTCCTCGGTACTCCAGGAATCTCTGAGCAAGATGGAATCGAAGACACCGGATGGCATGGAACGGTCTCCTCCCGAGTAGGACACCGCAGTGGAGCAAAAATCCCGGTGCTCAAAAAGGGGGCACGCGGCTCGTGTGTTGCCGCGCTTGCTTGACGTGAGCCAGGGCGTGCGATGTATTGATCAATGGAACAACAACACGCCATCTGGGAGGCATCGCCATGTCGGCCAAGATCACCCGCCGCGCCTTCGGCGCCGCGGCCACGTTCACGATCGCCGCTCCATTCATCCGCCGCGCCTGGGCGGACGAGCCGCTGCAGCTGCGCTGCTCGCTCGACACCGCGCCTTTGCATCCGCGAAACGGCGCGTTCCGGGACTTCCTCGCGAAGGTCGAGCAGGCCTCGGGCGGACGCGTCACCACCAAGCTCTTCGAGAGCGGATCGCTGTTTCCTGACCTGCAGGTGACGAAGGCCCTGGTCCAGGGCCAGGTCGAGATGGCCTGTCCGGGCACCTGGACGCTCACCGGCCTGGTGCCGGACGCGGACTTCGCGGCGCTTCCGGCCTTCTACGGCCGGACCATCGAGACCGTGCACAAGGCGACCGACGGCAGCGGCGGCAAGTACGTCAACGAGCAGCTCGCGAGCAAGCTCAACGT
>Ga0209415_10019412_pt1 | contig 10645 bp, 8 predicted proteins | sample PeaSoiSIISIP2007_FD_187696 | JGI IMG/M metagenome (GOLD analysis project Ga0209415, IMG submission 187696) | Peat soil microbial communities from Weissenstadt, Germany - SII-SIP-2007 (SPAdes) (version 2) | ecosystem: Environmental > Terrestrial > Soil > Wetlands > Peat | place: Germany... | reverse complement strand
GTTAGGTCCGAGTCGGTCACTATTGGCGAGGGCTGAGGCATGACAAGCGAGCTTCCGTGGATTGGCAATCCACGGCACACGTGTTTCGTGTATGATTCATGCATGGCGACCAAGACGATCAGCATCGAACTCGATGTTTACGACCGGCTCAAGAACCTCAAGCGCTCCTCCAGAGAGTCGTTCAGCGAAGTCCTTCGGCGGATTCTCGCCGAGCCGAGGGTGATCACCGGCGCCGACATCGTCAAGCTCATCGACGAGGGCAGAATCCCGAGAGTGATTTCAGATGAAGGACTCGACCTGATCGAACGGGCCCAGCACGAGCACTTGGGTTCCTTGAGGCCCGCCAGGAAGCGCCGAGCCGGATGATCCTCGATACCTGTTACTTCATCGACCTCCAACGCAAGCCCAGTTCCGTGCAAGCAATTAGTGCACGCATTGCGCACCGGGTCCTGTTTGCGACGGCGATCACATACGGGGAGTTGGCAGAAGGCCTCGAAAGCCCGTCTGACACAGAACTGGGACGGATCACCCTCGGACTCCCCGTTCTCGGCATCGACGAGAGCATCGCGAAGAACTATGGAGCCGTGAGACGCCATCTGCGTTCGAGCGGCCTCTTGATTGGCGACAACGATCTCTGGATCGCGGCAATCGCGCTCACCCATGGTCTCCCGATCGTCACCCGAAACGTCAGTGAATTTCGCCGGATCGACGGATTGCAGGTTGTTGCCTACTGAGGTCGGGGACAAACCGCGTTTGCGGTCCGGGCGAATGAGTGGGTAACTGCCGTCAGCTCCCGGAACCGCCATCCCCTGCCCCTTCCTTCCCGATGGAACCGGGATCTTCGACCTCCGGCGCACGAATCATCGCCGCAAGAGGAAGGGGAGTGAACGCGCTATCGCCAGATCAAGCGCTGAGCCTTATTGGGCGGCGGGCAGGGACCTCGTCGCGGTCCCAGGGCTTGAGCATCGGCAAATAGGCACAAAGTTCGCGGAGGGTAGAGAGATAGCGCTCGCGGGTCCAGTCGAACTCTCTCATCAATGGATATGCATCGGGGCGGGTGGCAGCGGCGAACTGACGGCCGTTCGAATGAAAGAAGCCGGCGTAGACTCGTGACGGATTCAGAGCCAGAATCCTGTCGGCGAAGCGGCGCGGATTCTCAATCGGCAGCATCGGCGAGATGCAGACGTTCACGGGAATCCCGGCCGCCGAGACTTGTTCGAGGGCCTCGAACCGGCGGTCGATCGATGCGCACGACGGCTCAAAGCGCTTGCGGATCTCATCCGAATCGGTCGTGATCGACATGTTCACCCGAACCTGTTCTAGGCGCGAGAGGAGGTCGATGTCGCGGCTGACGATCGGCGAGCGGGTTTGGACGGAGAGGATCGGCTGCTGCGGGACGAGCACTTCGAGGATGCGCCGGGTGAGTTCGACTCTCTGCTCGAGCGGCTGGTAGGGATCGGTCGCCGAGCTCATAAAGATGCGCTTGCCGCACAGGTTCGCGCGGGCGATCTGCTCGGCGGCGTCGATCTTGATGTCCACCCACTTGCCCCAATCCGTCTTCTTCCGCTCGTCGGCGACGAAGTTCGCCGCATAGCAGTAGCTGCAGGCGAAGCCACAGCCGATATAAGGGTTGAGCGAGTAATCGAAGGCGCCGGCGATTATCCCTTTGGCGACGGAGAGGACCTTCGAGCCGGGTCTCAGCCCGATCGTGACTACGCCGAGAGATTCGGGCGGGGTTGGGGGATCGAGTTCTTCGAAGAGCGAGGGCTGGGGCGAGAGCATTATGTAGACATATTACTACATGTTTTGCTCGCGGTGCATTGTATCTGTGGCCAACTCCGAGAGCCCGGCCCGCCGAGTGAAATGCTCCTAATAGAAGCCGTCTTCAGGTCCTCCGCCATCATGTTCGCAGAGCCCAGCTCCCATTAGGTCGTTAATGGAAAAGGGGCGGAAGCGATTGCTTCCGCCCCTCTACACTTCTATCCTTGCGTAAGAGTTAGCCTCCGCCGCCGCCGCCGCCGCCGCCGCCTCTAGGAGGATCCGGGGCAAACGTAAACGCCTTACCCTGCATATCCTTGAACTTGGATGCCTGATCGGCCGTGAGAATCTTGAGAAGCTCGTCGTTCATCGTCTGCGTGTTCTTGGTTCGCGCAGCCGTCGCTTCCTCGCGAGTGATCTCCTGGTTTTGTTGCTTGTCACGAAGCGCCTGATTGGCTTCCTGCTGCTTCGTTTGAAGGTCCTTAACCTTGGAGACCTGGTCGTCGGAGAAACCGAGGGACTTTTGCACGTCGGCCTGAGTGAGCGCGGATGCACCTTCTCGCTGCAGGAGAAGCTCGCCGAGCCGCTTCATCTGGCCGTCGTTGAGAACGGTCGCGAGATCCTTGTGCTGCGTCGCCCGCATCTCGGCCATGCGCTGCTGCATCTCTTCCTGCGTCGGGCGAGTGCCGCCGTTGTTGCCGCCGCCGAACGGGTTGTTCTGTCGCTCCTTCGTTTGAAGGTCCTTGAGCTTTGTCACTTGGTCGTCTGTGACGGCGAGTTCCTTCTGAACGTCGGCCCGCATGGCGAGTCCCATCTCGCTGTTTCCGCCACCACGCCCGAACTGACCGCCGCCGCGGCGGCCCTGGCCGCCTCCGCCACCACCGCCGCCGCCCTGAGCGGCTGCCAAGGCGACGCATGACAACAATGCCACTGCTACTAAAATTCGTTGTACCAACTTGTTCATCTGTTCTATCCCCCAGCCGCTACTTCGGCAAGCTGGATCCGAAGGTGTTAACCCATGCGTTCTTGACGCACCTGTCATGAAATCATACAGGGGAAAGCCCAATTTCATTTGAGTTTCACAATCCTGGCCGGACGAGACCGGCTGGTGGATGTACAGCGCGAGGTCAGCGGTTGATCACGAGAGCAGACCGGTGCGTCGAGGCATTTCCGACCGATCATTTCAGCGCCCCCTCAGAACAGGCCGGTGATCTTGCCGTCCTCGTCGACGTCGATGTTGAACGCCGCGGGGGTCTTGCCGAGGCCGGGCATCAGCATGATTTCGCCGCTCACCGCGACCAGAAAGCCGGCGCCAGCGGACGCCCGGATCTCGCGCACGTTGATCATAAACTCGCCGGGAGCGTTCAGCTTGCTCGCGTCGTCGGTGACGCTGTACTGGGTCTTGGCGATGCATACCGGATAGTTGCCCATCCCGTTCTTCTCGATCCAATCGAGATCCTTCTTCGCCTTCTCGGAAAGAATCACTCCGGCGCCCCCGTAAGCGCGCTGAACAACCGCCGTCAGCTTCTCGTAGGCGGTCGTCGCTTCCGTGTAGAGGGGATGGAAAGTGCTCGGCTTGCAGGCGATTTCCGCTACTTCGGCGGCGAGTTTCTCGCAGCCTTTGCCGCCGCCCATCCACGGATCGGCCGATAGGGCCTGGACGTTTTCGCCGGCGAGAATCTTAATGAACTCTTCATGCTCTTCCGGACAGTCCTCGGCGCGCCGGTTTACGGCGACGATCACGGGAGGGCCGTAGCTGCGCAGATGGCGGACATGGCGAAGGACGTTCGCACTCCCTTTCGCCAGGTCGCCGCCGCCGTGATGCATGCATCCGCGGATCGTGGCAACCAGGACGATCGCGTCCGGTCCCCGACCCAGTCGCGGAGTGACGATGTTCATGAACTTCTCGGCGCCGAGATCGGAGCCGAAGCCGGCCTCGGTGATCGTGAACTCAGCCATCCCGAGCGCGACCTTCGTGCCAATGATCGACGAGCAGCCGTGGGCGATGTTGCCGAAGGGTCCGCCGTGAACGATGGCGGGGCCACCCTCCATGGTCTGAACGAGGTTCGGGCGAATAGCGGTTCGCAGAAGGGCGGCCATCGCCCCGACGGCCTTGAGGTCGCGGGCATAGATCGGCTTGCGCCCATTGGTGACGCCGACAACGATGTTGCCGATCCGCTCTTTCAGCTCGGCCAGATCGTTGGATAGGCAGAGGATCGCCATGATCTCGCTGGCGGGAGTAATCACGAAGCCGTCCTGGCGGACGATGCCGTTGGCGCGGCCGCCGAGGCCGACCACGATCTCGCGCAGAGAGCGGTCGTTATTGTCGATCGTGCGCGGCCACATCGGCGAGCGCATGTCGATACCAAGTTCGTTGCCGTTCTGGAGGTGGGCGTCGAAGATCGCGCTGAGAAGGTTATGGGCAGCGGTGATGGCGGGAAAGTCGCCCGTGAAGAAAAGGTTGATGTCCTCCATCGGGAGGACTTGGCTGTAGCCGCCGCCGCAGGCTCCGCCCTTGATCCCGAAGATCGGCCCAAGGGCCGGCTCGCGAGTCGCGGGAATCGCCTTCCGTCCGATCCGGTTCAGAGCCTGGGCGAGGCCGACGGTGACGGTGGTCTTGCCCTCGCCGGCGGGGGTCGGGCTCATGGCAGTTACGAGCACGAGTTTGCCGTCTTTGCCCTTGTCGGTAAGTCGTTTGACTCCCTCGGCGGTCAGCTTGGCTTTGTAGTGGCCGAGCGGCTCGTAGTCCTCGGGCGAGAGTCCTGCCGATGTCGCCACTTCGGCAATCTCGCGCATTACAGCGCTTTGGGCGACGTCCAGGTTTGTCACATTCCAAGTTTGTCCCAAGGGTCCTGGGGAACCATGATTCTTGTCATAGGGGCGGCCAGCAACTCAGCCTCGGACCTTGCAGGCGGCTTGCCCTCGCCGGATCTGGGCCCGACACATTAAGTTACAGCAAAACTGCCGGGTGATCTCGACAAAGTGGTGATAGACTTTAGCTATTGCATTTTGCCGCCATTAAGCGGCTAGGGTAGAGAGGTGAAACGTTGGAATCTGTGACGAGGGCGTGGCGTGTGGCTGCCCCGCTTGCACTTGCATTGTTGTCGGTTTGGGCAGCAGCATCGCCGGTTTATGTCAGCGACGTGGGCGACGCGTCGGTCAAGCTGTTCGACCAGTACACCGGCCAGTACATGGGCAAGTGGGGCACGGGATTCTTGCAGTATCCGACCGGCATCGCCCTGGATCGCCAGAACATCCTCTACGTGGCCGACTATAGCGAAGGCCAGGTGTTCCGCTTCAACGCGACGACCGGCGCCTACGAAGGCCAGTTTGGGAAAGGGTTCCTTAGTGGCCCTTACGGCCTCGCGGTCGATGCCAACGACGTCGTCTACGTGACCAACGGCGGCAGCGCGAACGTGTTGAAATTCAACGGCCTGACCGGCAATTACATGGGAGATATCGGAACCGGGTTCATCCTGTTTCCGGTGGGAGTCGCGATCGGCCCCTCCAACGAGCTGTTCGTTGCGGATTACAGCGGCGCGAAGGTTTTTCGGTTCGACACCCAAGCCGGCGGCTACGAGGGCTACATCGCGGGCGGTTTTGCCCAAAGTCCGGTTGGGGTCGGCGTCGATCCCAACGGCGTAGTGGACGTCTGCGACGATGCGAACAACCAGGTTGTGAGATTCAACTACTCGACCGGGGCCTACATGGGCTCCTTTGCCCAAGGCTATGCCGGCTTCGGATTCGGCATCGCGATCGATCTCAACGTCGTGGCCTACGTCGCGGATTACTCGAACGGCGTCGTCAACCGCTTCAACAACGAGACCGGGGCCTATATGGGGCAAATCGGCCAAGGGACTCTCTTGAACCCGACCTTCCTCACCGTGGCTCCGCTCCCCGCCCCGGTTACGGGAACGGTCACCCTGCAGCATTTCACGGCTTCCGCGGTGGCGGGAACGCCGGTCACGATCGTTCTGCGCAACCCCGGCTCGACGACAGCGCTCGAAACGCACACCGTGACTCTGGATTCGAGCGGTAACTATTCGTTTACCACGAACTTACTGCCCGGTACCTACGACGTGGCCGCGAAGGCTTCCCACTGGCTCCGTCAGCGGCTTTCCAGCCAGACCATGCTAAGCACAGGGATGACGGGGGTGAACTTCTCGCTCATCAACGGCGATATCAACGGGGACAACACGATCTCCCTCGCCGACTTCGGCAAGCTCAAACAGGCCTACGGGAGCATGCCGGGAAACTCGAACTGGAATCCCAACGCCGATTTGGACGGCAATGGAAGCGTGGGGCTAAGCGACTTTGGGATCTTGAAGCTTCATTACGGGACCACGGGGGACCCCTAGGATTTCGGATCTTGGATTTCGGATTTTGGATTTTGGATTTTGGATTTCAGACAGGAGAGGATATTCATGAAACACACCAAGACATTTCTTGCCCTTGCCTTAGCCGGTCTTTCCGGTGCGGCCTTTGCCCAATACACATCGCCTGAACTGATGCTCGTCACCGACTTTGGCGGCACGACCCCGAACGGCGCGACCGTCCCCGCCCAGATCGAGCGGTACGATCCGTACACGGGAGACTATCTCGGCGCCTTCGGTGCCGGCTACGTCACCGATCCCTATGGGATCGCCGTCGTGGGCACGGATGCCTACGTTTCCAACCCGTTCGTCTACGCCGGAAACTACTTCTCGCGAATCGACAAGTTCAATTTCAGTACCGGCGCCTATGACGGTTCCATCTTCTCAACCGGTCCTTACAACATCTCTGGGCTCGCCACTTATGGGTCCAATTTGCTTGCGACCGACTACGGGGACGGATCGTTCAACAACGGAGGCGTATATACGTACAATTCCTCGGGGCAGCAGACCGGCTTCTATGGGCTGGCAAATGGTACGGTGGCGAACTCCATCGCAACCGATAGCAGCCACAGCTACATAGCCACGGGGGGAGGGGCGGGCCTGCTTTCCTATAATCTGGATGCCAACGGCTTGACCACGGGTCTGCATTTTCAGAACGGCAACGGAATTGGAAAAATCTATTTTGGTGTCGCTTCTTTGGCGTCGGCCAATACCGTGTTCACATGCGGCCATGCCACATCCGGCTCCTCGGCGACGATCATCGACGCGTATTCGGAGACCACGGGAGGATTGATCGGAGAGTATTCCAACACCAATGACGAAAGGCTCATATCCCTGGCCTTTGGCCATAACGGCATGCTGTACGCACTCGATGAGACCACAGACCAGGTCCAGCGCTTCGATGCGACGACTGCGATCGCCTATGGTCCTCTCGGCTCGTTCGCTATAAACGACACTGCGGATCCAATCTCTCTGGCCGTCTATGCGGCGCCGGAGCCAGTGTCGATGTTCGGGCTCGGCCTCGGGATCGCTGGGCTCCTTGTGCGGAGACGGCGTCGGCAGTCATAACGTGGTCGGTCTTTCATCGCCGAGCCGTAGCCCTCGGTCTTAAGGGGGCGGGGCATTGTGTTTGACCGAGTGCGCGGAGCGCCTTCGGAGTGCTGAAGCGCAGCTTCAGCCTTGTCCGTTCCGAGTAGTTACAGGGTCTGAGGCGGCAGCCTCGCTGCCGCACTCCGAAGGTGCTTCGCACTTCCGCGACACAATGACCCACCCTCCTTTAGCCGGCGTGTGATCGCAAGACGAATACTCTAGACTCTAGACTTCGATCAGGGCGTGGCGGGTCGAACCGAGAGCGATTTCGAGCGCGTCCGCCAGGTCGCTGACCAAATGGATGTTCATTTCGGAGCGGATTTCGGCGGGCACGTCGTCGAGGTCCGGCTCGTTTTCCTTGGGAAGGATCAATTCGGTTATCCCCGCGCGGTGGGCGGCGAGGACCTTTTCTCGAATCCCGCCGACTGCCATCACACGCCCGCGCAAAGTAACCTCGCCCGACATCGCGAGCGGCCGAACGGGGCGGCCGGTGAAGGCGGACGCGAGAGCGACCGCGATGGTCACGCCGCCGCTCGGACCGTCCTTCGGGATTGCGGCTTCCGGGACGTGAATGTGAACATCGTAGCGAAAAGCGGTCGCCGACAGGGCCGATTGATGGGCTCGGATATAGGTCAGAGCGGCCTCAGCGGATTCCTGCATCACCTGGCCCATACTGCCGGTCAGCTTCATCTCGGCATGGGCGCCCGCGGGCTCCATGAGGCTGGCTTCGATGACGATCGTGTCGCCGCCTTGTTCGGAGACGACGAGTCCGGTCGCAGCCCCGACCTCGGATTCGGTCTTCGTTGCGGCCAGGTTCTTTGGCCGGCCAAGCAACTCCTGGAGGTCCGAGCTTGCGACGAGGACTTCTCGCCGCTCGCCTTCCGCGACTTTGCGAGCACATTTGCGGACGAGTCCGGTGATCTGGCGCTCCAATTCGCGGACGCCCGCTTCCCGAGCGTATTGGGCTGCGACGACGGCAAGGGCGTCGGACTGGACGGTCACCTGATTCGCGCCGAGGCCATGCTGTTCGAGAGCCTTTGGAAGGAGGAATTTCCGGGCGATCTCGAGCCGTTCGGCATCCGTATAGCTGGAAAAAAGGATGATCTCCATACGATCGCGAAGCGGCCTGGGAATGTTCGCGAGCACGTTTGCGGTTGCAATGAAGAAAACCCCGCTGAGGTCGAAGGGCGCCTCGATGTAGTGGTCGCTGAAGCGGCTGTTCTGCTCCGGATCGAGAACCTCCAGGAGTGCGCTCGTGGGATCCGCCCGGTAGTCGCCGCCGATCTTGTCGATCTCGTCGAGCATGAAGACGGGATTTCGAGTTCCGCATTGGCGAAGAGATTGGATAATTCGGCCGGGCATCGACCCAACGTAGGTGCGCCGGTGGCCCCGAATTTCAGCTTCGTCCCGAACCCCGCCAAGCGAAACCCGCACGAACTTGCGGCCCATCGCTTCCGCGATCGCCCGCCCAATGCTCGTCTTTCCCACGCCCGGAGGGCCGATGAAGCAAAGAATCGGGCCTCTCAGGTCCGTCTTGAGTTGCCGGACGGCGAGATGGTCGAGGACCCGCTCTTTCACTCCGGTCAGACCAAAATGCTCCTCATCGAGGATCTTCGAGGCGTGGTGAACGTCGAGGCGATCATGGGTCACCTCGTTCCAGGGAAGCGAGACCATGGTGTCGAGGTAGTTGCGCAGAACCATGCCTTCGGGCGATGCGGCGGGGGTGCGATCTAGCCGCTTAAGCTCGCTGAGCGCGCGCTGGAGGGCCCCCTCCGGCATCCCGCATTTTTCGATCTTGGCCGTGTATTCCTCGTGCTCTCCGAGACGGTCTTCGCGAACCTGCAGCTCCGCTTGGATAACTCTTAGCTGCTCGCGCAAGTAATACTCGCGTTGAGACTCCCCAAGCTCGCTTTCCACCCTGCGATGAATGTCGGCGTCTAGAGCTAACACCTGTTCTTCGCGCTTGACGAGTTCGATGATTTGCCGGAGACGTTCCCTGGCGTCGAGCAACTCCAGCAGCCCCTGCTTGGTACTGAAACGGATCGGAAGGTGATGGGCGATCGCATCCGCGAGGCGACCCGGATCGTCGAGGTGGGCGACGCTTTGCATAGCCTCGGGAGGAATAGCCTTGTTGAGGGCTACGACCCGCCCGAAATCCTCGATCGCGACCCGCATCATCGCGTCGACCTCGACTCCTTCGGCGTGGGTCTCGTCGAGTAGCTCGATTTCCGCCCAAAAGGCCCCCGAGCGATTCACGATCCGGATCGCCCTTACGCGGCTGAGTCCGCGCAAGGCGACGCGCAAGCTGGCGTCGGGCATCGGGATCGCTTGCAACGTCTCGCTGAGAGTCCCGACCCGGAAGAGATCGTTTACCTGGGGATCTTCGAGCGACATGTCGCGCTGGCTGAGAACGAGGACGCGGCGATCGCCATCCATGCTCTTCCTCAACGCGCGCAGGGACGCCTCGCGAACGACATGGAGGGTGTTGATCAGGTGCGGGAAATGGACCGCGTCACGCACGGGAAGGACGGGGATGAGCTTGGACCCATCCTTTCGCGCCGAGGTCGAGATCGACTGCCGCTTGCCAACCACGTGGACAAGGTACCACCGGTTCTCCTTCTACGCCAAGCGTATTCGGCGAAAACCGATGATCGTGCCGGGTGCCGGGCGCCGCCCCGATCCTTCTGGCGCTAAGCCGCCCAACAGCGGGCTCTGGACGGCTTGGCCCGATCTATCCATGAGGATGCCGTTTCCGTAGCGGCAGGGCTTGCCCCGCGATCCGTCGCGCATAGCCCGGATTAGGGCGATGCGCGGCAGATCACGAGAAGCGGCGTGCAACCGCAAGGTCCGCTTCCGCCTACGCCTCACTTCCAGAGAACCACGGCTTGGTCGTAGCTGGTCGTCCACTTGTGCGAAGGCTGGCTCGTCGGCTTGGCCATGATCCGCGCCATAAAGTTTCCGCTTCCATCCACGTAGTCGGCGACGTCGCTGGTCTGCACGAGGTCCGTCCGCCAGAATTGTGCCATCGCCGAGAGCGGAAAGCTGACCCACTTGGAGGTGTTCACATTCCAGAGGTCGATCTCGTAACCCTCCGTGAGGTTGGCGTCGAGGCGCGAGGTGACCCGCACCGCGACACTGCTCGCCGAGCAGACGGGCGCGACGAAGTCGATCTCGGTCAGGGCCACCGACGGGCTGTTGATGACCTGGGTGAACTTCCCGTCCGCGTGGTACAGTCCCGACAAGTACGAGCCCGACGCCAGCGACCCCCACGCCAGCGTCCAGGTCATATCCAACGGGTCGACCTGGCTCCAACTGGTAGCCGCCGTCAAGTAGGGCTCGTTCGTGTTCTGCATGCCCTGGCCGCCGAACGCGAAGTCTTTGTTGATCCCGGTCGCCGTCGGCGCGTAAGTCGAGTTGTAGGCGGG
>Ga0209415_10019411_pt1 | contig 10645 bp, 7 predicted proteins | sample PeaSoiSIISIP2007_FD_187696 | JGI IMG/M metagenome (GOLD analysis project Ga0209415, IMG submission 187696) | Peat soil microbial communities from Weissenstadt, Germany - SII-SIP-2007 (SPAdes) (version 2) | ecosystem: Environmental > Terrestrial > Soil > Wetlands > Peat | place: Germany... | reverse complement strand
TCGGGGCAGCGATTGGACGACAACCGACACGCACCCAGCAGGGTGGCCAAGATGAACGCCGACTCGGCCAGGCGCAATACCGATGCGAATTTGTTTTGGGTCTGTTGGATCAAGGCAGCAGGAATCCGTTGTAGGGCAATGCCAAGCTAATTCCTCCCCCCGGGTTGCGTCGCGTCGCAGCGGTGCGATCTGGGCTGGCAGCAAACGACCTCGAAGTCTAGATTTGGTCCCTCATGATCCAACGTACGTTCGCCATCGTCAAGCCCAACGCCGTGCGATCCGCCTTGGTGGGGGAGATCCTTCATCGCTACGAGACGGCTCGATTGAAGATCGCCGGGGCCAAGCTCGTGCACGCATCCGCCCAGAAGATCGAAGGTTTCTACGCGGAGCACCAAGGACGCCCCTTCTTCCCGGGTCTGGTTTCGTTCATGTCTTCGGGACCCATCCTGTTGCTGGCCCTGGAAGGGGAGAACGCCATCGACGCGGTGCGCACCCTCAATGGAGCGACCGACCCCGCCAAGGCGGTCGTGGGCACCATCCGACAGGCGTTCGGACCCACCATGGGTTCCAACGTGGTCCACAGTTCCGACTCGCCCGAGTCCGCCTCCCGGGAGATCGGATACTGGTTTTCCCCCGACGAACTCTTCTCCTACGACCAGAAGAGCTCGGTCGCCGACGAATGATCCACCCCTGACACGCATCCCACACCGAGGACAACGGATATGAGCGAGAAGAGAGTCTTGATCGTCGGCGGAGGCCTGGCTGGCCTCGCGGCCGCCATGAAGGCCTGCGAACTGGGCCTGGAGGTCGACATCTTCAGCATGGTTCACGTGAAGCGCAGCCACTCGGTCTGCGCCCAGGGCGGCATCAACGGCGCCGTGAACACCAAGGGCGAGGGCGATTCCCCCTACATCCATTTCGTGGACACGGTCAAGGGCGGCGATTTCCTGGGCGACCAGCCCCCCATCCTCTCCATGTGCGAAGCCGCTCCGGCCGTCATCAACATGATGGATCGACTGGGCGTGACCTTCAATCGCACGCCGGAAGGGTTGCTGGACTTCCGCCGCTTCGGAGGCACCCTCCACCACCGCACCGCCTTCGCCGGAGCCTCCACGGGACAGCAACTGCTGTATTCGCTCGACGAGCAGGTGCGTCGCTGGGAAGCCCAGGGCGTGGTCCGCAAGTTCGAAAACTGGGAATTCACGCGTCTGATCCTGAACGACGAGGGCAAGGCGGTGGGAATCGTGGCCCAGGATCTGACCACGATGGAATTCCGCAGCTTCCCCGGCCTGGCGGTGGTCCTCGCCACCGGGGGGCCCGGACTCATCTTCGGGAAGACCACCAACAGCACCATCAACTTCGGTTCGGCCACCGCCGCGGCCTACAAGCAGGGCGTCTGGTACGGCAATCCGGAGATGGTCCAGATCCACCCCACGGGCATCCCCGGATCGGACAAATTGCGTCTGATCTCGGAATCCGCCCGCGGCGAGGGCGGCCGCATCTGGGTGCCGCGCAACAAGGGCGACAAGCGCGCCTGGAACGAGATCCCGGCGGAGGATCGATACTACTTCCTGGAGGAGCGCTACCCCCTCTACGGCAACCTGGTGCCCCGCGACATCGCGAGCCGCGAAATCGCCGAGATCTGCACCAAGGAAGGGCTCGGCATCGGGGGTCGCAACGCGGTCTACCTGGATCTGACCCACAAGTCCGAGGAGTACCTCCTCAAGAAGCTGGGCGCGATCCTGGACATCTACGAGAAGTTCCGCGGCGTGGACCCCAAGAAGGTCCCCATGGAGATCTATCCGGCCTACCACTACAGCATGGGCGGTCTCTACGCCGGGTACGAAACCGACGAAACCGGGCGGCTGCTCAAGAACTCGCCCAAGAACCAGGAGACCAACATCCCCGGCGTCTACGCCGTGGGCGAGGCCGACTACCAGTACCACGGTGCCAACCGCCTGGGGGCGAACTCCCTGATGTCCTGCATCTTCGCCGGTCTGGTGGTGGGCGAATCCGTGGCCGCGTTGGCCAAGAATTCCAAGACCGCTCCGGCCGCCTCCAGCCTGCTGGAGTCGGAGCGGAAATCGGAGGAGGACTCCTACAAGAAGCTCGCGGCCCAGGACGGTCCCGAAAATCCCTACGTGATCCACAAGGAGTTGGGCGAGGCGATGAGCACCTACTGCCTCATCGTGCGCCAGAACGACGAGCTGAGGAAGCTCCAGGGGATGGTGGACGGGTACGCGGAGAGGCTCAAGAAGGCCTCCAGCCTGGACAAGTCGGGGTCGGGAAACATGAGCGCGGTGTTCCTTCGCCAATTGGACGGCATGATCACCCTGGCCAAGGCCATCGTGGACGGTGCCCTCCTGCGCGACGAATGCCGCGGGGCGCATTCCAAGCCCGAGTTCGACAATCCGGCTCCGTCCATGGAGACCCCCATCACGGACCCGGCTTGGACCGCCTACTACGAGAAGTTCCTGGCCCAATCCCAGACCTGGCTCAAGACCACCATCGCCAAGTACGATCCGTCCAAGTCCAGACCCGTCATCGACTACAAGCCGGTGGACATGCGCCACCTGTCGCCCGAGCCCCGCGACTACACCGGCGTGGGCAAGAAGGCCTGGAAGAAGTTCCTGGAAACGCACAACGCCGGCCAGGTCAAGGCTTAAGCGGAGGACACAGCAATGAGCAACACAGTCGAAGTCCGCATCAAGCGCCAGGACAGCCCCCAGGCCCCCGCCTACTGGGCGGAGTTCTCCGTCCCCTACGAGGAGGACATGAACGTCATCTCGGTCCTCCAGGCCATCCGACGCAACCCCAAGGACAAGTCGGGGAAGAGCGTCGCCCCGGTCACCTGGGAGAGCTCCTGCCTGGAGGAGGTCTGCGGTGCCTGCACCATGGTGATCAACGGGAAGGTCCGACAGGCCTGCACCGCCCTGGTGAAAAGCCTGGAGCAGCCCATCCAGCTCGAGCCCATGTCGAAGTTCCCGGTGCAACGCGACCTGCGCGTGAACCGCCAGCGCATCTTCGACAACCTGAAGAAGGTCAACGCCTGGGTGGACGTGGACGGCTACCACGACCTGGGACCGGGGCCCCGACAGAATCCGGACGACCAGCCCACCACCTACAAGTACTCCGAATGCATGAGCTGCGGCTGCTGCATGGAGGTCTGTCCGCAGTTCTCCAAGGTCAACGACTTCGTGGGCGCGGCCGTGCTGGCACAGGCGAGGCTGTTCAACATGCACCCCACCGGGGCCATGCAGATGGGCCCGCGTCTGGACGCCGTCACCGCCGAGGGAGGCATCCAGGACTGCGGTCTGGCCCAACAGTGCGTGAAGGCCTGTCCCAAGAGCATTCCGCTGGTGGAAGCCATCGGCCAGCTCCAGCGCGACATCACCTTGGACAGGGTCCTGGGGGCGTTCCGGCGCTGACCTGATGGAAATCTTCAGGACGGCGTCCGAGATCCGCGAATGGTCCCGGGCGCGCAAGCGCTCGGGCCGACGCGTGGGCTTCGTTCCCACCATGGGGGCCCTCCACGAAGGGCACGCTTCGCTCCTGAGGGCAGCGAAGTTCCATGCGGATTCCACGGTCCTGTCCATCTTCGTGAACCCCACCCAGTTCGGTCCCGGCGAAGACTTCGCCAAGTACCCGCGCACCTGGGAGGCGGATCTGGAGACGGCGCATCGCGAAGGCGTTGAAGCGGTCTTTGCTCCGGGAGAGGGCTTCTACCCGGACGGCTACCGGACCATCGTGCGCGTCCCGGATTGGAATTCCGTGCTGGAGGGCGAAATCCGTCCCGTCCATTTCGACGGCGTGACCAGCGTGGTCGCCAAGCTTTTCCATTGCGTGGAGCCGGACGTCGCCGTGTTCGGGCAAAAGGATGCCCAACAGGCGCTCTTGATTCGGCGCATGGTGGCGGACCTGGACTTCGGATTGCGCTTGGTGGTGGCGCCCACGGTGCGCGAGCCCGACGGGCTTGCGCTCAGCTCCCGCAACCGCTACTTGTCCGCGACGGATCGTCGCCGTGCCTTGGTGATCTCCCGTGCATTGCGCGCCTGCGCAGCCGTCTGGGACTCGGGCAACCGGGATCCATCCGAAATCCTGGACGCGGGCCGCGGCGAGTTCGAAAGGGATCCCCCGGACTCCGTGGACTACCTCACCCTGCTCGACCCCGACTCCATGCGGGTCCTGGACGGAGAACCGACCTTGGCCGGTTTCGCCCTTCTGGTGATCGCGGCCAGGTATGGTCAAACGCGTCTGATCGACAACATGGCCCTGGGCGAGGTCTGGTAGGTCACTCCGGCCGGGCGGCTGTGTCCGGTCCATGAAAAATCCCCCCCGGTCGGAAGACCGGGGGGGATGGCGAACTCAAGTGGCGGACGAAAGGTTCAGCGGATGGGGGGTAGGAGCAGACGCTCCACGTCGTTGCCTGCGCGCAATTCCACGAATCCCGCCTGCGCGGAGTGTTGGGGCGCGAGATCCAGGACCGTGGCTCCATTCGTGAGGTGGGCGGTCGCCGAGCGCATGGCACCCTGCTGACGCCCGCTCAGGTCCAGCACCCGGACCTCCACGACTTGCCCTTCCTGGGCCAGACCCGCCGGCAGGCGCAGACCTTCCGAGGTCCACGAGAATGCCGAGAGATGGGGTTGAACCGTCTGGATTCCACTGGCGGGAGTGATGGTGATGGAGGTGGTGGTGCCAGCCGGAGGGGTGGTCCACGGACCGGTGAGGGCGACCGTCACCGTGCCCGCCGAAAAGGCCGGGTTCAGACGGTGGGTTGTGGTGGCCCAGGTGTACGACATGCTGTCGCCCGTCCCCGTCAGGGAGTAATTGGCGCCGGTGGATTCCGTGATCGTCAGGGTCCAGTTGATGACATGGCTGAACTTCGCGCTCAGGACGGTGCTGGTGTTGAGTTGGATGGTCGAGGGTGTCGCGGTCAGGGCCTTGGTGACCTTGGCGGTGGTGTCCGGAACCACCCAGGTGTTCTTCAAGTCATCCCAGACGTTCGGGGCACGGCCATCGATGGCCAAGGCGCCGAGCAGCCCGAGCGACTGGGCGTAGTAGTTCTTGTTGGGGGCGGAACTGCTCGTGGTGTCCGAATTCGCGGACAGCAGGAAGTAGTCGTGACCCAGAACGCCCTTCTTCATGGAACTCATGATCACCCCCATGGCACTGGCCCCGGTGGTGCTGGAATCTTGGACTGCGGCGGCACAAGTGGCCCACATGGACACCGTCAAGGACCATTCGTACTGGGCGTCCGAGAAAGCTCCGCCAGAGGCGTTTGCCGTTCCCCATCCCCAGAGGGTGGGTCCGCTCACCGTGTACATGCCCGGTGTGGAGGGATTGACTGCGGAATTGTTCCAGACGCTCTTGCACCAGGAGATCGCCTGGCTGTGGGTCTTGTACCAGAGACCGTCCAATCCAATCCGGTAGGGGACGCGGATGGCGTCGAAGCTCATGTCACCGTTGGATGGGGTCTCGGTCCCGTTCCCCGGATTACCGGCGTTGCCGGAGCCATCGCACCAGTTGCGGGCCATGCCGTCCTTCGCGTTGGGCTGGGCGTTGAAGAGATTGTATTCCGCGGTGCGGACGGCATCCCATCCCGGGTCCGTCACCCCATTTGCGGCGCCGAATTCCTTGAAGACCTGGATCCAACCCGGCATCATGTAGCTCGGGTCGTAGATGCCGCTGGATCCGTTGTAGGAGCGGATCAAATGCGATCCGTCCAACATGTTCGCCGCGATGTTCTTCAGGACCGTGATCGCCTGGGTCTTGTAGGAGGGGTTGCCGTCCGTCCAGTACTTCGCGTCGACTAGGGCCGAGGCGAAGATCAAGGCCCCACAAATGTCCTGGTCTGCGTCGCCAGCAAAATGGACGTCGAGTGTGGGGGAGATGATCCAGGCGTAATTGGAAGTGGAATTTTGCCAGAAATTACTCTGGGTCTTACCATAGATCTGGTCGAAGGTGGTCTTGTCATTCATCCACAAGGCCATCAACATGCCATAGCTCTGCGCTTCCGAAGTTTCGGCTGTGGTATTGTCCGGTTTGGTTCCTTGAATCACACCACCAGCGGTATTGAACTTCCCCTTCCAGTAGGACCAGTGGGCCTGGAGATTGGTTTCCCAGCCCTGCTCCGCCGGGTATTTCAGCACGGGTTCTGTGTAGGGCAGGAAGGCCGCACCGCTGGTGGCGGCGAGCATCCCGATGGCGACGAGGAAAGGGCGTGCGCTTTTGCGGATCATGAGAAAACCTCAGGTGACAGCGCCAGTGGCTGGTGGACTCTGGAAAGCCTTATTCTACGCTCCAACTTCCAGTTTTTGGGGCGGTTTCGCCAATCGAGTCGATCGTCCCGTGCTCCACAGTTTCCGGTGCGAACACGAAACCCCGTCACCGAGTTCTCCGAACGAAAGCGCGGTCAGGGCTCCTTTTCTTTGTCGCGAAAGGTGGTGAAGGGGTTTTCCAGCACCTACAAAAAAGGCGCTCCCTTGCGGGAGCGCCAAGTTTGTCAGACCTCGGTGGAGATCAGTAGGAAGTGACCGAACTCACCAGCCGGGAGTTGTCGCCCCGGACGCTCACGAGGTAGGTCCCATGGGCCAGGGAGACCGGCAGCGCCAACTGGTTGGCGACGGGGGAGGCCTTGATCGAAGCGACCTTGGAACCGTCCAGGCGAACGACGTCGATCTGGGCGGTGGTTCCGGAGACATTGTAGGAAAGAACCAACTGGGAGCCGTAGGAGGCCTTCAGCCCATTGGCGGCGACCGTCTTGGACTTGATCCCATCGGCACCGGTGATCCCGTAGAACACCACGTTGGTGACCGCGATGGTGTTGTTGGCGGAAGTGTGGACGGTCGAATTGGATTGATCTTCGATCTGGATGGTCCAGGCCAACTTGGAGATGTCCGTGGCGCTGAATGGAACCGCGGTTCCGTTCAGATTGTTGGTCACGTACCAACCCGGCTGGGCGAGCTTGGCGGCATCCACGCAGATGTGGGTGGCTGTCGTCGGCGTATACGCCTGGCTGATGGGGATGCTCATCTGGAAGGCTTCGGCATCGTTCACGGACACCTTGGACACCTTGAAGATCACACGACGGACGTTGGTCGTGTCGATGGTGTAGGTGGCTCCCAGGGCGGGGCCGGCGTAGAGATCGAAGGAAATCCCGGTGAGGGCACCACCCGCGCCACCGGGCTGCAGATCGAGGAAGGTGTCGATGGAATTGGGAGTGATGATCGCCGTCCCGATCGAAGCCCAGCCCGCATAGGGGTGGTACAGGTAGGTGCTGGTGGCGACGTCCTTCTCCAAGGTTGCGGTCATGATGGCCGCACCTGTGGTCGCATCCGGAGCCCACTTCTTGACTCCGGTGGGGAGGATGATCTGGGACATTCCGACGGCGGAATCATTCCCCGGGGTGGAAGTGGTGCTGGTGTCGGAGAACGCGTACCAGTACCCTCCCAGGTAGTTCGCGGAGATGTCGGCTTTGGTGGAAGCGAAGTCTTCGATGGTCACACCGGTACCGGTGCAGTTCACACCGTTGACCTGCGCATAGTCGCTGACACCGATGATCTTGATGTTGCGGATGAAGAAGGTACCCGTACCACCGGACTTGATGACCGTGGCGCTGGTCCAGTTGATCTGTGGCTGGAAGTTCAGGTTCTTCACGGCTGTTCCGACATTGTAGGTCAGGCCGGTCCATCCCGTCGTGGCGGCGTCCGGACCCGAATACCAACTGTTCATGGCCATGTCCGCGGTCACGACCTTCACGGTCTGGTAGCTGGCGGTCAGAGCGGTCCACTTGGGCTGGGCCAGGGCGGCGTTGGCGATTCTGGCGGAGTCCCCGTAGATGTTGGAACCGATCATCATCTGCATGTTGTTCGCCGGAGTGGCGGAAGCGGCCTTGACGTCGTAATCGATTTCCGTGGCGGCGCTCAGGTCCTTGATGTCCCAGGCGGCGTCCAGGGGAAGCAGGATCCCGACGGCGGTGCCGTAGGAACCGTCCGCGGTGGCGTAGGCGAGGTTCCAGTTCAATTCAAGCTCGTTGGCCGTGGTCAGCGTGAGCGAAACCACGTTGCTCGCGGATTTGCCCTCGTAGAACGTGGCTCCGCACAGCTTCTTGATGCCCATGTTGCTGGTGTCCGTGACCGTGATGGCGGTAGCCACCGTGGGGATGGTGATCGGGAGATCGGCGCGTGCCGTCGTGGCCAGGAAGGAGCCGGCCATCAGGCTCAGAGCGAGCTTTTTCATGGAATCCTCAATGTGGATGGGTGGGAGGAGGACAAGTACTGGATGCAAAAGTAAGCCAAGTCTAGGCGCGCTTGGCAAGCCCCGCAAGGCATTTTCACCAGTTGAGTTGCGAGCTTGAACGCTCGGGTTCAAACTCAGCCTTCATTTCACCCGTTCGACGTAGGAACCATCTCGGGTATCGATCTTGATTTTGGCGCCGTTTTCCACGAAAAGCGGCACCTGGATGACCGCATTCGTTTCCAATGTGGCTGGCTTGAAGGGTGTGTTGGTGGTGTCTCCCTTCAAACCCGGCTCGCAATAGGTGATGAGAAGTTCGACGAAGGTGGGTGGGGAGACACCGATGGGTTTTCCCTCGAACATCATGATCGAAGCGACCATTTCAGGCAGCAGGAACCGTTCGGCTCCATCCATCTGGTCCTTGGTCAGATCCACTTCTTCGAAGGACTCCTGGTTCATGAAGTGCCAAGTGGAACCATCGGCATACAGGAACTGGATCGGGAATTCCTCGACGATCGCCTCCTCCAGGGACTCGCCGGACTTGAACGTGCGCTCCAGTTGGCGACCATCCAGAAGGCTCTTCAGCCGACAGCGCAGGAACGCTTGCCCCTTGCCCGGTTTGACGAATTCCACCTCGATGAAAACGTAGGGCACGCCCTCGATCTGGACGCGCATGCGCTTCTTCCACAGGTTGGAAGGAATCTGGCCCACTGGATGTTCTCCCGGGAGAGGTTGGATGCTGGAGTGAAAGAGCGGAGGAATGTAGTTCCATGCCCCCGGGTCTCGAAAGGCCGGTTGCGGTCCCGGCCACCCCCGCGAAGGACTCGCGACCGGAAGAGAAACGCAGATCCTGTCAGCGAATCGGAGGGAGAAGCACCTGGGAGCGCTGTCCGGCTCCGTCGACCAATTCCAGGAATTCCACCCCCGCGCCGCCGGTCGGGCGATGGATGTCCAACACCACGCCGTCGGGAGAGGATTGCGCGAGAACCGTGCGGGCTTCCCCTTGCTGACGTCCCGACATGTCCAGGATCCGGACGCGGTAGGCCTCTCCGGAACTGGCCATTCCGGCGGGCAAGCGCAATCCGGACGCGGTCCAAGCCAAGGCGGTGCCGAGCCTGACCACCTGGATGCCGCTGGTGGAGGGGGTGAGGGTGAAGGAGGCGGTGAGGTTTGCCGGCGCCGTGGTCCAAGGTCCGCCCGTGACGGTCACGTTGACCGTGCCGGCACCGAACTGGGTCGCCAGCCGGCGGATGGAAGAATTCCAATCCTGGTTGATGGAATCGTTGTTCTGCGAATAGGAGTAGCTGGCCCCCGTGCTCGGTTGCGCGATCTGCATGGTCCAGGTGAAGGTATGGCTGAAGGTGGCCGCGAAGTGGAAGTTGGGTGTCACGCCGCCGCCCGCCAATTGACCGGTCGTGGGCGTGACGGTCAAGGGTTGGACCACGGTCAGGGTGGTGTCGGGCCCCGTGAATTTGCCGCCTTGTTTGCCGATGATGTAGGAGCGGACGGCAGCGCCTCCCGCCGATAGGTCCGATGAGGCCCAATTGCCGGTTGTCGATGCGGTGGCGATGACGGCGGCGGTCCCTTGGACGGCGGAGCTCTCATCGCTGGGTACGGAACGCTGGGTGCCCACGTCCCAGTTGCACCAGGAGATGCCCGCCCCTTCGAGCTCATCCAACCAAGACTGGCTCGCGGACCAGTTGTAACCGGAGTTTCCGTCGGCGTTGGTGGTTCCCCACTCCGTCACGAAAACGGTCTTGCCTGCACTCTGCGCGGCTTGTGCATTGCTCCAGTAGGGGCCACTGGGTGGATGTGAGTTCGCGTAGAAATGCAGAGTGTAGGCCACGTTGTTGGCGGGGTCCGTGACACCAGACACGCTGTTGGGCTGTGAGGACCATCCGGAACTGCCGATGATCACCAAGTTCGTGTTTCCGGCATTTCGGATCACGGGAATGATGGCATTGGCGTAGTTGGCGACGGTCCCATTGTCCGTGGTGGGCTCGTTCCAAATTTCCCAGAGCACGTTCGGAACGTTCTTGTACTGGGTCGCCAGGGTCCGGAAGAACGAAATCGCGCTGCTCTGTTGCGGATTCGTGGAGTTGCTCGATCCCGCGTCGATGACATGCCAGTCCACGATCACATAGAGTCCCTGCTGGATGGCTGTGCTCACCATGATCTGGACCCGGCTCATGTTGGTGGCGGAATCCTGCAGGTACCCGATGCTCTTGTTGCCCCCGTTGGGGACCGGGTTCACGGCCAGGGGGACGCGGATGACCGAAAGCTGCCAATCGGACTGGAGCCAGCGCACCACACCCCCGTTGAAGAAAGCGTAGCCGTCCGGCTCGCTGCTCCAATACATGCTCATGCCGCGGAGGGTCACCTTGTTGGTCTTGGAGGAGTCGTAGAGGGT
>Ga0209415_10019407_pt1 | contig 10647 bp, 7 predicted proteins | sample PeaSoiSIISIP2007_FD_187696 | JGI IMG/M metagenome (GOLD analysis project Ga0209415, IMG submission 187696) | Peat soil microbial communities from Weissenstadt, Germany - SII-SIP-2007 (SPAdes) (version 2) | ecosystem: Environmental > Terrestrial > Soil > Wetlands > Peat | place: Germany... | reverse complement strand
GCGGAACGTCTTCGGCATGCCCCCATTGAGTCACATCGAGCAGGCGTTTGGGGGATTACCGGGACGGGCTGCTAGGGTACCCGGCAGCCGGTGGCGGCGACCACCCGCGGCCCGGATGTGGGTCCGCCGCCTCCGTGCTACCGTCCGGGGGTGGGCTCCCGGGATGCTGCGGCCGGTTGACAACGGCTTCCGCGAGCGCCGATCCCTCAACGGGCTCTGGCGCTTCCGCGCCGACGCGGGAGCTGAGGGAGGTCGGCAGGAGTGGTGGCGGCGGCCCCTTCCCGCGGCGCTCGAGATGCCGGTACCCGCCAGCTACAACGACGTCCTCGTCGATGCGGGTCTCCAGGGCCACGTCGGCGACGTCTGGTATCAGACGGCCGCCACGGTGCCCCGCGGCTGGGCCGGTCAGCGGGTCGTTCTCCGGTTCGACGCCGCCACCCACGCTGCCACGGTGTGGGTCGACGACGTCGAGGTCGCCCACCACCAGGGCGGGTACACCCCCTTCGAGGCCGACATCAGCTCTCAGGCCACCCCCGGACGTCCGCTGCGGATAACGGTCCGCGTGAGCAACGAGCTGACCTGGTCGACGATCCCCCCCGGAGTGGTGGAGGTCGGCTCCGACGCCAAGAAGGTGCAGCGCTACTTCCACGACTTCTTCAACTACGCCGGCCTGCATCGCTCGGTGTGGCTGTGCGCGACACCCCAGACCCACGTGCGCGACATCGCGGTGACCACCCGTCTCGAGGAAGGGAGTGGAACCGTCGGCTACCGCCTGGACATCGCGGGGGCGGCCGGTGCCCGCATCGACCTGCTCGACGCCGGCGGGGCGCGCGTCGCCACCGCCGAGGGTGTCGAGGGCGAGCTGCACGTCCCCGACGTCCACCCCTGGGCCCCCGGGGATGGGTACCTCTACACCCTCGGGGTGTCGCTCCGGGATCGGCGGGGCGACCGGGACCGGTACGACCTTCCGGTCGGCGTCCGCACCGTGGCGGTGGACGGCGACCGCCTCCTCGTCAACGATCGTCCCCTCCGCCTCACCGGATTCGGGCGCCACGAGGACAGCGCGGTCCGCGGCAAGGGTCACGACGACGCGCTCATGGTCCACGACTTCTCCCTGATGCGCTGGACCGGTGCCAACTCCTTCCGCACCTCGCATTACCCGTATGCGGAGGAGGTCATGGAGTACGCGGATCGCCAGGGGTTCGCGGTGATCGACGAGGTCCCCGCCGTCGGCCTCAACCTACGCCTGGGTCAGCAGGGGGGCGGCCGAGGAGCCACGTTCAGCCCGGACACGGTGAGTGGCCCCGCTCAGCGCGCTCACCTCGAGGCGATCCGGGAGCTGATCGCCCGGGACCGCAACCACCCGAGCGTGCTGATGTGGTCGCTGGCCAACGAGCCGGACTCCACCGATCCCGGGGCGCGCGCCTACTTCGAGCCGCTGGTCGAGGAGGCGCGCCGGCTCGACCCGTCCCGGCCGCTGTGCTTCGCCAACGCGCAGCTGCCCGAGGGGCTGGAGCGCGACACCATCAGTGACCTCTTCGACGTGCTCTGCCTCAACCGCTACTTCGGCTGGTACGTCGACACCGGCGACCTCGGTGCCGCGGAGCGGGCCCTGGAGCAGGATCTCCGCGCCTGGGCCGATCATTTCGCCAAGCCGATCGTGGTCACCGAGTACGGCGCCGACGCGGTCGCCGGCCTGCGCTCGGTGACCGCCGGTCTCTGGACCGAGGACTACCAGCGCGACCTCCTCGCCACCTACCACCGGGTCTTCGATCGGGTCGGCGCCGTCGTCGGCGAGCACGTGTGGAACTTCGCCGACTTCGCCACCGGGGCGAGCCTGATGCGGGCTGACGGCAATCGCAAGGGGGTCTTCACCCGCGACCGGCGCCCCAAGCTTGCCGCCCAGGTGCTGCGCGACCGCTGGACCGCCGCCGGCCGCTAGACCCCGCGGCAGCGGCTGGCTCGGTGGGCGGCTCGCACCGTCTGCCCGAGCTCGCCAGCGGCTGAGCGGGCCCCCGGGAGGCCGTCGGCGCCGGGGACGCGGTCACGGCGTGGGGTCGGGCCGCACCTCCGCGGCGGGAGTGAACAGTCCGCGCGAGACGAAGTCGAGGTTGGCGGCCGTCCGCCGGCGCACCACCTCCGGCGCGTAGGCGGGCTCGCCGATGTGGCGCTGGACCACCGGCTCCATCAGCAGCGGACCGAGGATGACCGAGAGGACCTGGAACGGGCGCCACTCGGGATCGGAGTCGGCCCGGATCCCCCCGGCGCGCTCCAGCAGCCCGAGCCCCCGCCGGGTCGCCGCCACCACCTCGTCAAAGATCGTCGTCCCGGCGGGGGTCTCGTCGAGGAGGCACCGGCGCAGGTACTGCCGGATCTCCGGGCTCGTGCCCAGGACCTCCGAGAAGATGTCCGCCATGGCCCGCGCCAGCCGGTCCGCGGGAAGATCCCTGGGCAGGATCTCGAGCTGCTCGAGGAAGAGCGCCAGCACCGACGCGTCGACCGCGGCTCGGAGGCCGTCCTTGGAGCCGAAGTGATGGATGACCAGCCCGGGGGAGACCCCGGCGGCCTGGGCCACGGTCCGGAGCGAGACCCCGAAGCCGGAGCTGCCGAAGAGTCCGAGGGCCGCCTCGCGGATCTTGGCCCGAGCGCTCAGGTCGGATTCCTGCACGGTGGGGGAGCGCGAGCTCATGGCCCAATTCTATCGTATAGGGACTTGCCCTGCCGGATATCGGATGATATGATCGTATCTTAGATTGAACACTCATTCAACCTCCACCTCCACCCGGCGCCTGCCGGCGGCGGGCGGCGAGGCCGTCGCGGTCACCCGAGCCCGGCGCTCCCGCTGGGCCTCCCTGACCGTGCTCTGCGTGGCCGTGCTGATGGTCAACCTCGACAACACCATCCTGAACGTCGCCCTGCCCACGCTGGTCGAGAAGCTGCAGGCCACCACCGACCAGCTCCAATGGATCGTCGACGCCTATTCCATGGTCTTCGGCGGGCTGCTGCTGGTGGCCGGCAGCGTGGCGGATCGGTATGGGCGCAAGCGGCTCTTCCTCGCCGGGCTGGCCATCTTCGGGAGCGGCTCGCTCGGCGCCGCCTTCTCGGGGAGCGTCGGACCGCTCATCGCCTGGCGGGGGTTGATGGGGGCCGGCGCGGCCATGACCATCCCGTCGGGCCTCTCGATCGTCAACGACATCTTCCGGGATCCCGCCGAGCGGGCCCGGGCGGTCGGCATGTGGGCGGGGACCATCGGGCTCGGGATCGCCATCGGGCCGGTGGCCGGCGGGCTGCTCCTGGCGCACTTCGCGTGGGGGTCGGTGTTCCTGGTCAACGTCCCGGTGGTCGTCGCCGGCCTGGTCGGAACGGCGCTGCTCGTCCCCGATTCGCGGAGCGCGCACCCCCGGCCTGCTGACCCGGCCGGCGCCCTGCTGTCGATCGGCGGGCTGGGCCTCATCCTCTGGGCGATCATCGAGGGGCCGACCCACGGGTGGTCGTCGCCGGCGGTGGTCGGGGCGCTCGCGGGTGGCGTCGCCCTGATCGCCGGGTTCGTGGCCTGGGAGAGGCGCAGCGGTCACCCCATGCTCCCGCTCGGGTACTTCCGGTCGCGGCGGTACAGCGTGTCCATCGCGGCGGTTGGATTGGGCCTCTTCGCCCTCTCGGGCGGTCTCTTCCTCCAGACCCAGTTCCTCCAGTTCTTCCTGGGCTACTCGCCGCTCGGCGCGGGGCTGCGGATCCTGCCCATCGCCGGCCTGGTCGCCGTGGGTGCGCTGGTGTCGGCGCGGCTGGTGCGGGTGGTGGGGACCAAGCTGACCGTCGCCGCCGGGCTGCTGCTCCTCGTCGGGGGGCTCATCGAGAACGCTGCGGTCGCGACCCCGACCGTCACCTACCTGGCCGCCCTCCCCGGGATGCTCCTGGCCGGGATGGGGGCGGGCCTGCTCCTCCCCGCCGCCACCGACTCGGTGCTCGGGGCTCTCGCCCACGGCGACGCGGGGGTCGGGTCGGCGGCCAACAGCACCGCGATGCAGGTGGGAGGGGCGCTCGGGGTGGCCGTGATCGGCAGCGTGCTATCGACCCGGTACCAGGGCGCCATGAACCCCGTTCTGGCGGGCCGGGGGGTGCCGCCGGTGGTGGCCCAGCAGATCCTCGGGTCGCTGGGTGGAGCGCTGGCGGTCGCACGGGCCGTCGGCGGGACACTCGGGCGCGCCCTGGCCGGTGTCGCCCGCGACAGCTTCATGACCGGGAACCGGACGGCCCTGCTGGCCGCCATCGGCGTCACCGCGGCGGGGGTGCTGCTGGTCCTCGCGGCCCTGCCGTCGAGGGCGCGAAGCGCCCGGTGAGCCGCGCGCCGCGGAGCGGCGCGGCGCTCACCGAACGCGATCGGAGGTCAGCGTCAGAGGAGCTGCTTGACCAGGTTCTCGATCTGGCTGAGTGATGCCGAGGTGCCATCGGTGAAGACGCCCGCGAAGTTGCCGCCCTGACCTGCCAGAACGCCCTCCACGGTCAGGCCGGCGGCGCTGTACTGGTACGTGGCCGCCTCGTCTCCGAGCCCCGAGATTGGGGTGAAGTTGATGTTGATGCCCGCAGCCGCCTCGCTCTGCACCTGCTGCTGCTCCTCTTGGGAGAGGTAGCTGGAGGGTAGACCGCTCGCGAGGGCGATGATGACCACCACGGGAGTGGCGCTCTCGGAGATGTACGAGCACGCTATCCCTGACGCGCCACCGGGAAGCGGGGTGGCCCCCGCGCCCGACGTGACGACGGTCGGAGCCGGGACGGTCGTGCCCAGCGCGCTGCCGACCGTTGCGGCGGAGGGGCACGAGGAGGTGTTGGCGGCGGCGGCGCTCGTCGCCGGCGCGGAGGTTGGCGCTGTCGACCCGGGCACTGCGGTCGCTCCGCTCGACGTGGAGGCCGGGGTGGCCGAGGAGGAGCCGCAGGCGGCGAGCGCGGCGACCGCGACCAGCCCGCCGAGCAGCGATGGAAGAGTCATCCGATGGGACATGGGAATGCCAACCCCCTCTGGTGTCGGGTCTGGGACGAAAGTCCCAGGTAAACCTGACATCAGGGTAGCTCATAACTGAGGAAAAGTGACCATTGGACCTGGGTACTTCGGCCCCTGTCCTGGGCGTCCGACCGCTTTCCGACCGTGCTGCAGAGGTGCTATCGAGGCGACGGAGCGTTTCGATGTGATGTGAGGCCGGCCGATCGATGTTGGGCGGGACCGCGGACGTCACCAGCACCAGCTGCCGGAGCGGACCTTGGCCGCGTATCAGCCGAGACCCGCAGGGAGTGCCTCGAGATCGGTCAGCCGGCGAGCCAGGGTCGTGGTGTCGTCCAGCAACGCCTGGGCGCCGACGATGTTGGCCTCGGCGCCCGAGTTGCTGCTGACCCGCCCGTCCTCGACACCGTCGCCCACCCGTCCGGCGCTGCGATCGTAGACGGGCTGGCCGGCGCGGTTGCGTCCGTCGAACCATGATCGCGCCGTGCCGGCCAGCGCCGCGTAGCCCGGCGCCCCGGTGACGTCCGCGATCCTGGCGAGGACGTAGACGGCCGACGCGACGTCATACGGTTGCGTCCGGGGAAGGTCGAAGCCCGACATGACGACCTGCCGGAACACCAGCTCTGCGCTGCGGCACCCGATCGCCACCAGGTCCTCCCGGCCGAGGCGCACCCCCGCATCGGCAAGCACACCCTCCTGAATGTGCGCCCAGAGATGAGGCGCCCCCAGCTCGGCGGGGGAGTTCATCAGCACGTCGCCGTCGCGGCAACCGGCCACCTCGTCGGTCCACGCGCCGAGGGTGGTCGTCAGACGCCGGTCATCCGTGCTCTCGAGCAGGGTGAGGGCCGTTCTGATATGGAGTGCCCGAACGTCGGACGGCACGCCGGCGGCCTCGACGACGTGAGGCAGGCCACGCTGCAATGCGTCGCCGATCCGGCCATCGTCGATGAGCTGGGCGGCTCGCGCCAGGGCCAGCAGTGCGCGCGCCTGCCAGAAGCCGCCCCCCGCGATCGACGTCCGCGCCTCGTGATTGGGAGTTCCATCCCAATCGAGGATGAAGTTCAGCCAGCGCCCGTCGGCGTCCTGCATGGCGAGGATGAACTCCAGCAGCCCTTCGCACCAGCGCAGCGCCCAGGGTGCGGCGGTCGCCTTCCAGAGTTCGCAGTAGAGCTCGAGCGCGCGCGCGGCGTCGTCGACGCACGCGACCCCTTCGTAGCCGGCCTGTTGGGCGCGGATGGGCCGATTCTCCCCATCGGAGTACACGGCGATGGCGAGCGCTTTGGGCCCGGCGAAGGGGACGGACCGGCCGAGCCGCGCGAGCTGCCTCAGCACGGCTGCATCTGGTCGAGGATGTCCTGCACCGCGAAGTCAGCGGCGGCCAGGCGGCTGTCGGCGGCGCCGTAGTAGACGCGGACGTTCCTGCCGTCGGGGTCGAGGCCGGTGTGTCCGCAAGTGAAGACGACGTCGTCGAAAAGGCCGGTGCGCTCGTAGGCGGCCGTCGGCATGAGGATGGGCTCGGGTGAGCGCGCGATGACGTGGGCGGGGTCGTCGGCGGACAGCAGCAGGCCACCCAGGGCGTAGTGGGTGTTGCGATCGACGCCGTGATAGATCTCCAGCCAGCCCTCGGGGACACGGAATGGGACGGCGCCGGCGCCGGTGCGCAGTCCGTCCCACATCCCGTGGCGGGGAAGGGCGAGGGGGGTGTGGTCACCCCAGTGGATGAGGTCGTCCGAGAAGGCGATCCAGATGCCGAGGACGCGGCCGAAGGACTGGGGCATCGGACGGGTGAGCGCGGCGAAGCGACCGCGGACGCGTCCGGGGAAGAGCACCACATCCTTCTGGTCGGGGAGGAACATCAGGCCGTGGCGGTCGAATCTGCGGAAGTCGGTGGTGGTCAGCCGGCTGGTGCTGATGCCGAGGCGGCTGACCGACACGTAGGTGATGTGCCAAACGCCATCGATGAGGGTGGCGCGGGGATCTTCGCAGCCGTACTCCTCGAGCCGGTTCGCGGGCATGACCGAGGGCGTGTCGTCGACCGCGAAGTGGATGCCATCGCGGCTGCGCGCCACCCGCAGGTGCGACATCTGCGTGAGCAGGTCGCTGGCGTCGTCGGCTGCGGCGGTGAAGCCGCCGGTGAGATTGCGATAGCGGATGGTGCGGGGATCGCTCAAGTCCAGGCCGGGAAGGTTGCGGGGAAGGAAGACCTCGATTACGCGTTCCGGTTGGTTCTGGGTGTCGAGGAACGCGATGCCGACGACCTCGTCGGCCGTGAAGCCGGGGCCGAGCGGCTGCACCCTCGGTTCGGGACCGCTCAGGTCGAGGGTGAGCGCGCCCGGGGGCGGGCTCGAGCCGCTGCGAGGCCGCTCGCCGACCCGGAGCAGGAGGACCACCTCGCCATCGATCTGGGCGGCGGCGGCATTGGAGACCGAGACCACCTCGAGGCCAGGGCTGGAGGGACGGACGTCCGCCGCGGTGAGGATCGGGTTCTCCGGGAGCCGGCACCCGATGTCGCGCGAGCGACGGGGCCCCCGGTTGCGACGGCGGGGCGTCGCGGTGGGCTGGGTCAGCGAGCTCATGATGTCGAGAAGGGCGCGCGCCGACTTCGGCCAGGTCGAGCCACGGGCGTAAGCGAACGCTGCCGTCTCGAGCGCAGCCTTGCCCGCCGGGTCGCCCAGGATGGCGGTGACCGCGCGGGCGAGCCCGCCCGGGTCGCGGAACTCGACCAGGACGCCGCGACCGTCCTCGAGCGCCTCGGCGGCGTGCATGTATCGGGTGGAGACGACGGCCTTTCCCGCCCCGAGTGCGTACGAGAGAGTTCCACTGGTGATCTGATTGGGATCGAGATAGGGAGTGACGTAGACATCGGTGGCGAGGAGGAGCTCGATGATGTCGCGCTGGCTCATGTAGTGGTCGATGAAGGCGACGTGACCGTCCATGCCCAGGGCGCGGGTCTCGGCGAACAGGGCGTTGCGATACTCCTCACCCTGCACCCGCAGAAGGTCGGGGTGCGTCTGACCCGCGATCAGGTAGAGGGCGTCCGGGTAGCGCGCCACCACCTCCGGCATCGCCTTGATCATGTACTGGAGGCCCTTGCGCGGATCGACCAGGCCGAAGGTGGAGATGATGGTCCGTCTCTCAACGCCGAGCTTCCTCTTGAATCGGTGGCGGCCGTGAGGATCGATGACCGGCATCCCATGGGGGATCACCCGAGGCGGCGTGGTCAGCCCGTAGTCGGTCGCCAGCAGGCCCACCGCCGTGGAGGCCATGACCACGACCTCGTCGCTGAGCTCGGCGATGCCGCGCACCGTCTCGCGTATCGAGAGCGACGGCCGTGGGAGCACGGTGTGCATGGTCGTCACCACCGGCTTGCGCAGCTCCTCGAGGAAGGGGCGGAAGTTGTCCTGGTAGACGGTGTCGCTCCAGCGGCCGTCGGCGAAGACCGGCTCGGACCACCGCCCATAGAGGCCGAACTCGTGCTGAACGTTGACGGCGTCAGCATTCGAGGCGTTGATGGCTCGCGCCGCGGCGCGGTAGCTGTCCGCGTCGCCCTGCCGGATCCGCCAGCGAACCTCGGACGCATACGGTCGTACCACGGCGGGTTCGTCGATGGCGGCGATGCGGCAGACGGCCGACGGATCGCTGGTCCGCACCGCTGCGACCAGGTCCGCGGTGAACGTGGCGATGCCGCACCGGCGCGGCACGGCGGACGAGACGAAGGCGATCCGGATACCTGACACTCGCTGACTACTCAGGCCCGCGACGGACTCGGCTCACGGCTTCACCACCGCGAGCCTCAGCCTCAGCGCAGGGAGTCACGGAGGGTGCGGTGATCCGGGCTGCTGCTGGTGTCGGTCGCCACCGACCCATCATATGCCTACTTGTCTGATCGCGGCCCGATGCGTTCGATGCGACAGCTGGCCGGCAGTCGGTGCCGCGGCCCAGCAGCGCAGTTGCTATGCTCGGGTCCGTGGCGGGGCGTTACGTGGTCTTCGGTGCCGGCGCGATCGGTGGCGTGATCGGGGTCTTCCTGCACTGGGCCGGGTTCGAGGTCGTCGCCATCGCCCGCGGCGCTCACCTCGCCGCCATGCGGGAGCATGGGCTCAGCCTGCGGACGCCGGAGGGCGCGATCACCGTCCCCCTGCCCGCGTTCGCCTCGCCGCGCGAGATCCGGTGGAGGGATGACGACGTGGTGCTGCTGGCGATGAAGTCCCAGGACACCGGTGCCGCCCTCGACGAGCTCGCCGCCGTGGCCCCGCCGTCACTCGTCGTCGTCTGCGCTCAGAACGGGGTCGCCAACGAACGCGCCGCGCTGCGCCGGTTCGAGTCCGTCATCGGCATGTGCGTGATCTGCCCGGCGACCCACCTCGCCCCGGGCGTGGTGGAGGCCGAGTCATCTCCCTGTCCCGGCATCCTCGACGTGGGTCGTTACCCGGACGGGATCGACGCCACCGTCGCGGAGGTCGCGGCGGCGCTCACCACCGCCACCTTCGACTCGCGGGTGCTGGCCGACGTCATGCGCTGGAAGTACGCCAAGCTGCTGGTCAACCTGGGCAACGCCGTGGAGGCGATCTGCGGCCCGCGGTCCGGCACCGGCGAGCTGGCCCAGCTGGTGCGTCGCGAGGGCGAGGCCGTGCTCAGCGCCGCGGGCATCGCCCTCGCTGCGCCCGAGGAGGATGCGGCCCGTCGCGGCGATCTGCTCTCCCTCCGTACCGTGGACGGGCGGGTGCGGGGCGGTGGGTCGTCGTGGCAGAGCCTCACCCGTGGCGCCGGCAGCATCGAGGCCGACTACCTGAACGGGGAGATCGTGCTGCTCGGCCGCCTCCACCGTGTCCCCACCCCGGCCAACGCCGCCGTGCAGCGCATCGCCAACCGGATGGCGCGCGAGCGGGTGGCACCCGGCGCGATGGGAGAGGGCGAGGTTCTCGCCGCGATCAGCAGGGCAGGGTGACCTGGATCGCGGTGCCGATGCCCTCGGTGCTCTCCGCGGAGACCGTACCGCCGTGGGCCTCGACCAGGTCACGGACGATGGCGAGGCCCAGGCCGGAACCGGTGGACCCCGGCCCCTTGGCGAAGCGATCGAAGACGCGGGGCAGCAGATCGGCAGGGATCCCGGTTCCGTCGTCGCGAACCGTGAGCCGCACGCTCCCGGGGGACGTGCTCGCCTCCACGCGCACCATCCCGTCCCGGCCGGTGTGGGCGAGCGCGTTGGCGATGAGGTTGCCGAGGACGCGGCGGAGCTGAGCCGGGTCCGCATCCAGGGACGGCAGGTCCGTGGCCAGCCGGCTGTCCAGCCTGACCCCGGCGGCTTCCGCCTCGGGGCGGAAGGCCTCGATGGTCTCGTTGACCAGCGGCCCGACGTCCACCGGCTCGCGGTCGGGATGGAGGGCTCCCGCCTCGGCCAGGGTCAGGGTGCGCAGGTCGTCCGCCAGCGACTCGAGGGTTCGGGTGGCCGCGACGATGGGTGCGAGGTGCGCCTCATCGGCGGGGTTCACGCCGTCGGCGATCGCCTCGGCCTGGCTGCGGATGACGGTGAGCGGGGTGCGCAGCTCATGGGCGATGTCGGCGAGCACCGACTGGCGCCGGGTCTCCTCGGCCTCCAGGCGGGCGCTCATCGCGTTGAAGGCCCGGGCCAGCGAGCGCACCTCCCCGGGTCC
>Ga0209415_10019406_pt1 | contig 10647 bp, 11 predicted proteins | sample PeaSoiSIISIP2007_FD_187696 | JGI IMG/M metagenome (GOLD analysis project Ga0209415, IMG submission 187696) | Peat soil microbial communities from Weissenstadt, Germany - SII-SIP-2007 (SPAdes) (version 2) | ecosystem: Environmental > Terrestrial > Soil > Wetlands > Peat | place: Germany... | reverse complement strand
ACACAGACACAGACACAGACAGGAGACGTCACGTGCGCACCGAGATCTGCGACCGCCTCGGCATCGAGTTCCCCATCTTCGCCTTCACCCACTGCCGCGACGTCGTGGCCGCGGTCTCGAACGCCGGAGGCTTCGGTGTCCTCGGTGCCATCGGCTTCTCACCCGAGGAGCTCGAGATCGAGCTCAACTGGCTGGACGAGCACTGCCCCGACGCCCCCTACGGCGTCGACATCGTCATCCCGGGCAAGTACGAGGGCATGGGCGAGCTCGACCCGGTGAAGCTCGAGGCCCAGCTCCAGTCCATGGTCCCCGACGACCACCGCCGCTTCGCCCGCCGCATCCTGGAAGAGCACGGTATCCCCGAGACGCCTCCGGACCAGCAACGCTCCGGGATGATGGGCTGGACCGAGGCCACCGGCAAGCCCCTGCTCGCCACGGCCCTCCGTCACGACAAGGTCCGACTCATCGCCAACGCGCTCGGCACCCCGCCCTCTGACGTCATCGCCGAGGTGAAGGCCTCGGGCCGGCTCATCGGGGCACTGGCCGGATCGGTCAAGCACGCCCTCCACCACAAGGAGGCCGGGCTCGACTTCATCGTCTGCCAGGGCACCGAGGGTGGCGGCCACACCGGCGAGATCGGGTCCCTCGTCCTGTGGCCCGAGGTCATCGACGCCGTCCACCCCCTCCCCGTCCTGGCCGCCGGCGGGGTGGGAACGGGACGCCAGATCGTCGCCGCCCTGGCCATGGGGGCCCAGGGCGTCTGGACCGGCACCCTCTGGCTCACCGTGGAGGAGGCGGAGACCGCCCCGGGACAGCTCAAGTCCCTTCTCGACGCGTCCTCCTCCGACACGATCCGCTCGAAGTCCTACACCGGCAAGCCCTGCCGGATGCTCAAGAACGACTGGACCGAGGCCTGGGCCCGCGACGACACCCCCGACCCGCTCCCCATGCCCCTCCAGATGATGGTGGCCATCGACGCCGTCGGTTCGGGACACCGCTACCCGGCCCAGTCGAAGGACGTCGCCTTCAACCCCTGCGGTCAGATCATCGGCCGGGCCACCCGCGTCCGCAAGGCCCGCGACGTCATCTACGAGCTCGTCGAGGAGTACGTCGAGGTGGTCGACCGCCTGGCCGACACGGCCAAGGTCTGAGCGCGTCGCGACCCCCGCACGGGGCGGGGGTCGCGGGTGCGCAGGTCCTCGCGTTCCCGGATGCTTCGACACCGCGGTCCGTCTCCTTGAGCGGTGTTTCGCCCAGTGACGGCGCAGAAGGCCATGATGCTGGCGTGACCGACGACGCCGCGCCCCCGGACCTGGGGGCGATCCGCCACCGACTCGACCTCCTGGACCGCCGGCTGGTCGAGGTCCTCGCGGAACGCGCCCGGCTCATCACCGAGGTCATCGCCTTCAAGCGGGCCCACGGCCTCGCCGTCGTCGACCGTCCCCGGGAGCAGGAGATGCTCGAGACGATCGGGGTCGACGCCGCCGAGGACGGCCTCGACCCCCGCATCGCCCGTCAGGTCCTCCGGGCGGTGATCGACGCCTTCACCCTCCTGGAGGTCGAGCAGCTCGGCCCCGACGCCTGAGCCGCCTTCGTCCCCCCTGGGGAGACGTCTCCTCCCCGATCAGCCGAAGCGGCCCTGGACGTAGTCGGAGGTCCGCGGGTCCGACGGCTCGCTGAACATCTTGGCCGTCGGCGCCACCTCGACCAGCTCCCCCGCCCGGTCCTCGCCCATGAGGAGGAAGACGCACGTATCGGACACCCGCGCCGCCTGTTGCATGTTGTGGGTGACGATGACGATCGTCACCCGGTCCTTCAACTCGCCGATGAGCTCCTCGATCCGCTTGGTGGCGCTCGGGTCGAGCGACGACGTCGGCTCGTCCATGAGGAGGACCTCCGGCTCCACCGCCAGGGCCCGGGCGATGCACAGACGCTGCTGCTCGCCCCCCGACAGTGTGCTCGCGTGGGCGCGCAGCCGGCCCCGGACGCTGTCCCACAGGGCGGCGGCGATGAGGGCCGACTCGGCCGCCTCGTCGAGCAGAGCCTTCCGACGCACCCCGTTGAACCGAAGTCCGGCGACGGCGTTCTCGTAGATGCTCATCGTCGGGAACACGTTCGGGCGCTGGAACACCATTCCGACCCGTGACCGCAACAGTGTCGGACGCATCGTGGCTCCGTAGATGTCGAGGTTGCCGAGCATGACCGACCCCGAGACGACCGCACCCCTCGTCATGTCGTGCATCCGGTTCAGTGACCGCAGCAGTGTCGTCTTCCCGGAACCGGACGGGCCGATGAGGGCGGTGACCCTGTTGATCGGCACGTCGAACGAGACGTCGCGCACGGCCAGCTTGCCCGAGAACGCCACCGAGACCTTGCGCAGCGTCATCACCGCGCCGGCGGTCACCGGGGCGACGTCCGCTACCGCCCCCGCCGGCGAAGGGACGGTCACCGGGTCAGTCATGGCGGACCCTCCTCAGTCGTCCGGCCAGCACCCGGCTCCCCACGCTCAGCACGAGGATGGTCACGATCAACAGAAGGGCACTCCCCCAGGCGATCTTCACCAGGTCGGGGTAGGCCTGGATGCCGTTCTGGAAGACGACGAGGGGCACTGCCGCCATGGGCTTGAGCGGCGAGGCCACCATGAATTGACTGGCGCCGATGACGAAGAGCAGCGGGGCCGTCTCGCCCGCCCCCCGCGCCACGGCCAGGAGGATGCTCGTGATCAGGCCGGGCAGGGCGGTGGGTAGAACCACCCGACGCGCCACCGACGCCCGGCGCGCCCCGAGGGCCAACCCGGCCTCCGACAGGTCGACGGGGACGCTCCGGATGGCGGTCTCGCTGGCCCGCATGATGACCGGCAGCATGACGATCCCGATGGCGAAGCTCCCGGCCACGGCCGAGTAGTGGCCGAGGGTCTTCACCAGCACGGCGTAGGCGAAGATGCCGATGACGATCGAGGGCACGCCCGACAGCACGTCGGCGGCCACCCGGAGCACCCCGGCCACCCGGCCGTCGGACTCGGCCAGGAAGAGCCCCGCCACGATCCCGAAGGGAATGGCCACGGCGGCGGCGACGGCGTCGATGATGAGGGAACCGACGATGGCGTTCGAGATCCCGCCTCCCGGGATCCCGGACGGTGTGGGCAGGTGCGAGAAGAAGGCCCAGTTCCACGCCGAGACCCCCCGCACCACCACGTAGGCCACCAGGGCCACCAGGGGAACGAGGACGAGGGCCAGGCAGGCCCGGCAGGCGAGCATGGCCATCTTGGACAGAAGATCGCGCCGCCGGTCGGTGGCCTGGGCGATCCGCTGGATCTCGGTCCGGCGGGCGACGACGGGATCGACGGCCATGACGGTCACAGCAGCCCCACCCCGATCGCGCCCTGGTGCTTCACCGAGCGCACGAGCAGTCGGGCGGCCAGGTTCACCACCAGGGCCACCACCAAAAGGACCAGGGCCAACCCGATGAGGGCCGCCTGGTGGTAGGGCTCGGTGGCCTCGGTGAACTCGTTGGCGATGACCGAGGAGAGGGTGGCCGTCTGCCCGAACAGCGAATGGGAGAAGGCGTTCGTGTTACCGATCACCATCGTCACCGCGATCGTCTCCCCGAGGGCCCGACCGGTGGCCAGGGTGGTGGCCCCGAGCAGTCCCGAGCGGGCGCTCGGCACCACCACGCGCCGCATGACCTGCCACCGGGTGGCGCCGAGGGCGAAGGCCCCCTCGACCTCGGGTTGGGGCACGGCCACGAGGACGTCGCGGGAGATGGCCACGAGCGTCGGCAGCACCATGATGGCCAGGATCACGCCGGCGAGGAGCAGTCCGACCCCCTCCTGGCTTCCTCCGAACGGTCCCCGGCCACCGGTGATGTGGGCCAGGGCGGGCTCCACGATGGTCCGCACCCAGGGGGCGACCACGAGCAGGCCCCACAATCCGTAGACGACGCTCGGAACGGCGGCCAGGAGCTCGACGGCGGCCCCGAGCGGTACCTGCAGGCGGCGCGGGACCCCGAAGGCGAGGGCCAGCGCGCACCCGAGCCCCACCGGCAGGGCCAGGACCATGGCGATCGCCGTCGTCTCGACCGTCCCCACCACGAACACGAGGGCCCCGAGATGCACGTGCGTCGGGTCCCACTTGGTCCCCGTCAGAAAGGAGAAGCCGAAGTGGGCGAAGGCGGGATGGGCCTCGATGACGAGGAGGGTGACGAGGGCGACGAGCAGGGCGGCGAAGAGGGCGGCCACCGCCCCGAGCGCCCCCCGGTAGGCGCCGTCCGACACGGCCAGGACGCGCCGCAATCCTCCGCCCCCGTCCGCCCGAGGTGACAGCGTGGCCAGGTCGGTCACGTCTACGAGGTCGTGAGGAGAGTCGTCTTGCCGTCGGCCCCGGTCACCTGCAGCAGGGTGCTCCGGGCCAGTTGCTCGATGTTGGCGGGGAGCGGCACGTAGTCGAGCGACTTGGCCTCCGCCTGCCCGGCGTGGGTCAGCCAGTCGAGGACGTGTACCAGGGTCGACCCCGTCGTCGAGCTCTTCTGGAGCTGGTAGATGAGAGCCCAGCTGTAGCCCGAGATGGGGTAGCTCCCGGCTCCGGGCTGGTCGACGATCGAGAAGTCCACCGACGTGATGTCCGGCTTCTGCGCCGCGTCGGCGGCCACCGAGGTCAGCGACGGCGAGACGTACGCCCCGGCCGCGTTCTGGATCTTGGCGAAGGTGAAGGCGTTCTGCAGGGCGTAGGCCAGCTCGACGTACCCGATCGTGTACGGCGTCGTCTTGATGAAGCCGGCGACCCCTTCGTTGCCCTTCTGACCGATCCCCACCGGCCAGCTGAGTGACTTGCCCGTCCCCGGTCCCGCCTTCCAGGCGGACGACACCGTGCTCAGGTAATTGGAGAAGATGTACGTGGTCCCGCTCCCGTCAGAGCGGTAGACGACCTGGATGGGCTGGCTGGGCAGCGACACCCCCGGGTTCAGTGTCTTGATGGCCGTGTCGTTCCATTTCTTGACCGTCCCCAGGAAGATCGCCGACAGCACGTCGGGGCTGAGCTTCAGCCCCGTCCGCAGCCCGGGGACGTTGTACGAGATGGTGACGCCCCCAAGGGCCACCGGTACCTGGAGGACCTGGCCGCCCGTGGCCTTCGAGATGTCGAGGGGTGACATGGGGACGTCCGAGGCGCCGAAGTTGACGGTGTTGGCCTGGAAGGCCTGGATCCCTCCCCCGCTCCCGATGGAGGCGTAATTGACCGCCACGCCCGAGTTCTGCTGGTTGTAGACGTAGAACGCCTTGGTGAAGAAGGGCTGGTCGAAGGTGGATCCGGCACCGTTGAGCGATCCCGCCGCTGCGTGCAGATCGGCCTGGCCGTAGGGATCCGACGAGGCTGTCGCCGCCGTCGTCGTGGTGGTCGTCGGGCCCGTCCCCGATCCGCAGGCCGACAATCCGAGCGCGCCGACGACCGCCACCACGGCTGTCATCCCGACCGACGCGGGCTTCGGTCCGACGAGCAGTCGCCGGCCCCGGCCGCCACGTGCAGAAGGCTTCGTATCCACAGAAGACCTCCGTCGAACTCGAGAACTCCGTCGAACTGGCACTCGTCAACGACGCTAGAGGGCCCGGGTAATCACAAGACGACACCATGGTTGTCGTAGGGTGAACTTTCGGTGAACGTCCGATGGCGGGGGCCCGGTCCCACGGCCCCACCGACGACATTCGAGGCGCTGCTGGCCGAGGGTGCCTCGGTCCCGGTCGAGGGATGGGACTTCTCGTGGTTCGACGGCCGGGCCACCGAGGAGCGCCCACCCTGGGGCTACGCCCGGATGATGGCCGCCCGGATGGCCCGCGCCTCGGCCGCCCTCGATGTCCAGACCGGCGGCGGTGAGGTCCTGGCCACGGTTCCCCGCCCCCCGCCGGTCCTCGTGGCCACCGAGTCCTGGCCCCCCAACGTGGCGCGCGCCCGGGAGAACCTCCACCCGCTCGGGGCCGCCGTGGTCGAGGTGGCCGACGGCTCGGGCCTCCCCTTCGCCTCCTCCTCTTTCGATCTGGTGGTCAGCCGGCACCCCGTCGTCACCGACTGGACCGAGATCACCCGCGTCCTGCGGCCCGGGGGCACCTATCTGGCCCAGCACGTCGGGGCGGGCTCGATGCGTGAGCTCACCGACGCCATGATGGGACCCCAACCGGTGGGCGACCACAGAAGCCCGGATCGCGCCGTGGCCGAGGCGACGGCGGCGGGTCTCGACGTCGTCGATCTGCGACAGGCGGCGCTCCGGGCGGAGTTCGACGACGTCGGCGCCGTCGTCGTCTTCCTCCGCAAGGTCGTCTGGACCGTCCCCGGCTTCACCGTCGACCGCTACCACGACAGGCTGGCCGAGCTCCACGACCGGATGGCGACGACGGGCCCCTTCGTCGCCACCGCCCGGCGCTTCCTGATCGAGGCCCGACGGCCGTGAGGATCACCGTCCTCGACGACTGGTTCGACACCCTGCGCACCCTGGCCTGCTTCGACAAGCTGGCGGGTCACGAGGTCATGATCTGGAACGACCACGTCCAGGACACCGAAGCCCTGGCCGTCCGCCTCCGCGACACCGAGGCCCTCGTCCTGATCCGCGAGCGGACCGAGATCCGCGCCCCGCTCCTCGAACAATTGCCCGCACTCCGTCTGATCAGTCAGCGCAGCGTCTATCCGCACATCGACGTCGACGCCTGCACGCGCCTCGGGATCGTCGTCTCCTCGGACCTCCATCCCGGATCGCCGTCGTTCGCCACCGCCGAGTTGACCTGGGGCCTGGTCCTGGCCGCCCTGCGCCAGATCCCCCAACAGGTGAACTCGCTCCGATCGGGTCACTGGCAGATGGGCGTGGGCCAGACGCTGCGCGGCATGACGCTCGGCGTCTACGGATACGGACGGATCGGACAGGTGGTGGCCGGGTTCGGCCGCGCCTTCGCCATGCCCGTCCTCGTCTGGGGCCGCCCCTCGTCGCTCGACAGGGCGCGCGCCGAGGGATACCCGGTGGCCGAGAGCAGGGAGGCCTTCTTCTCCACCTCTGACGTCCTCTCTCTCCACATGCGCCTGGTCGACGCCACCCGGGGCATCGTCACCGGGTCCGACCTGGCCCGCATGAAGCCCACCGCCCTCCTCGTGAACACGAGCCGGGCCGGGTTGATCGAACCGGGCGCACTGGTGGACGCCCTCCGGGCGGGCCGACCCGGCCTGGCCGCCGTCGACGTCTTCGAAGTGGAGCCCGTCTCTGACACCGACCATCCCCTGCTGTCGATGCCCACCGTCGTCTGCACACCGCACATCGGCTACGTCACCCGCCAGGAATGGGACATCCAGTTCTCCGACGTCTTCGACCAGATCAACGCCTATGCCGCCGGAACTCCGGTGAATGTGGTGAACACCGACGTCCTCTCCCGGTCACGCCGTTGACGTCCCTCGACGGCGCCCTCTCCGCCAGGGCGGCGGCACCGCCGTCAGGTCAGGCTCGGCCCGCCACCTCGCCGGCACAGCGGTAGCCGCTGCGCAGCGCGCCCTCGATATAGCCCTGGTAGTTGACCGACGTCTGCTCGCCGGCGAAGTGCAGGTTCTGCTCGGGGCGGCCCTGAACCCCGTTGAAAGCGGTGTACTGACCGACCTTCAGATACGAGTAGGCGCCCAGGATGTGCGGATCACCGGGAGACCAGACGTAGTAGGCCCGCCCGTTGTACGCCTCTTTCACCCCGGGGAAGAGCTGGTCCCACCCGTCGAGAAAGTCCCGCACCATGGCGTCGGGGGGCGGGCCGGCGTACGAGGTCAACCCGTAGCGGGCGCCCCAGTCCCCACCGCTGGCGCCACCGGGAAGAGCGGCCAGGATCCCCGCCGGTCCGGCCTGGTAGATGGTGGGGTCCCAGCCGCCTTGGACCACTCCGCTGCAGAACACGTTTCCCGACCGATGCTCGGCGTTCCACACCCGGCTGGCGAATTGGAGGAACATCTTGGAGTTGGTCCCGAGCGGTTCCTCCTGGATGGCGCGCCGGTGGAGCGGGGAGATGGTCACCCCGCTCAGGTCGACCCGTCTGAGCGTGGTGAACGGCAGCGCCAGCACCACCTCGTCCGCCACCACGTCGCTCGTGCCGGCTCCGCTCTGGAACGTGCAGCGGACCGACCCGGTCCCTTCGCTACGGAGAGCGACCAGTTGCCGGTCCAGGTGCACCGCTCCGGCCGGCAACCCCTGGACCAGCCCCGAGATCAGCTGGTCGTTCCCCCCGTGGATGTGCCATTTCTCGTCCGCCCCTCCGAGAACCGGCTGGGCCCGGGGCTGGACACCACTGCCTCGGCTGTTGTCCTGGCCCAGGAGGTAGACGAGGTTGAGCGCCGACTGCTCCGCGGCCGGCCCACCGTATTCGTCGAGCACGGCGGCCACGCACACCGACGCGAAGTCCGAGGCCATCCCGCCGGGAACGTAGGCGTCGATCCACTCGACCACCGACATCTGATCGAACCGCCGACCCCACTGCGTGCTCACGTTGTGCAGCGTGGGCCACGGCGCCTTGGTGAAGGCGGCGTCGTGGAAGAGCGCCCATCCCCACTCGTGCCAGTCCTTGTCCAGTGCCGCCTGGGGCCACGCCTGGCCACCGAAGCGCATGGTCTCCTGACGGCCATGGGTCCCCGGGGGGTACTTGTCGGAGTTGTCCAGAGTGAGACCGAAGCTCAACGCCAAGGCCAAGGTGGCCGTGTGCTCGGGGTTGACGAACTCGGCGTGCTCCTCGACGAGCTGGCCGTCGCCGAAGTACCCGCGCAGCGTCCGGATCCGGCCCCCGGGCACCGTGTCGTACTCGTAGACCTCCGCCCGTATCCCGTGACGCTGCCACAAGCGGTAGGCGCACCCCAGTCCGGCGATTCCGGCGCCGACGACGACCACGCGGCCCGTTCCCCTCTCGCCGGACCGACGGTCGCGGGCTCGACCGTCACGGGGGCGGGCCGCCGCCGTGGACGGCGATGCCGGGACCCCGGCGAAAGCAGCCACGGTGGCGGCGGCTCCCGCTCCCTGCAGGAAGCGACGCCGAGACACGCGTCGGCCGACCATCTCGGTCGCCTCGTCCACCGGGCAGCCCGTCCGTCGGGTGTAGGCGGACACCTCCTGTGCACGGCGAATGGCCGCTGCCGCCCCGCTCCGTCCCCACGTCCGCACGCCTGACGTCCCGCCCTCTCCCCGTCGATTCGCTTTCGTCTCCCCTCCCGTGGGCGACAGAGGCCTCACCGGGTCTCCGTCAAGCATTGCCCCTTGACCCCGACACCACAACCGGTCCCCGTGGCGGAGGATCTCCGGGGACCCCGGGCCTCGTCGGCGACGGCCGGGCCTCGGCCTCTTCACCGTTCCCTCACACACCGTTCACGCCTCGCGCACACGCCCGCCGTCATACTGCCCAGAGGGAAGACTGACCCGCGGGGAATACTGCCCTCGGACACCGTCACCTGGCACCGGGTGATCCGCCCGGTGCCGTGGCCGAAGGAGGTGAGCACCGGTCGTGAAAGCACCCGTGATGGCACTGAGAAGGACGGGCGCGGTCGTCGTGTTCACTGCGGGCCTCGCCCTCTCGGGCTGCGCGAGCGCACCGGCACCCCACGCGGTGCACTCGAACCCGGCGCCGTCGGGAGGCGGCGTGGCGCCCACACTCCTCGACGCCCGGACGCTTTCTCAGGTCGACTCCGAACTGGGCGCGGTCCACCGGGATCTCACCCGGGCCGACACCGACCTGAACAACCCGACACCGGACTCCTGATGACCCGCCGAACCCGCCTCCTACCGCTGGCGCTCCTCGTCGGCGCCCTGGCCGCCTCCGGACTGGCCGTGCGGTCCACCGTGGCCTCCGCCGACCCGACGCCTCCCACCACGACCACCACAACCACCACGACGACCCTGGCCACGCCCACGACCACGACGACGACCACGACACCGGCTCCGACCCCGGCCGGCGGTGTGCCCTCGGCGCCGCGGTGCACCCCGAGTGTGGTGGCGCGCGTGCGCCAACTCGTCGGCACCGAGTTGTCTGACCGGGTGACCCAGCTCGACACCTTGACCACCCGGGTCAACGCCGCCGCCACCCTGACCGCAGCGGACAGAGCCACGCTCCTCGGTGACCTCGGTCAGACCGAGCTGCCCGGCATCCGGGCTCTCCAGACCAGCGTCGAGAGCGACGCCACCTGTCTCGAGCTCCGTCGGGACGCCCACGCCATGGTCTACGACTACCGGGTCTACCTGGTCATGACACCGCAGACCGATCTGGTGGTCGCCAACGACGCCGCCGTCCACGCCGGAGGAGACCTCGCCGACCTCGAGCCCGTCGTCTCGGCGGCCATCGAGCGGGCCCGATCCCACGGGACCGATGTCACCGGCGCGCAAACGGCCATGGCCGACTACCAGACCACGGTGACCGCCGCACAGGACCTGACGTCGGGACAGACCACCACCCTCCTGGCCCAGACCCCGGCCGACTACCCGGCCAGCCATGCGGTCTTCGTCCAGGCCCGCCGGAACGTCACCGGAGCCGTCTCCGATCTGCACGCGGCACGGGCCGACCTGGCCCGGATCATCCAGGGCGTCGGCTGAGGTCTTCTGCTGAGGTCTTCTGCTGAGGTCTTCTGCTGAGGTCTTCTGCTGAGGTCGACTGAGGTCGGCTGA
>Ga0209415_10019405_pt1 | contig 10647 bp, 10 predicted proteins | sample PeaSoiSIISIP2007_FD_187696 | JGI IMG/M metagenome (GOLD analysis project Ga0209415, IMG submission 187696) | Peat soil microbial communities from Weissenstadt, Germany - SII-SIP-2007 (SPAdes) (version 2) | ecosystem: Environmental > Terrestrial > Soil > Wetlands > Peat | place: Germany... | reverse complement strand
CACCGATCCCAGCGGCTCGAGCGCGCGCAGCAGTTCAGCGGAATAATCGGCCACGCCGGTGCGCGCCGGAGGCAGGGGCGAGAAGAATCCGACCGTCAATCTTTCTTACGCGGCCCAAACAATGCCGTACCCACGCGCACGATGGTCGCGCCCTCCTCAATGGCCACTTCAAGGTCGTGCGACATCCCCATCGACAAATGCTGGAGGCCGTTGGCGACGGCCAGCTCGCGCAACTGAGCAAAGTACGGCCGCGATATTTCCGCGTCATCCGACCATGGCGGCATTGTCATCAACCCCAACAACCGCAGATGCGGGCACCCTCGAATCGCCTCCACCAGCGCCGGTACCTGTTCAGGCGCCGCGCCGGCTTTGGCTGGCTCGGTGGACAATTTTACTTCAATTAACACTTCGAGACCAGCGGGGCCAGCGTCGGCGTCAAGTCTGCGCGCGACTTTCGCCGAATCCACGGTATGAATGACGTTGAAAATTTCCGCCGCCTTCTTGGTTTTGTTGGACTGCAAATGGCCGATGAAGTGGTAGCGGGCGTCAGCGCAATCGGTCAGTTCAAGGCGCTTCTCCTCGAATTCCTGCACGTAGTTCTCGCCAAAATCGCGCAGACCAAGCTGGTAGGCTTCACGCAGCACCGCGGCTGGAAATTTCTTGGTGACCGCGACCATTTGAATGTCGGCGCGGTTGCGTTTGGCGCGCTCCGCCGCGCAAGCGATCCGGGATTCGACTTCTTCTAATCTTTGTTTGAGCAAGGGACGATAGTTAGATTAGCGCAGTGTCCACAGACGCCCTTGTGGCGGAGACCCTCCAGGCCATCGAGCGTTTCCTCGAAACCAGCCAGGATCCCGTGTTGTGCGAACCGGGTGAGGAGTGGCTCGCCATCACCCCGGAGAACTTCGTGCTGGAATCGCGCCACGGCTGTGTCCAACTCCAGGCCTGGGATCAAACGCGCAATCTGGTGCGCCGCATCAGCGCCATCGAGCGCGAGACGCGCGGGAAACTGGTGTTGCGTGTGGCGCGATTTGGCAAGCTGACCGGTACGCTGGAGCTGATCGACCGCCGCCGTGCGATGCGCGACAACATGCCGCTCCGCAGCGCGCGACTGGGGTTCCGCGAGCAGTTTCGTCTCTTTCTGCGCCGTCAGTTCGCCGCTTACAAGCTGGCCGAGTTGACGACTGAAGCCGACCTGGAGCACAGCCTTTCGCCCGCCTATCCGCGTGCGCTGTTGCGGCAAGGCGCTTCGGCCTGGGCCGCGATCGGCGTGGCGCCCGATGCCGGACATCCGGATGGCGTTCTCACCTTCGGCCTGATTTGGCTGGACTATCTGCGCCGCCGCGAGCCGTCGCTCGCGATCCACGGTTTGATCCTCTATCTTCCCTCGGACGCCGCGAAAACTACCTGCCTTCGATTGCTGTTCCTCAATCCCACCGCCGCTCAATACTCAGCGTACGTCTACGACGAGCAGGGTCTGGAAGAGAAAATCGATCTTAGAGACTTCGGCAACCTCGACACGCATCTGGAGCCCTACCGCCGCTCGTTGGCGCACCCGATCGAAGTGCCCGGCGTCGAAACCATAGAGCGGTCGGATGGCGAACTGAGTTTTCGAGTGCATGGCCTCGAGTTCGCGCACACTGCGGGTCCTCGGCTGCTGTCGGGTCTCAGCGCCAGGCGCGCCGCCGAGTTGTCGCGATTCCGATCGCCCGATGCCACGGACCGCCGCAATCCGTTGTATCTCCGCAACCCCGAAGCCTGGCTCGAGTCTCAAGTGCGAGCTCACATCCAGGAGATCGATGCCAGCCTCCTCGCCACGCCCATCTATGGCCAGGTTCCAGCTTTTGCGGCCGCCGACCGGGGCGTGCTCGACCTGCTCGCCATCGACACCAGTGGACGCCTGGCGGTAATTGAGCTAAAAGCGTCCGAAGACGTCCATCTCCCGCTCCAGGCCCTGGATTACTGGATGCGCGTGGCGTGGCACGTGGAACGCCGCGAGTTTCAAGCCAACGGCTATTTTCCTGGCCGGGAACTGCGGCCTGAGCCTCCACGCCTGCTGCTGGTTTCGCCCGCGCTCGATTTTCATTCCTCCAACGAGCGCGTTTTGCGCTACCTTTCTCCGCGGGTCCCCGTCGAGCGATTGGGGGTAGGGTTAGAATGGCGTAAGGAGCTCAAAGTGATGTACCGCTCGTAAGCTCGCCGTTCCATGTCCATCCAAGTCTTCCAAAACATCAAGGACGCCATCAGCAATCTGAATCCGGAAGATATCCGGCGGCACACCGAGCGTCCAGTGCGATTCTTCCTGTATGCGGATCGCGAGCAGGACTATCGCGCCATGGAGGAGTTTCTGGTGCCCGAGAATCTCTCGCGCGCCAAACGAGCCCAGGTCCTGCGGCTGGTCTACCGGGCGTCCGAGGGTGAGGTTCCGTCGCACCAGAACGATCTGGAAGTTTATTTCGATCAATCGGGTGATCCGGGGTTAGCAGCAGCGAGCGTGTTCGCGTTCGATCCCGTCTCACCCAGGGCAACCATTCATCAGGTGCTCGGCAACCGTCCCGACCTGGCCGTGCCCCTCGCGCTGCATGCTCTGCCCTTTCGCGAAGAAGTCTCGCGCCGTATGGTGAAGAAAATCGCCAAGGAAAACGCTCTCTTCGCGCTGGCGACGGCGGTGCCCGACATCATTCCGTTCGTTTCCCTGCCCTGGGCGGTGGGCGAATTCGCCTCTGACACCGCGGTTCTCACTGCCAATCAGATCCGCATGGCGTTCCTGCTGGCGGCAGCCAACGACCGCGACGTAGGCTACCACGAACAGCGCACCGAGATCGCCACCATCATCCTGGGCGCCTTTGGATGGCGGGCGCTGGCTCGCGAGTTGGTGGGCAAAATCCCCTGGGGCGGCGGATTGATTCCCAAAGCCGCTATCGCCTACGCGGGTACGCGGGTGGCTGGAATGTCTCTGGAGCGTTACTACCGCCTGGGCCGAGCCTACACACGCGCCGAGCGTCGCCTGGCGTACGAGGATGCCTTGGAGCGTGGCAAGCATCTGGTAAGCGGGCTAGTCGAAGGGCTGCAACGGCGCAACCGCCCGCGCGCCTAGCAACCTCCAACCTGAATACGCCGAATTGGGCGTTTATAAGGAAAAGAGCGCGCGATAACCGGCCCGTTCTCGCTACAATGGGTGAACTAATTTCAGCGGCCAGGTTTAGCTAATGGAACGCCTTCTTCACCGCATCGTTCAGGTTGTCGTCCCCTGCTGTATCGCATTCCTTGCCCCCATCGGCGCCATTGGACAGTTCAAGGTGGTCGGGCCCGCCCCATATTCGCCGACTATCGCGCGCCAGAAGATCAGAACGTTGTTGGAAGGAGTTGATCCGGCCAATCGCCCGCAAACCGTCGAGACGCTGGCCGGCCTGCTTACCTGGTACCGAGATATTATCGACGACGAGTTAGTCTCCGCCTGGAAAAAGGACGGCCGGGCGAATCTGACTGGGCTGGTGGAGCCACTGGCCGATTCGCGGGTGGCGTCGGGCGTAGTCCAGTTCTCCTGGCGCGAGCAACGTGAAGCGGCGTTACGTCCCGCTTACGCGACGATGTTCTCAAATATCATGACCCGCTTCCCCGAAAGCGCTCAACCGTTTCTCGAGGATCTTCTCGGGCAGCCGGCGCCGGTTCTGTCACAACCGGAAGCGGAGACCGTCTGCAGAATTCTGATGGACATGCCGGACATCGGAACCTGGAGGAAGAGCGCGCTCGAGATCCTGCCTCATTACCGCCGCGTAGCCGAAGGTCTTCTGGCTCAGGATCTGCACGGGAGCGACCAGGAAAAGAGCTATCAGGCTCAGCGCTGGCTGGCCGATCTCAAAATGGACTCGCCCGGAACGTTGAGCCCGAGCGCACAGCAGTATCCGCGTTATAGGCTCGCACCCGCGCCCTCGGCTTCCCGACCCGCGGTTGCGGTGAACGACAGCACTCCCACTGGCGATCAAATCGCGCCGCCGCCCCGGCAACCGGCGCCAACCGCATCGAACTCGGCGCCGACTTTGCAGCGCCCGATTCCCGCCGCTCCAGTCGCACCACCAGCTACACCGTCCTACAACGGGCCCAAATCCGGTACGCTCGAATCCAACGGCGGCCCCATCGCGCAGAACGCCGAATACGTCTTTCGTAATCTGCCACCGCTAAAATTGCAGCTCGACTATGACACCAAGAACTGGGAAGCGCGGCTGGTCCCCGCCGAGGGACAAACGCAAAAGCTGATCGTCAAGAACAAAGGCTCCGGCCCGCAGAAGCGCTGCATCGTACATTGGAGTGTCGTTCAATAATCCAGGAGGATGCTCATGAAAAGAATCGCGCGGCTCATGTCCGTAACGTTTTGCATACTCGCACCGGGCGCTTTCGCCCAACAGCAGAGCATTACACTCCCAGAGGGGACCGCGATCTCCATCAGCACCATCGACCGCATCAATTCGAAGAAGGCAGACACGCATCGCGAGTATGCGGCGAACATCGACGACCCGGTCATTGTCGATGGGGTCACGGTAATTCCGGCGAAAACGAGCGCCTTTTTGCGAGTGTCCGACATCCACAGCGCCGGATACAAGCGCCGCGCCTCGCTGAACACTTCGCTGGTCGCGGTGATGATCAACGGCCAGAGAGTGGAAGTGAACACCGACAAGATCGATTCCGAGAGCGGCTCGCAGGTGAAACGGACCGTGACTGGCACCGCGGTCGGCGCGGGAACCGGCGCGGCGATTGGAGGCGCTCTCGGTGGTGGAGCAGGGGCAGGCATCGGTGCCGGAGTCGGGGCGGCCGGTGGCGCTGTCGCGGGAAAGATTTTTGGGAAGGCTGTCGAGATCGCGCCCGAGACCAGGTTCACCTACACGCTGACGCAATCCGTCGTGGTCGATTATCAGGGTCCGGCCGCTCCACAAGCCCGGCTTCAGCGACTACCCGCACCAGCGCCTGAGCCGCAACCGGTTGCGGTGGTGGTCCCTCCCTCAGTGCCTCAACCAGCGCCACAACCTCAGCCGCCAGCCATCACCCAGCCTCAGCCTCATGCTGAGCCGCCGGCGCCTCCGCAAACCCCGATCAGCATCGCCTCTGAGCCTGATTTCATTGGGGCGGTGTACTTTCGAGACCAGTCGGGAACACTACTTTCACTCGAGCAAAATCGAGGCGTCGAGCAAAAGCGCGGGCGCGGAAACCTACAAGAAGACTACCGGGAAATAGCGGGCAGCCGTTCCCAAGTTCGGTTCAAAAGCGGGCAAAAAATGACGTTTGTGGTACGTTTGGCGAACGGAATCGACCCCAAATCGTTCAAACTGTATCCTCTGGAGACCAAGAACGACAACCGGCGCACTCAATCCGACCCCCAGAACAAAACGGCTCCCTTAACGCTGGTCTTCAATGTGATCAAGGTTGGTGAGTCCTCGTACGGCCTGATGCCTGTGCAGGACCTGGCCCCGGGCGAATACGCCTTCAGCCCCAAAAGCTCAGACGAGGCGTATTGTTTTGGTATCGATCCGGCACGATAAAACGTCAGAACATTGGTAGTTTATATTGGCGCGTGAGGATCACATGTTGTTTCGTTTGACAACGGTTGCTGTCGCGGTGGCGTGCTTCTGTTCCGCCGATACTCTCACGCTGCGCAGCGGAAGAGTGATCACGGGCCAATACCTGGGTGGCGACGCCCGCCACATCCGTATGGCGGTGGGCGATCGCGTGGACACCTTTGACGTGGCCGACGTAGGGGACCTGGAATTCAGTGGCGAGGCCGGCCAAAGCACGCCTCCCAGCCCACTGCCTCCCCTCGTAGATCGGGATTACAAGGCACCCCCGCCTCCGCCGGTCGCCGCTATCGGAGTCCAAATTCCGAGCGGAACCGCGATCACCGTCCGGCTGGTCGACAAAGTGGATTCCAACGTGGCACGGCTTGGCCAGACGTTCCGCGCGAGCGTGGACGAACCGGTGCTGCTGAACGGCCAAACCGTAATTCCTCGCGGCGCCGACACCCTGGTCAAGCTGGTTGAGGACCAGCAATCCGGCAAGTTCGAAGGGAAAACCGTCCTCACTCTGGTCTTGACCGATATCACGATCAACGGACAAACCATTGACACCACAACAAGCGACGTCTCGCAGGCCAGCAGCTCGCGGGGCGCGCGCACGGCGAAAGTAGTTGGCGGGGCCACGGCGCTAGGCGCCATTATCGGGGCGCTGGCGGGTGGCGGCCGCGGCGCGGCAATCGGAGCGGCTTCCGGAGCCGCCGTGGGCGGCGGAGCTCAGGTTGTGACCAAAGGCCAGCAGGTCAAGATCCCGTCCGAGACCCGACTGAATTTTACATTACAGCAGCCGATCCAGTTCTAAAGCAACAGAATCGCCACATCTGTCACTAGTAATATAAAGCAACCGAACCTTGGGTCAGCGAATCCAATCGGGTAAGCCCGAGGTTGTGTTAATGAATCGTAACTGGTACATTAGAGAAACAGGTCTTGATAGTGCTAGGTGTACTACTTCGGGAGTTCAGAGGAGCCTTTTGAAGCTACTTCTCACGGTCGGTTTGGTTGCAACCATTGGTTCTTTCGCCGCTCTTGGCGAACCCAAGGCTCCACCCATGCCGGAGCAGGAGATGGTGAGCCGCTACGTTCAAGCGACCCGAGCTCAACAAAGCGCTCTGCGGGGCGGAACCGAAGAGGTAGACATTGACGCGGCGGTACCCAAGTTCAAGAAAAAGGGTAAGTTACACGCCCTGAAGAACATCTCCAAGCTCGGCAAGATCACCTATCACGCTCTTGGTTTCAGCGGCGATGGCATCGTCAAGACCGAGGTGATCGCCAACTATCTCAAGGCCGAAGTGGAAGCCGCGCAAGGTCAATCGAACCTGTCGATCACTCCGCAGAACTACAAATTCAAGTACAAAGGCACTCAGGATTGGAACGGCCGGCAGGTGTACGTTCTGCACTTGAATCCGCGCGAAAAGAAGGTCGGGCTATTCAAGGGCGAGTTGTGGCTGGACGCCGAGACTTATATGCCGGTACGCGAGCAAGGTTCCTTTGTGAAGTCGCCATCCTTCATGTTGAAGAAAATGCAGTTCGTCCGCGACTACGAGCTCCAGAACGGCGTTTCCATTCCGCAGCGGACCGAAAGCCGGGTCGAGACTCGCTTCTTTGGGCAGGTGGAATTGAATATCAACTATCTGACCTTTTCCAAGGACGCCTCCGAGGCAGGTCTCGGCGCGGACGAAGCGGAGGCAGTGGCCGATACTGCCGCCGGCGAACAGCAATAGCTCAGGAGCGTGGGAACGCTTCAACCTGATAAACTGGCATCTTAGCCGGAATAATCTGCTCAAGGGTTGTTGTTTGTTGCTCTTAGGTGGCAAACACCGTAAGCTGAAGCTGATGCGGAGAAAGCACTAAACCATGAGAACTCTGTTCCTCAACCCGCCTTCCTTTGAAGGCTTCGACGGGGGCGCTGGCTCGCGCTGGCCGGCTTCGCGCGAGATTGAATCCTACTGGTATCCCGTCTGGCTGGCTTATCCCGCCGGAATGCTGGAGGACAGCAAGTTGGTGGATGGTCCACCACACAAGTTCAACATCGAGCAAACGGTAGCCATGGCGAACGACTTCGAGCTGTTAGTGCTGTTTACTTCCAGCCCCGGCTTCAGCGTCGACGTGCGAATCGCCGAGATGATGAAGGACGTCAACCCCAAGATGAAGGTCGGCTTCGTGGGGCCACCGGTGACCATCGAACCGGAAAAATCGCTGCGAGCTTCCAGAGCCATCGACTTCGTGGTGCGCCGTGAGTTCGATCATCAGATCGCGCAATACGCCAAAGGCACACCGCTTTCCGAGCTTCCCGGCGTCAGCTATTGGAAAGACGGCGATATCGTGAACAACCCGGAAGGCGGCGTCATCGAGAATCTGGATGAGCTGCCGTGGGTGACCAAGGTCTACAAGCGCGATCTGGATTTCAAGCGCTACAACGTTCCCTTTCTGCTGCATCCGTTCATTTCGTTTTACACCACCCGCGGCTGCCCGGCGATGTGCACCTTCTGCCTGTGGCCGCAAACGCATTCCGGACACCGCTGGCGCCTGCGATCGTCCGACGATGTGGCGGCCGAGTGCAAGTACACGCTCGAGAATTTCCCGGGTCTGAAGGAAATCTTCTTCGACGACGACACGTTCAACTATCGGAAAGCGCGCGCCATCGAGCTCTCCAATAAACTAGGGCCTCTGAACTTCACCTGGAGCTGCACTTCGCGCGTTACTACCGATTACGAAACGTTGAAGGCCATGAAGGACGCAGGATGCCGGCTGCTCATCGTGGGCTACGAATCGGGCGACGAGCAGATTCTGAAGAACATCAAGAAGGGCGCGACCATCGACATGGCGCAACGCTTCACCGAAAATTGCCACAAGCTGGGCTTGACGATCCATGGCGATTTCATCGTCGGACTGCCCGGTGAAACCCGCCAGTCCCTGCGCAAGACCATCGAGTTCGCGAAGAAACTGGATGTCGAGACCATTCAGGTATCGCTGGGCCACGCGTTTCCCGGAACCGAATTCTACGAGCATGCCAAGGCCAACGGCCTGGTGTCGATCGAGGGTATGACAGACTCGGGCGGCCACCAGCTCCCCAATGCCGTTTATCCCGGATTCAACCGCGGCGAACTGGTGGAATGGGTGGAGCGTTTCTACTCGGAATATTACTTCCGCCCCAAGGCCGTCTGGCGCGTCGTCAGTAGCGCCATTCGCAACAACGACATTCCGCGCCTCTACAAAGAAGCGCGCGAATATCTGTACGTCAGCAAAGGGCGCAAGAAGTTCGTCAAAGACCAGAGAGAAGCCTCAGCCGCTTTGCGGGGCGCCGAGGGAAGCGCGTCGTAAGATGTCTGGCGGCCCGGCCGTGGCGGAGGAAGCTCATCTCGCTAGCTCCGGCACAAGACGAGTCGATCTCAAGACCAAGCTCCTCACCGCCTTCGTGGTGGTCACCAACGTTCTCGGCAATTTTTCGATGTCCTGGGGCATGAAGCACCAGGCCGCCGACCTGGGGCTGTCTCCGTTGGCCTACATCCGCTTGATTTTCACTCCCTGGGTATTGCTGGGAACCGCGCTTCTGATTATCTGGCTGCTGTCGCGCATGACGCTGCTCGGCTGGGCGGATTTAAGCTATGTGCTGCCCGTAACCTCCATCGGCTACGTGGCGAGCGCTGTCTTGGGTAGGGTATTTTTCGGCGAAATCGTGACCTGGCAGCGCTGGCTTGGAACCGCGTTCATCGTGGTTGGCATTGTTTTCGTCGGACTCACCGCGGCTAACACGACGAAGAAGGAGCCCGTGCGATGAAGTGGCTCATGGTGGGCATTATCGTCGGATCCACGGTGCTGGCCGACTTGCTGCAAAGCTTCGAGATGAAGCGGCACACCGTTGCGGTGGAGGACTTGCGCCCCGGACGCGTGGCTGGCATGCTGGCTGGGCTTGCCCGGCGCGTTCCGCTGGTGGTGGCTGTTTTCTTTATGGCGATCTCCTTCTTCGCCTTCATGAAGCTGCTATCGGTGGCTGATCTGAGCTTTGCGGTTCCGGTGACGGCTGCCAGCGTTGCGCTGGAGACGGTTCTCGCGCGGCTGATCCTCAAAGAAAACGTGACGGCGCTGCGATGGGCCGGCGCGCTCTGTGTAGCCTGCGGAGTGGCGCTGCTGGCGATGTGAGCATCGCCATAATCGTAGTTGCCGGCGCGGCGGCGCTGTACCAGCTCCTGGCCATAGTGGCCGCTCTCAGCCACCGACGCCGTTCCCCGCATCCCTCGCCCGCGAGTCTCCCGGTTTCGATCCTCAAACCGATACACGGACGAGATCCAGGCTTCTACGCGGCCATCTGCACGCACGCGTCGCAGCAGTATCCTGAGTTCGAAATATTGTTCGGCATCCGCCGCGCGGACGACCCGGCGCGCGAAGACGTGGAGCGCTTGATGCGCGAGTTCCCATCCGTGCCCATTCGCATCGTCCTGTGCAGCACAGTTACTCCAAACTTGAAGGTTGGATCGCTGATCGACCTGGCCCGCGAAGCGCGCCACCCCATCCTGATCGTCAACGACAGCGATATCAGCGTGCCTCCCGATTACATCCGCGATGTCACCCAGCCGTTGAACGACCCCGGCATTGGGCTGGTCACCTGTTTGTATCGCGCCGAGGTGCACGATTGGCCCAGCCGGTTCGAAGCGCTCGCGATTGCGACTGACTTCGCGCCCAGCACGCTAGTGGCACGCATGTTCGGCGTTTCGGACTTCGGGCTGGGTTCGACGCTGGCTTTTCGGAGAGCAGACCTGGACCGGATCGGCGGTTTCCAGGCCATTGCGGATTACATCGCCGATGACTACCAGCTCGGCCACAAAGTCCACGCGTTGGGGCTCCGTAATGTGATCTCAGAGGTCATCGTGAGCACGCGGCTGGCTTCCGGATCGTGGCTGGGCGCGTGGCGTCACCAACTGCGCTGGTCCAGAACAATTCGCTTATCGAATGGTGCCGGCTATGCTGGCTTGCCGATTACCTGCGCCAGCCTGTGGGTAGTGATCGCGGCGCTCTTTGGACTCTGGTGGATCGCGCTGCCACTACTTGCCATCCGCCTCGCCATGGCGATCATCTGCGGCTGGTTCCT
>Ga0209415_10019404_pt1 | contig 10647 bp, 15 predicted proteins | sample PeaSoiSIISIP2007_FD_187696 | JGI IMG/M metagenome (GOLD analysis project Ga0209415, IMG submission 187696) | Peat soil microbial communities from Weissenstadt, Germany - SII-SIP-2007 (SPAdes) (version 2) | ecosystem: Environmental > Terrestrial > Soil > Wetlands > Peat | place: Germany... | reverse complement strand
GATGCCTATCACGACGCAAACCTGAAACGCATGCGTCCCGGATTCGTGATTGCGCATTCGTGCGGGCTGTCGCTGGTCCATCCCTGCGAGTCCGGCGAGCTGGGCGTAACCGAGCATGGGGCGGATGAGGACATCCGCCAGCGATGGCTTATCACGCACGCGGCCTCCGGGATGGGATTCGGCCTAACGCTCAACTTCAAGCGCGCCACGGATGCGCTCTTGCTCGCGGCGTCCTTCCCAGTCGACTGGACCCAAGATACTGCGACCCTCGCGAGCAATCCAGAATTCCGCCGGGCGGGCTACAGCGTGCAAGTGGCCTACGGCGCGGGCTATGAGAAGGACACTGCCAAACGCAAGCTGGCGGACCTGGAGCGTGCGGCATGACGCCCGCGGGAATCATTGGGCCCGTGGGGACGGGGACGGACTTGGTTACGTCCCCCTCCCTCGATCAAGCGCGGGAATACATCCGGGCATCCAAGGCGGAGAACACCCTGCGCGGTTATCGTTCCGATTGGAGGGAATTCCACGCGTGGTGCGAGGGGCATGGCGTGTGCCCCTTGCCTGCGTCGCCTGAGACGGTTGCGGTCTACATTGCGGAATGTACCGGACGGCTGAAGGTGGGCAGCATCCAGCGCCGCTTGAATGCCATCGCTGAGGCGCACAAGGCCATGGGGCTGGAATCGCCCACCCACTCCGCCATTGTGGCCAACACCATGAAGGGCATTCGCCGGACCAAGGGTACCGCGCCGGTGCAAAAAGCTCCCACGCTCACGGATGACATCCGGGCGATGGTGGAAGTAGCGGACGGCGGCGTGATCGGCGCTCGGGACCGGGCCCTAATCCTGCTGGGATTCGCCGGGGCATTCCGCCGGTCGGAGTTGGTGGCGTTCGATGTGGCGGATTGCGCGTTCGGCAAGGATGGCCTAACGATCACGCTGCGCCGGAGCAAGACCGATCAGGAATCACAGGGCCGGAAGGTGGGCATTCCGTACGGAGCGAACCCGGAGACTTGTCCGGTGCGCACCGTCCAAGCATGGCTCGAAGTTACCGGCGTCGTGGAGGGGCCCCTGTTCCGGTCGATCAGTCGGCATGGCCAAATTAAGCCGGGCCGACTTGCGCCCGCTGACGTGGCCCGCGTGGTGAAGAAGCTGGCAGAGCGGGCCGGGCTCGACGCCGCGAAGTATGCGGGGCATTCGCTACGGGCCGGGCACGCAACAAGCGCCGCGATTGCGGGCGCGTCTGAGCGCTCCATAATGAACCAGACCGGCCACCGCAGTGTGCAGATGGTCCGGCGCTACATCCGGGATGGTTCTCTTTTCAGGGACAACTCAGCCGGGAAGTTGGGCCTATAGGGGGACGCCACCATGCACAGCTTTCTCATATTCATCGTGTACGTTTTGATCGAGTTGATATTCCCACGCGGCGGGCTTCGGACACCCGCCCTTATTCCGCCGCACGCTTCTTGCGGCGTATCCCGATGATCCCGATTAACAGGACAGCCAGCAGTGCACAAACGAATCGAACTGTAGCAGCATCCATCGCTTTTCTCTCCTTCAGGCGACCAACGGTAACGCAGTCGATAGTGATTCCTTCGCCCATTGTCCGAATCAGGCAGTCGTGAGGCAATAGAGCTGGCGCGCTGAAGTGAGTGAGCGAATCCCTTAGTACGGGCCTCATATGACGTACCCATACTCGAAACGCTGCGATAAACTGAGGCACGGCCTCATGGCCGGGTTGTCCGCGAGTCAAAGGGAGAAATTCACGTGAGCTATTCCAAATATTCAGGCGTCGGTTGCCTTCTGATTGTTCTGCCCATGGTGCTGATCGGGCAGAGGGCGCAGGAGCACGTGATTCCGCTGAAAAACTGGGCGACTCCCCTCTACTGGCAGCCCAACCAGACAGAGCGAGAAGTCGCCGCGCAAGCCATACCGCAGAAGGGTGGCGCTCAGCTTGTGTTTTCGTCGAACCAAGTGTCGTCCAACGCTCTGACGTTCATTGCGATCACGCCCTGCCGCCTCGTGGATACGCGAGGTGGTGTGTTTAACGGCATCTCTCCTTTTTCTGGGCCTTCCATAGCGCCCATGACCACTGTAACCTTTCCCGTGCAATCCGCTACCGAAGCCTCGGCGAACACCACTCCTGCGCCCTGCGGCACGATTCCATCCATCGCCCTAGCTTACTCGTTCAACCTCACGGTGGTCCCCCACGCGGGAGGCGGGGTCGATTATGTTTCACTCTGGCCTGCGGGCGGGACGCAACCTTTCGTCTCAACCTTGGACGATCCTCAAGGAGCGATCATTTCCAACGCGGCCATCGTTCCGGCGGGAACAAGCTTTGGCGGGGTCAGCCTGTTCAACTCAGGTCCGGCGACCACGGATGTGATTATCGACATGAACGGTTTCTTTGCCGCGCCGACCGACATGTACCAAAATACCGCCGTCGGAGCGGGAACGCTCGCGAGCGACACCACTGGGGGTGCCCAGAACACCGCCGTCGGCTACCAGGCGCTGTACTCGAATACTGGGGACGAGAATACCGCAAATGGGGTGCAGGCGCTCTACAACAACACCAGCGGAGGCGGTAACACTGCCAGCGGATTGCAAGCGCTCTACAGTAACACTACCGGGTACGATAACACCGCCACTGGATTAGCGGCGCTCGTCTTCAATACTACCGGCATCTATAACACCGCTGACGGATACCAGGCACTCAACGGGAATCGAACGGGAGGCTCCAACACTGCCAGCGGGTACCAGGCGCTGTTTAGTAACATCGCAGGTGGCTTCAATGTTGCCGACGGAGTCCAAGCGCTCTATTTCAACGGCGACTCGAATTACAACACTGCCAGCGGGTATCAGGCACTCTATAACACCGCCCAAGGTGGTTACAACACCGCCATCGGCTCGCAGGCGCTCTACAACAGCTACTCCGGGACAGACAACACCGCCAGTGGGTACGCAGCGATCTATTCCAACACCACTGGGACTTCCAACACCGCCAGCGGGTCTCTGGCGCTTTATGCCAACACCACTGGGAATGATAATACGGCCTTCGGCTACGACGCCCTCGAAAACAACACCTCAGGAACTTTCAATATTGCCGTCGGCTTTCTGGCGGCCAACAACGTATCGGGCGTCAACAGCAACAATATCCACATTGGAAATCCAGGTGCATTCGGCGACACGGGCGTCATCAAGATCGGGTCAGCGGGTGCCCAGACGATTGCTTACATCGCGGGCATTTACGGGGTAAACAATTCCGGGGAACCGGTGTACATCAACAGCAGCGGGCAGCTAGGCACTACAGTTTCCTCCCGCCGATTCAAGGAGCAGATCACCGACATGGGCGACGCTAGCAGCAAGCTGTTCCAGTTGCGCCCGGTGAATTTCTATTACAAGCCGGGGTACGACGGCGGCTCCCACCTGCTGCAATACGGTCTCATCGCGGAAGAGGTTGAGAAAGTCTATCCCGAAATGGTTACGTACGACAACGACGGCCAGATCTTGTCGGTGAAGTATCAGATGCTCGCTCCGATGCTGCTGAACGAGGTTCAGAAGCAGAACGCGCAGCTCCAGAAACAGGCGGAACAGATTCGCGGGTTGCAAGGTCAGAATGCGACAATCCAGTCCCAGAGCGAGCAGATTCACGCGCTAGAGGATCGCCTTGCCGCGCTGGAGGCACTGCTATCCGCCCAGGCACCGACGGCTACGCGACCGGCGAGCAGCCAGTAGACGGGTGCGCTGGGGCCGCCGTCTGGGACGTATGGACGGATCAGAGGCCCTTTTCAGGAACTCTCCCAGAGAGCAATGCAACTATAAAGGTTTCCTAAAACGGGCGTGGATGCGTCCATCTGTCCAGGTCGAGTGCTGGGGCTAACCAGTTGGCAGATCGCCACCCGACGAAGTTGTAGCGGGCGGAGGCGCTCCAACCCACCTGAAAACAAGTTCTTGGGTCTTGTATTTTCTGTGGAACTGGTCAATCAACACGAATCTGGATTTGTAAGGTCGGCCACGTTCGCCTTTGATAGGCAGGACGAAAGCCGAAATCTGCTCGTGAACCAGAGTACTTGGTGGAATCCTGAACTGGGTCATGGAATTCAACTGCGAGTGTGTCCCGTCCGGGTAAGCGTCCATGATGACGAGCGTTTGTTTGTCGTCATCGTGGGTAATCTCGGCCCAGAATACGATTTGCATCAGCTCCGTTGTGGGATCGTTCGTTCCGGCTTGACCGGTGATGCACCACAAGGACTGACCAAGATTTGGGTGGATGAACAAGCGAGGCTTCCTGCGACCCAGCCACTTGCCTATACGCTCAGCAGGCGGTTTGAGAAGGCTGCTGAAGGGCTTCGTGAGATTGCCCAGCCAGCTCAAATCCATGCCCATACTATACCGGAACGGTTCGCCCGGTTCAGGAAAGAGAGCACGAGACGACAGGACAGGGAGCGCGAACGAGATTTCAAGCCTACGCCTTGATTCACAAATAGTTACAAACCGCTCCAAATCGTCTTGTTTTATGCACACCTTTTGCACAACTGAGGCGCTCTAAGCCATTGATAAGACGTTGAAGAAACCTGTAGAGAAACTGGCTCGCTCGCCTTGTAAAAGCATTCCATCCCTGATATGTTCCAAGGCGTAGGAGTTGCTTTGTGAAGAACCCGCACCTAAACTTGCACGTTCGTTTGCTGAGCATCGGCTCAGCAATCGTTCTCACAGTTGAGATCTACAAATTTATCCGCTTCATCATAGAGCACTAATTCTTCTCCGAGACTGCCCCGCGATTTTGAAAGGGATCGACGGCCCTGGCGCAGTGTCCGCCTTTAAGTGGACGCTCGGGCCGCTTCGGAACCGCGCCTTTCTTTCGACCATTGCCATAGGGCCCGATCAAGCGTGCGCAGACTGACGGAGTGCCGTTCCGCCAATACGCGGCAGCCACCCAGATACGACAGATAGAAATCGATGGTGGCGTTGTAGTCCGTGACGCCGAGTGATTCGAGCGCACGAAAGTCAATGATCGTGTAGCGCTCCGGGTTGATGGCTGTCAAGACGGCGGACGCAACCGGCACGTTTACTCCGAATAGCCCACAGAGCACGGCGACGGCAGTCCGCTCCGTCTGGGCAGCAGTCGCTAGTCGTAGCGCTTCTTCAATCTCCAGGGCGGTGTTGCGATCCAGCCGGGAAACACCTCGGCCTCCGGTCTTCCAACGAAAGATGATTTCGAGATTCGCTCGGGTGTAATCGCCTTTCGCAATGCGCACGCCAGCATCGAGGGCGCTGTGATCGTCTTCGACTGGATAGCGAACCGCCAATGGCTCGATGTGCGATGGCTCGAATTGAAGTTGGAAGTCCATCAGGGCCCCAGGTTGCCAGACTCGCCGGGCAGAGCGCTAAGTCTGGCGGTGCCGACCTCACAAGCAGTGATTCAGTTTTTTACGGTCAGGGCTTCCGAGTCAACAGCCTTCTTGCCGGTTACGCCCTCAAGCCCAGCCAAGACGCCACGGTAGTCATTCTTATCGCACTGCATCGCGAAACCACCCTTCTTGTCTCCGTCAGCCCACGTCAACCCGATGAAATGCTTCTTGGATTTGGTGAGGGCCAGCAACGCGCCTATTCCAAGAGTGAAGACGGCAACGCCAATTGCCGCGCCGATTCGCCGGTGAACATCCTGCCCATAGCTGATTTCCGTGATCGCCGAAGAGGGGATTGCGACCACGTCCTTCTTGTCTTTCACAAGTCGGATGTTGCTGGAGTCGAAGTATAGCTTTACATCGGTTCCGGCCTTGATGTCGGGAACAGATCCCCCATCGTACATGACCTTGTAGCTGTTGTCGGAAGCGGCAAGAGCGGCTACCGGCATTAAAAAGGACAGCATTAGCGCGAGCGTTTTTTTCATATTTCGGCCTCCAGGTTCGGCCTATTACAGCACCTTTTTCCCTCTGTGGGTACGGGGGGGTGCCCGGCGGAGTTAGCCATCGCGTGAGGAATCGTCAGAGAATAAGGCGTGGCAACCTTACATATCGTACAGGGCGGAATCGCCAACGGAGACAAGAAATGGCTCGAACGGGCAGCCGGGACAAACCGAAGAGGAAACGCTTGGGTGGCACCCAAGTCCGCAGAGATTGGGGACGAGGTCGTGTTTTATATAGGCGGCTACGGTTTCTTCGCGACAGGGCGGATTGTATCGCCGTCCAAGCCCAGAGCTGGATGGAAGAATCGATATGGCGCGGGTGTTAGCGCGATCAAGCTCATCAAGCCTGCGATCTCATTGGCAGCGATCCGGCGGCACATTCCAAAGTTGAAGTGGGCAATTTATCCTCGCAGCATTGTGACCCCGGCGGCGGACTTGGCCGTTCAGATCAGGGCGCTCATAAGTGATCGCAGAAAGACGGGGATTCCCGATCTCACGGATGAAGCTCTCGAATTGGCGAACATCGATGAGCTTCGTACAGTCGCTCTACTGGCACAGCGCGAATCAGTCCCCCCAAGGGAGCGGAAAATCCTGTACCGAGCCCGCTCCCAGGCAATTCGCCTGTACGTTCTCCGCCGCGCTAATGGATGCTGTGAAGGATGCAAGTCCGAGGCACCGTTTCGAAGGGCTGATGGCTCATTCTATCTGGAACCCCACCACGTAGAACGCTTAGCCGACGATGGCCCAGATCATCCCGACAAGGTGATTGGGCTCTGTCCAAACTGCCACAGCCGAGCACATCACAGTGGGGACAAGGACGAATTCAAGCGGTCGCTCCTGAAGAAGCTCGCCAGGCTGGAGCCTGCTTGAAAACACGCGGGACGGCGCATTTCACGGGATATACCCCCTACCGAGGTGGAGTTTATATAGGGGTGGGGGATACATTTCGTGAACGCCGCTGCATGGCCTCACTCCCGCCGCACATCCTCCGCTCTCTTGTCCTCTCGCAGACGCATGAACCGGCTGTGGCGCAGGTGGGCGTCCTCCGTCCATTCCACGAACTCGAACTGCCCAACGAGCATCGGCTTCAACCACCTGCATTCCGCCATCTTCGCCGCTGTGAGGCCCGCGCCCCACCTCCCGGCCTTCTTTTCGGGCAGGTTCGCGAATGGGCATTCCTTCACTTCAAGAGGCTTTATCTTTCTGAACAGCTCGGCCCGTGATGCTGGCGTAAATCCGTTGCGGGTTCTCGCGGCATAGAGGAGCTTCGCTCCTTCGTAATAGCCGATCACCAGGGCGTCGAAGTTTTTCGGCGAGGGCGTGTAACCACCGATCACCAGCTCTTGGCCCCGATTCACGCGCATCTTCTGCCACGCACCGGACCGCAAGCCCGGCTCGTATCGGCTGTCGCGGCGCTTTGCCACTAGGGCCTTCAAGGCCCTGGGCTTTGACGGATTGAATCAATCCAGCGACGCTCCCATCCAGAATCGGGGAGTAGCGGATCGGTTCGGCGAGGTGGGGCAAGATGCGCTGTTCAATCAGATCCCGCCGCTTCATCAGCGGTTCGCCCATTACGTCCCGCCCCCTCAGCACCAGCAAGTCGAAGATGAAGAAGTGCAGCGGGACTCCGGCGGAGCCATGATTCTGGAGTGCGTTGAAAGATGGTCGGCCCTGTGAATCGAGCGCCACCACCTCGCCGTCGATCACGGTCTCATCGGGCATCGGTGCCAGCGCTTTCACGATGCTCGGGTAGCGGGAGTTGAAATCGTTGTTATTCCGGGACCTCAACTGGACCTTGCCGCCCATCTTGATGGCCAGGGCGCGGTAGCCGTCAAATTTCAGCTCCACGACCCATTCCGGTCCCTCCGGCAGGTGCTCGGTGCGGAGTAGAAGCATCGGCTCAATGAAGGCGGCATTTCGCACAGAGCCTAAGGATAACTCAGGCTGTTTGCATCGTCACCCGATGGTCACCCGGATCAATGTCACTTGACAATGTGACCGGGAAGCACAAAGAAGAGCAACAATTTTGAACCCACCGTATCTAACCAAATGGGAGTGTGCCCGCGTCCTAACCGAACGGCTGCACGAACCCGGTTGAGCTTCGCGCCGGTACTCGAACCCGACGTTAACCCGCTGGGAAGTGCAGCCGCCATCCGGCCACGATTTGCATTTCCCGCGCGGCGGTGTGCGTTCTTGTCTCGCCGGGGTGCGACCAACAGATCCGGCGTCAGGGAAACCATCCTAACTTGATTGTTGTGCTGGTTGGCGACAGACCATCACGAACTGCGCGGCGAGCGCCGAAAGATAATAGTGATCGCCTGTCTCTCGTCGGGAAGTGGTCCACATTTGCATGCGATCTAGCTCGTCCATAACCACAGCAAATCGGTGATCGCGAACATTATCATCGTCCTCGACTCTCGCGCTAACGGTGTCATCTTGGTCACTGGGCCACAGTGTGTTGCTGAATCGCCGATAGAGGTGGCGATATGTCCCGAGATCAGAACGCGTGAGCGCACTCATTTCCTCAATGACAGACGATTTTTTAGTGGCAGCAGTTTCCAAGACGCCGAGGTCGCGTCTGAACTTTTGAGGTGGTGGATGCGCCTTCTCGGTTGCGTAATCGAAGGCTAGGTTGAGTAATCTCGCAACATCAGAAGTCATCAGGCTCAAGAGTTCGCAGAAAGAAGGCCGCACAAGATCCGCTGCGGAGGCCGTGCTTGCATTCGCCAGTAGCGCCGCCCACATTGTGTGCAGGTCCTCGTTGTCTTCAAAGGACGCGCCCTCAAGCAGCGGAAAAAGAATCTTCGGGGGGACGGCTTGCGGAGTGAACCCAGCCTCTTGCGCCATCCGCTCAGCTTTCTGCACGCACTTCAGTTGGCGCTCATACCGGTACAGACGAATCTGATCGCGCCACATCTCCGCCAGTTCGTCGGCGGCGGGGCCGAGCATTCGTTTTACGATAGACGTGAACGGCACAACAGCGCCGATTGCCGCTGCTCCCTTCACGAGCTGCGGCCCAGCCTTGATGAGTTCGGTGGGGTCCATCGGTTATGCCATATTATATCGGCGAGACGCTGGGACGACGGTTCGGGCCGCACCCATCTCATGCCCGCTTCTTCTTGACCGCTCGCTCCGGCTCCTCTTTGCCCGGCCCCTTGCGCTGGAGGCGCTCCGCCAGCTCCTGGTAGCGCCGGTCTTCGCGTTGCGTCGCGTGAAGGTATGCCGAATAGTGCTCCAGCGCCTTCACGACCAATTGCACTTCATCCTCCGACAGTTCCTTCATGCCGACATCGTAACGCAATCACCGCCGCCAAGGGCTCCCTATCGCCGCCACCTCCAAAGTTGCTTCCACGCCTGCACAAGTTCCTGAATGGAGCGCGGGCCGGGCAGCCGGTCCCCGTCCATCCGGCACGCGTAATGCGCCCTTCGATACGCCTCTTGAACGCTGTACTCGCTCAGCCTTGCCAGCCGCTCCTGTAGGTCTCGCAGCTCTGCGGCGCTGAGCGGGCGATTGTCGGATTCCTCGGCCACGGCAACCACAAGATAGCATTCTTCGCCTTGTGTTCGCCATAGCGGCGACTGGCGAAGGGACAGGATTGTGAAACAGCACTCACCCTCGGCGTATCGTCCGTGTGCACGATCCAGGTAGCTTAGTTCGATCAAAACGAAGGGAACCCAAATGAGACTAGCTATAGTTGCTCTGATGATGGCTGTTTCCGCCAACGCTAGCCCGATAGTCTACAACGAAGCAGTTGACGGCGACTTGGCCCAAAGTGATCCTCTAACGCTGCTGACACTTGGTCTCGGCGAGAACACAATTAGCGGAACTTTTGGCGAGAATGACATCCTCCAGACACTCAACTGGGCTAGTTTCGCGTTCATCGTACCCGTCGGGGACAATATATCCTCGGGCAGCGTTTCGATGACAAGTACAGACATTGATGAGTCGAGTTGGTTCTTGGCAACCGGTGGCGTCGAGCTTACGAGCAACAATACGTTCGCTGGCACAGTTCTCGACGCCGGGTTAACCATCGACGGACTCTCCGGCATTGCGGTACTGCATGCCTTACCGATTGGAGAGGGAACATATCATATAATGCAAACGGACTTTCAACCAGTAGATTCCATTTTCGGCGTGACCACCTCGTCGGCGGATTTTACATTCACGCTTAACTTGGTTTCGGGAACGGCAACGACGCCTCCGCCTGCATACTTGCCAAATGCTCCAGAGCCCTCCACATGGTTTCTGACCGCATCAGGGGTGGCATTGCTACTATGGCGTCGCGGGTGGCCTTTGCGCGTCTTCAGTAACGTACCTTAGGATAAGCTCCCCGCCACCCCGGTCTCGTAGAGAATGAGATCCTTCTACCTGTCGCTTTGTCACCGCTGATGCAGCAGGCCGGGCTGTACCTAAGCTAATCCTCCAGTCCCTTGAACAGATCCCCGACCTTGATCTTGAGCGTCTGAGCGATCAGCAGCAAGCTCGCCAGGGTGATATTCATGCGCTCAAACGCGCCGACCTGCGCCCGATGGAACCCTCTTGTCGGCGAGCAGGTACTATCTCCAGCCATCCTCAATGCGGACCCACTACGCCCTCGGCCTTGACCCACCCAGTTCGCAACCCTACACTCGCGTTGTGGCGCTCGAAAAGTATTTAAGGCACTTGGCTAACGACTGGAGCCTGTGGGAATACGGCGGAGCAGCCTTAATTGCCGTTGGACGCTCCCTATTCTCTCGTTCGTC
>Ga0209415_10019402_pt1 | contig 10648 bp, 7 predicted proteins | sample PeaSoiSIISIP2007_FD_187696 | JGI IMG/M metagenome (GOLD analysis project Ga0209415, IMG submission 187696) | Peat soil microbial communities from Weissenstadt, Germany - SII-SIP-2007 (SPAdes) (version 2) | ecosystem: Environmental > Terrestrial > Soil > Wetlands > Peat | place: Germany... | reverse complement strand
GGATCGCCGCCAACCAGGTGTACGAGCCGGTCCGGGTCTGCGTCGTCGAGATCGCCGACAACCCGCGTTACCCGTACAAGCCAAACTGGCCGCTCACGATCCTCGTCAATCCCGTCGTCGAGGCGACGACCGACGAGACATTCATGAACTCCGAGGGTTGCCTCAGCGTCCCGAACCTTCGAGGCGAGGTGCGTCGCTTCACCGGAGTGAAGGTGCGCGCCTGGGACCGGCGCGGCGAGGAGGTTGCCTTCGAGGTCAAGGGGCTGACGGCCGGGACGTTCCAGCACGAGGTGGACCACATCGACGGCAAGCTGTTCCTCGACGGCGTCATCGATACGCGGACCCTGTCCACATGGGCCGACTTCGAACGCTTTCACAAGGAAGCCTTCGTGGCGCGGGCCAGGGCTCTGGTCGCGCGGTTCGGGTCGTGAGAAGAGGGGGGGGTCGCCTTACTCCGCTTGCGCGCAGCAGCGGAAGCCCGTCTCGGTGCCCCTGTACAAGCGATCGTGGCCGCCCTGGGCGTCGCGGCACGCATGCTTCCCGGGCTGCCACCAGTTGCCCTTCTGCACGACGAGCGAGCCGTCGGCGAAGCCGTCGACCGAGACCCATTCGGCCACGTTGCCGGCCATGTCGAGCACGCCGAACGGGCTCGAGCATTCGGGGTGGGCGCCCGCGGGCTCGCGCCCGTCGCGCAGCCTCCAGGGCTGTCCGGGGACGAGGAGATCCAGCCGGTCCGCGTTGCACTTGTCCGCAGCACGCGTCCAGCCGTACGGGTACGGTTGCATCCCTTCCCCTTCGCACGCGAACGTCCATTCGCTCTCGCTGCACACGCGCGCTCCGGCGCGCTCGCATGCCCGCTTGGCGTCGGTCCACGACTGGACGTTCAGCGGCAAGCCCGTGAGGGCCTCGGTGCGCTCGCGCCGGTCGATGCAGAAGCGCTTGTGGACGCGCGGCGCCAGGCACCGCGCGGGGCTCGCGTACTCGGCGCAGCGGTACTCGTGGTACTTGCCCGGGGGGTCCATCCAGCGCGCGCAGTGCTGCTCGACGCGAGGGCAGTAGTCGCCGTCCACGAGCAGCATGCCGTCGAGACACTCGGCCGTCTCCACCGGGGAGCGGAGCGGCCCGCCTCCGCCCGATCCCACGTCGATCGCCGGCGCGGCTGCGGAGGGCCCGTCGGCGCGCGCGAGCGCGACCCCGAGCGACGCGACGCCCAGCAGGGCCGTCGGGACGAAGATGCTACTTGTACGACCCATCGCGGCTACGCGCCTTTCCCCGGAGCGCGGAGCCTTCGCTAGTAGCCCACCCTCGGCGCGGGACCAAGCCAAAAGCGCCGCCCCGGCGCGGGCAGCTCAGCCTGGGACGATGTCGCGCAGCGCGGCCTCGTCGCTCCGCTCCATGGCGGTCTCCGCCTCGAGGCTTGCGGTGTCGCGTCCGATGGTGGCCACGGCGAGCGTCGAGTCGCCGCGCCGGAACGCGACCGCGCAGTCCCGGGCGTCGATGTCGCCCGAGACGTCGACGCGCTCCCAGCTGTCGGCGTGGCCCACGTACGAGATCGTCACGTCGTAGTGGACGCTCCAGAAGAACGGCACGGCGTCGAACGCCTGGCGGCGGCCGAGGATGTTCAGCGCGGCGACGCGGCCCTGGCGCTGCGCGACGGCCCAGTGCTCGACGCGGATCCTCTCGCCGGTTCGCACGTAGGGCCACCGGGCGATGTCGCCGGCGGCGAACACGTCCGGAGCGCTCGTGCGGAGGTATTCGTCGACGACGACGCCTCTGTCGATCGCTATCCCGCAGGCCGCGGCAAGGGCCGTCACGGGGCGAACGCCGATGCCGAGCACGACGAGATCGGCTGCGAGCTTCTCGCCGCCCTCCAGGGCGACCTCCGCGGCGTCGATTGAGACGAGCCGGGCGCCCAGGCGGAAGCGGACGCCGTGATCCTCGTGCAGCCTGCGGATCGCCCCGCCGATCGCGTCCCCCAGGACGCGCGCGAGCGGCACGGTCTCCGGCGCAACCACGGTGACCTCGACGCCGCGCGCGCGGAGCGAGGCGGCCACTTCGAGCCCTATGAAGCTCGCACCGATCACCACCGCTCGCTTCGCGTCGGCGCACCTCGCGATGAGCGCGCGCGAGTCGGCGAGCGAGCGCAGGTAGTGCACGTGCGGCAGGTCGCTGCCGCGCATGGTCAGCCGGACGGGATCCGCGCCCGTCGCCAGGAGGAGCGATCCGTATCCGAGCGTCGCTCCGTTCGCCAGGGCGACCTGCTTGGCGGCGGGGTCGATGCGATCGACGGCCACGCCCAGCAGAAGGTCGATGCCCTTCTCGGCGTAGGCCTCGGCCGGCCGGAGAGGGATCCACTCCTCGGGCGCGTTGCCTGCGAGGTAATCCTTCGAGAGGTTCGGCCGGTCGTAAGGGACCGACGCTTCGGCGCCGATCAGGGTGACGCGCCCGGCGTAACCCTCCCGCCTCAGCGTCTCTGCCGCGACGCTGCCCGCCGCGCCGGCGCCGACGATGACCACCGACTGGGGCCCCTGGGCCGGCGAGCGAGGCTGCGAGGACGCGCGCTTGCCGAGGACGAACACCTTCCCCGCACGCTGCTCGACGCCGAAGCACGCCACCGGGTTAAGCGCCGGAGGGCGGAGCGCCTCGCCGGTACGCAGCGAAAAGCACGCGTGATGCCAGGGGCACCGCACCGTGTCATCGACGACCAAGCCCTCGCCAAGCGGACCGCCGTAGTGGCTGCACGCCGCGCCGATGGCGAAGACCTCCGTGCCGCGCCGCACGAGCAGCACCGGCTCTCCATTGGCATGCCCGGCGAGCACGGCGCCTTCCTTCATCTCGCCCGCGTCGACGCCCGCGGCGAGATCGGGACCCGAGAGCTTCTTTTCGTCCGCGCTCATGCCAGACCTCGCTTGTGTCAGTAACGGACGGCCACGACTGTGAGCTCAACCTCCCCGCTTGGTTTGCGCAGCACAATGGTGTCTCCCTCTCGCCGCTTGAGCAAGGCCCGGCCGAGCGGAGAGCGCCAGGAGATGTGGCCCTTGCCCAGATCGATCTCGTCCTGTCCGACGATCCGGTAGGTTGCCCGCGCCCCGTTCTCGTCCTCCACCTCGACGTGAGCGCCGAAATAAACGGCGCTCTGGCCGTCCTTGCGCTGCTCGACCACCCGCGCGCTCTCGAGGCGCTTGGTGAGGGAGCGTATGCGGCGATCGATCTCGCGCAGCTTCTTTTTCCCGTAGATGTACTCGGCGTTCTCGCTCCGGTCTCCCTGTGCGGCGGCCTCCGCGACGTCCTGCACCGTCTTGGGACGTTCCGTCCACAGCAGGTTGGTTAGCTCGGCCTGGAGCTTCTTCGCGCCCTCGGGCGTGATGTAGTTGGGGGTGGCCTCGGCCATGCTTCGCTCAGCGGGACCTTGCCTCGAGCTCGAGATAATAGCTGAAGAGGTCCCTTTCCTTGTGCCCCATGGCCAGGAATCGGGCCGTCCGGGCGAAGGGCCAGGTGCGGGCGACTTCATCGGGGCGGGAAGCGGACCGGACGAGCATGGCCCACCGCCGCGGGTCCTCCGGCTCGACGTCCGCCCATCGTCCGCCCAGCCGGCGCGCTATCAGCTCGCTCAGGAAGCCCCCGTGCCGCAGCACCTCGCGCTCGTCGACGCCGCGAGCCTGGGCCTCGACGGCTGCCTCGCGAAGGTAACGCTGCGCGGCCTCCAGGCCTTCGAGGTCCGTTCTCACCTCGACGCCGTGCCGGAGTCGCAGCTCGCGCCCGAGCTCGCGGGCCAGGAGCGTGCAGGTGACGCGTGCCTCCCTGGGGTTGCGAGGATGCTCGTTCGCAGCGGGAGGCTGTTCGCCCTGCGCTTCGGGCGGCAAGCTCAGTGTCTCCAGCGGCTCGACATCGGCTTCGCGGGCCGGTGGCACGGTCCACCGTCGTGATCCGAGCGGTTCGACGCGGTAGGGCGGGGCAATGACGCCCATTTCAGCCCGGGAGGGCGCCCTGGCCTGCGGGATGCGCGCGTCGCTCGGGGCGCCGGAAGCCACCTCCGTGGCGGCCTGGAGGTCCACGCGGGAGGACGACTTGCCGGCGCCGGCGAGGAGCTCGTTGGCTCGGATCCGGACCGAGTCGGGCGCCGTCGCATTCTCCAAGACGTCGCGGGCAAACGCGGTCGCGCGCCGCGCGTCGCCGGCTGCCGCCCAGGCCTCGGCCGCGAGCACCTCGAGCTCGTGAAAGCTGGGCATCGACGTCGAGAGCGCGGAGACGCGCTCGGCGACCGTCCGCGGCGCTTCGCTCCGGGCGATCAGGGCAGCCCGCGCTCGCAGGTAAGCGGTGGCGGGCAGCCGTCCGCGCCGCTGCTCCAGAGCGTCGAGCTGCGCGGAAGCGCCCCTGGCGTCCCCCTGGCTGAGCTTCAGCTCGATGCTCCAGAGCTCGGCGTCCGCCAGGGGTCCGGCGGTCGGCGCCGGCATGGCCGAGAGCGCGGCCTCGATGGCGGAGAGTCGATCGCGGGCGGCGCCGCTCGCGCGCGCGTGCGCGCGCAGGCGGTCCAGGATCTCCTGGCGGCCCGGCCCCTGGTCGGACCCCCGCTCGGAGACTGGTTGGAGCTCCTTCAGGGCGCGCGCGACATCGCCAGCGGCCGCCAGCGAGACGCGCTTGTGCGTCCGTTCGCCCGGGCGACGCAGCATGTTCACCTCGGCCGTTAAGAGCATGACAGGCTCGTCGTCGGGGCTCTCGGCCAGGAGCGCCGCGAGGTGGAGCGCCTGCATCGCGGCCCCGGCGTGCGGCAGCTCCAGGTCGCGCGCGAGGGACGGGAGATCGAGCCACGTGCCGAGGTAGCGGCCGCTCGTCGGGTCGAACGAGCCTCCCTCGAAGAGCTCCGCTGCACCGAGCTCGTGCACGATGCACCGCACCGCGGCGCCCCGTGCGTACCTGAGGGCCGAGATCCTGGCCGCTGCGGCGGCCTCTTCGGCGAGCTCCGCGCTGGCGCCGAGCCCGGACAGCCGGGCCCGGGCCTCTCGTGCAACGGTCCGGTAGCCCATCTCGCGGATGGATCCGGGCTCGGTCGCCCCGAGCTGGATGTCCCCGGGGTCGAAGAGCGCGTACTCGACCTCGGGCGTACCTCCGTCGGCGACGAGGACGATCTGTTCTCCGAGTCGTAACGTGCTCCGGGACACGGTCGTATCCCACAGCATGGCGCGATCGGGGCCATCTGTGCAAAAACGAGACCTATGAAGACCGCTCCTGACGCGCAAACGACGAGGCCGTGCCCATGACGCAGCCGGTCGAACGCCACGAGTTTCAGGCCGAAGTCAGCCAGCTTTTGGACCTGATGGTCCATTCGCTCTACTCGGACAAGGACATCTTCCTGCGCGAGCTCGTCTCGAACGCGTCCGACGCGCTCGACAAGCTGCGCTTCGAGCAGCTGACGAAGGCCGATCTGGCCGCGAGCGGCGAGCTTTGCATCAGGATCGACCCGGATCGCGAGAAGCGGACCCTCTCGGTCAGCGACAACGGCATCGGGATGACCAAAGACGAGGTGATAAGGAACATCGGGACCATCGCCAAGTCCGGGACCAAGGAGTTTCTGTCGGCCGTTAAGGAGGCCAAGCGCAAGGAGGTCCCCCCGGAGCTCATCGGGCAGTTCGGCGTGGGCTTCTACTCGGCGTTCATGGTGGCCGACAAGGTGACGCTCGTGACGCGCCGGGCAGGGGAGAGCAAGGCCACGCTATGGGAGTCGGCTGGCGACGGGTCCTACGCGGTCCGAGAAGCGGAGCGCGAGCAGCCGGGGACGACCGTCACGCTCCACCTGAAGCCGGAGGACGCCGAGCAGGGGCTGCGCGACTTCACCGGCGACGAGGTCATAAGGGGGATCGTCAAGCGCTACTCGGATTTCGTCGCCTATCCGATCCGGATGAAGACGTGGCGCGCGAAGGAGGGAGGTCCGTCCGCGGCGAAGGTCTTCGAGGACGAGACCCTGAACTCGATGAAGGCCATCTGGGACCGGCCGGCGGCCGAGGTCTCGGAGGGCGAGTACCGCGAGTTTTACCGGCACATCGCCCACGACTGGAACGAGCCGCTCCGGACGATCCCGATCAAGATGGAGGGGACGTTCGAGGCGTACGCCCTCCTTTACATCCCGTCGAAGGCGCCCTTCGACCTCTACAGCCCGGAGATGAAGCGCGGCGTGCAGCTGTACGTGAAGCGCGTCTTCGTGATGGACGAGTGCAAGGAGCTTTTGCCAGCGCACCTGCGTTTCATCAAGGGCGTGGTCGACGCGCACGAATTCTCGCTCAACGTCTCGCGGGAGATCCTGCAGAAGGACCGGCAGATCCAGGTCATCCGCAAGCAGCTCGTGAAGAAGGTGCTCTCGACGCTCGAGGAGATGAAGGAAAATAAGGGCAAGGAGTACTTCGAGTTCTGGGCCCAGTTCGGGCCGGTGCTCAAGGAAGGGCTGCTCGGCTACGAGGTCGACGACATGGACAGGCTCCTCGGGCTGCTCGTCGCCGCGTCGACGGCCGGCGCGTCCGAGCTCACGTCGCTCGCCCAGTACGCGGCCCGGATGAAGGACGGGCAGGACGCCATCTACTTTTTGGCCGGCCCTTCCCCGGAGGCGGTCGCCAGGTCGCCGCTCCTCGAGGCGTTCGTGCAGAAGGGATACGAGGTGCTCCTCTTCTCCGATCCGGTGGACGAGCTCTGGCTAGAGCGGGCGCCGAAGTTCGAGGGCAAGCCTCTGCGATCGATCGGGCGCGGCGAGGTCAAGCTCGGGTCCGACGAGGAGCGCAAGAAGGAGGCCGACGCGCTCGAGGAGAAGAAGAAGGATTTCGGGGATCTCCTCGCTTGCTTTCGCGTTCACCTGCAGGACGAGATCAAGGAGGTCAGGCTCTCCGGTCGGCTGACGTCGTCGCCCGTCTGTCTGGTCGGCGGCGAGCACGACATCAGCCCGCGGGTACAGAAGATGCTCGAGCAGCTCGGGCGGCCGCCCCAGCAGGTGAAGCGGATCCTCGAGATCAATCCGTCCCATCCCCTCATCCCGAAGCTTCGCGCCGTCTTCCTGGAGAACAAGGAAGATCCGCGGCTCAAGCTCTACGCGCAGCTCTTCCTGGGACAGGCGCACCTCGCCGAGTCGGGGCAGCTGCCCGATCCTGCCGCTTTCGGCCAGGTCCTGGCGGAAGTGATGCTTCGCGGGGTCTAGTTCGCCGCATTTTCTCCGGTGCGCGGCTTGGGTAAGCTTGGGTCCTGTGCCGGCCCTCGACTACCGCATGCTGTTCGAGGACAACCCGAGCGCGATCGTCGTGTTCGACACCGGGACGCGAGAGCTTCTCTCGGTCAACGACGCGGCCTGCATCCACTTCGGCTACACGCGAGCGGAGCTGCTCGGGCGCGACATGGCGTCGCTTCGTCCGCCGGAAGACGTCGGGCCGATGCTGCAGGCCTACGGCGAGAGCGTGGCGAAGCCCGCGCAGGGGCTGATGCCCTTCCCGGGCGGGGTCTGGCGGCACCAGCGCAAGGACGGGTCGATCGCGTTCGTCGAGCTCTGGAGGGTCCGCGTCGACTTCGACGGGCGTCCGGCGTCGCTCGTCGTCATCTCGGACGTCAGCCAGCGGGTGCGCGCGGAGGCCGCGATGCGGCGCGCCGACGAGGCCCTGCACCTCAGCGAAGAGCGCTTCCGCGCGCTCATCGAGCACAGCGCCGACGGCATCGTGCTGCTCGACGCGAGCGGCCACATCACGTTCATGAGCGCGTCGGCCGAGCGGAGCTTCGGGTGGCAGCCGGCGCAAGTGCTCGGCACGCTCATCCTCGACTGGGTTCACCCGGACGATCGCGCCGTCGTCGGCGAACAGCTCGTCCGCGCGATCTCGACGGCGGGCGGCTCGGGGGCCGGGACGGTGCGCGTGCGCCGCCCCGACGGCTCCTGGAGGTGGTTCGAGGGGACCGCGACGAACTTGCTCGATCTGCCGGCGGTCGGGGCGGTCGTGGCGAACTTCCGCGACGTCACCGAACGGCGGCGGCTCGAGGAGCAGGTGCGCCAGTCGCAGAAGATGGAGGCGACGGGATTGCTCGCGGGCGGGATCGCCCACGACTTCAACAACCTGCTCGGCATCGTGGTGGGCGCGACCGAGCTCGCGCGCCGCGCCGCGCACCCGGGCAGCCCCGTCGACGCGCTGCTCGCCGACGTCGAGGCCGCCGCGCGGCGCGCCGGCGATCTCACCCGCAAGCTGCTGGCGTTCTCGCGCAAGCAGGTGCTCGCGATGCGGCCGCTCGACCTGGGCCAGACGGTCGAGGAGTTCCTCGGGCTCCTGCGCCGGATCATCGGCGAGGACGTGGAGCTCGACGTGGTCGGCGCGGGCGAGCCCCTCGTCGTGAGCGCTGACGCCTCCCAGCTCGAGCAGATCCTGCTCAACCTCGCCACCAACGCGCGCCAGGCGATGCCGTCCGGCGGGCGGTTCACCATCCGGCTCGGCAGGGCACGCTTCGACGAGGCGTACGCCGCGAAGCACCCCTGGGCCAGCCGGGGCGATTACGCGGAGCTGACGGTGACGGACACGGGGGTCGGAATGGACGCGAAGACGCAGGCACGCGCGCTCGAGCCCTTCTTCACGACCAAGAGGGAGGGCACGGGGCTCGGGCTGGCCGTCGTGCACGGCATCGTGCACCAGCACCGCGGCCTGCTCCACGTGGAGAGCCAGCCCGGCGCGGGCACCCGCGTGAGCGTCTTCTTGCCGATCGCGCTCGAGGCCCGTCCAGAGCCCCCCGAGCGCCGGCCGCGCAGCGGGACGGACGTGCGGGGAGGCCAGGAGACCCTGCTGCTGGCCGAGGACGAGCCCGCGCTGCGCGAGATGCTGGCGAGCACGCTTGCCGGGCTCGGGTACCGGGTGATCGTCGCACGAGACGGCGAGGAGGCTGCGCGGGCGCTCGAGGGGGCGCGCGACGAGGTCGCCCTCGCGATCCTCGACGTCGTGATGCCGAGGCTGGGCGGAGTGCAGGCCTACCTCCGGATGCGCGCCGTCTCCCCGTCGCTCAGCGTCGTCTTCATGACGGGCCACGCGCCCGAGAGCGCGCAGGTGAGCGAGATCGTGTCGAGCGGCAGGCACGCGCTGCTGGCCAAGCCCTTCGGACTGGACGAGCTGGGGCGGACGGTGCGAGAGGCGCTCGACGCGCAGGGGTGAGAGATGCTCTCGAGAGAGCAGGTCGCCTCGCGCACTCCACGAGCTCGGTACGCCGCCGATCCCGCGATCCATGACAGTCCCGGGCATCGCTCGAGGAGCGAAGGCCATCGCAGCGCCTGCGAAGCCGCTCGCGGCGCGACCGGACCCCTTGCCTCGTCGAGACAACCCCTCGATACCGGGTGACAGGCCGTTGTCTCCTCGACCCATCGGCTCGACTCTGCCCTTCGACGCCTTGTCTCGCCGCCCCGAGTCGTTGTCTCGTCGCCTCAAGGGCTTGTGTCGTCCCGGCAAGGCGTAGGGGACACGAGCGACGAGGAAGAGGCAGCGTCATGAGCACGGACCGAAAGCGCCCGCCCCACAAGGCGTGGGAAGCCGTCGAGAAAATGGCGCTGGACGACGAGGCGCGGCGCGTCGCGTCGCTCGGCGACGAGGCGCTGGACCGCGAGCTCGCCGGGCAAGGGATGGACCCGCAGGCGCTGCGTGCGCGCGGCGCCGTCCTTGCGGCCCAGCTGGCGAAGAGCGCTGCCGGGGCCAGGGAAGCGTCCGGATCGGTCGCGAAGCTGCCGGCGAAGGCATGGTCCTCAGGCGCTCGCTCGATCGCATGGATCGCCGTGGCGGCGCTGGCGGCAGGGGTCGTTGCCGTCGTGGCGAGCAGGCGTCCGCCGGAGGAGGCGATCGGGCCGGACATCCGCGACGCGGCGTCGCCGAAGCCCGCGGCGCCGTCGCCGGCCGAGGTCGCGGCGAAGCTGCGCGACGAGGCGGTTCAGGCGTGCGAAGAGGGGTTCTGGGCGTCGTGCGAGCGAAAGCTCGACGAGGCGCAGAGGCTCGACCCGGCTGGCGAGGCCGAAGCGCGCGTGCTCGCCGCGCGACACGCGGTGTCGGTCGGGCTCGTGCGGGACGGCGGGGGCAACGACAAGCCGGCGCGGGGGACCCGATAGGGCGCCCTCCTAGATCGCCGCCGTCGGCTGCGCGTCGACGGGCTCGCCCAGGCCCGCCGGAGCGCCTTCGCCCACCGGCCGCTTGTAGCCGCAGGCCTTGTTCGCGCACGCGATCACCGGCTTGAGGCGCGTCCCCCCCATGACGAGGAAAGGGGCCCCGCAGCTCGGGCAGGGCTCCGGGATGGGCTTTTGCCATAGCTTGAAGTCGCACTTGATCGATTCGTGGGCGTAGTTGGAGCACCCGTAGAAGCTCCGTCCTCCGCGCTTCCTCGAGCGGATCTCGATGAGGTCGCCGCTCCCACACTTGGGGCACTTGATGCCGAGGGGGACCGGCTTGGCGTTCTTGCACTCGGGGTATCCCGTGCACGAGAGAAACTCGCCGAACCGGCCGCTCCGGATGACCATCGGCTTGCCGCACTTGTCGCAGGCGATTCCCGTGTCGCGAGGCTGCGTCGGCGTCCCGTCGGCGCCGAGATCGCGCGTGCTCTTGCACTCGGGGTAGTTCGCGCAGCCGAGGAACCACCCGTTCTTCGACCAGCGCTTGAGCATGACCCCGCC
>Ga0209415_10019400_pt1 | contig 10649 bp, 10 predicted proteins | sample PeaSoiSIISIP2007_FD_187696 | JGI IMG/M metagenome (GOLD analysis project Ga0209415, IMG submission 187696) | Peat soil microbial communities from Weissenstadt, Germany - SII-SIP-2007 (SPAdes) (version 2) | ecosystem: Environmental > Terrestrial > Soil > Wetlands > Peat | place: Germany... | reverse complement strand
CGATCCGGAGCGCCCGGAGCTGCGGCGCCGCTTTGGCGCTGGCGCGCCTCGATCGCCTCGGCCGGCGCGTGGCGGCCGCCCGGCATCAGCGGAGGCAGGTCGCGCCCGAGCCTTTCGGGATCGGCGCCTTCGATGCCCATGATCCGGACGTCACGTGCCGCAAGTTCGGAAATCAGATGGGACACGGCGGCGCTCGTCAGCGTCACCGCGGCGAGGTCGAGGACGACCGGACGGCCGACGAAAAATCCGCGGGAAGAGCGCAGCCAGTTGTCGAGCTCGGCGAGCCAGTCTGCGATCGGCGGTTCGGGCGCGAGCGCGAATGCCACGTAAGACCGGCCGCGCAAGCGCATGGAACTGCGTTGACGAGCGACGCCCGAAATCACGACCTCACCTCACCCCGGCTTTCGAAGCGTTAATGAGCGCTTAATGGTTAACCCATGGTTAACAGTTCGATCGAGACCGTTCACGCGCGCACGACAGAGAAGGCGACGGAAACCGGATGATTCGCCTCCACAACAATCTTACCATGATGGTGGCGGCAGCGAGGCGGCGGTGCGGCAGCCCGCAGTCATGTGGATAGCGCCGACGGCGCGCCCGCGCCGCTACGCCGCCCCGCGCATCTCGCCGCTCGACGGCGGCGGGATCGGCACGCCGTCGGCGGCGTATTCGTTGAGCTTGTTACGCAGCGTCCGGATCGAGATGCCGAGGATGTTGGCCGCATGGGTGCGGTTGCCGAGGCAATGCTTGAGCGTTTCCAGGATGAGGTCGCGTTCGACGTCGGCGACCGTGCGGCCGACGAGGGCGCGCGTCACCGCCTCGGCGGCGAAGGCCGCGTGGGCGACGGCCGGCGGTTTCGCGGTATCGAGGCGCATCCCGTCCGGCGCGATGATCGCCTCGATGCCGATCTCGTCGCCGGAGGCGAGCAGCACCGCGCGGTGCATGGTGTTCTCGAGCTCGCGCACATTGCCGGGCCAGCGGTTCACCGCGAGCTGGCGCTTGCTCTCCGCCGACAGCGGGCGCAGCGGAATGCCGTTCGCCTCGGCATATTTCCGGGCGAAGTGCTGGGCGAGCTCGCTCACGTCGGCGGGCCGCTCCCGCAGCGGCGGAATCTTGAGGTTGACCACGTTGAGGCGGAATAGCAGGTCCTCGCGGAACCTTCCCTCGCGCACCGCCTCGCCGAGATTGCGGTTCGAGGTCGCGATGACGCGGATGTCGACCGGCACCGGCCGGGTGCCGCCGACCCGGTCGACGACGCGCTCCTGCAGCGCGCGCAGCAGCTTCGCCTGCAGCCGCACGTCCATTTCGGAAATTTCATCGAGCAGCAGGGTGCCGCCGTTCGCTTCCTCGAACTTTCCGACCCGTCGCGCGATCGCGCCCGTGAAGGCGCCCTTTTCGTGGCCGAACAGCTCGGACTCCATGAGCTGCTCCGGTATAGCGGCGCAATTGACGCAGATGAACGCGCCGCGGGAGCGCGCCGACCGCGAATGCACGTAGCGCGCCAGCACCTCCTTGCCGGTGCCGGATTCGCCGGTGATCAGCACGGAGGCGTCCGACGGCGCGATCTGCTGGGCGAGCTTGATGACGTTCGCCATGGCGTCGTCGCGATAGACGAGCTCGCGGGTGTCGTCGGCGACGGCGGCCAGCACGGCGGCGATCATCTCGGGATCGGGCGGCAGCGGGATGTATTCCTTGGCGCCGGCATGAATGGCCGCGACCGCCGCGCTGGCATCGTTCTGGGTGCCGCAGGCGACGATCGGCACGTGGATGTGCTCGGCTTCGAGCCGCAGCACCAGGTCGCGGATGTCGATCGCTACGTCGACCATCAACAGGTCGGCGCCCCTGCCGGATCGCAGCACCGCCATCGCGGTCTCGATGCGCTCCGCATGGGTGACCGAGGCGCCCTTGTCCATTGCGATCTTGGTCGCGGCGGTGAGTTGCCCTCGGAGAGTTCCGACGATCAGCAGGCGCATGTCATGCCTCCATTGGTGGTCGCGTCCCGCCGCGCGGGAGCAACGGATCGAGAGTTTGCGTCGCGCCGCATCAGCCGCGATCCGCCTTGATGATTTCCGTCATGGTCACGCCGAGCTTCTCCTCGACCAGCACCACTTCGCCGCGCGCCACCAGGCGGTTGTTGACGTAGATGTCGATCGCCTCGCCGACCTTGCGGTCGAGCTCAAGCACCGCGCCGGGCGCGAGATTGAGCAGGTCGCCGACGTCCATCCGGGCCCGCCCCAGCACGGCGGACACCTGCACCGGCACGTCGAACACCGCCTCGAGGTCGGCCGCGCTGCGCGCCATCGCGCCGTGGTCCGGCACCGCCGGCACGTCGTCCGGCGCCACCGCACCCGCCTTGCGGTCGAGGTTCGGCAGGGGAATGTTGCCCTTGTCGGTGTCGGCCATGGTCGCAGTCTCCCCTCAAATGGTCTCAAGCTGTCCGGCGCGCCGCCACATAGCGGTGGACGAGGTCGTCGATCGCGGCCGCGACGGCGGCGCTGTCGCGGATCACGCCGCCGTCGGCCCACTCGATCCGGCAGTCGCCGAGCGCGATCTCGGTCTCGCCCAGCACCACCAGGCGGCCCTCGAAGCCGCGGCCGCGGGCGATCCCGTCGAGGCGTTCGCGCGCGGCGGCGTAAAGCTCGTTGTTGACGCGCACCACCACATGGGGCGCCGCCAGGAATGCGTTGAAGCATTCGGTCGCGAGCGCGGCAATCTCGGCGAGCGGTTCGCGCGCCAGCAATGCGGCCGCGAGCTTGCGCGCGACCGCCACCGCGACATCGACCGCCTCCGCCTCCAGCCGGCCCTCGATCGCCGTCATCTCGCCGGCGAGGCCGGCGAGCACGGTCGCGATGCGTTCGTAGGCGGCGGCGGTGCGGCGCTCCGCCTCGGTGCGCGCCTGCGCTTCGGCGGCCGCCAAGCCGCGCTGATAGCCGCGCAGTTCCGCCGCCGCAACGGCCTCGTGATGCTCGTCGGGCGTGAGCTTCGGCGCCGTCTCCTTGACGGGGCCGAAATCGGCATCGAACAGGAATTTGGCGCGCGCGGTCATCGCCGGCTCCTCGCGGCGCCGGAACGCCGGCAATTCGTGGATGGGGCGCTCAATAGACCAACTCCTCGTCGGCGCCGTTCTTCACGATCATGATCTCGCCCTTCGCGGCGAGCTCCTTGGCAAGGTTGACGAGCCCGGCCTGCGCCTCGTCGACGTTCTTCAGGCGCACCGGACCTAGCGCCTCCATGTCCTCGGTGAGCATCTTGGCGGCGCGCTGGGACATGTTGGTCAGGAAGATCTGGCGCACGCTCTCGCCGGCGCCCTTGAGCGCGATGGCGAGCTTGTCCTTGTCGACTTGGCGCATCAGCGTCTGGATCGCGCCGTTGTCGAGCTTGGCGAGATCGTCGAAAGTGAACATCAGCTTCTTGATGTTCTCCGCCGCCTCCTTGTTCTGGTCCTCCAGCGACGTCATGAAGCGCGTTTCGGTCTGACGATCGAAGCTGTTGAAGATTTCCGCCATCACCTCGTGGGCGTCGCGCCGGCGCGTCCGCGCCAGGTTGGAAATGAACTCGGTGCGCAAAGTCTGCTCGAGGCGCTCCATCACGTCCTTCTGGACCGGGTCCATCTTCAGCATGCGGGTGACGACGTCGATGGCGACTTCCTCGGGCAGGATGGCGAGCACGCGCCCCGCATGGGCGGTGGAGAGCTTCGAGAGCACGACCGCGATGGTCTGCGGGTATTCGTTCTTGAGATAGGTGGCGAGCACGTCCTCCTGGACGTGGGAGAGCTTCTCCCACATGTTGCGCCCGGCCGGGCCGCGGATTTCGTCCATGATGCCGGCGACCCGCTCGGGCACCAGGAACTGCCGCAACAGGCGCTCGGTGGCGTCGAAATTGCCCATCACGGCGCCCGCGCTCGAAAGCCTGGTCACGAACTGAACCATCATGGCTTCGACCGTCGAAGCCGCAACGGTGCCGAGCGTCGACATCGCGACGCCGAGCTGGCGCAGCTCGTCGTCGTCGAGTTGGGCCCAGATTTTCGCCCCGTGCTCGTCGCCGAGGGCGAGCAGCAGCACGGCGGCGCGCTCGGGGCCGGTCATGTCCCGCGACGGCGCGGCTGGCGCGCTGTGCGGCGCGCCGGGCCGCGGCCGCCCCGGCTGGGGGGCCGCTCCCTTGAGCTGCGGTTGAGCGTTCGCTTGGGCCATGGCGGGTTCGGCGGCTCAGCTCGGGAAAGCCGATTCGTTCAACCACTCGCGGATGATTGCGGCGGTTTCGTTCGGGTTGGTGTCGGCAAGCTCGCCCACATGCTTGACGGCGTCGGCCTGCACTTTTCCTTGAATCTTGGCGAACTCCAGCAGGCGGGAGGCCTGGGTCGGCGCCGCAGGCTGGATCGGCTCGGCGGCGTTTGCGTCGCCGGGCCCGGTGAGAGTCCCCTGCGTGGCCGCGACCGCCGCAATCTGGTCCGGCTCGATGATGCGGCGAACCAGCGGTCGCACCACGACGAGCACGACCACGATGCCGAGCAGTGCCATCACCAGGAGCTCGACGCCGCGCATGATGTCGTCTTTGGTGAACTGGAACATGTTGAGAAAGCCGCCCGGCTCGCCGACGGCGAGCGGCGGCGTTTCGGCGAAGCGCAGGTTAATCACCTCAACCTGGTCGCCGCGGCGCTGGTCGAAGCCGATCACCGAGCGCACCAGGGCGGCGATGCGGTCGAGTTCCTCCCGCGAGCGTTCCTGGTAGGCGATGTCGCCTTTTTCGTTCTTCACATAGCTGCCGTCGACCAGCACGGCGACGGAAATGCGGTTCACCCGGCCGCCCTCGACCACCTCGGTCTTGGTGGTGCGCGAGACCTCGTAATTGGCGATTTCCTCGGATTTCTTGCTGGTGTCGCGGGAGCCCGTCGCGTTCTGCTGTCCGCCGGGCAACTCGTTAGCGATCGAGACCTGGCCCTGCGGATCGACGGCGCCGGAGCTTTCCTCCTTGGTCTGGGTTGAGCGCAGCACCCGTCCGTCGGGATCGAATTTTTCCGAGGTCTGGGTGATTCGGTTGAAATCGAAGTCGGCCGAGAGCTCGACGCGGGCGCGGCCGGGGCCGACCGCCGAGGACACGATCGTCTCGACCTGCTCGCGCAGACGCCGCTCGAAGCCGGTCCTGCGCTCGTCGGCCGCAGCCCCCATGCCGGAGTCGTCGGTCGACCCATTGGCGAGCAGGCGTCCGGCTTCGTCGACGATCGATACCCGGGTGGGCTTCAGCCCGTTGACGGCCGAGGCGACGAGATGCCGGATCGCCCGCACCTGCTGGGCTTCGAGCTGGCCGCGCACCTTGAGGATGATCGAAGCGGACGGCTCCGCCTGGTCGCGCGCGAACAGGGTGCGCTCGGGCATGACGAGGTGGACACGGGCAAATTGCACGCGATCGATCGCTCGGATCGTGCGCGCGAGCTCGCCTTCGAGGGCCCGCAACCGGTTGATGTTCTGAACGAAGGAGGTGCTGCCAAGCGTATCGGACTTGTCGAAAATCTCGTAGCCGATGCCGCCGCCCTTGGGCAGGCCGTCCTCGGCGAGCTTCATGCGCAGCCGCGACACCCGGTCCTTGGGCACCAGGATGATGGCGCCGTCGTTCTTCATCTCATAGGCAATGGCTTGGCGTTCGAGGTCTTTGATGATGGCGGAGGAATCCTCCAGCGAAAGGTCGGTGAACAGCGGCACCATGGTCGGAGCGGTGACGCGCATGATCAGGAAGGCAAAGAAGCCGATCAGCGCGACCGTCACGGCGCCCATGGCGGCAAGGCGCGTCGGCCCCAGTGTTTTGATGAAATCGATCAGACCTTGCACCCGGCAGACCCCAAAGTGTTGCCCGATTCGGCGACCATAAACCGATGGCCGGGTGCAACGCCCGGCTAGGCAAGTTTTGCCGGGTTTATGGTTTCGATTTGGTTAATAGCGCGCCGAATAACCACAACAGGCAGAACAGGCGTTGCGGCCGCGCCGCGATCGTGTCGCGGGCGGTTTCGCGCCGGCGCAAAGCCGCACCGGCGGGTCCTGATCGGCGCCGGACGATTGCGGCGTTGCGGAGAGCCTATTGGCGATATTGCTGGATACGGGTCGTGCGCAGCCCGGCGAGACCGTGGCGGTCGATCGAATATTGCCAGGCGAGGAATTCCTCGACGGTCAGGGTATATCGGCTGCAGGCCTCTTCGAGCGAGAGCAGGCCGCCGCGAACCGCCGCGACGACTTCCGCCTTGCGACGAATCACCCAGCGCTTGGTTCCCGGCGCGGGGAGATCGGCGATTGTGAGCGGGCTTCCGTCGGGCCCGATGACGTATTTGACCCTCGGGCGATGGGGTTCGGTCATGTTACTCTCACGCACCTGAATACAGACGATACCGGACCAACGGCGGGGAATTTACCCCGCCCGGCTTAAGATTTGACTAAGCACGGGTGCCTGCAAGAAAAATCGCGCTGCGGCGGCGCTGCGGCCGATCCGGCGCAGGTTTATTAAAATTCAAATCCGGTGCCGGCCGCGAAGCCTTGCCGGGTTTTGTGCGGATCGGCGCCGGCCGGTGCCGGCGCGGTCGCGGGTTCAGGTCTTGCTCACCCCGCTGATCTGGCTGATGGTGAAATTCTGGCCATTGATCGAGAGCAGCGGGGGATTCTTGGTGAGGTCCACGGAATTCACGACGCCGGTGACCTGGGATGTCACCGCCACCGATTGTCCGGAAGCCGCCTGCGCGGTGATCGAGGCCGTGTAGGTTCCGTCCGGCCACTGCGTGCCGTTGCTGCCCTGGCCGTTCCAGTTGAAGGTGTTGGTGCCGGTCTGCAGCGTCACGGTGCCGGAATAGACGAGCTGGCCGCTGGAATTCGAGATGTTCACCGCGGCGGTTGCGGGTTGCGGCGAATTGAACGTCCACTGCGTCTTGCCATTGGTGAGTTGCGCCGTATTGCCGTTCACCGTGACGGTTTCGCCGACGAAGTTCAGGGCTTGCGTCGACTGGGCGGACTGCTGCAACGAGACGAGGGTGGCGAGCTGGGAATTGGACTGCAGCTGCTGCTCGACCTGGGCGAATTCCACGAGTTGCTGGGTGAACTGGTTGGTGTCCAGCGGATTGGTGGGATCCTGGTTCTGCAGCTGCGTGGTGAGCAGGGTGAGAAAGGTCTGGAAATTGCCCGCGATCGATTGCGAGCCGATGCCGGCCAGGCTCGACGCCGAAGGCGTGTTCGACCCCGACGAAGCGGTCGTGCCGCTGGTGGTTGCCGAGGTGACGCTGTTGGCTACGCCGGTTTGGATGGTCGTCATGGCAATGACCTCGCGCGTTGAACGTTAGACCGTGATGTCGAGGCCGCTGCTGCGCCCCGACCATGCGCCATATCCCTGCAGCGCCGCGACCGGCACCGGGTCCTCGGCGGCGGTGGCGGGCGACGCCGGGGCGGCAAAATCATCCTGCGCCGCGAACCCGTTGCGGCTCGCGAACCCCTGATCGGCGAGCGAGAACTGCATGCCGTCGCCGGTATTGAGCCCGGCGTCCTGGAGGGCGCGCTCGAGCTGGGGCGCTTCGCGGCGCAGCAGGTCGAGCGTTTCCGGACGCTCGGCGATGAGGCGCGAGCTGACGTTGCCGCTGCTGTCGACATTGAGCTGCACGTCGATGCGGCCGAGCTGCGGCGGATCGAGACGGATCTCGAACCGGCGGTTGCCGGATTGGGCCTGCGTCGCGATGGTCACGGCGACCTCGGAGAGCGGCACGGCGGCGCCCGCCGCATCGCCGGTCCGGCCCGACGCGACCGGCGCGGCGGCATTGGCGGTCGGGGCCGCAACGACCATTCCGGCATTGGCGGTCGAATCCGCCGGGGCGGCAACATCACGATCGCGGGCGTCGCCGCCGTCGCTCGATGGCGCGACAAGCCCGGAGGTTGCGGCGTTTGCGGCGGCGGCGGGGTCACTTCCGGCCGTCGGCAATGCGTTCAATTGACCGGCCGTCCCTGCGGGGATGGCGGGCCGGCCGATCGGCAGGAGCCCCCCGTTCGGCAGAGCATCCGTGCCGGCGGGCCGGCTGGCCGCCGCACCGGTTGCGCCAGTTGTCACGGCCGCGCCAGCCTCGGCGGGCAGCAGCGGCGCGAAATCCGGCATTGACGCCGGCGCCGCGCGATCGCCCGGCTTCGCGCCTTTGTCGCCGGCGATCGCCAGAGCATCATTGCCGGCGTCGGTGGCTGCCATTCCGGTCACGGCGGCTGGCCCGGCAACGACGATTGCCGCGACCGCCTGCGGGTTGGCGCCAGTACCGGCGGCGACGGCGGCGACGGCGGGTTGGGGGTTCTGAAGTACCGGATTGGTGATTGCGGCATTCAGGCTCGCCGCGGGCGGGCTTGTTGCACCCTTGCCGGTTCCGCCGGTGGCGGATTTTTCCATGGATGGAGCATTGGCGTCGGCCGAACCGGTGGCCGGCGGTGCGGTGCCCGATGGGTCGGATCCGGAGGGATTCGAGCCGGTGGAATCAATCTGGGTGGTCGATGTGGCGGAACTGCCGTTCCGAACATTTGCCGCCGTCCCGAATGCCTGGTTCGATCCGGTCTTCGACTTTGCGGTTGCGGCGCTGGATTTTGGCGGGCCGGCCGGCTGCCGGTTTGACGCCGGGGGCGGGCTTGCGGCCGCGATGCGCCGCGACGATTCATCGGCCGGCGCCGTGGCCGTTGCGGCGGGAGCGGCCGGCGCGGTCGCAGTTGCCGGGGCGGCCGGCGCTGCGGCTGCAGCGGTCGGCTGGTTGTCGGCGGCGGCGGCGTTCGTCTGGCTGTCGAGCAGGCTCGCAAATTGTGACGATTGATCGGTGCCGCGCTGGTCGAGGCCAAAGCTTTGGACAAAGGACCGCTGCGGCGGCGCAACGGCTTCGGGCGAGACGGTCGGCACAGCGGGTCCTCTTCGGCGTCCTATTGGGCGTCCCGTTGGGCGCCCTTTTGGGCGCGGCTCTGTCGCGCCTTGATCTGCAAACCTCGGGCCATCGGGCCGAACAGAAAATAGCCATATGAAACAAACATTTATGGATGCGGCACCGGTCCGGGGCAGGGGCCGCCGGGCAAGCCTTGCAGATCGCCCCGGCAGGAAATGCCGGCCCGGCCGTGGCGCTTTGCTCGTGGCTAGGTGCAGTACCGACATTGCGCGAGCCCCGCGCCCTCCTATAGTAGAGGGGGCGGATCGGCCGGGATGGTGCGCCAAGCGCCGGCACGGCATTCCCGCACAGGAGCGGCCAGTCGGGCGATGCGCAACAGTCTCGAAATCGAAGGCAGGCCGCAGGACACGCGGGTTGTGGTCGCCATGTCGGGCGGCGTCGATTCCTCCGTCACGGCGGCGCTCCTCAAGGCCGAGGGTTACGATGTCGTCGGGGTCACGCTCCAACTCTACGATCACGGCGCCGCGACCCATCGCAAGGGCGCCTGCTGCGCCGGACAGGACATTCACGACGCCCGCATGGTGGCGGGCAGCATCGGCATCCCCCATTACGTTCTCGATTACGAGAATCGCTTCAAGGAGGCGGTGATCGACCGCTTCGCGGAAAGCTACGCGGCCGGCGAAACGCCCGTCCCCTGCGTCGACTGCAACCAGGCGATCAAGTTCCGCGACCTGCTTGCGACCGCCCGGGAGCTCGGCGCCAAAGTGCTGGCGACCGGGCATTACGTCGCCTCGCGCGCGCTCCCGGCCGGCGGCCGGGCGCTCTACCGGGCCCGCGAGGAGGAGCGCGACCAGAGCTATTTCCTGTTCGCAACGACGCGCGACCAGATCGATTTCCTGCGGTTTCCCCTCGGCGATCTTGCCAAGGCCGAGACCCGTGAATTGGCGCGCCGCTTCGCCCTGCCGGTCGCCGAAAAGCCCGACAGCCAGGACATCTGCTTCGTGCCGAGCGGCCGCTACGCCGACGTGATCGAGCGGCTGCGCCCGGGCTCCGCCGAGGCCGGCGATATCGTCGACCTCGCCGGGCGGGTGCTGGGCCGCCATCCCGGCATCATCAACTTCACGGTCGGCCAGCGGCGCGGCCTTGGCATTGCGACCGGCGAGCCGCTTTATGTGGTGCGGCTCGATGCCGCCAACGGCAGGGTGGTGGTCGGTCCGCGGGCGGCGTTGCGCACCACGCGGGTGCGGCTGCGCGACATGAACTGGATCGGCGACGGGGCGCTCGACGCGGTGCTCGCGGCGGAGCCTCTCGACGTTTTTGTCAAGGTGCGATCGACCCGGCCGCCGCAGCCGGCCACGCTCGCCCGCCGGGAGGACGGCTTCGAGGTGGAACTTGCGGGCGGGGAGGAGGGGGTTGCACCCGGCCAAGCCTGCGTGTTGTACGATGCCGGCGCCGGCCAGGCGCGCATGTTGGGCGGCGGCTTCATCCGGTCCGCGGTATCGCAAAGCGAGATCGACGCCATGCCGGCGCCCGGTCCACGCAAGCTGCGGGAGGCCGCACGAGGTTGATCTGATGGGCGGGGCGATGAGTGGGGCTGGCGTCGAGGCGTATTCGTTCGACAAGAACGACGTTGAAAAGGCCTATGCGGGCTGGGCGCCGATCTATGATGTGGTGTTCGGCGCCGTGTGCTCGGCGGGCCGCGAGGCCGCCGTCAAGGCGGCGGAGCGCGTCGGCGGGCGAATTCTCGAGGTCGGCGTCGGCACCGGGATATCGCTCGAAAAATATT
>Ga0209415_10019399_pt1 | contig 10649 bp, 10 predicted proteins | sample PeaSoiSIISIP2007_FD_187696 | JGI IMG/M metagenome (GOLD analysis project Ga0209415, IMG submission 187696) | Peat soil microbial communities from Weissenstadt, Germany - SII-SIP-2007 (SPAdes) (version 2) | ecosystem: Environmental > Terrestrial > Soil > Wetlands > Peat | place: Germany... | reverse complement strand
GCCGGGGTGATTACGGGACTCTACCAAGATGCCGGCGGCGGGAATCACGGCTTCGTGCGCGCCACCGATGGAACGATCACCACCTTTGACGCGCCGGGCGGGGGAAGGCTCGGAGTTCTCATCCCGGGAGGCTTCGAGATGGGCATCAACACAGCAGGGGATGTCGCAGGTTACTACCTTGACGCGGGCAGTGTGTTCCACGGTTATTTGCTGACTCCCTGAGCAGAGGGCGGCGCAAATGAAACTCAACAAGATGTCTGCGGTTACAACAGGTTCAACGTAGTTTTACGCTGCCCTTAGGAATCGCTGCTCTTTCACAGCCGCAGCCCGGACCAGCATCGCAGGAAGCCGCACGAGCCGAATCCCGGATTCTTCCCTGGTCCTCACATGAATGGCAAGACCCCCGTCATGGGGAAACGGGTCGGACACAATATCAAATTCTTCGCCGTAGATTCGTATACGTTTGGAGGGTGCGTATCCGAGATTCTTCACCCTGGTGCAGACTTCGCTTAGTGAGATCTCATCGTAGCTGGTCATGACACGCCTTCGCCTTTCGTGGCTACCTGGCTACCTGGTGAAACTGGGAAACTTGCTTTCTCGTGGGACAAGTCGGCTCGACTTAACCTAACAAACTTCATCGAGCCTTGTCCGTGATGGAGCTCACAGGTAGTCGTAATGCCATCCCCCTTTTTGAGAGTAAATGACTTACAGGAAAACGAGAGCATAACTGCCGAGCCTTTGTCCATCAGGGCTGTCGCGGATTTTGCGACAATCGAGAGACCGCGCCGAGTCTAGTCTTGCGGGAGAACCAAGCGTCAGGAGCTAGTGACTGGTTGTTACCGTTTGTTTCACGCGCGATGCCGACATCGCTGGCGCTCCTGCTGCTAATGCCCCGAGGCTGCCAGGGTCCCGTACCAGATCATCCGCTCCTTTGGTTTCGCCAGCGATGATTGACTTGTTGGGGATGGTTTCGTAGGCATAGCCGTCCAAGGTCGCGGTGAAGGTGTTATTTTCGCCCTCTTCGACATGTGTCTTTATGCAGAGCCTTATCCACCCGTAGTGAAGCTCGTTATGGATCTTAAATCTGACCCCAAGATAGCCAGCCTTGATGCCCTTCCCGTCGTCCACCCAGGGTCCTAGCCACGAAGAAACGAAGCTGTTGGCATGGGCCATTGATTGCGCCTTGCCCATGCTGCCAAATTGTTGTCCTTTTCCGATCGGGGCGCCCTTTCGCAGGGCGGCGGCAAATTCGCCACCACTTGTAGCGATGGCCGCGTGAGGAAAATAGGTTCGTGACTTACATCACGCTTGATTACGGCTTCTGGGTTGGCCGTAGCAGGATCTCGCTTACGAATGATTGCGGGGCTTGGGTGACCAGCATTGCTACTGCGTGGGCTACGTCTGCGGGTTGCAGCATTTTGGCTTTGTCTTTTCCGGCGTGCGGGCTTAATTCGGTATCGACCGAGCCGGGGCAGACTACCGAGACTCGGATGTTGTGGGTGCGGAGTTCCTCGGCTACTGAATAGCTCAAGCCGTTCAGGCCCCATTTCGATGCGGCGTAGGCTGCGCCGTTGGGCAGGGCGTTTTTGCCGGCTAGCGAGGAGATATTGATGATGTGTCCGCTGCGGGCGCGAATCATCATGGGAGCGAAGGCTCTGATGCAGAAGTAGACTCCGCGCAAATTCGTATTCAACACTTGGTCCCAGGATTCAGGTGGTAGCTGGTGCAGCGGGCCTCCGAAGCCGCCTACGCCGGCGTTGTTGACGAGGATGTCGAGCCGGCCGAGAGTCTGGTCGACGTGCCGGGCTGCGGCTTCGACAGAGCGCAAGTCGGTTACGTCACAGGGGAGCGCTTCGGCGCGGGCGCCGGCTTTCGAAATCGCTTGAGCGGTCGACTGCAGCGTCGCCTGGGTGCGTCCACAGAGCACGACGGCCGCTCCCATGGCGGCGAGTTTGGCGGCGATGGCGGCGCCGATGCCGCGCCCAGCGCCGGTGATCACTGCGACTTGACCGCCGAGATGGGTTGGAATCTGCTCTTCCACTGGGACCTCCGGGCAATTTCTTGTTATCTTGAACGCGGGCAGCCGAAAGCACGCAACCTGACATCTTACAAGATAGGGGCGCGGGAGCCTGCAAAGTAAGCTTGCCTAAGTCGAGGTACATACTTATAATCCGGCTCACTGGAAATAAGTGTCCTGGCCTCGTCGGCGTTACCGGGCGAGCGCTGGGTTTTCCGGGTCGGTCGCGTGAGCGTAGCTCATGCTCTGGAGAAGCCGGGTATTTGAGCTTGGGTTTGCCCGGGTAGGAATGCCGTCTGTTTTTCCCGAAAATTCAAGGAGCCATTTCAAAATGAAGACCAGTCTAGTGGCGGTTGTGATTGCGTTTGCTGGAATAGCCTCGGGTCAGCAAGCCACAACGCCACCGCCAACCACCACCACCGCCCCTGGACAGACGCAGCCTGCCGCGTCTCAACCGCAACAGAAGAAAGAGATCAAGGATCCGGCAGAGTACAACGCCTATGTTGGCGCGGTGCAACAGGCGGATGCAGCTGCGAAGATTAGCGGCCTGGAGGCGTTTCTCGCGCAATATCCCAACAGCGTGATGAAGGAAGACGCGATGGAACTGCTGATGGGAGCCTACCAGCAGGCGGGCAACCAGGCGAAGGTGATTGACACTGCCAACCGGTTGCTGGCCGCGAATCCGAATAACGTTCGCGCGCTGGTGCTGCTGGCCTTTAACGAGCGCGCTGCCCAAAAGTGGGCAGACGCCAAACAGCACGCCGAACGGGGCTTACAGGCGCTGCCGACGATGGCCAAACCGGACGGGGTCTCGGACGCGGATTTTGAAAAGCAGAAGACCCAGATGGGCGGCCTTTTGGACAGCGTGGCCGGATTTGCCGCGCTGCAGTTGAAAGATAACGCGACTGCGGAGAAGGATCTGCGAGCGGCCGTGGAAGCTGATCCAAACAACGTCGAGAACGTTTATCCTCTGGCTCTCGCTTCCCTGACGGCCACTCCCGAGGACGATGTGAATGGACTGTTTTTCATCGCTCGGGCCGTGAACCTGGTGAAGGATCCGGCGGGCAAGGCGCAGATCACGAAATTCGGCCACAGCAAGTACGTCAAGTATCACGGCTCAGAGGATGGCTGGAACGAACTGCTGGCACAGACGGCAACCACAACGCTGCCGCCGGCCGGGTTTACCATCAAGCAGTATGTTCCACCGACCCCCGCCGAGCAGGCCGCTGACCTGGTCAAGAACAAGGCTCCGAAGGACATGAGTTTCGCCGAGTGGGAGTTGGTTCTTTCTGCCGGCGCACCGGCGGATGCGGACAAAGTGTGGTCTGTGATTAAGGGCGTGGCGCTGCAGATGGAAGGCACGGTCATCAAGGCGTCGCCGACCGAGGTGCAGATCGCGGCTAGTCAGGATGACATCGACGCAAAACGGGCGGACATCGTGGTCACGATGGGTGGAACGATTCCGGCGAAACTGATGCCGGCGGAAGCGTCGACGCTGGACTTTGAAGGAACGCCTGTGTCCTACACTGCGAGCCCGTTTGTGATGACCATGGAGAAGGGTGCATTGCTGACCAAAGCTGCGCCGGCCAAGAAACCGCCGGTACATCACAAAGCTACGAATTGACCGCGGGATTTGTAATTCCGGGATTTGTAATTAAAGAGGGCTGCGTTTTGACGCAGCCCTGTTTTCTTGTTTGTCTTGTCGCGACTTCCTAAAGACTACGAGCAAATCTTCAGCGGGCCACTTTCTTATCGTAAGCGGCGGGACGAGCGCTGCGGGGAGGACGTTTCACGCCAGCTCGCAGTTGGCGGATGTCAATCTTCAATTCGGAAATGGTGCGGCTTAGAGTGTTGCGGTGCATGCCCAGCTGGCGGGCCGCCCGGCACTGGTTTCCGTTGTTTTCCTGCAGCACTGTAAGGATGAACCGCTTCTTGAATTCGCGTACCGCCTCGGAGTACAGAATATTGCTTTTGTACATCTGCAAAATAAGTGCTTCGAGTTGATCTCTCACGGCATCCCTCTTTCTTTTGAAAAGCTGCCAAGGGCGCTTTTCTCTATTTGCCAGATTCCGTTTCGATGCTGCAGACGTCTGTTACATGTGCTGCTGTTCACGGCGGAGCAGATCGAGTCCCTGATAAAAACGGGCGCGCAGTTCCGACGGTGCAACCCAAATGGCGGCGCGTCCCGCAACCAGGAAATATGGTGCCAGTTTCGAACCTTCCAACCACTGCGAAGTAGGCGTAAACGCGGCCATGCTCATCAGGATTACCGCTACCATCAAACTGCCGCGCAGCAGCCCCAGCGCTCCGCCCAGGACGCGATCAAAGAAACTGAGCCCAGCTTTTCTTACGATATGACTGGTGATCCGTCCCGCGATTCCTGCGACCACGAGCACTGCCAAAAAGATAATCAGAAAAGCCGCGATTTCGCCCAACCACATAGCTTTCAGATTGGGCGCAAACCGCGCCGCCAGGGCCTGATAATTCCATGCCGCCAGCAGATAACCAAAGATCAAACCCGCGATCCCAAAGGCTTCATGGAAGAAGCCAGAGATCGCCGCCTGAATTACCGACACCAAAATCACAGCCACGATGACCCAATCCGCCCCCGTCATCGCGTTCTCCAGTTGATTGTTTCGCTAAACATCCAGCTCGTGTCCGGTGAGCTGGTGGAAAGCCTCCAGATATTTGTCGCTGGTGCGGCGGGCCACATCTGCGGGAAGCGCCGGTGCGGGTGGCTGCTTGTTCCAGCGAATTTGCTCAAGGTAATCACGGACGTATTGCTTGTCGTAACTTTCCTGCACCCGACCGGTCTGATATTTGTCCGCCGGCCAGAAGCGGGAGGAATCGGGAGTAAGAACTTCATCCGCGAGGGTGATGCCCTTGGACGTCATGCCAAATTCAAACTTGGTGTCGGCAATGATGATGCCCTTCTGCAGGGCATAGTCGGCCGCCTTGCTGTAGATCTTCAAACTGAGGTCGCGAAGTTGGCGGCTTAACTCGACACCGACAATCCGCGTCATTTCCTCGAAGGGAATATTTTCATCATGCCCCGTTGTTGCCTTGGTGGACGGAGTAAAAATTGGTTGCGGCAGCTTGCTGGACTCCTTGAGTCCGGTAGGAAGTTCTATTCCGCAAACGCGGCCGCTGGCTTTGTACTCTTTCCATGCTGAGCCGGAAATATATCCACGAACCACACACTCGACCGGGATCATTTCGGCGCGCATCACCATCATCGAGCGCCCTTGGAGTTGGTCGGCATACTTCTGCGCCGTCGCAGGATATCGTTGCACATCGGCCGTGATCACGTGGGTGGGCACGACGTCGCGCAGGAAATCGAACCAGAAGAGTGAAATCTGGGTCAGCACGCGGCCCTTGTGAGGGATGCCCGTGGCCAGCACGTAGTCGAAAGCAGAGATGCGATCGGTGGCGACAAAGAGAAGATGGTCGCTGTCGAGATGGTAGACGTCACGGACTTTTCCGCTGGCGTGGAGCTTGAGTTCGGGGAAGTCGGTACGAAGCAGAACGGAGTCGAGAAGCTCAGTGCTCATGTTGGAATTTTACAGTTAGAAAACGTCGCGTATTCTAACCTGCCAGAAATATTTGTCAACGATTTAAGTTGCTGAGGAAACCCAGGACGGCGCATTCGCTTGAAAGAAAAAGCGTTGACAGGTGATGGGGGCTTGAAATCGTGCTACGGGTGCGGTCTTCCCATGGATGCACTTTGTGGAAAAGCTGAGGAAAGCGGAGGATAACCGGGCCTACACAAAGACTCCGTCGAAGGGCCGGTGGTGGGGAATCTTCAGTGGTGTGTCCAAACAGCTCTAGAACTGCGTGGGCCATTTGCGGGCGGCATGAAAGACGCGCAATATTTCCAGGTTATGGCCGCGCACGCGGTAAGGAACGATATACGGGGTGCCAGGAACCACCAGTTCTCGGGTGCCGATGACCCGTCCCGGGCGGCCCGACGCGGGATATGTCTGGAGGCGCTCCACGGCGTCGATTATTGAAACGACCATGCGGGTTGCTGCCAAAGGATTGTCCCGCGCGATATATTGAGCTTCGGCATCCAAGTTCTCGCGGGCGGCTCGGAGCCATTTAACCCGCACGACCGGTCCATTTCTTCACGGTCCGTCCCACTTCTTTGTCGCTGGCGAAATCTCCACGATCGGCTTCCGCTATGCCCTTCTTAATTTCTGCGATCTGCCAGTCGTTCAGGGAAACGTATTCGCGAATTGCCTCCGCTGCCACAAACGAGCGGCTGCGACTCATTGAACGCGACAGGCGATCCAGTTGTTTCTTAAGTTTGGGATCAATCCGTAAGGTCAGAACAGAAGATTCCGGCATGCCGACCCTCCTCCTGTATACATCCTATACCATCTGTATTCGGGTGTAAACATTAGGAGGGGGCGCGTCCCCGTAACTCGCTGGAACTAGGCGGTCGCCCCAAAGCGTACCGAGACCAGTTTGGATACGCCCGGTTCCTGCATGGTGACGCCATACAGTACCGGCGCGATGCTCATGGTCTTTTTGCTGTGGGTGATGAGCACGAACTGCGTCTTGATACTCATCTCTCTCACCAGTTCGGTGAAGCGGCCGATGTTGGATTCGTCAAGTGGTGCGTCGACTTCATCGAGAATGCAGAAGGGGCTGGGCTGGTACTGGAATATTCCTACCAGCAGAGCCAAAGCGGTCAGCGCTTTCTCGCCGCCCGAGAGCAGTAGCACGTTTTGCAATTTCTTGCCGGGAGGGGAAGCCACGACATCGATGCCGCTTTCGGCACTGTTCTCTTCATCGGTCAAACGCATGAAGCCGTGCCCGCCTCCGAATAGCTTGCGGAATGTGGTCTGGAAGTTCTCGTTGATCTTGTGGAAAGCCTCTTCGAATTTCTGGCGCGAAAAGATGTCGATTTCCTTGATCGTAGCTTGTGTGTTCTCAATCGAATCGAGGAGATCTTTTCTTTGTGTGTCGAGAAAGGCGTGGCGCTCGGCCGTCTCTTTGTACTCTTCCAGGGCCATCATATTTACGGGGCCCATGGCATCGAGACGCGTTCGCATTTCGCGGTAAACCTGGTCTTCAGCGGCCAACTGTTCTCCAGCAGTGATGGGGATTGCGTTGTCGGCCATCAATTCGTGACGCTGTATCCCCAACTCATTCAGGCAGGTTTCCGCCATGTGCTGCGCGTCCGACTGCAGCTTGGCTGCCGCCGCTGAGAGCTCACCGCGCAGGTCGCGAGCCTGATCGAGCAACTGCCGAGCGTCGCGCAAGCCGTCGTCGATCTCCGCCAGCCGGGCGCGGACCTGGTCGGATTCAAATTGCAGTAATCCATCGCGAGCCTCGGTGGTGTTGCGCTCGGCTTCGAGTTCTTCCAGTTGAACCGCGATCTGCTGATTTTCAGCCTCGCGTTGCAGTTTCTCGGCCGACGAAGACTGAATCTGCGTCTGCAACGACTCGGCGCGTGCGCTCATGTCACTCACCAGCGCTTCTATTTTCTCTAACACAGCCGTGGCCGACCGATGCCGTTCCTCTAAAGTGGCCACGCGCGCCAGATGTTGCGAAGCATCCTGCGCAGCCGAATCGCGTCGTTCGCGCATGCCGGCCAGTTCCTCGTTTGCCGCGGCCGCGAACGATTCCAACTCTTCGCGTTGCTGTTGTATGGCCGTCAATTCGGTTTGCCGTGATGCGATCAGTGCCTGCTGTTCGTCACGTTCAGAAGCAACGCGCTGGATTTCGCGACTACAGATATTCTGGCGCTCAAGAACGCGAGCCATTTCCGAATCAAGCTGGCGCAACATGTGACCGGAAGTCATCGCTTGCTTTTCCGCTTCCCGCTGCTCGGCTTCGAGGCGATCAAGCCGTGAAGCGAGTTCTGCAATCTCGCGGCCCAGCGTCAGTACACGCAGTTCGTGATTGCGCAGCGCCGACTCCAACTCGTTCAACAGGCGCATTACGTCGCGCAGTTCGCGCTTCATCGAGAGCGGACCCTCGGCACGCTGCTTGCCGCCGGTGACGGTGACGTTATGGAAGCACTCGCCCGAATGCGACAGGAAAAACGCGTCTGGGTTGGATAGAGCAAGCTCACGCGCGAACGCGGGTTCGGGAACGAGGTAGCCATCGCGCAGCTTGGGCAGAATGACCTCGAGGGATCGTCCAAAGCCGTTCAGCACGCGGATTGCATGTTTCAGTGGGACGATCGACTGATTCGGTCTCGCAGCGCGAGCCACTTCGTCGACTGCGAAGGAGAATTTCGCTTGTGAGTCCTCGGGATGGACCAGGAAAGTCGCCCGGCCATCGACGTCGGTTCGCAGCAGGCGTAAGCCTTCGTCGGCCGCGTCCCAGGATTTCACCACGACGTAGTTCAATTCATCGCGAAGGAAGTCTTCGACTACGCCCTCGTAGCGCGGCTCAACCTCGAGGAAATCGGCGAGCACGCCTGCGGGAGCGAATCCGCCTTCCATCACTCCCGATTGAAACAGGCGGCGAACCGACTCCGTCGAATAACCATGTTCAGCGATCACCGCTTCGAGCGATCCTTTCTTTCCAATCGCAGATGCATATTCGGCCCGCAGGCTGTCGAGGCGGTTCTTGGCATCGGCTTCTTCGCGGCGTTTGGATTCGCTCGATTGCCGCGCATGGGAAATTTCTTCAGTCAAGCCGGCCAGACGCTGGGAAACGGATTCGAATTCCAGGGCAAACTGTCCGCGCTGCCCGCCGAATGCCTCGACCTGAGAGTTCGCGGTGGTCATTTCGATTTGCAGACGCTGCGCCTCCCGGCCCAGGGACGCTACACGCTCGTCCGCCTGAGTCAGCAAGTTTCGCAAGTTGGAGGCGGATGCAACCACTTCGATGATGGCGGTGCGAGATGCCTCTTGGCGATGTTCCAACTCTGCCAGTGCATTCGCAGCGTCTGCGGCCTCTTTCTGGCAGTGCGCGAGTTCCTGCTGCGCGGCAGCCACATCGGCGGCGGCCGACTGCAACAGCTGGTGATTCGACTCGCGCTCTGCTTCCAGCGCGGTGAGCCGATGCTGAGCCTGGGCCAATTCGGCTTCGGAAGAAGCTGAACGGATCAACAACTCGGCGCAGCGTTCTTCGTTATGACGACGCTGGGCATGTGCGCGCTCGCTCTCAAGTTTGATCTGGTTGAGACGTTCGCGGTTCTCGCGAATTTCGGTTTCGATGGCGTAGCCGCGGCGAGTGCGGTCGGCGTGTTCGGCTTCGAGTTGCTGAACGATTTCGGTGCGGTGACGCATTTCCTCGGAGAGCGCGTTGATGCGCTCGTCCAGTTCGATGCTCTCGCGATCTAATTGCGCGAACTTGCTGGCCAGCACCAGACGCAGCTTCGCTCGCATCTCTTCGCGTAGCTTGGCATAGCGCTCGGCCTTCGAGGCTTGCCGCTTCAGCGAATTCATTTGCCGCGTGACTTCCTCAAAAATATCATTCACGCGAGAGAGATTTTGCTTGGCGTCCTCGAGGCGCGCTTCAGCGAGGCGCTTCTTGGTTTTGAATTTCGTGATGCCTGCAGCTTCTTCGATGATGGCGCGGCGATCAGTCGGACGGCTGCTTAAGATTTGTCCGATGCGCCCTTGCTCGATGAGCGCGTAGGACTCTGGCCCTAGCCCGGTACCCATGAACAGTTCCTGAATGTCGCGCAAGCGGCAGAGCCTGCCGTTCAGCAGGTACTCGCTGTCTCCCGAGCGAAACAGACGGCGAGTTACGATGATCTCTCCGGCGCGGAACTGCTGCTGAAACTTCCGGCGGCGGATCTTGAGAACGACCTGCGGGCTCTTGTCGGTCGAAGCCAGGGTGAGGCCGGGATTTACCGGTGCACCTACTTTGCTGGAAGAAGAGAGCGACGGGTTGGAGAAAACCGCAAAGGCGGGCTCATCTTCCGGGTAGACAGCGGCGACTGCCTCCGTCGATATGGCCTGCCCGGCTTCTTCGGTTTTCCCCGGTTGCGCTTCTTCGGTCAATCGCTCGACTTCCTCAGCGGCCTTGGCTCGGACTTCGGCTTCGTCCCAGTCGTCTGCGCTCGGGGGCAAGTCGCTCTGGACTTCGATCTCGGTCGGTTCGTGGGCGTCGGGGCCGTCGTAGACTTCGGGATCGATCAGCGTGAGCGCGACTTCGGCCATACCGGTGGGCTTCCGGTCGCGCGTGCCCGCGAAGATGACGTCTTCCATGCGCGAACCGCGCAGAGTCTTGGCCGACTGCTCACCTAGAACCCACGAGATCGCATCCGCGATGTTGGACTTCCCGCATCCGTTCGGACCGATGATGGCTGCGATGCCGTCTCCGTGAAACTTGAGTTCGGTGCGATCGCAGAAAGATTTGAAACCGAGAATCTGGAGCCTTTTCAGTTTGAGCAACTTCTACTCCTTCGGGAACGGGTTAACTAATTGGATTCCTACACAGCTCGCTCCGATCAAAACCTTCCTGCGGCTGGACAGGGCGGGCACAGATTGGAGCTACTGTAACGGTGAAATTGCACCGGGGTCAAGCAAGAAAACACCATATATGGGGTCCCCTTTTGCATAACCACGTCATTTTGCACACACAATGCAGCATAAGCGTGTGAAATGGGTGTGAGTAGACGAAGGAAGGGAGAGTCGCGAGAGCGAAATAAGGCTAACGCAAA
>Ga0209415_10019398_pt1 | contig 10649 bp, 8 predicted proteins | sample PeaSoiSIISIP2007_FD_187696 | JGI IMG/M metagenome (GOLD analysis project Ga0209415, IMG submission 187696) | Peat soil microbial communities from Weissenstadt, Germany - SII-SIP-2007 (SPAdes) (version 2) | ecosystem: Environmental > Terrestrial > Soil > Wetlands > Peat | place: Germany... | reverse complement strand
GACACGATACGGTGAACTGCTCAGCCCCAGTAGCTCAGCGGATAGAGCACCGGCCTCCGGAGCCGGGTGCGCAGGTTCGAGTCCTGCCTGGGGCGCCAACTGAGCGGCCCCCTTGCCACTTGCCCGTTACGCCGCCTTTGGGTAGTGGCGGGCCATCCTCTCAACACCGTCTCGGTAGGTGGGTACCGCGGGTTGCCACCCGAGCTCCGACTTCGCCAACGCGTTGGAGACGCGCATGTCCCCCCGCATCATCGATCGGGCATATGGCGCGACCACCAGCATCCACTGGGGTATGACGAACGGCTTCGGCGCTCCGAGGCCGGCCGCGATCGCTTGGATCAGATGGGTGAAGCTGACCGGCTCGTCGTCGACGATGTTGTAGGCACGGCCGGGCTTGCCGCGCTCGAGCGCGGCGACGGTCGCTTCGGCCGCGTCGTCGATGTAGAGCCACGGTTTAACACCGGCCGGCCTGGCCCCGGGCAAACGGCGTCGGCGGAGCAGCCCCACGAGCGCGTCCCCGGCGGGGCCGGGGCCGTAGAAGAGCCCGTAGCGAAGCGCGACGCCCTCGAGGCCGGACGAACCCAGCACCTGGTCCTCGTTGGAGCGCATTGCCGCGAGGTGCGTCTCGAACGCGCCTCGGGCCTTTGGGGCAAACGGCTCAACCTCGGTCAGGGTCCGACCTCCGGAGTCTTCGTACCCGTAACCAAACACCATCGATTGGGTAATGAACCGGCGGGCGCCACACCGTTCGGCTGCCGAGAGGAGGTTTGCCGTTCCCTCGGTACGAAGGCGGTCGGTGGTCGCCATGTCGCGGTGGGTTATCGGCGGCTTCTTGAGCGAGGTGAGCTCTGCGATCACGGCGTCGAAGCGTTCGCCTCTCAGCGAGTCGAACAACGCCGAGCGGTCGAGCGCGTCGACCTGGACCGGGACGGCACCAGCCGCTCGAATTCGCTCATGTCCTTCCGGCGCGCGATGGATCGCCGTGACCACGTGGCCGTGTTCGCGCAGCCGGCTGACGAGCGGTACCCCGACCGCTCCCGACCCTCCTGCGAGCAAGACCCTCATTGCCTCTGCCTACCTTCGGTCACCCGGTGCCGACCGGGCGGGCGCACCCTGTCATTCCCATCGGAGGCCTCAGTCAGGCAGCGGCGTGGCGAACCACCACTGGTGGCCATCCAGGTCGAAAGCCCCGTAGTGCCGGACGCCGTACTCCATGTCCTCCGGCGGACCCTGCACCCGCGCTCCAGCAGCAACCGCACGCTCGTAGTGCGCATCGACGTCGTCGACGTGCACGTAGAGCCCGACGGTGATCGGATCAACGGGGGCCTTTTGGCCCGGTGGGCTTCCCATCATGATGAGCGAGTCGCCGACGCTCATCTCGCAGTGACGGAGGTTGCCCTCCTCGTCGGTCGACCGCATCCGCTCCTCGAACCCGAACGCTCGAGTGAGCCACGCGAGCGCCGCTCCGGAGTCCTCGTAGTAGACGTACGGACAGAGGGTCGGATAGCTGTTCCCTCCGTATTCAACCATCGGGTCCCTCTCAATCGCCGAAGACGGCAGTTCGGTGTGCGACCGAGGTGCCGGCCGACCACCCACGATGCTACCGACGACGTTGGCATCGGGTTGGGGGTCAGCTTGGCCCGCCGGCCTCTGGCCAGTCTGTTTCAAACTCACCGTCTTACCGGCTCTGGGTGCGCGCGCCCTGAAACGCCACGAGATCTCGATTGCATCGACGTGCTAAGCAGCCGGTGGTGACCGAGTACGAGTGGGCGCTGACCGAAGCCGACGGGGTCGAGGTGCTCGGCACGAGGTGGGCGCCAAAGCAACCCAAGGCGGCGGTGCAGATCGCGCACGGCTGGGCTGAGCACCGTCGTCGTTACAGACGCCTCGCCGCGGAGCTCTCCGAGGCCGGTTACGCGGTGTGGGCCGACGACCACCTCGGCCACGGTGAGACGGGGACACGCGCCGGCGGGCTCGGAGACCTCGGACCCAGAGGCATGGAGGGTGTGGTGGGAGCCGTGCTCGAGGTCACCCGCCGAATCAGACGCGACGAGCCGGGGCTGCCGCTGTGCCTGCTCGGCCACTCGTGGGGATCGTTCATTGCCCAAAGGCTGGTTCGAGAGTGGGGCGACGAGTTCGACGCGCTCGTGCTCACCGGCACCACCCGCCGGGAGCCCGGAGCCGCCCGACGCATCACGCCGGGCAATGAGGCAGGGCGCTACCAGTGGCTGAGCCGTGACCCGGCCGAGGTGGCGGCCTACGAGGCCGACCCGTGGTGCGGATTCGAGAACCTGACCGTCCGTCCGGCCGACCCCGGTCGCGCCTACCTGGAGGGGGGCCGAGAGGACGCCATCCCGAAGAAGCTTCCCGTCCTGATCCTCAACGGCTCAGACGACGTCGTTGGCGGAGAACAGGGCGGACGCCGCCTCGCCGATGCCTACGCCGCCGCAGGGCTGGACGACGTCACCTTGATCGTCTACCCGGGCGGGCGTCATGAGGTCTTCAACGAGATCAACCGCGCCGAGGTGACCGCCGACCTGGTGTCCTGGCTGGACGCCCACTTGGCCCAAGGTCCGAAGACTCGGGATTGAGCACCGGGACCCACCAGGAGCCGGAGCGATTCGAATGAGATTCGAATGAGTGGACCACGGGTCCGAGCCGATTCGGTCGGCTCCCGATGCGACCGCCTCCCGTGGCCGGCACCGACCGCGGGTGAGTCCGAGGTGACCCGTCACGGCCATCGCCGTGGGCCATCGGAGCTACCTCTCCGAGGCGTGACGGGTCGCACGAGGCCCGTCGACCAACCGCCGCTACATTGCAGTCCGACCTAGGTGAGATAGGGAGGGGCCATGCCCGAGGACAGGGTTGACATCCACCAGGACGTGGTGTTCGGCACCGGCGGTGGACGTGACCTGCGCTGCGACGTGTACACCCCCCCGGGTGACAAGACGTCGCGCCCGGCGATACTCCTGATCCACGGGGGCGGCTGGCGGCAAGGCGACAAGACTCAGCTGCGCGGCTACGGGATCCTGCTCGGCCGGGCCGGGTACGTGTGCGTCATCAGCGAGTACCGGCTCGTCGGCGAGTCGCCTTGGCCCGCCCAGGTCCATGACGTGAAGGCGGCCCTCCGCTGGATGCGCGCCAATGCCGAGGAGCTCGGGATCGACCCCGAGCGCATCGCGCTCGAGGGCAACTCTGCGGGTGCCCACATCGTCCTGTTCGCCGCCGGGACCCAAAACCTCGCAGAGTTCGAGGGCGACGGAGGCAACCCGGGGGTCAGCACCTCGGTCGGGGCGGTGATCGGCATCTACCCGCCCACCCGGTTCCACTACGGCGCCCGGCAGCACGGCGCCGTGCCCATCGAGGCGCTCTCGGACGACCCCACGGCCGAGCTGGCCGAAGCTGCGAGTCCGGTGAACGTCGCCAGTCCCGAGTACCCGCCGACGATGCTCGTCCACGGCACGGCCGACGCGGTCGTCCCCGTCTCGGCGAGCTTCCTCATGTATGACACCTTGACCAGCCACAGGGTGCCGACAGAGCTGCACGTGTACGCCGAGCAGCCCCACGGGTTCGACGCCGACCCACGATTCGGGCGCCGGACCGCCGACCTGATGCTGCTCTTTCTCGAGCGCTACCTGAAGGAGAACGAGCCGGCGGTCGCGCACGCGTAGCAGCGCGCCCATTCGCGCGCAGCCGAACTGACGAACCTCCTGCAGGGAGCGATTCAACCAACAAGGCAATCCATTCGAGCGAGGTCCTCGTAGTCCAGAGGACCCACTGCCAAGGAGATGCCCATGTTCCGCTTCCCCCGGAATGCGCCACGCCCGATCAGAAGGATCGGGATATTCACGGGGGCGTTTGCGCTCACGTTGGTGCTCGGTGTCCAGGCGGCTTCGGTCGCCGAGGCCTCCGCAGCCAAGCACGCCACCATGCTGGTCTCGACGATGAAGAGCGCCTTGGGGTCCTACTTTGAAACCGCCCAGGGATTGACGCTCTACACATTCTCGCTAGATACCACCAACAAGAGCGTGTGCACGGGCGTGTGCGCCAAACAATGGCCGCCCCTCCTGGTCCCGAAGGGGGCCAAACTCTCCAAGCTGGTTCACGGCGTGAAGGCGTCGAAGCTCGGCGAGATCAAGCGATTGAACGGAAAGTTCCAGCTGACATACGAGGGCAAGCCGCTCTACCGCTTCGCCGGTGACAAGTCGCCAGGCCAGATGACCGGTCAGGGATACGACAACGTGTGGTCCGTGGCCCTGGTGACGCCGGTCACGACGACTGCTTCCCCCGTGGCTCCCGTCGGCACACCGACTCCGCAGACCACCTCGACCGGATCAACCGGCTCGAGCGGCTCCCACGCCTCGTCCGGCTCGTCGGGCTCGTCCGGCTCGTCGGGCTCGTCGGGCTCGTCGACACCGAGCTCGCCACCGACCACGCAGCCCCCGGCGCCGACGACGACGACCACACCCCCGCCGCCGACGACAACCCAGCCTCCTCCCAACCTCGGCGGCGGCGGTGGTGGGTACGGGTACTGAACCGGCCGAACTGAGCAGTTCCCTCTGTCCGATGACGGGGTCCGACGCCCCGCCGATCTCATCGGCCGGGCGGGAAGAGATCGCTCCGGCAATCGGGAGCTGAGCCCCCTTTACATGCGCTCGGGGGCCTCGATCCCGAGGAGGGAAAGGCCGAGGCAGAGCACACGCGCCGAGATGTCGCACAGGATGAGCCGGCTCGCCCGCTGCTTCTCGTCGTCGACCAGCACGCGGCAGTTCTCGTAGAAGGCGGTGAACGCCTGGGCCACGTCGAACAGGTAGCCGCACAGCTTGTGGGGGCTGTAGGTGGCGAGCGTCTCTTCGAGCGCGACGGGGAACCACAGCAGCACGAGGCCGAGGGCGCGCTCGTGGGGGTCGGCGAGCACCGGCGCCGCCGGCTCGGGGACAGAGACGTGGCCCCGACGGAAGATCGACCGGATCCTTGCGTGCGCGTATTGCAGGTAAGGACCGGTGTTCCCCTCGAAGGCGAGCATGCGATCCCAATCGAAGACGTAGTCTCGACCCCGGTCGGTCGAGAGGTCCGAGTACTTGACCGCGCCGATCCCGACCATGGTCGCCACCTCGTCGTCGTCCGATCTCGTCGAGTTGTCCGGGCCAGTGTCCCGTCGGCTCTCGATGGCGGTGCGAGCCCGGTCGACGGCCTCGTCGAGGAGGTCGACCAGCTTTACCGCGTCGCCCGAGCGGCTGGCCAGCATGCGCCGGTCGGCCCCGAGCACATTGCCGAACGACACGTGGACCGCTTGCGTGTCGTCGGTGAGCCAGCCGGCCATCGCGGCAACGGCGAAGCACATCTGGAAGTGCTGGGCCTGGGGGGCGCCGACGACGTACAGCATCTGCTTCGCGCCGAGGTCCAGCACCCGGTGCCGGATCGCGGCGAGATCGGAGCTCGCGTACCCGTACCCCCCATCGGACTTCTGGACGATCAGCGGGAGCGGGTCCCCGTCGCGGTTGGCGAACCCCGGCGGGAACACGCATTTCGCTCCTTCGTGCACGACGAGCAAGCCCTTCGCGTCGAGCTCGTCGACGACCCCGGGGAGCATGTCGTTGTAGAAGCTCTCTCCCACGATGTCTTCGTCGGTGAGCCCGACCCCAAGCTTGGCGTACACGACGTCGAAGTAGCGAACGCTCTCGGCCACCAGGACCCGCCACAGCCGAAGGGTCTCCTCATCGCCGGACTGGAGGAGGACGACCCGGTGCCGGCTCCGATCGGCGAAGCTCGGGTCGGCGTCGAAGGACGCCCGGGCCTGCTGGTAGAAGCCGCTCAGGTCGCCGGTCGAGAGCTCCTGGGCCCCCTCCTCCTCGCCCATGTCGACCAGATGCTCGATGAGCATGCCGAAGGGGGTGCCCCAGTCGCCAATGTGGTTTTCCCGCCGAACGTCGTGGCCGAGAAACGACAGCATCCGGGCCAGGGCGTCCCCGATAACGGTCGTGCGGAGGTGCCCGACGTGCATCTCCTTGGCCACGTTGGGGGCCGAGTAGTCGACCACGATCGTCTCGGGATCGGCCACCGGGTCGATCCCGAGCCGATCCTCAGCCGCCAGGGTGCCCAGCTCGGCGGCGAGGAAGTCCGACGACAACGTGAGGTTGATGAAGCCGTTGCCGCTCACCTCCACCTCGTCGCAGAGGTCGGCGATGTCAAGCTCCTCGACGACGGAGCGTGCGATGTCCACGGCGGGGCGCGCGAGCACCTTGCTGAGCGCCAGTGCGCCGTTCGCCTGGAGGTCGGCACGGTCGGAGGGCCGCAGCACCGGGTCGGCGCCCGGGTGAACCGCGCCAAAGGCCCGCTCAAGGCGTTGTTCGATGACGGTGCGGACGTCAGCCACGGCCCATCATCGCACCCCGACCAGGGGCGACCGGGCGCCGGCTGCTCCTTGGCCGGCTTCGTTCCACCTCCGCCCGCACGCGGCAGAATGGGCGGTATGGCCCCCTCCTCCGCCCACCCCGACAGCTTCGGCACCCGGGCCCGTCTTAACCTCGGTGGCCGGGAGCTCGAGATCTTCTCGCTCACCGCGGCGGGGCTCGGCGACCACGACATCGCCCGGCTGCCCTATTCGTTGAAGGTCCTGTTGGAGAACCTGCTGCGCCACGAGGACGGGCTGCGGGTCGGCGCGTCGGATATCGCCGGGATCGCGTCGTGGGCCAGCCACGCCGGGGCGGACGGCCCGGCCGAGGCCGCCAAGGAGATCGCCTTCAGCCCCGAACGTGTGCTCATGCAGGACCTCACCGGGGTGCCCACCGTGGTCGACCTCGCGGCGATGCGCGATGCGATCGTGGAGCTGGGCGGGAAACCACAGAGCATCAACCCGCTGGTGCCCGTCGAGCTGGTGATCGACCACTCGGTCATCGCCGAGCGGTCCGGTGAGGGCGGCGCCTTCGAGGCCAACGTCGAGATCGAGTACCAACGCAACCTCGAGCGCTACCAGCTGCTGCGGTGGGCGCAAGGTGGTTTCGAGAACTTCCGGGTCGTCCCGCCCGGGACGGGCATCTGCCACCAGGTCAACCTGGAGTACCTGGCTCGGGTCGTCTTCGAGAAGGACGGACTGGCCTACTGCGACACGCTGGTCGGCACCGACTCGCACACCACGATGGTCAACGGACTCGGTGTGCTCGGGTGGGGCGTCGGAGGCATCGAGGCCGAGGCGGCGATGTTGGGGCAGCCGTACTCGATGCTCGTTCCGCCCGTCGTCGGCTTGCGGCTCTTCGGTCGGATGCCCGAGGGCACGACCGCAACCGATCTCGTCCTCACGATCACCGCCCTCTTGCGGAGCCACGGTGTCGTCGGGAAGTTCGTCGAATGCTTCGGGCCTGGCGTCGCCGCGGTGCCCGTGGAGACCCGGGCGACCATCGGCAACATGTCGCCCGAGTACGGCGCGACCTGCGCGATCTTCCCGATCGACGAAAACACGATTTCCTACCTGCGTTTCACCGGTCGTGACGAGAGCCACCTGGCGCTCGTCGAGGCCTACGCGAAGGAGCAGGGCCTCTGGCACGAGGTCGACGGGGACGAACCCGTCTACACCGAGACCGTCGAGCTGGATCTCGCGACGGTGGAGCCGAGCCTTGCCGGCCCGGCCCGGCCCCAGGACCGGGTGTCGCTCTCGGGGGCCGCGGGGGCCTTTCGCTCGGGTCTGGGCCGCGACCGGCGCTCGGCGCCCCTCATCAGCTCTGGCACGGACGCCAAGAAGGAAGCCGAAGACGGCGACGTCGTGATCGCGGCGATCACCAGCTGCACCAATACCTCCAACCCACAGGTGATGATCGGGGCAGGCCTTCTGGCCAAGCGGGCCGTCGAGCGCGGGTTGACGACGAAGCCTTGGGTGAAGACCTCGCTCGCCCCCGGATCTCGGGTCGTCATGGACTACCTGGAACGGGCCGGGCTCGTCGAGCCGCTGGAGGAGCTCGGCTTCTACCTGGTGGGGTTCGGCTGCACCACGTGCATCGGGAACTCCGGTCCGCTCAAGCCCGGCGTCTCCGAGGCCGTGCAATCGGCCGATCTGGCGGTGGCCGCGGTGCTCTCGGGGAACCGGAACTTCGAGGGGCGGATCCATCCCGACGTGCGGCTGAACTACCTCGCGTCCCCGCCCCTCGTGGTCGCATACGCGTTGGCCGGGACGATGGATCTCGATCTGAGCAGGGACCCCATCGGAACGGCGGGCGACGGCACCCCGGTGCACCTCGCGGAGCTCTGGCCCACGGAGCGGGAGATCGCCGAGACCATCCGCACCTCGATCGGCTCGGACATGTTCCGCACCCGCTACGCCGCGGTGTTCGACGGCGACGACCGATGGCGGGCGATCCCGGTCGCGGAGGGCGAGACGTTTGCGTGGGACGCCGACTCCACCTACGTGCTCCGACCACCGTTCCTCGACAACATGGGTTCGGGACCGACGCCGGTCGGCGACATCGAGGGTGCCCGCGTCCTGGTGGTGCTCGGCGACAGCGTGACGACCGACCACATCTCGCCGGCGGGCTCGATCGGGCCGAGCACGCCTGCCGGCCGCTACCTCACCGAACACGGCGTGGAGCGGGCCGACTTCAACTCCTATGGCACCCGGCGTGGAAACCACGAGGTGATGCTGCGGGGCACGTTCGGAAACGTGCGGCTCCGCAACCAGCTCGCTCCGGGCACCGAGGGGGGCGTGACCCTGCACCTCCCCGACGGCGAGCAAACCACCGTCTACGAGGCGTCGATGCAGTACCAACGGGACGGCGTGCCGCTGGTCGTACTGGCCGGCAAGGAGTACGGCTCGGGGTCGAGCCGGGACTGGGCGGCCAAGGGCGCCGCGCTCTTGGGCGTGCGGGCGGTGATCGTCGAGAGCTTCGAGCGCATCCACCGGTCCAACCTCATCGGCATGGGGGTGCTGCCGCTGGAGTACGCGAGGGGAGAAAACGCGGCGAGCCTCGGGCTCACCGGCCACGAGGTCTTCTCGATCGGCGGCCTCGACGAGCTGAACCACGGATCAGTGCCCAAGGAGGTCCCGGTCGTGGCGAAGCGGGACGACGGTTCGATCATCGAGTTTTCGGCACTGGTTCGGATCGACACCCCGATGGAGGCGGAGTACTACCGCCACGGGGGGATCCTGCGCTACGTGCTGCGACAGCTGGCCGGCTGATCAGCCGGTCGCGACCGCCCAGAACAGCTCGGCGAACCGGCCTTCGGGCAAGCCGGCAGTGACTGCGGAGCCTCGAGCCCAGTCGCCCATCCGCTCGGCGGTACCCGGGCCCCCGGCCCCCTGGCTCTGGTGGCACGCCAACGCGGCGATCTTGCGGTCCAAGGAGTCGGTGATGTCGACCGCGACGTTCGAGGCCGGGGCGGCCATCAGCCACAGTGCCGGCACCGTGTGGGGCTCGAGGCCCTCGTCGAGGAGCTCGGGGTGCGCGAAGGGGTTGCGGCTGTCCGGGTAGACCGCGTCGACCGCCGCCTCGCCGGCGGCCAGGTGGTCAGGGTGGCTGGCGTAGATGACGTCCCAGCGCCGCTCGGGCGACGGGCCGATCACGAGGTCCGGTTGGAATTGGCGGATCTCCCGGGTGAAGTCACGACGGAGGTCGAGGGTCGCCGAGAGCCGGCCGTCGGGGTAGCCGAGGAACCTGACGTCGCTCACCCCCACCACGGCCGCCGCGGCCACCTGCTCCTTCCGCCGGATCTTGGCCATCTCTGCTCGGGGCCGAGCACGTTCATTGCCTCCGGCCTCCCCGTCGGTGGCGATGCAGTACGCCACCTCGATGCCCCGGTCAACGAACGCGGCCACGGTGGCCGAACACCCGAAGTCGACGTCGTCGGGGTGCGCACAGATCACCAGCACGCGGGCGAAGGGTTCGTCGTCGGGCGACCACACCCGGGAAGGGCCAACGACGGGAAATGTCATCTCGAACCGACGGTCACGCCAGAGGCGAGAAGGTTCAGAGGACGCTCTCGGCCGAGGATGGCTCCCAACCGGCAAGGTCGGCGAGCCTCGGGTCATTCGAGAACATCTCGACAATCGGGATGCGCAGGCCGAGGCGCCGTTGGATCACCTCGGCGACGACCAGTTGGTTCCACAGGAGCAGGGTCACCGCCACCCCGGTCTCACCGGCTCGGGCCGTGCGGCCCGAACGATGCAGGTACGCCTTTTGGTCCTCGGGTGGATCGAAGTGGAGCACGATGTCGACGTTGTCGATGTGCAGCCCACGGGCGGCCACGTCGGTCGCGACCAACACCGGCAGCTTGCCGGTGGTGAAGTCCTTGAGCGCCCGTTCCCGGTTGGCCTGGCGGAGATCCCCGTGGATCGCCGCGCTTCTGACGCCCTCGCGCTCGAATTGTTCGACCAGACGGTCGGCTCCCCGCTTCGTCCGGACAAAGCAAAGCGTCTTTCCGTAGGAGTTGCAGATGGCGGCGGCGACCTTCACCTTGTCCATCTGGTGCACGTGCAGAAAGCGATGGCGCATGGCCGCGACCGTCTGGGTACTGGAGGCCACCTCGTGGAACACCGGGTCGCTCATGTACCGCTTCACCAACCGGTCGACCGCGCCGTCGAGGGTCGCAGAGAAGAGCAGCGTCTGGTGCGGCCGCTCGAGGCGGCGGAGCACCCACTCGACCTGGGGCATGAACCCCATGTC
>Ga0209415_10019397_pt1 | contig 10649 bp, 10 predicted proteins | sample PeaSoiSIISIP2007_FD_187696 | JGI IMG/M metagenome (GOLD analysis project Ga0209415, IMG submission 187696) | Peat soil microbial communities from Weissenstadt, Germany - SII-SIP-2007 (SPAdes) (version 2) | ecosystem: Environmental > Terrestrial > Soil > Wetlands > Peat | place: Germany... | reverse complement strand
GCCGCCGTACTGAAACGTGCCGCCATTGAGAGTGAGGTTCGTGGCCGGGCCGGGGCTGGGGACCGCGCCCAGGACGGAATCGGCGAGCCCATGAGCGTCCTCGGGTCCGCTGCCGACGCCGCGTGAACCTCGACAAACTCGGTTGGCCTGGGCTGGCCGGCGGCCGGTCTTGAGCCTCCCGCGCCCTGGTCGCCCATGCCTACGCTCACGGAGGAACGGTAGCCAAGGGCCGCCGACTCTGCCTGAAGCGCTCTGGTGTCGGGTGTGCGCCCGGCCGAGCGGGGCCACGAAGGGCCGGAGAGATCGGGCAACCCGGAACCGAGTGTGAGCGCCCGAAGGAACTCGGGAGTGCCGAGCGCGACATGAAGTCACCCTCCGCGATCGAAGGGTGCCCGGACACACGCGCTCACCGCGCTCTGGCGTTTGATCGAGGTTCCCGGTGCCGGGTCAAAACGAGCCACTACCCCGGAAGTTGAGCCACTACCCCGGCGCCCGCCTCCACATCGGAAACGATGAGGAGGCGAAGCAGCTCCAGCAGCCGCACGAAATCGGCGTCGAGGAGTCCGCGTGCATGGTGGGCGAAGCGCCCGGCCACTTCGCTCACCGCGAAGCCGAGGATGGCGGTGCTGACCAAGCGCTCGGTTCTCGCCACGTCGTCAGATCCCACGCCGGCCTGCAGCAATGCCTCGTAGATCCCACCGCGGACCCGCAGTGCGTCCGGTGTCGCTGCCGGCCGCTCCAACAGCAGGGGGAACACGGCTGGATGGCGACGGGCCACCGACCGAATACCCTGCGCCATCGCGGTCAGCCGTTCGTCCCAGGCGAGCTCGGGCGCCGGCAGCGGGAACTCGGTCAGCAACCGCTCGACGAGACCGTCAAGCAGCTCGGCCTTGGTTCCGACGTGTCGGTAGAGGGCCATGGGGGTGACGCCCAGGCGCGCCGCCACGGCCTGCATCGTCACCGACGCCAGACCCAGCTCGTCCGCCAACGCCAAACCGGCGCCCAACACGGCCTCTCGATCGATCCGCGCTGGCCTCCCCATTCGCATAAGTATATCCTCCATACTTATGCGAATCCTCCTGAGCGACGGCTCCGGGCTCACCGCCCGCCAAACGGCGAACCAGCTGGCCGGCCGGGGACATCACGTCGACGTGCTCAGCCCCGACCCCATGTGCCTCTGTCGGTTCACCCGCCATGTCGGGCGCGTCTGGCGGGTGCCCGCCTACGGAGCCGACCCGTGGGGCTGGTTGGATGCCGCTCTCGGCGCCTATGACCGGGGACAGTTCGATGTCTTGTTCCCGACCCAGGAGCAGGTCGCCGTGCTCGCGGCGGCCCCGGACCGCCTTCGGGCGGCCGGCGTCGCCACCGCGGTCCCGACGTTCGCCGCCTTGGCCGCCGTGCAGGACAAGGTCTCGGCCTACGAGACGCTCTGCCGCCTCGAGGTGCCCCAACCGCCCTCGGCTGTGGGAACGTCCGGTTGGGACAGATTCCCGGCCTTCGTCAAGGAGCCGATCGGCACGGCCTCGGGGGGCGTCCATAGGGTGATGGACGGTCACGAGCTTCGTCGCGCCGTGCCCGACGACCACGAGGTCCTCATCCAGGCGGCGCTCGCTGGGCCGCTCGCCATGTGCCAGTCGGTCTTCGACCGGGGCCGCCTGGTTGCCTTCCACGCCAATCTCCGTACCGGCGAAGGTGCCAACGGCGGGTCGAGCCACAAGCGCAGTACCGAACTTCCCGACGCGCGCGCCGCCCTCGAACGCATCGGTACCGACCTCGACTGGCATGGAGCGCTCTCCGCCGATGTGATCGTCACTTCCGATGGCGTCCGCTTCATCGACGTCAACCCGCGCCTGGTCGAGCCCGAGAACGCGCGACGCGCCGGCGTCGACCTCGTCGGCGCCCTCCTCGATGTCGCCACCGGCAGGACCCCTACCCCGCAGCTGGCGGGGCGACCCGGCGTCGGCACGCACCAGCTGTTGCTTGCGGTCCTGGGCGCCGCACAGCGCGGTGGGGGGCGCCGGGGGGTGGCGCGCGAGCTGATCTCCGCACTGCAGAAGGCGGCCGATTACGCGGACAGCCACGAGGAGCTCACCCCCGTTCACCACGACCTCGTCGCCGCGGTTCCGCTCGTCCTGGCCGTCACGGCGACCCTTCTTCGGCCGCCGTGGTGGCGATGGTTCGTTTCCTCGAGTGTCGGCAACTACGCGCTGAGCCCCGAGGGGTGGCGTCAGATACGCGACGCGGTGGCGGGCGCGTCGCGGACGGCGCGCTCGTAGGGCAAAACCGCTAGCTGTACTCCGCCATTACGTCGGTGACAGGCGTGGATCGGGTGTCGACCACGGCCGCTCGTGCCGACCACCCCGGCGATGGCGGCTGGGAAGGCCGACCACGTCTGGTCGGTGTGGGAAATCGCCGGGCTACTCGATTGACTCCACTTAGCGGGGATCAGCGACTCATCCCTCGCTTCGTCACACGGCTCCAGCGCTTGCGCGTCCATTCTCAGCATCCAAAGCCAACTTCCAGCGTGGCATCTGGTACGCGAGCCAGCCGACCAGTCCGGCCGCCACGAAGAGAGACGCTCCCCACCAGTAGCCGTAGCCGCAGAGAATGGCCCCGAGGATTATCAACCAAAGAGCAACAAGAACGCGTATGGCCGCGATGCCCTTGACGTGGCGCCATTCGTACTTCGAGACAAAGCGTCTAATGATCCACGGAACGGTCTTGGTCGAAGCCTGCAGCATGGGCCCATCTCCCTTAATCCGAGCTGCTCGGTTGCCGGGCGCCGCTCAATTTTCTCACCTTTCGCACCTATCCGGGCTGCCTGGGGCCAGGTGGTCAAACTGACTGTGAGTATCGCGATCGCGATCTGTTGATCGTGCTGGGCTGTTCCCGGTGATCGCGGGCGTGACTCACAAACTGACTGGCTGCATGCCTTTAGTGGGACTTGTCCGCTCGTGGTCGCCGGCCCCGGCTCGGTCGGAGTTGCTGGCCTGATCAGGAGCTTGACCGCCCAGTGAAGCTGGGCGTGTCCCATCACAGTCCTGCCGTCTCCTCCCGAACCGGAACCAACACGTCCCTCCGGCAAAAGGAGATGAACGCATGACCATGCTGGCAGATGAAGTCGACGTCGTCATCGGGGTCGACACCCACAAGCACACCCACACCGCCGCGGTGGTGCTGGCGGCGACCGGGGCGTCGGTGGGTGAGCGCACTGTGGGTGCGGACCCCAACGGCTATCAGGAGCTCTTCGAGCTGGCCGAGCCCCATGGCGCACTGCGGGCCTGGGCGATCGAAGGCACCGCGGGATATGGCGCCGGGCTCACCCGCTACCTCCTCGAGAGGGGTGAGCGGGTGATCGAGCTTGATCGCCCGAACCGGGCTCACCGGCGTGGCGGGGCGAAGTCCGACTCGCTCGACGCGCTGCGGGCCGCACGAGAGGCCTTGGCCCGTGGCCAACTGGCCGAGCCCCGGGCCGGCGGTCAGCGGGCCGCCCTGTCAGTCCTGCTGGCCACCCGGCGTTCGGCCGTCGACGCCGGCAAGGTGGCTCAACAACAGCTGCACGCCCTGGTGGTGGCGGCGCCCGAATCGTTGCGGGCCAAGTTCCGCTCGAAGACCACTACCCAGATGCTCAGCATCGGTGCTCGTCTACGGGTCGATGGCCGATGGGACCTCGAGACTCGGACCACCGCCTCGGTGCTAAAGGCTCTCTCGAGTCGAGCACGCGAGCTCGCAACAGAAGCCAAGCGTCACGAAGACGCCATCAACCAGGTGGTGCGGAGCTGGCGGCCTGATCTGCTGACCCTCGAGGGTGTGGGCCCGATCGTGGCTGCCACCGTGCTGTGTGCCTGGTCGCATCCCGGCCGCTGCCGTTCCGATGGGGCATTCGCCAAGCTCGGCGGGGCCGCGCCCATTCCCGCGTCATCGGGCCTCACCGTTCGTTATCGCCTCAACCGCTATGGCGACCGACAGCTCAACCGGGCACTCCACACCATCGTGATCGTCCGGCTCAGCCACGACCCGGCCACCAAGGCCTATGCACAACGGCGGATCAAGGAGGGGAGGACACCCCGTGAGGTGAAGCGCTGTCTCAAGCGCTACGTCGCTCGCCAGCTCTTCCGGCAGCTGGAAGGATCCGAGAAGGCACTTGACTGCCTATAGGAGCGTCCCACTACCTCCGGTTGGGACCATCCCTTCCAGCGCCTAGACTGGCTTTGACTCAACTGAGTCATTGCGCCTCCGCTTGACGGAGGCAGATGGGTGGTCCTCGTGGGACCCGCCTTATTTCCCCAGCGTATGGGCCTTGCGCGCACGTTCGAGGTCCTTAGCGTCGCCTGACACACGGCGCTGAACAACGCATGGCCAGTCTCCAGCCGACACTCCTCCTTCTAGAAGGGTCTAAATGCGCATCGCAATCGTGGCGCCTCCGTGGCTTCCTGTGCCTCCCCCCGCCTACGGGGGGACCGAGAACGTCCTCGACACGTTCGCCCGTGGTCTGAAGGACGCCGGCCACGACGTCCTTTTGTGCACGACCGGGGACAGCACCTGCCCGGTGGACAAGACCTTCGTCTTCGAAAAGGCGATCGGCGTCGGGTCCGGGAACAGCGTCGACGAGATCCGACACGTCACCCATGCCTACCGTGAAATCCAAGACGTCGATGTCGTGCACGACCACACACTCGTCGGCCCGCTCTACTCGGCTACGTTCCCCCACCTGCCGGTGGTCACCACGAACCACGGACCCTTCAATGCCGATCTGATCGATCTGTACCGCACGGTCTGCGGCCGTGTCCCGGTGATCGCCATCTCTCACCATCAAGCCTCGACCGCGCGAGACGTCTCGATCGCGGCGGTGATCCACCACGGGGTCAACCTCGACGACTTCCCAATCGGCCAAGGTGGTGGTGGTTACGCGCTGTTCCTCGGGCGAATGCATCCGGGCAAGGCCCCGCACGTCGCAGCCCGGATCGCCCGGGAGGCGGGCGTTCCATTGCGGATCGCCGCCAAGATGCGCGAACCGGAAGAGCGCGCCTACTTCGAGGCGATGGTGCGCCCACTGCTGGGAGGAGACGTAACGTACGTCGATGAGGTGGACCGTCGAGCTAAGTTCGAACTGTTGAGCGGTGCCGACTGCCTGCTCAATCCGATCGCCTGGCCCGAACCGTTCGGCATGGTCATGATCGAGGCACTGGCCTGCGGCACCCCGGTCCTCACCACGCATTTCGGCGCGGCGCCCGAGATCGTCGAGGACGGGGTCGTGGGCTTCGTCCGCTCCGACGAAGCCGGGCTTGTCGACGCGCTCGCCCGGGTTCACGAGATCGATCGGACGGCCTGTCGTCGGCGCGTCAAAGAGCGATTTTCGGTGGAACGCATGGTCGACAAGCACGTGGCCTTGTACGAGGAGGCCATCGCGAGCGCGCCCCGCACCGCCGACCTTCTCTTCACCGGCGCGGCTTGAGGAGCCCGTCGATGGCAGGCGGCACGTGAAGGACCCTTGGACCTTCACCGGCGAACCGACGGTCAAGAACACGTCGGGGGGGTCCATCACGCTCGTCGAGGGTGCGTCCTTCTCCATCTCCTCCTCCAGCGGCGATATCGAACCCAGCGGTGCCCAGGGGATCTTCTTCGAGGACACTCGTTTCGTGTCCACCTGGAGGGTCCGCCTCGACGACGAGGAGCTGCAGAACCTGGCCGTCATCACCCACCATCCCTTCGCGGCGACGTTCCTGTCGCGGGGTCGGCCTCGCTCGGGCCAGTCCGACAGCACCGTCCTCGTCGAGCGGAGCCGCTACGTCGGGAACGGGATGCGCGAGGACATCGTCATTCGCAACCTCGGGCGCGAGCCCACCTCCTGCTCCATCGATTTCGAGCTCGACGCCGACTTCGCCCACCTCTTCGAGGTGAAGGAGAGCCGAGTCCAGGTGCGTGGCCATCGCTCCGTCGAGGTGAATTCGTCGGTGATGGCCTTCTCCTACGAGCACGGCGAGGTGACCCGACAGCTCAAAGTCGCGTTCCCGGCGGAGGCCCACGTGACCTCGCGCCTCGCCAAGCTGGATGTCGTCGTCCCCGCGGGTGGTGAATGGCGAACCTCTCTCGAGTTTCGCCTCGGCGTGGATGGAGAGCCGGTCGAGCTCCGATACAGCGGTGACGACCCGGACGGGCACTCGGCGCCGGTGGCCCGGCTCCGGGCGTGGGGGGAAACGACGCCTCGGATCCGGACTGGGCAGAACCGCCTCGACGCGACCTTCCTCCAGAGCGCGGGAGACCTGGGCGCACTGCAGATCTTCGATCCGGAGCATTCGGACCGGACGGTGATCGCGGCGGGCGCCCCGTGGTTCATGACCCTCTTCGGGCGCGACTCGCTGATCACCTCGCTCATGACCCTCGCCGTCGACCCGAGCGTCGCCACCAACACCCTGCTCACGCTGGCCCGCCTCCAGGGGGAGCGGGTCGACGACCTCACCGAGGAGCAACCCGGAAGGATCCTGCACGAGATGCGGCGCGGGCTGAAGAGCGCGGCCGAAATGCCCGCCGGCTCGATCTACTACGGCTCGATCGACGCCACCCCGCTCTTCGTCGTCCTGCTCGGCGAGCTCTCCCAGTGGGGAGCGTCCGAGGAAGTCATGGCTCAGCTCCTGCCCCACGCGGACCGGGCCCTGGCATGGATCGACGAGTTCGGAGACCGTGACGGCGACGGGTTCGTCGAGTACCAGCGGGCGACCGATCGGGGACTGGCCAACCAGGGCTGGAAGGACTCCTTCGACGGCGTGAACTTCGCGGCGGGATGGCTCGCCGAGGCACCGATCGCGCTGTGCGAGGTCCAGGGGTACGTCTACGCGGCCTTCCTGGCCCGGGCCGAGATCGCCCGGAACCTGGGAGATGCGGCCACCGCCCAGGACTACAAGGATCGGGCGTCCCGCCTAAAGGCCGCCTTCAACGAGCGATTCTGGCTGGAGGAGCGTGGCTACTTCGCCATGGGGCTCGACAGGGACAAACATCCGATCGACTCGCTGACCTCCAACATCGGCCACTGTCTTTGGTCGGGCATCGTCGACGAGGACAAGGCCCCGAGGACCGTGGAGCACCTCTTGGGGCCCGAGATGTTCACCGGGTGGGGGATCCGGACCTTGGCCAGCTCGATGGCCAGATACAACCCGGTGAGCTACCACAACGGCTCGGTGTGGCCTCACGACAGCGCGATCTGTGCCGCCGGGCTCGCCCGGTATGGATTCCTCGAGCAGGCCGAGGCGGTGACGGTCGGGCTGTTCGAGGCGGCGGAAGCCTTTGGCAGCCGGCTTCCGGAGCTGTTCTGCGGCTTTGACCGCCAGACGTTCCCGATCCCGGTCCCCTACCCGGCGTCCTGCTCGCCTCAGGCCTGGGCCTCTGCTTCCCCGTTCTGGCTGCTCCGGACCACGCTGCTCCGTTTGGAGCCATCGGCCCCCGACCGGGTGGTCGCCTGCAGCCCCTCCATCCCCGACTCGATCGGGAGCCTGTCGGTCGAGAACCTCTTCCTGGCCGGCGCCCGCCTTGCCGTCGAGGCGACGGGGAACATCGCCAAGGTGAGCGGACTCCCCGACGGCTGGCGCCTCATCTCATAGCTAGACAAAGACCCGCCGCCCGAGGGCTCGCGCACCGGTTGTTCCACCAGCGATCGGTCAGGCCGATCGACCGCCTGGGAAAGAGACGATGCATACCCCTACAGTGGGCGGTGACGTGGGAGAGCGAGCGTTGGCGGGACGGATGACCATGACGGAGATGGGCTCCAGAGCTGTCTCCAGATGACCGGCGACGCCCTCCAAGCCACCGGACCCTCCGAGGATGGGTTCGACCTCGAGCTGGCCGTCTCCGCCTTGGCGTCGAACGCTACCGATGTGCGGATCATGTTGAAACTGCTGGTCAACGAGCTCGCCTCGGCACTCGGTGGCCGCCTGGTGGTCGAGCGAGCCGGGGGCCTGCTTCGCAAGTCCGAGGAGGTCAAGGCGGTCCAGGTGGTTCTCGCTAACGACGTACTGCGGGCCGAGATCGACGGCGCTTCGGTGCGCTGCACGATCGGCCATTCGTCCGGCGGGATTCGTATACGTAGCGAGCAAGTCGAGATGGGGGCGTGGCTCAAGCGCCTGCTCGGCGCCCTGCAGGCCGAGGCAGCGCAGTCCGACACCACTCGGTTGGCGCTCGAGAACCTCATGATCGGAGGCGCTTCGTGAGCAGTCCTTCTGACCTACCCAAGGACGCCGACCACCGGCTCGAAGAGCTCCGACACGGATTCTTCACCTCGGACCTTTCGGTGAACGAATTCTTGCTGGTGAAAGAGACCGGCTTCCACCCGCTGGGCTTCGTGATGGGTTCGTCCATCTACCACACCGGCATCCAGGGCCGACGATGGAGCAAGAGCCAGGAGCTCTCCAAGCTCACCGAGGCCATGTACAACGCGCGTGAACTCGCGATGACGCGCATGGAAGAAGAGGCCGATGAGCTCGGTGCGGACGGCGTCGTCGGCGTTCGGCTCGATGTCAACTACTACGAGTGGGGGAACGACGCCGCCGAGTTCATCGCGCTAGGGACGGCGGTCAAGGCGGAGGACGGGACCTCTTATCGCAACAAGCTCGGAAAGCCGTTCACCTCCGACCTGTCCGGTCAGGACTTCTGGACGATCATGCAGACTGGCTACGTTCCCCAGGGCCTGGTCATGGGTACGTGCGTGTACCACATCGCCCACCGGGGGCTGGGGCAGACCCTCGGCTCGGTCGGACAGAACGTCGAGCTTCCGAACTTCACCCAGGCTCTCTACGAAGCGCGCGAGTTGGCCATGACGAGGATGCAGGACGAGGGGAACAGGCTCGGGGCAAGCGGCATCGTCGGTGTCCGGCTCGAGGAGAAGTCCCACCAGTGGGGATCGCACACCATCGAATTCCTGTCTATCGGCACCGCTGTGACCAAGACCGGTGATGATGTCACCCTTCCCCGGCCCACGGTCATCATCTCGCTCGACAACTGATGAGCGGTCCGAGCGACCTCCCCGAGGCGGCGCCCAGGCGCCTCGAGTCGGGATCCTTCTCGTCCGGCCTGACCGTTCCGGACTTCGCGGCCTGCCTCCAGATGGGTCTCCGGCCGGTCGGTCTCGTGCAGGGTTTCTGCGCCATGCAATGGGGTTGGTACGGAGCCGGCTCCCAATACATGCGCGGTGCGTCTCCCTACTCTGCCCCCGGCGGAGCCCAGGGCGCCTACTCCCAAAACTGGTATTGCCCGCACGGGATGATCTCGCCCGATCACCGGGCATGGGGGCAGAACTACGAGCAGACATGGGTGGAGGCAGCGTGGCTCCAGGGTTTCGGGTCTGCGTACGGACGCCTCATGGAGGAGGCAAAGGAGGTGGGTGCCCACGGGGTGATCGGTGTCACCGACACCTCGCACAACCTCGCCGACATGAACGTGGCCGAATTCCACATCCTCGGCACGGCGGTCGTCGTCGAGGGAGCCCCGCCACCCCCCAATGGCGAGCCGTGGTCGACCTACCTGGCCGGACAACGACTGGCCAAGCTGATCGAGGCCGGGTTCATGCCGATCTCGGTGGTGGCGGCGATCGCCTCGGTCCGCGTCTGGGCCTACTGCATGACCGAGTACCTCATGGAGGGCCGGACCTACGCGTTGGGCCAGATGGCGTCCTCGGCCCAAGAGGTCGAGCAGATCACCGAGGGCCATCTGGCCGTCCGAGCGCTGGCCAGGGAGCATGCCCGGCGCCAGCTTGGGCCGGACACGCTCCATGGCACCTCCATCACCACCGCCGAACGGGAAGTCGGCGCCGGCGACCAAGTGCTCGAGTGCACCTTGCGCGGCACCCGGGTCCGCCGGTTCAAGGACTACGACCCGATGCCGGCTCCCCGACCGACGGTTCGCCTGTCGTGACCACCGCCGTCCCAGCTTCCCCGATCGATCCACGGGCAGAGATGCTCAGCGCCGCGACCTGGCTGGCCCAAGGCGGCGCGGGCCCGGGCGGCCGAGGAGTGACCTCCGATCTCAGCATCGACGAGGCGCTGTTGCTTCACTCGATCGGCTGGGAACCGGTGGAGCTGGTGTTCGGGGTGTCGGTGACCTCGGTGCCGACGGGGGTGTGGACCTGGGGGCGGGGGGAGATCTCCGCCGCCTCTGACGCTCACAACGTGGCCGTCCAGTCGGCGGCCGAACGGTTGGGCCAAGAGTGCGCCACCGTCGGCGGTCACGGGGTGGTCGGCGTCCGGGTGAGCGTCGAGGTTCGTCCCCACCACGTCGACGTCGAGCTGGTCGGCACGGCGGTCCGAGCGGTGGACAAGAAGAAGTCTGGCGGTCGGCCTTTCGTCTCTGACCTGTCGGCTCGAGACTTCGCTCTGCTCTCCAACTCCGGGTGGTACCCGTTGGGGCTGGCGTTCGGGGCGAGCTTCATCTACGCGCCCCGTCGAGACGCCGCCACGGCAATCCGCCAGTCGGGTCAGAACATCGAGCTCACCAATCTCACCGAAGCCTTGTACTCGGCCCGGGAGTCCGCCATGGAACGCATGCAGGCCTCGGGACTGAACATGGCGGCACAGGGTGTCGTCGCAGTCAAGATCACCGAGGGTCCGATGTCCTTTGCGCGTCACGTCATCGGATTCACGGCCTGGGGCACGGCGGTTGGTCTC
>Ga0209415_10019396_pt1 | contig 10650 bp, 11 predicted proteins | sample PeaSoiSIISIP2007_FD_187696 | JGI IMG/M metagenome (GOLD analysis project Ga0209415, IMG submission 187696) | Peat soil microbial communities from Weissenstadt, Germany - SII-SIP-2007 (SPAdes) (version 2) | ecosystem: Environmental > Terrestrial > Soil > Wetlands > Peat | place: Germany... | reverse complement strand
CCAGGGTGATCCCCTGGCAGATCAGCCAGTCCCGCAGGTCCAGCAGCGCCGGGGTGGTCGTGGCGTAGGTGCGGACCTCCTGCCCGGCTCAGGACCGCACGGGCGAGCAATGGGCCCGGGCGATCCTTGCGAACGCCGCGATCCCGCCCGCGCAGCACGCCCGCCGGGTCCAGGTGCCATCCGGCTTCTCGCTGTTCCCCGGCGACATCATCCGCCCGCCGCGGGCCTGGCTGGAGCGCACGGCGAACGTCGTGCGCGTGACCGAGCTTCGCGGGCACGCCGATCATCGCAAGTCTCTGCATTGCCCGCCTTGTCGCTGAAACCAGTTGAATCATATGTATCAGTGATGCATTCTTAGGTCCGTGAGCGACCGCTTGGAGAACCTGCTGGGAGCGCTGGTCCAAGCCGTGTCGGACTCACTCAACTCAGCTGTTGAGACGGCTGCTGGGCATCCCGGCGCGATGGCCGCCGGACTGGCGGTTCTCGCGCAAGAGCCAGGTCTTGGAATCGAGCAGCTCAGACGGTCGCTGGGCCGCACGCAATCGGCCACGGTACGGATCGTCGACCAGCTCGTTGTCGAGGGCCATGCGGAGCGGCGAGCAGGCCGCGATCACCGCTCGATCTCGGTAGTCCTCACTGATCAGGGGACTGCCGCGGCGGCGCACGTGCTTGACGTCCGTTCAACCGTTCTACGCGAGGCACTCGCCGCGCTCGATACGGGCGAGCGGAAGTTTATGACGGCCGTGCTGGAGAAGCTGCTTGCCGCCGCCACCACCGATCGTGCTCAGGCCGAGCAGATCTGCCGGCTGTGCGACGTGGGGGCGTGCCCCCAGCGCACGTGCCCCGTCGAACTTGCCGCCGCCGCTGAGCCTCGCCCGGGTACCGGGCCGGAACTGCGGCCGATACCCAAGAGGTACAGAAGCAGTTGAACCCCAGCCGGCTGCCAGGCTCCGCGATCATTGACCGGAACAGGCCGAGATCGTGCCGTCTGGCACTGGTACCGGCCGCTAAGGGCGGCCTGATGGCTGCACACGCACAGCGGGCATGCCGGTGACGGACGAGCACCCCGAGCGAGGGGTGTACCGGCGGCTGCTGGGGAGTGCTGCCTGGCGGCGGCTCACGCTGACGGCCGGGTTTCAGCGGCTGTCGGTCGCGATGGCGCCGATTGCGCTGGTGCTGGCCGGCCATGGCGCGGTCGGGTCGTTCCAGGTCGGCGCGCTGATGGCCAGTGCGTACACCTTCGCCGACGGGATCGCCTCGCCCTGGTCGGGGCGACTGATGGACCGGGTGGAGCTTCGGCGTGGCGTGAGCGTGGAGCTGGGAGTCGCCACGGTAATTCTGGCGGCGCTCGCAGGACTGGCAGCCGATCGGGCCCCGGCGCTGGTGCTGATAGTCCTGAGCGGTCTTGCAGGCGCCGCGCCCGCTGGGGTGATGGGCGGCCTGCGGGCCTACCTGCAGCGGATCGTCCCGGCTGATCTGCGGGAGCGGGCGTTCGCGCTGGACGCGACGCTGCTGGAGCTGGAGTGGATGTTCGCGCCTGCCCTGGTCGCGATCACCGGGTACCTTGGCGTGCCGGTGCTGGCCATCGTCTTGATGGCGCTGGCCGGGTTCGGGGCACTGGGCGGGGCACGCCTGCTCGGCCCCCAGCAGCCGTCCCGGCATGTCGCGGGCGCGAGCGGGGCCTGGAGAGACCGCAAGGCGCTGCCCACCTATTTCGTTAGTGCCGTCATGGGATACGCGGAGGGAACGATCAACATCGCGCTTGCACCGCTCATGCCCGCCGTGGGCGCGCGGCCCGCGACGGCAGGCCTGCTGATCGCGCTCTTGTCACTGGCCAGCGCGGCGGGCGGCTTCGGCTACGCGGCTTTCGACGGACACCGGCCCGGTAATACGGAACAGCGCGCCAACATCGCCCTGCTGGCCCTCGGCCTGTGCGTGATCCTAATCGCCGTTGCGCCATCACTGATCTTCCTGACACTCGCCGTTGCCGCCTGCGGCCTATGGTTCGCGCCGCTGGTGACCATTCGCAACCTGATCCTCGGCAGGCTGCTGCCGGCCAGCCAGCTCTCCGAGGGGTTCTCGACCCTGTCCGCTGCAGGGCAGGTCGGCTACGGCGCAAGCGGCATCGCAACGGGCATAGTGCTCGGATTTGCGGGAGTACGCGCCTGCTTCACCATCGCGGCCGCGGTCACCGTCGCCAGTGCTCTCAGCGCCTGGCTGCTGCACCAGCACCGCCGAGGCTCTCATGCCGATCAGCTCGCAGAACCCCCGGAGTCTCACCGGTAGCTCCGCGCGCGAAGCACGTGCCCATCTCACGGGCGCATGCCGGCCCTCACACGGGGCGGTCCCGGGTCCGTACGCGGCGAGCGGTCTGGGCACTGCACCCTTATCGAACATTTCACCGGCTCGGCTCGCTGGGCGGCCGTCGCTATCGGCGGCGAGGAGGTCGCGGACGAGGACTTCGCCGTCGTCGACTTCGTTGCCGCTTATGACCAGGGCATCAAAGGCGCGCTCGCCGCGTTCGGAAGCGAGGGTGCGCTGGAGAAGGCAGTTAGGCTGCCGTGGGGTGAGTTCTCCGGAACCGCACTGATATGGCTGGCCATTAACGACCAGTTCGTCCACGGCTGGGACCTTGCGCGTGCCATCGGACACGACACGGACCTGGATCCCGGCCTTGCGGACGAGCTGCTCGTCCGTGGCCAGGCCTGGATCACTACGAAGGTCCCGTCGACGGCAGCCACGACGGCCCGGTGGCGGCTGTAACCTGGCGTCGAGCGCATCTGCCGCTATCCGCAGCAGGGGGCAGACCCCGCACTATGACGGCTTCGCTACGGAGGAAGATGCCGGAGCCTCGTTCCGCGAGTTGCATCCGTCGTCCCAAGCAAGTCTCAACCACACAGGTTTCCTGCCTGGCTTCTGCCGGAAGGAGCCGGTTTCACGGGCGGTACCGGCTCGTCTTGGGGCGAATGACATGCTGCCACCGCCCTGGCCGCCACGCCGAGATGGTCGAGCACGACACGTGCCGCCGGATGGCGGTCGCCTCCCGGCCGGGTCAGGGCGAAGATGTCCCGGGCGGTCGGGGGAGCGATCTGCCGGATCACTACTCCATCCGGCAGCTGATGTGCGGCCAGCCGCGGCACCAGCGCGACGCCGACGCCCGCGCCGACAAGGGCGAGCATCTCGGGGAAATCGGTGCAGTTAGCGACTTCGTGCGGCACGAAACCGGCACCGCCGCAGGCGCACTCCATCATCTGGTGGCAGGTACTGGCCGGATGGGGCGCCACCCAGTCGGCCTCGGCCAGCGTGTCCAGCCTGACCGGGCCGGGTGACGCTGCCGCGGGCTCGGCGGCCGGCAGGGCGGCGACGACTTGATCAGTGAGCAGTTCCCGCCGTTCTACCGTGGCCGACGGCAGACGCGGGGAGAGTTCGTAGCTGTATGCGATGGCCACGTCGGCGCTGCCGCGGTCAAGCTCGGCGATGCTCTTCTCAGGTTCTGCGGTCATGATCTGAAGCCGGATCCGCGTCCCGTGTTCCGCGCGCAGGGCCTGGCAGGCCCTGGCGACCAACGTCGTGACCGATGAGGAGAAGGCGCAGATCCGTACGGTTCCGGTAACTTCCGTACCGAGCGCGATTAGGTCCGCTTCAGCCATGGCCAGCTGATCCAAGACAATGCGGGTGTGCGCGACGAGGACGTGTCCGGCCTCGGTGAGGCGGAGTCGCCGGCCAGCGCGTTCGACGAGCCGGATGCCAGTGTCACGCTCGAGCGCGGCCAGTTGCTGCGACACGGCGGGGCCGCTCATGTGCAGCGACTGCCCGGCTGCCGCGACCGTTCCGTGCGTCGCCAGCGCGTGCAGAAGCCTGAGACGGCGAATATCAAGCATGAAGCTATCCTTACTGATTATCACCAAAAATGTAACTGGAACTTCCGGTATATTCATGCGAGGCTCAGTGCATGGGCTCCTATCGCGCACGTGCGGCGCTGCTGCTTACGGTTGTGCTCTGGGCATCCGCGTTCCCGGCCATCCAGGTCAGCGTGGCGGGCTACGGCTGGGCCGGGCTAGCGCTGTTCCGGCTGGCGATCGCTTCGGCGGCGCTTGCCATCGCCGCCCCGCTGGTCAAGGTCCGGCGCCCGGCGATGCGAGACCTGCCGCTGATCGGGGTGAGTGCGGTCACGGGGATGGCTGCGTACCAGCTTCTGCTGAACTGGGGAGAGCTGCGCGTACCGGGCGGAACCGCCAGCCTGATCGTCGTCACCAATCCTGTTTTCAGCGCGATCATCGCGGTCCTCTTCCTCGGAGAGCGGATCGCCGGCAGGCAGGTGATCGGCGGCGTCGTAGCTCTCGGCGGCATCGCGGCCATCGCGGCCGGCCAGGGCGGCCTGCGCTTTGAACGGTATGCCCTCGTCGTCCTGGCGGCGGCCGTCGCCCTCGGTACCTATCACGCCGCCATCAAGCCCTTGCTCAGCCGGTACACCGGTCTCGAAGTCACGGCGTACGCGACATGGGCTGGGACGCTGCTCTTGCTCCCGGCGATTCCGGCTCTCGCGCATGCATGGCCGCACGCCGGCAAACAGGCCATCCTGGCCACGGTCTATCTCGGCCTGGCGCCGTCGGCGCTGGGATTCGCGGTATGGGGCTACGGCGTGGCGCGCCTTCCTGTCACCGTGGCGACAGGGTTCCTCTACCTCGTACCTCCCATCGCCGTCCTCGTCGGCTACGTGTGGCTGGGCGACAAGCCCAGCCTGATCGAACTGATCGGCGGCGCCATCGCTCTTGCCGGTGTCGCGTTCGCCAGCTACCGGCCCAGCACGGCAACGGCACCCGAGACAAGCATCATCAACGTCGAGTCGGCGCAAGCGCCGCCCGCACGGGCCTCATCGGCACAGTGAGAAGCGCTACTGCCGATGCAAGCGCGGTCCCGATTGGCTACGGCCGCACATAACGGTTGTTGGGTCGCGTGGATGGCGCGGGCGGGGACCGGCGGGCCGGAGCCGGGAGTACGACCGGGCGAGGAGCAGATACGACTGGGTGCCGTCTGCGGATGTTCTTCCGTGGGACCTTCGGCCCTGGGTGGAGTGGAGCAGGCAGGCGCATCGTAAACGCGAGGGGCAACAGCCGGCTCGAGGTGATCTGTCAACCCGGCATGTCCCGGTTCCGGAAAGATCACCATGGCGTATGTGAAACCGCCCCGCCTGACCCGGCGGCTGGCCAATCCGCTCGCCATGAGGCTGAACGCCCGCGGCGTGGCTACTATGACCCTGGCCGGCCGCCGAATCGGCGAGACCCGCCAGGTGCCCGTCATCCCCGTCGAGGTCGGCGGGAGCCGTTATCTGGTATCGCCTATGGGGAATCGGACTGGGTCCGCAATCTCCGGGCGCCGGCCAGGGCGAACTGAGCCGCAAGGGCCGCACCGAGGCCTTCCACGCCGTGGAGGTGCCAGCCGGCCAGCGGGGACCGGTCGTCGCCCGGTATCGCGAAGCCGCCGGTCACGTCGTGGGCCCGGTCTTCGCCAAGCTGCCTGAGGCCCGGGATCATCCGGTGTTCCGGATCGACAGCAATCCGGGCAGGTAATCCCGATCACCGGGGCCGGGGCTCGGCATCACGCTGTGGTGTCGGTCATACCCTGGCGCATCAGCTCCCAGCTGGTCCCGCGAGGGCGCGGACGGCGGGGATGACCTCGGCGGCCAGCCGGGCGAGCTGGTCGCGGGGGGCTGGGCCGGCGGGCATGACGTTGAACGCGGGTGAAGCCGGCGGTGGTGAAGGCGAGCAGCTGTTCGGCGACCTGCCCGGCCGAGCCCGAGATCACCCCAGGGTCTGTGCCTGGCTGGGCACCACGACCAGGAAGCGCTGCGCCACTTCCTGGACCATCTGCGGCCAGGCGGCGCGCTGGTCATGGACACCCGCCTGCCCCACCGCGATGCCCGCAACTGGCAGTACGGGAGCCGGGTTGCCGGCGCGCACGATCGCCCGTCGCCTGTCGCCGGTGCCGGGCGGCCGGGTGATACTCCGTCACAGTAAGCCAGGCCACCGCGGCCCGCCGAGATGCGACCGGCGGTGGCTTGCGTGTCCCTGGCGTGCCGGAACGCGCCGGGAAAGAAGGCGTCTTAGTCCTGCTCACGGACACCCGGATACTGGCCGGCGCGGGCATGTGCCTATCCCGTCCGTGCCCGGGACATCCTGAGTGCAGGAGCGGGTCAGCGCCGACGCGGCCCTCAGCCTGGTCCGGAGGGGCGGTCTCCCGCCTGGGCTCTGGCGTGCTCGAGCAAGGTGCAGCGCGGCGGCGAGAAGACATCGACCTCCAGGCACGGGCCGCCGGCGGTATGCGCGCCGTGCGGTACCCAGGGCGGGACGACGGCGTCACCCGGGTGCAGCGTCCTGGTCTCCCCGTCGATCTCGAACTCCAGCGCGCCCTGGATCACGATGACGATCTGCTTTTCGGAGTGAACGTGCAGCGGGGCGACGGCATGCGGCTCGTAGTAGGCGAAGTTCGCGAGCATGCGCTCGCCGGGCACCGGCCGGAAGTCCAGCCCCGGCGCGAAGCTGACCGGCGCGAAGCCGGCGGCGCGGACGAAGCGCCCGCGAGCTGTGGGGCCTGCCCGCGGCGTGCAGGGTGAAGTGGTCCTGGTCGCTCCTATGCCGCTCCTTATGCCGCCCGTTCTGCGGGTCCGTCAGCATCCATGATCTTCGCCCGTGATTCCAGGGCGGACCCGCAACTCGATTCATATTTGTACCGAGTCGATACAATGACGTATCGTGCTGCTATGCCAAGGCTGCGTGTCCGGCCCACGCGCGATCAGACTCGCGGCCGGCTGTTCGGGGCCGCCGCTCAGGTCTTCGAGGACCAGGGCATCGGTGCGGCCAGCATCGAGGCGATCGCCGCCGCGGCCGGCCTGACCCGCGGTGCCTTCTACTCCAACTTCGCCGGCAAGGACGAGCTGATCATGGCCATGCTGGGCGACCACGTCCAGCGGTCAGTCCGGCGCAACCTGGAACTGCTAGCCAGCCACCGCGATCCCGCGGGCTTCCTGGCCGCGCTGCCAGCGGCCGACCGCAGCCAGGACCCGCTCGGGCGGTCGCCGATGCTGCACATCGAGCTGATCCTGTACGCCGCACGGTCCAGGCAGTACCGCTCCGGGCTAGCCAAGCTCCAGGCCGCTCGCCAGGCGGTTATAGCCCAGATCATCAGGGGCACCCGCGACGGGCAGGGCGGCAAGAGCCCGATCGACGCAGACCGGCTGGCCAGCATGCTGCTGGCGCTGGAGGACGGCCTGCGCCTGCACGGGCTCATCGACCCGGACGGCACGCCGCCGGACAGCTTCGTGCGGGCAGTCAGCGAGCTGCAGCAGGCGATGGGCGTCCGCGGCGCGGGGCCGGCGCCGGATGGTGACTGATCCCACCGGGCGGCGGGCGGCTAGCGCGGCCCGCTCAGGGAGAAAGGGCAGGCCGATGGCAGCAGATGCGCCGCCGGGCAAGCTGGTCGGATCCGGCCGGGAGGCCGACGTCTACGCCATCGGCCGGGGCCGGGTGCTGCGCCGGTACCGGTCCGCATACAGCGTCCAGATGGAGGCCGGGGCCATGGCCTACCTGGCCCGGGCCGGGTTCCCGGTGCCCGCCGTTTACGACGCCGACGGGCCCGACCTGGTCATGGAGCAGCTGGACGGCCGGGACATGCTGGCCGACATCAGCCGCCGACCCTGGCGGGCCAGGCGGCATGCCCGCACGCTGGCCGCGCTGCATGATCGGCTGCACCAGATTCAGGCTCCGGCCGGCCTTATCGCCGCGTTCGGGCCCGGCGACCGGGTGCTGCACCTGGACTTGCACCCGGGTAACGTGATGCTCACCTCGCGTGGTCCGGTGGTGATCGACTGGACCAACGTGCACGTCGGCACCCCCGGGGCTGATGTGGCGATGGCCTACCTGATCATGGCCAGCTCGCAGGTCGATCGGCTCCCAGTTCTGGTGCGCCCGGTGGCCAGGTCGGTGCGATCAGCACTCATCGGGCAGTTCTGCCAGGCGGTGAGCGACGATCCCGGACCGCACATCGCCTGGGTGGCCAGGGAACGTGTCCGCGACCGTAACGTCCGGCCGGCCGAGGCCGAGCGTCTGCTCCGAATGGCCGAAGCCGCCGAGCAGGCAGGCCAGATCTCCGCCACCTGAGCCCGGGATGCGCGTGCCGTCAGGTGCTCGGCAGCACATCCTGCAGCAGTCACGCGAATGCCTTCGGGCTCACCCGCCGCGCAGGCCGCGCGACCGCCGGGAAACCGGCGCGGGTGATGTCCGGCGGGCCGGTGGCGTGGCACAGGTCCCGGCCAATGCCCGGCGCGGCCGCGGGACCGGGAAGGCAGGCGGGGAACGACGTATTCCCAGTACTCAGTCGCTGCTGCGGTTCTTGCGCGTGTCGGGGCGGACGAGCGTGCGGCCTTGATGGCGCTAGGCTCCAGCGCTCAAGACCATGAAGCCCCTAGCCCGGCGGCTGGCCGAGCTCTTCCACGCGGACCGGGTCGCAGAGCTCGGCCAGGGCCGTGGCTGATGAGTCGCTGGCCTCCCGCAGCAGCGTCCTGGCCGCGGCCGGGTTGTCGTCGAGCACCTGCTCGGCGGCGCTTAGTGTCATGCCCATCGCCACTAGCCGGGCACGCACGCTGTCGTGCAGGTCTCGTTCGACGCGCCGGACTTCGGCAGGCCGGGTGTCCACTAGCTCCGAGCGAGTCTTCGCCAGAGGCGCCACCCGCAGCGCGAGCTCCGCCTGCCGGGTGGGGGCCAGCATCGAATGCGCGAGCCGGCCGTAGGGCCGCAGCAGCCGGGGGGCCGCCCAGAGCCCGAGCGCGGTGAACGCCAGGCCGAGCGGGACACACAGCCAGGCGTTGAAGGTGCTGGTGAGGTGGATCATGGCATACCAGCTGGAGCTGTGCCACTCGGCGGGGGCGGCGACGCCGAACAGGCCGAATACGACCAGCGCGGCGGGGATAAGCGTGAGGACCCAGCCCGCCGAGCAGTCTACGGTCATCCACAGCAGGTCCCGCCAGGTCGCCTGGTCAGTCAGCAGCCGCCCGAAACGCGGCCAGAAGGGGTCACCGCCGCCGGTAACCGGCTGTGGCAGGTACGGGACCGCGATGTCGACGCCGCACCAGCGACCGGCCAGCTGCCTGGTAAGGTTGGCCAGCCTGCGGATGGCCAGCAGCGTGCCCGGGATCAGGAACAGCCCGACGCCGAGCCCCGCGAACGTGACCACGACGGCCAGCGCGCACAGCATTCCCGCTTCCGCCAGGATGAGGCCGGTCAGGGCAGCCCCCCGGCCCGACGCGATCAGTCCCTCGCGGATCCATGAACGCGGCCGTCCTGGCCCGGCGGTGTCTGCCCGGCTGATCGGCCCGCTGCTCATGGCACTGCCTTCTTTGTTCATCGGAACTCCAGGGGAACGCTTTCGCTGCTTGTCCTTTGAGGACTGACATGAGACGGCGTCCCCGGGAGTGACCGGCGGAGGCCATCGAGGGTGTTGTCCTCACCTGGAAACTGGGCTCCGGCCGCGGCTTCGAGCCGCCTGCCAGGCAGCCAGGACAGCCAGCGCGGCAGCCACCAGGTACGGTCGCCGAGCAGGGCGATGGCGGCGGGCAGCAGGATGCCGCGGACAACGGTGGCGTCGATGAGCACAGCGGCGGCCAGGCCCACGCCGAGGGTCTTGGTGTCGACGATGGGCAGGGTAGCCAGGATGGAGAACACGGCCACCATGATGACGGCGGCGCTGGTGACCACGCCGGCACTGCTGGAGATACCGCCCACGACCGCGTCCCGGGTGCTGGCACCGCGAGCGTGCAGCTCGCGGATCCGGCTGAGGATGAACACGTGGTAGTCCATGCTCAGCCCGAACAGGAGCACGAACATGAACAGCGGTATCCACGGGATGATCCCGCCGAAGGAGGTGTAGCCGATTAGCCCCTGGAACCGGCCGTCCTGGAATATCAGCGTGATCAGGCCGTAGGCGGCGCCGACCGACAGCAGGTTGAGGACGATCGAGATCAGCGGGATGGTGACCGAGCGGAACGCCACCAGCAGCAGCAGGAACGCCAGCACGGCCACGAAGGCGAACACCACCGGGGTGCTGGCGTGCAGTGCCGCGGTGTCGTCGTAATTTCCCGCAGTGTCGCCGGCGACAGCGTAGCTGATGCCGCCCACCTTGCCCAAGGTGGGCGGGAGAATCTGGTTGCGCAGGGTGATCAGGGCATTTCCGGAAACGGAGTTGCCCCCGCTTCCGGCCAGCGGGACGTCGACGATCAGGGCGCGGCCAGCTGCCACCGAAGTGGTGGTGATCGGCTCGCGGACCGGGCCGGCGGCGGAGGCGCAGGCAGCCAGCGCGGCGATCGCGTTTCGCATGGCCGGGCCGGTGAGATCCTTGCCGGTCACCACTATCTGCGCCGGGGACGGGGTCTGCGGGAAGGCCTGCTGGACTCTGTCTATGGTCTGCAGCACCGGGGAGCTGGCGGGCAGGTCGACGGCCGGGCTGCCGAGCCGCATGCCGAGCGCGGGCGCGGCGAGCGCGAGCAGCGCGATCGCGGCCGCGCCGCCCCACAGCGTCGGGCGCGCCACCACGCGGCGCGCCAGGGCGGCCCATGCCCGCGAGGGGCGGGCGGCGGTCCGCCTGCGGCCGAGGAACGGG
>Ga0209415_10019395_pt1 | contig 10650 bp, 5 predicted proteins | sample PeaSoiSIISIP2007_FD_187696 | JGI IMG/M metagenome (GOLD analysis project Ga0209415, IMG submission 187696) | Peat soil microbial communities from Weissenstadt, Germany - SII-SIP-2007 (SPAdes) (version 2) | ecosystem: Environmental > Terrestrial > Soil > Wetlands > Peat | place: Germany... | reverse complement strand
TGGAGATGCTGCTTCCGGTGATGAACACGTACCCGCCTATAATGTCTACGCTGCCGCTGGAACCAAGCGTGAGATTGACAATCGTGTCGCCGTCCGTCCCGCTCAGCGTGACCGGCCCACCTTGAATCACGGCGTTGTAGTTGCCATCGGGATACTCCGGTGTGCTCAGGCTACAAGTATCCCAAAGCGCGTTTCCACCGGCGTTAGGGCAAGGCGCCCACTCGCCGCCTCCGCCAGTCCATGTGGAAGTGGTTTGGGCCTGCGCAGAAACGTTCGCCAACCCAACAAAAGCCGGAACGAGGAACGAAACTACAAACAGCATACAGAGCGACTTCTTCACTAAGTTAAACGAAAGCGCGTTCATACAGCCTCCTCATTAGTCATGCGGCCGAAGTGCCAATACCATGTGCCAATCCTGCCAAGAACCTCCCGGACTCCGAAATCAACAACCACCGGTGGAGACGGTACCCACATTGAAATACGTGTTGATCGGAACGGGTCTCGGCTTAAACTTCGGCCCAGCCCCCGGAGGACGATCCGCACCCTGCTTCTACATACAATCCGGAAACGACGAAGAAATTGGCTCACGCTCCCGACAAATTTTTCCCGAGGAAGTCGGCCCGGCTGGAGGCTGCCCGTTCAGCGACGACAATAAAGGGCACGAAATCGTCCGCCAGAATCCACTAAACCTATCCTGTGCAACATTTTGGGACAGCCTTTGCCCAGCGCATTGACTTTCATGCGAAACCGGGTTAGCTTTTGGCGCACTAAGCGGGCCCTGGGCCCCGGGAGACTTGCGCTTGAAGCCTGTCTCGTCCAACCAAGTCACGGAGTTGCTGATGCGCTGGAGCAATGGTGAGGAGGCCGCCCGCGAGAAGCTCGTTCCCCTGGTCTACGACGAACTCCGCCGCGTGGCTCGGCGATGCCTGGCCGGACAGCCCCGGGATCAAACTCTACAAAGCACCGCTCTTGTGCATGAAGCCTACCTGCGGCTCGTGGGGCGCGACGAGGTTCACTGGCAGAACCGCGTACATTTTTTTGCTGTGGCTGCGCGGCTTATGCGGGGAATTCTGGTCGATCATGCCCGCATGCGCAGCGCGTCCAAGCGCGGCGGCGGCAACCTGACCTTAACCCTGGACGACGCGCTGGCGTCGCCGAAGCAGCGCGAAGTCGATCTGGTTGCTCTCGACGAGGCTTTGAATGCTCTCGCGTCTCTGGATCCCAAGCAAGGTGAACTCGTGGAGCTTCGCTTCTTTGCCGGTCTGTCGATTGAGGACACCTCACGCGTGCTGGGAATCTCGCCGGCCACGGTGAAGCGGGAGTGGGCTACCGCCCGGGCCTGGTTGTACGGAGAAATGAACCGCGAGGCGCAGTGAGATGCTGAGTCCCGAACGCTGGCGCCAGGTCAAAGAATTGCTCGCAATCGCGCTGGAACTCGACCCCGCGGAGCGTACAACGTATCTCGACCGCGCTTGCGCCGGCGATCCTGCGCTCCGCTCTGACCTGGACCGTTTCCTGGCGGCCGATCAAGAAGCCGGTCTCGAGTTCATGAATACCCCCGCCGTCGCAACCGAGATCCACGACCGTTCCACGGAGACCGCAGTCCCCAGGGTTGGGAGACGGGTTGGTCCCTACCAAATTCTCGAAGAGATCGGCGCCGGCGGAATGGGCGATGTTTATCGTGCCTTTCGCGCCGACGATCAGTATCGCAAACAAGTCGCCATTAAGCTGGTGCGTGCCGGCCAGGACTCGGGCTTCGTCATCAGCCGATTCAAGAACGAGCGCCAGATTCTTGCCAGTCTCGATCATCCCAACATTGCTCGACTGCATGACGGTGGCACCACCGAAGACGGCGTCCCTTACTTCGTGATGGAGTTGATCGAAGGCGAGCCCATCGATCAATACTGTGTGGAGCACAATCTGTCCGTACCGGAGCGCCTGAAACTCTTCTTGCAGGTGTGTTCCGCAGTGCAGTACGCGCATCAAAGGCTGATCATCCATCGCGACATCAAGCCCGGCAATATTCTTGTCGCTTCCGACGGCACTCCCAAGTTGCTCGATTTCGGCATCGCCAAGATTCTCGACACCGAAGCGGTGGAAGGTGAATTTGAACCGACGCTTACGGTCTTTCGAGTTTTGACGCCCGGATACGCCAGCCCCGAACAAGTGAAGGGCGAGCCCATTACCACGGCAAGTGATGTCTATTCCCTGGGCGTGGTGCTGTACGAACTGCTCACTGGACACCACCCCTATCGCCGGTCGAACAGCACGCCACAGGAAATCGCGAGGGCGGTTTGCGAAGTCGAACCGGAGAAACCAAGCACGGCGATTCGCCGAAAGGAAACTACAGAAGGACGTCGCGACTCGCGAGAATCCTCCGGTCCGGCGGACTTTCTCGATGGCGCCGCGGAGAAGCAAGGCAAACTGCTGCGTGGTGATCTGGACAACATTGTGCTCATGGCTCTACGCAAGGATCCGCAGCGCCGCTACGTGTCGGTCGAGCAGTTTGCCGAAGACATCCGGCGCCATTTGGGAAACCTTCCGGTCCTCGCCCGTAAAGACACGGTTGGCTATCGCGCGTCGAAGTTCATCACTCGCCACAAGGCAGGAGTCACCGCCGCGGTCGTGGTCCTGGTCATCTTGCTGGTGGCAATGGCGATCACCGTGCGGCAGGCTCGCATTGCCCGCCAGGAGCGGGCTCGCGCCGAACGACGTTTCAACGATGTCCGAAAGTTGGCGAACTCGCTGATTTTCGAGATTCACGATTCCGTCCAAGACATGCCCGGCGCAACGGCGACCCGCAAGCTGCTGCTCGAACGCGCTCTCGAATATCTGGACAGCCTGGCCAGGGAGGCGAGCGGCGATCTTTCTCTGCAACGAGAGCTGGCTGCTGGATATTTGCGGATCGGTTCACTCCAAGGCAGTACCGTCGAGGCGAGTCTCGGGAAATCCGGAGACGCGCTGGCGAGCTTCAGGAAGGCGGTGGCGATCCGTGACGCGGTTGCTAAAGCGGATCCCAGTAACGTGAGCGACCAACTCAACCTGGCCATTGCCCAGCACAGTTTGGGGCGAATGCTCGACAGTGCCGGCCAACCCGGCGCGCGCGAACACGCCGAACAGGCTCTGGCAATTACCGAGCGGCTCGTGGCGCTGGGCAACACGAGTGTGGACTTAGACCACGAGAGATCCATCGAATATGAATTGCTTTCCGATCTTCAAACCGGCTCGGGCGACCAAACCGGAGCGCTGGACTCGATCAAGAAATCGATGGCCATTACCCAGGATCTTTTCAAGGCGAATCCCCAGGACAGGAAACTGCAGCACGGGGCAGGCATCGGTAATGTAAAAGTGGCCTACGCGATGTCGCAGATGGGATTGAGAACCGAGGCCCTGCCGTTCTTCCGCTCAGGGCTGGACATTTTTGAATCATTGGCCAAGGACCAAAATGACGCCCGCTCCAGACGCGAACTCGCGGTTGCGAACTATTTCTACTCAGGAACGCTCATGATGAACGGAGACATAGCCGGGGCATTGGCGGCAACGCGGCGCGCTGTTGCCATCATCGATCCAATGGCTGAAGCGGATCCCCAGAATGCAACCCTGCAACTCGACCGCGCAGGGGGGTATCGGGCTGTCGGGGCGGATTTCGTGCTTGTCGGCAGATTCGCCGAGGGAGAGGTCATGCTGCGTCGCGCCATTCAGATCTTCGAGAATGTGCTTGTTCACAATCCCGCGGACCAGCAGGCCCCGCATTATCTGGGAATCAGCGAAATTTTCCTTGGGGAAGCCCTGGCTGGAACTGGGAAAACGCAGGCTGCGTTGGAGAGCTATCATCAGGGCATAGCAAGGCTTGAACGCGCAAGCGGTAACGATCCTGACATGCGCTCCGAGGGTGCCACCGGACGGGTCAGGCTCGGCAAAACCCTTTCAAAGCTGGGACGCGTGCAAGAAGCGGCCGTTTCCTACCGAAAAGCTCTGGCGATTGCGGAGCCTCTGGCGGCCGCAAAGACGCCAAACCCGCTGGCACTGTACGCGATCGCCGACGCTTATTTTGGCATGGGAGAAATAGCGAGAATGGCTGCTGAAAATTCCCCGGTAGCGTCGGCCAGATATAAACAGCGCTGGGCCGAAGCGCACGAGTGGTACAGCAAGAGCGCGGATTCCTGGGACAGGGTCCCGAATCCCGGAGCTGTCAGCCCAAGCGGGTTCCCGTGCGGCAACCCGAAGGTAGTCGCGCAGGCAGCTGCCCAGTCAGCTGCCGTTCTTGCCAAACTGCGATCCCTGCCATCATCGTCCGGCTCCGACGCACCGAGATAAATTGTGCGATGTGTCTGGACGAAGGAACGCTCCTCGAAAGTCGCCATCGCCGACTTCAGTCGGAGCGCACTTAACCCACTTCTTATCTGGGTGTTATGCGGCTCCCGGCCACGGCGACGGGCGGCTCTCGAACCCGGCGGAATCGCGCATCTGCGCTCCGCCGCCAATAATAATTAGCTAGAACATGAGCCATTCGCGCGCGCCTTTGCGCGTTATCTGCAGACAAGAGCGATTGCGCGCAAGCGGACAGGCAATCACTTCGTACGTGCTCTTAAATTGCACTAGCAACTGGGGGCCGCGCCCGGGACCACGTTCGATTCTGGCGAAAGACAATCTGGAGGGTGCTATGAAGAACTTGAATGCACGGTTCGCGTTCCTGTTGGAAATCTTTCGCTCTTTGCGTTGGATCGCCTTCGCTTCGGCAACCCTGACGCTCATCGCCACTGCTACGCTGGTCGCGCAGACGAGCGGATCGCTCGTGACATCGCGTATCATCCAGCCCATCGACGAGAATACCCGAGTCACCCTGAAGGGTAATGTCCGCCGGGAACTCGCTACAGCGCCAGACCTTGGCTCGGTGGAGGACGGAAAGCCATTGCACCTGTATCTGCTGCTGCAGCGCACCACCGCGCAACAAGCCGACCTGGACAATCTGATTCAGCGCCAGCAGCAGCCGACCGCGCCGGAATATCACAAGTGGCTGACTCCGAAGGAGTTCGGCGCGCGCTTCGGCGCTGCCCCGGAAGACATCGCGAAGATCACAGCATGGCTCGAATCGCACGGCTTCCAGGTTCGCAGCGTGCTGAACAATGCCAGCATGATCGACTTGGCAGCTACCGCCGGGCAGGTGCGCAATACGTTCCACACTGAACTGCATTACTTCAACATACGGGGCGGCCAATATCTCGCCAACGTGAAGGATCCCCAGATTCCCGCGGCGCTGGCTCCGGTTGTGGCGGGGATCAAGGGACTCATCAAGATCCCCGCGCACACGAACCATACCCCGATTCGTCAGGCGTCCTATGACGCGCACACCCATCGCTGGCACACCATAGACACCGCCGGCAAAGCCGGGCCCAAGCCCGCGTTCATCGACTCCATCACCGGCAACCTGGATGTCACCCCCCAGGATTTGTACACCATCTACAACGTCAACCCGATGTTCACGGGCGGACATCTGGCCGCGACGGCGACCGTCGCCGTGATCGAAGAAAGCGACATGGAGTATGGCACCGTCAACTCGACCACGGGCGTGGCCTCGGGTGGCGATGTGGCTACTTTCCGCACCCTGTTTGGCGTGCCGGGCACGCTGAACATGCACGTTTATCACGGCTTGGGGAAGGCCCCCTGCAACGATCCCGGGATCGACCCGGATGGGATCGGCGAAGATCAGGAGGCGGCGCTGGACGCCGAGTGGATCAACGCAACCGCCCCATCGGCTAACCTAATTTTCATGTCCTGCGATCAAAGCCCCGATCAGGGAATCGACACCTCGATGTCGGCGCTGATCGACAACAACCTCTCCGACGTCATGAGCTTGAGCTACGGAGACAGCGAACTCAATTTCACGACAGCGGATTACTCTTTCCAGGACACTCTGTATGCGCAGGCTGCCACACAAGGCCAGTCCTTCTTCGTCTCTTCGGGTGACTCCGGTTCCGATGTCTATGACCAGAACACCAGCGGCACGGCCACAGCTGGACTCAACGTGAGCGCTTTCGGGTCTCCTTTGGTTACAGTCGCAGGCGGCACAGACTTCTCCGACTTTTACGACGCATCGCAGGGAGGCCCGGCACAGAGCACCTACTGGAGCTCCACGAACTCCACCTTTTATGGCGATGCCCTGAGCTACGTTCCTGAAATGGCATGGAACCAAAGTTGCGCCAGCAGCATCTACGCGGTGTATGAAGGATTCTCTGGCGCGGGATTGTGTGTCGCCTCCGGTTCATCCTCCGACGGCAGCGTGGTGGGCGGCTCTGGCGGCATCAGCACCCACTATGCGGTACCGGCCTGGCAGACCGGCATCTCCGGATACTCAAGCTCGATGCACGCGCAGCCTGACATTGCGGGATTCGCCTCTGCCGCTTTCTGGGGCCACGCCCTGATCTCTTGCGATTCGAACCCTCCCGATGCTTCAACCAGCGGATGTACTTCCGAAGCCAACTTCGGGGAGGCTGGAGGCACATCGTTCGTCGCCCCCTACATGGCGGGCGTGGCCGGTTTGCTTGTGGACTACACCGGCTCGCGGCAGGGCCTGCTCAATCCCTCGCTCTACGCGCTGGCTAAGGCGCAATACACAGCGGCAGCCACCAAGACGGCGTGCTACTCCAACGGTCAGACCTCAAATGCGGGCGTTACCACCGGCCTGCCCGCGACGGCGTGCATCTTCAATGACGTCACCACCAGCAATAACGACGTACCCTGCGCGATCGGATCGACCGACTGCTTCGTCAGCACAGGTGACTCCTATGGCATGTTGTCGGTGAACGGGGCCAGTTCGCTGACCGTCGCCTACCCTTCCGCTCCTGGTTTTGACCAGGTCACCGGCGTCGGTACAGTGAACGTCAATAACCTGATCACCAAGTGGAACACGGCATTCACCAGCACAACCGGTCTCGAGGTCTCACCCACTTCCATCACCTCCAGCCAGTCCACAGAATTGACGGCGACTGTGGCAGGTGGAACCCCGACAGGGTATCTCGACACGCCCCCCGCGCTTACCGGCACAGCCAGCTTTGCGGCCGGATCGACTTCGCTGGGCAGTTGCACATTGAGCGCCGGCACCTGCACGTTGTCGGTCCCTGGGACAGCGCTCCAGGCGGGCACCAATTCAGTGACCGCAACTTTCCTGGGCAGCGGGACATATCCCAGTTCCACTTCCAGCATCGTGACGGTAACCGTCAATGCGGTGAGCTACGCACTAAGCGTCATTGAGTCGGGGACTGGCACCGGCTCGGTCAGCAGCAGCCCCAGCGGCATCGCCTGTCCGAGCGCTTGCAGCGCCAACTTCACGAGCGGCACCGTCGTGACCCTGACCGCGACCGCGGCTGCGGGATCGACCTTCGCCGGCTGGAGCGGAGCCTGCAGTGGAACTGGAACCTGCAGCGTCACCATGAGTGCAGCCGAATCGGTGACAGCTACGTTCAATGCGGTGAGTTACGCACTGAGCGTCACTGAGTCGGGGACTGGCACCGGTTCGGTCAACAGTAGCCCAGCTGGCATCAGTTGTCCGAGCACCTGCAGCGCTAACTTCACCACCGGCACGGTCGTGACCCTGACCGCGACCGCGGCTGCGGGATCGACTTTTGCCGGCTGGAGCGGAGCTTGCAGTGGCACCGGCACCTGCAGTGTAACGATGACTGCCGCCAAGGCGGTAACGGCAACCTTCAACTCGAGCAGCAGTCCGGCGGTGACCCTGACGCCAACGAGCTTGAACTTTGGCCCCGTGGCCACGGGAGTGACCAGTGCAGTGAAGACTGTGACTCTCAAGAACTCCGGAACAGCCACGCTGACGATTACGGCGATTGCGATTACTGGAGTCAACAGCGGCGACTTCCCGGACTCCAGCACTTGCACCAGTTCGCTGGCGGCGGGTAAGAGTTGCACGATTAAGGTTCAATTCAAGCCATCGGCGATTGGCGCGCGCAGTGCGGCGGTGAGCATCACCGACAATGCCGCGGGCAGTCCGCGGCAGGTGCCGCTGAGCGGAACCGGCACGACCGCCAAGCTTTCTCCCACGCCTCTGAACTTCGGTACTTTGGGGGTGGGCTCAACCAGCGCGGTCAAGAAAGTGACGCTGACCAACGTGGGCACGACGTCTCTGACCATCAGCAGCATCGCGGTCACCGGGGCCGAAGCCGCAGATTTTCCGGAGACCACGACGACCTGCGCGAGTTCTCTGGCAGCGGCGAAGAGTTGCACGGTCAGCCTGACGTTTAAGCCGACGACCACGGGCGCGCGCAGCGCGAATCTGACGGTGACCGACAGTGCCAGCGGCAGTCCGCAGCAGGTGCCGTTGAGCGGAACCGGTACCACGGCCGAGCTTACCCCCACCAGTCTGAGTTTTGGCTCGGTGACGGTAGGCACGATCAGCGCTGCCAAGACGGTCACCCTCAAGAACGTAGGCACGAGTACGATTATGATCAGCAGTATTGCGTTCGCTGGAACCGAAGCTGGAGACTTCGGAGAAACCAACACGTGTTTGAGTTCGTTGGCGGCCAGCGCGAGCTGCACGATCAGCGTGACCTTTACACCGACGACGACGGGCGCTCGCAGCGCGACGTTAAAGGTTACCGACAGCGCAGCCGGGAGCCCGCAACAAATCTCATTGTCGGGAACCGGCTCGTAGAATAAATTGGATTCGGTTTTACGCCGGGAGCGCCTGAAACACGTCAAGAGCAAGGCATGCTCGACCTGTTCGGCGGTAGTTCCAGACATCAAGCCTCAGCAACCCGACGGGCTTAGAAGTCTTCACCCCAGCGGTCAGGCGACCCAGTGAGTCGTGACGACCTCGAATCATAATGCAACCTCGGGCGCTGAACTTCGATCTTGGGAGGGCATATACGAATGTTGAATCGCAGAACTTTCCTGAAAGTGGCGGGCTCGGCAACTGCAGGGACAGTCCTCGGAGCAAAGGTGCACGCGCTGGCAGTGGCACAGGCCGCACCTGCTGCGCCGATTTCTGCCAACGATCACATTCAGATCGCGCTGATCGGGGCGGGTGGTCAGGGCCAGGGCGATACGAAAACTGCGCTCCAGGTTCCGGGCGTAAAGCTCGTGGCCGTCGCGGATTGTTACGACGGCCGTCTCGAGCACAGCAAAGAACTCTGGGGCAACGATATCTTCACGACCCGAGACTACCGGGAGGTGCTGTCTCGTAAGGACATTGACGCCGTCATTGTGGGCACGCCCGACCATTGGCATAAACAGGTCTCCGTGGACGCGATGAAGGCGGGCAAGGACGTCTATTGCGAGAAGCCGATGATCCATGTCTATGCCGACGGGCCGGAGATGATCGATACCGCCCGCGCCACCAACCGCATCCTCCAGATCGGAAGCCAGCGCGTCAGTTCCATCATCTATGCCAAGGCCAAGGAGTTGCTCGCATCCGGCGCCATCGGCCAGCTGAACATGGTCACGGCCCGCTGGGACCGCAATTCGTCCATGGGCGCGTGGAACTACACGGTTCCTCTGGATGCCTCGCCCGAAACCTGCGATTGGCAACGATTCCTCGGGACAGCGCCCAGGATTCCCTTCAATGCGGAACATTTTTTCCAGTGGCGCAAGTGGAAAGCCTACGGAACCGGAGTTGCGGGAGACCTCTTCGTGCACCTGTTCAGTGGGACCCACTTCATTACCGGAAGCAACGGTCCAGCTCGCGCCATGGCCACGGGAGGCCTGCGCTTCTGGAAAGACGGGCGGGACGCCAACGACGTCTTGCTCGGCCTATTTGACTACCGGGAAGGGTTCAATCTGAGCCTGCGCGTCAACTTCGTGGACGGAGGCGAGGAGAGCGAGGGCCTGATCTTCACCGGCTCAGAAGGCACGATGGAGATTGGTTGGAACACGGTCACCATCAGCCGCACGCCGCGCGAAAAGGAGCCGGGCTACACAACCGACACCTTCACGGAAGCGATGCAAAAACGGGTGCTCGAAAGCTACCGCCAGAAATATCCGGCCCAGCATCTTTCGGGGCCGCCCTCGACGGCGTACGAGAAATATGCCGCTCCCGAGGGCTATAGCGACAGCTATGACCACTTCAGCAATTTCTTTGCGGCAGTTCGTTCGCGGCGTCCGGTGGTGGAGGGTGCGGTGTTCGGCTTCCGCGCCGCCGGCGCGGCGCTGCTCAGTAATCTCAGCGTCGAGCGCGGCGTCGTGGTGAAGTGGGACCCCGACTCCATGAGGCTCGTCGCGTAGGAGGGGCGCTAAATCGCTAAATCTGTGTTCCCTTCAACTCAATTTCTCGGAAGGGTTGGATGTTCGACAAACGCTCTAAAACTTGGAACTTCCTATGGTGGAAAGACGGAAAACGGCACTCGAAGTTGATCGGCACCCTGAGACAGTTCCGCACGAAGGTGCGCAACGGCAAGCTCAGTCTTTCCTGACTGATGTTCTCGGGCAGCCATCGGAAGTTCTAAGAGTGGTGGAAAGTGAGACACAGACGGTGAATACTTTGGCAGCACGTTACGAACCAAGGACGTGGGGCTGGCGCTGAGCAGTTCAGACTAACCGGATTGCAGGGCGGATCGCAGGTCTCGCAAGTGCTTGAAAACATGGCGGAGAGGGAGGGATTCGAACCCTCGGTACAGGTGTTAGCCCGTACAACGGTTTAGC
>Ga0209415_10019394_pt1 | contig 10650 bp, 7 predicted proteins | sample PeaSoiSIISIP2007_FD_187696 | JGI IMG/M metagenome (GOLD analysis project Ga0209415, IMG submission 187696) | Peat soil microbial communities from Weissenstadt, Germany - SII-SIP-2007 (SPAdes) (version 2) | ecosystem: Environmental > Terrestrial > Soil > Wetlands > Peat | place: Germany... | reverse complement strand
GCCGTGCTGTAGCCCTGGAAATTGCGCTGCAGGGTCCCGCTCCTCTGGGCCACGGCGAGCTCGTCGTCGGGGCGGGCGAAATGATCCAGCCCGATGTCTACGTAGCCGGCCCGGGTCAGCCTCTCATGCGCGACCGCCGCCATCGCGAGCTTCTCCTCGGGGGGCGGAAGCTCGCCGCGCACCTCAAAGATGCGCTGGGCGGGCTTGAGCCAGGGAACGTGGGCGTAGCTGAACACCGAAAGCCGGTCCGGACCCAGCGTCAGAACCTCATCGATCGTCCGGCCGAAGGAGCCGGCGCTCTGCTTCGGCAGGCCGTAGATCAGGTCCACGCTGATCGAGGTGAAACCCGCGTCGCGCAGCCAGGTCACAGCCTGGCGGTTCAGAGGCGAGGGCTGCCAGCGGTGGATGGCTATCTGGACCTTGGGATCGGTGTCCTGCACGCCCAGGGAGGCCCGGTTGACGCCGATCACCCGCAGCGCCTCGACGTGCTCGGCGGTCAGCCCGCGCGGGTCGATCTCCACGCTGAACTCGCAGTCCGCATCCAGGTCGAAATGCTCGTAGATGAGCAGGCCGAGCCGGGCCAGCTCCTCCGGCGGAAAGAACGTGGGCGTGCCTCCGCCGAAATGAATCTGCCTGACCGGCCGGCCGCGCCTTAGCCGCGACGCGATGAGCGTCATTTCCCGCTCGAGGTCGCCCAGGTATTCCCGCGCGGACTCGCGCCGGCGGGTGATGACCGTGTTGCAGCCGCAATACCAGCACAGCGACTCGCAGAAAGGGAGGTGGAAGTAGAGGGACAGCGGGCCCGCCCCCGGACAGTTGTCCGCCGCGATCGCCGCCTCGAGCCTCTCCCGGTCGAAGTCGGGCGTGAAACGGGTGGCGGGTGGGTAGGAGGTGTACCGCGGCCCGGCGATCGCATACTTGCGGATCAGGTCGAGATCCAGCGCCGCGCCCGGCGCGGCTGTCGGTTCATGGGGAAGGATCATGGCGTTTCAGTTCTCCTGGTTCTTGCCGTTGTGACAGTCTGCGCACAGAAGGCCCAGCCCGTCGATGTCCGTCGAGGGATGCTTGAAGGCCATCCCTTCCGGGGCCACGCGGGCGAGCTCGGCGCCGGTGCCCTGCGCCAGCAGCGTGTGGCAGCTGCCGCACTCGGTCGCGGGCATCTTCTTGCCGCCCCCGTCTGCGACGTGCTTGCCGTCGTGGCAGCGGAAGCAGCCGGCCGAGTCGAGGTGCCCGATGTTGTCGGGGTACTTGCTCCAGTCGGCCTTCATCTCCGGGAAAAAGTTGGCCCGGTAGATCGCCTCGACGGCCGCGACGGCCTGCTGCGCGCGCGGCGCCTCGCCGTATCGGGCGCGCAGCGCCGCGGACATCGAGGCGACCGCCGCGTCCTGCGTCGCGTAGGGCCGTGTCAGGAGGTCCACCACCGTGCGTTTCACCTCCGGCAGCGCCGGATCGATGCGCCCGAGGTAGATAGCCTCGTCAACCGAGTCGTTCGGGCTCCCGTAGCGGTGCGACGGCCGGTTGTGGCAGTCGATGCAATCCATCAGCCGCACCTTGTCCGGGTCGGGATCCCCCTTGAAATCCGGCGTCCGGTATGTCGTCACCGCGCCCGTCGGATCGGTCTTCCTGACCCAGGAGATGACCTGGCGCTGCGGATCGGTCGCATAGTATTCCACCTTGTTGGCGACGTTAACATGCCAGTGGATGCCCACCACGGGTCCGTTCGCGGGATCGCCGCCGACGACGTGGACCAGCATCCGTGTCGTATACGGCGTGTTCGCCTTGTCGGCCAGGAAGCGGTGCGAGACGTGCTCGACGCTGCCGGAGTTCTTCTGGGGCCAGTGGCAATGCTCGCACGTCTCGCTGGCCGGGCGCAGGCTCCTCACCGGGGCCGGGATCGGCCTGGGGTACCGGTTTGTCGCGATGTCGAAGAGCTGGTGCATGCCGGTGATCTTGGCCTTGAAGTACCAGGCCGGCCCGGAACCCACGTGGCATTCGACGCAGGCGACCCTGGCGTGGTCGGAACGGTGGTAGCCCGCGTACTCCGGCCCCATCACATTGTGGCACACCTCGCCGCAGAATTGGTTCGATTCGGTGTAGGCGAACGTCTGGTAGCTGCCGATCGCGGTCAGCAGCAGGAATGTCGCACCCCCAAACGTGAACCAGACGAGTATGCGGCGGTCGCGGGGCCGCGAAAGGTCTATGGCAAGCCGGGGAGCGCGAAGCTCCCTGCCGCGCGCCCGGAGGCGGCGCTCGTGCCAGGCGCCCCCAAGGGCCACCGCCGCGCCGAAGAAGAGGAATCCGGGCGCCACCACGTAGCACAGGATGCCGAGATAGGGGTTCCTTGCCCCGCGGCCCGTCAGGTCGAGCGCAAAGAGAAGCAGAAAGGCGAAGAGGCTTCCGGCCGCCTCGATCACGCCGGCCAGGGTGACCCAATTCTGCCAGATGGACTGCGGGCGGTTGGCTTCCGCGGGGGTGGAGGGGGAAGGGTCGCTCATTACGTATTTGTCGGAGGCGGGCGCCAATATAACAGATCCACGCGCGCCTGACTGCGCGGCGGTTGGCTGGCACTGCGCGTATCTTGTCCTACCCCCCCGGCGGACCCTGACACAAGGGCCAACGCCGGCCCCCCCCCGGCGGCCCGGCAAAGACGCGTCTTGCGCCGCCACCGTGGTTTAGGCAAGAAATGCGCCGCTACCGGCAAACGGCGCAGTGCGGCGTTCACCGGGGCCACGCAACCCTGGAAACCCATGACGCCTGTCAGCCATCCGCGGCCGTCCCCCGCCCCCCCTGTCGCCGTGCTTGGAGCCGGCGCCACGGGGCTCACCGCCGCCTGGCACCTGAGGCGGGCGGGCATTCCGGCCGTCGTCCTCGAGGCCTCCAGCAGGTGCGGTGGAGCCATCGAGACCGTCCGGGAGGGCGGCTGGCTGCACGAGTCGGGCCCGAACACCCTTCTGGAGGGTCCCGGGGAAGCCTCCGACCTTGTCGAGGCGCTGGGGCTGGGGCCCCGGCGCCTCTATGCAGCGCAGGCGGCCAAGCACCGCTACGTGCTCAAGGGCGGCCGGCTGGTGCCCATGCCGGCCTCCCCGGGCCGGTTCCTGGGCACGCGGCTGTTTTCCTGGAGGGCCAAGCTGGGCCTGGCCGGCGAGGTGCTTCGGCCCCGCGGCCGCTCGGCCGGCGACGAGACCGTGGCCGACTTCACGGTGCGCCGGCTGGGCCGCGAGTTTCTCGACTACGCCGTGGACCCGTTCGTCGGCGGCGTGTACGCGGGGGACCCCGCCAGGCTATCGGTCCGCCACGCCTTCCCGAAGCTCTTCGCCCTCGAGCGCGAGCACGGATCGCTGATCCGCGGCGCGATAAGGCTGCGCAACGCGAGCGGCGGACCGCGGGGCCGAATCCTGTCGTTTCCCGAGGGCCTGGAGGAGCTTCCGCGCGCCCTGGCAGCCCAGCTAGGGGATTCGCTCCGGCTCGGCGCCCGGGTGCTGGCGCTGGAGCGCGCGGGGCCCGGATGGCGGGTCGCCTTCGAGCGCTCCGGTGAAACGCGCCTGGAGGCGTTTTCCGCGGTGATCTGCGCCCTGCCCGCAGACGGGCTCGCCCGTCTGCGCCTCGATGGATTCGCGGCGCCCGGGGCATTCTCGCCCCTGAGCGAGATCGAGCACCCGCCCGTCGCCTCGGTCTTCACCGGCTTCCGCCGCGAGGACGTGACTCACCCGCTCGACGGGTTCGGCGTCCTCGTACCCCGGGCCGAGGGCCGGAACATCCTGGGGACGCTGTTTTCCAGCTCTCTTTTTCCCGGGCGCGCGCCGGCCGGCCATGTGGCGCTCACCACGTTTGTCGGCGGCACCCGCCAGCCCGCGCTTGCGCGCCTAGACGACGACGCCCTGATGAGCCTCGTCCAGGCGGAATTGGCCGCTCTCCTCGGCGTGCGCGCCGCGCCCGTCTTCGTCCGCGTGCGCCGCCATCCGAGGGCCATCCCCCAGTACGAAGTGGGATTCGACCGCTTCCAGTCGATCTACTCCGACGCCGAGGCGTCTGCCCCAGGCCTGTACATCGGCGGCAACTGCCGCGACGGCGTCGCGCTCTCCGCCTGCATCGCCTCCGGCAGGCGCCTCGCGCTTGCTGCCGCCGGACTCTTTGCGGCCCACCCCGTCTCCTTTTGACAAACCGGCTCCGCCGGCGTCCCAAGGGAGGGTCAGCCCACCACGCCGCGCGTCTCAGGCAAAGGCCGGCGCGCGCAAACCGCGGTCTTGGACGGGCGCTTCCGGCGTCAGGCGTTCTCCCGGGGCGCCCCCGGTGGCCGTCTGCGCCTGGAGCTGACTCCAGATCGATTCCGCCCGCAGGGCGAGGACCAGCCGGCCGCGCTCGGCCTCCGCCGCGCGCGCCAGGCGGTTCTTCTCCGCGATCTGGGCGAGGTCATCCAGGTTGTAGAGGAACAGGTTTCCCGCGTCCGCCACCTCGCCATCGACGTCCCGCGGCATGGCGAGGTCTATGAACAGGATCGGCCGGGCCCCCCTATCCCTCATCGCAGAGCGGACAGCCCCGGCCGAGATGACCGTTCCCGGGGCGGAAGTGGAGCACACCACGACGTCCCATTCCGATAGGCGGCTCTCGCGCTCCTCAAAGCGCAGCACTCCGGCGCCGAGTTCCCCCGCGAGCTGACCCGCCCGCTCCACACTCCGGCTTGAGACGGTCAACTTGACTGCCCCGCGGCTCGCAAAGGCCCGCCCGCTCCTCCTGGCCATCTCGCCGGCTCCCACGAGGAGCACCCGCGCATCTCCCAGGCTTCCGAAAATGTCCTGCGCCAGATCGACCGCCACGTTCGCCACGCTCACCTGGCCCGCCGTGACCGCGGTGTTGGTGCGCACATGCTTTGCCGCCTGGAAGGCCTTTTGGAACACGCGGTTGAGGACGGCGCGCACTGACCCGCGGGCCTGGGCGGCCGCATAGGCGCGCTTCACTTGTCCAAAGATCTCCGTTTCACCCAGGATCTGGGAATCGAGCCCGGAGGCGACCTCGAAGAGGTGGCGGACGACGTCCCGGCCGTGGGCCACGAAGCCGAACCGGCCGAATTCCGAGGATTCCACGCGCTGGCGGGCGCAGAACGCAGCGGCCACCTGCCCCGGCGCGCCCTCTTCGGACGCGACGCCGTAGATCTCGACCCGGTTGCAGGTGTTCAGCACGGCAAACTCCCGAACGGAGTTCATTGCCGCCAGGTCGCGAGCGAAGCCCTCCTCAGCCTCGGGTCCAAGCGCCAGCTTCTCCCGAAACTCCAGGGGAGCGGTGCGGTGGGTGGCTCCAACGAGAAACAGCTTGGGGGCGCTCATGAAACGAATGCCGGGGGGGAAAATGGGATTCTGCGGTGGACCCCATGATCGCAGAAGCGGATCCGCGGTGCCGCGCATCAATTGGCTGACGCTGCGCAGATATTGCCGGCAGGGCCACTGGGCGCCCATCCTGCCGGCGTCGGCCGCGTCTGCGCGGAGACCCTTGGGGCAGGCGCGGGGCGGGGGCGGATGGCCGAACGCACGGCCTCCATTCAGCTTGAACAACGCAAGGGAAAAACTTGAGTCCCGGCGCCGCGACTACATACCCTGCGCCCGCACGGCTCTTCTGGGCCATCGGCCTCCGGCGGAATGCCCCCATCGAGCCATGGCGCCCCGCAGATTCCCACACCCACGACAAGCTGAAATCCCCACGAGTCCCGACACATGCAGGCACACCAGGCCAGACCGATGCTGTTGGTCCCGATCGCCCTTGCGGCCCTCCTGCCCCTTACCCGGGCCGATCCGCCGGTGGCAACGGCCAAGATTGCCGAATGGGCGGCCTCAGACAGGGGCGGCCGGGCTGATTACCGGGAATCATCCCACGGCCAGACGATCGACATCGACAGCCTGGCCTGCGCGGGGAAGATCACCATAGTTGATTTTTCGAGCGACTACTGCGCTCCGTGCGTCCAGCTCGCGATGTACCTGATACAGACAAGCAAGTCCTATCCTCAGCGGTATGCGATTCGGCGGGTCAATGTGAACCGGCCCGGGGTGGTCGGGATCGACTGGCGGTCGCCGGTATCCAGGCAGTACCACCTCGAGAGTCTCCCGCGCCTTGTGGTGTACGACAACAAAGTGAAGGTGGCCGAAGGCGACGCCGCGCGGCAATGGGTCATCGACGACGTCAGCAGGATGGTTGCGAAGTCCACGGGCGCCCCGAACAGCCAGGAGGAGCAGCCAGAGCCCAAGAAGGACGCGAACCCCGCGCCCCAGTAGGACTTCCCCGGGCCAGGAGGAGCCCAGCGCCTCACTTCTAAAGGCCCTCCGTCGGCGCTATTCGGAGCGAAGGGCGACCATCGGGTCAACGCGGGCGGCCCGCCGGGCGGGTATCCATAGCGCTGCAAGCCCGACCAGGCCGATCAGGGCCGAGACAAGCAGGTAGACTCCGGGGCTGTTGGCCACCTGTGAGCCAAAAATGGCCTCGAGCGGCCGGGTGAGGAAGAAGCCCGCAACCAGGCCCACAGCGATCCCGGCAGCGACCTGCCGGCCGCCCTGCACAAGCACCAGCCGCAGCACCTGTCCCAGGGTCGCGCCAAGCGCCATGCGGGTCCCGAACTCGCGCGTGCGCCGGCTAACGGCCTGCGACGTGACGCCGTAGACGCCAAGTGCGCCGAGGAACAGCGTGATGCCCGCAAAGATCACGGCCATCGTGCCGATGATGCTGAACCCGCGCAGCGCCAGGGCCGTTTGGCTCGTGAGCGTGCCGACCGAATGGATGGGCTGGTTGGGATCGATGCTGGCGATCGCCTGTCGCACGGGGGTCACCAGCTGAAGGGGATCGGACTTCGTGCGGACAAACAGATCGAGCCAGCCCCAGCCCATCTGGTCCTCCACCAGGTAGAAGCCCGCCTCGTCGCGCCCGGGAGCCGCAAACAGTCCCTGCATCTGCAGGTTGGGCACCACGCCGATCACCTGGACCCAGCCCTCGTACGTCTGGTTGCAGCGGAAGCGCTTGCCGAGCGGATCGGCGTCCGGCCAGAACTTCCGGGCGAATGACCTGTTGACGACCGCGACAAGGGGCTCCTTGGACTGCTCGCGCGCGTCGAACAGGCGTCCGGCGGCGGGCTTCACCGAGATGAGCCCGAAATAGTCGGTTGAGACGACGTCCAGCCATACGGTCGGCCGGTCGTTGTCGTGGGCAAAGACGACGCCCTCGGGCGCCACCTGGGTTGCGACCCCCGAAGCGATGAAATTGCGGCTGGTGACAGCCACCGACTCCACGCCGGGCTCGGCCTTCAGGCGCTCGAGCAGCGCGCGGTAGAACCGCGCCCGCGCCTCGGGAGTGGGCTGGGTGGCTTCCTGGACCTCGATCCTGCCGGTGAGAAGCCGGTCCGGCTCATAGCGCAGGTTGGCGCTGCGGGCCTGGTAGATGGTGAGGGCCAAGGCTCCGGCGGCGACAAGCAGCATGGCTGAAAAGGCGATCTGGGCGCCGACCAGCCAGCGGGCCAGTCGGCTGGCGCCCATGCCGGCGGCGGTGCGCGAGTCGTCCTTGAGCGCCGTGTTCAGGTCGATGCGGGAGGCCTGCAGCGCCGGAATGATGCCGGCGAGAAGTCCCGCGGCGAACGTGGCGAGAATGGCTATGCCAACCACCCGCTGATCGACCCGGAAGTCAAACCAGCCCGGCATCGTCATCGCGTCGACCAGGTGGCGCTGAAGAAGGCTGACGCCTTCCCGGGTAATCAAGAGGCCGCCGACGGATCCGACGCACGCGATCAGGAGGGCCTCGGCGAGAATCTGCTGGATCAGCCGGCCGCGGCCGGCCCCGACTGCGGCCCTGACGGCGAGCTCGCGCGTCCGCTGGGAGGCGCGGCCCAGGAGCATGCTGGCGACGTTCACGCAGGCGAGCGCCAGGATGAACAGGGTCATCGCAAGCATGAGATAGAGGAGGGACTGCGCGCTGCCGGCATAGGCGAGGGTGAACTTCTGCACGCTCATCCGGTCGAAGCCCTTGTTGGTTTCCGGCCACATCTTGACCAGGCCCGCGGCCAGCATGTCGAACTGCGCGCGCGCCTGGTCCCGGGTGACGCCGGGCTTCAGCTTGCCCACCATTTCCACGCGATCGACCAGCCGCAGGCGCGGATCCCCGGGCGCGGCCCGCAGGTTCGTCCAGAGCTGCTGCTGCACCGGAAAATCGAAGCGCGGGGGCATCACGCCGATGACGGTGCCGGGCTCGCCGTTGATGGTCAGCGGCTGGCCGAGCACGCCCGGGTCTGAGCTGAATTCCTCCTGCCAGAGCGCGTGGGAGAGGACGATCCGGAGCGGCCGGCCAGGCTTGTCCTCATCGGCGCTGAACCAGCGGCCGAGCATCGGTTGCACGCCCAGCACGTCGAGCAGGTTCGCGCTGCAGAGCGCCCCAAGGTGGTTGGAGGGTATGCGGCCCCCGCCGCCGACGTTTAGGCTGAACTCGTTCATGCCCGCCAGCGATTCGAAGACGCTCTGGCGATCCCTCAGAACGAGGTAATCGCGGTAGGGCACCGCCTGCCATGAGCTAAAATTGCCGTGCTGCGGATCCGCGCGTGAAACGTGCATCAGGCGCTGCGCATCCGAGATCGGCAGCCCGCGCAGCAGGGCGCCGTCGATCAGGCTGAACTGCGTGGCGACCAGGCCGATGCCCAAGGCCAAGGATGATGCCGCCATCAGGCTGAAGGCCGGCCGGCGGACCAGCATTCGGAGGCCGACGCGCAGGTCCTGGAAAAAGGCTTCGATGATCATGGCGAGGCCTTCAGCGCAGGATTCCTGAGGACTGAGGATGAAGACCGGCGCGCCGGCAAGGCGTCCAACGCCGTCGCGGGCCGAGGATGGTTCTGCGGTGAGGGCAATTGCAGGGAAATAGACACCGCTCCAACAATGGCACAAAGCATGCCAGCCGACGAGTGGTCCGCTTGTCTCTGAAAATCAGGTACTAGGGGATATCCATGCTCTCTGATGGCGACAGCCGTTGACCGAAACCGAGACCCAGCCGTCCCGCTAATGGGAACGCTGGTCGTGGACAAGGGCCCGGCCCACCTGGCCCCTCAGTACATCATTGCAATCGAGCGCGAAGCTCAGATGGCCTTTGACAGAGCCATTTGAACTGGAGGTTCATGGTGCGATGGATGCTGTAAATATGAATCAAATCCGTCATGATTCGGAAACCCCTCAAGATGAACCAATATCTACTTATCCTTCCTGCGATATCGTTCCTGGGGATGATATCAACGAACAAGGCGCTCGGGTCTTCGGAGGAAGACGCGCGCGCCGTAGCGGCCTTGGACGCCCGGTTTCAAGCTGCCGTCAAGGCCAATGATGCGGCCTCGATCGATGAGATTCTGGCAGACAATCACATTCTCGTCACAGGTCGAGGTCAGGTCTTCGATAGAGCCGCGGCACTCGAAGAGGCACGCACGAAACAGACGATTTATGAACGCCAAGATGAAGAACCCGGGACACAGAAGGTCCGGGTTTCGGGGGACACCGCCGTTGTCACCGCGCTTCTTTGGATCAAGGGCGTTAGAGCCGGCAAGCCGATCGATTACAAGCTGTGGTTCAGCGATACATACGTCAGAACCCCGGCCGGTTGGCGCTACTTTTTTGGCCAGGCTTCAATTCCTTTGCCAAAGGGGGAATCCAAATAACCTCGAGAAGAACGCACGCGTCGCCAAGCCAAAGCGTTTGCGCTACGGGATGGCCGTTGGCGCGAGTTCCGCGCCCGCTGCTTTAAGCCGCCTTGTACACACAGGTCATCCCCGTGAATTCGGCTGCGCCCCAAAGAGGCTGGCATCCTGAATTAAGCGCCGTCGTTCTTGGCGGCCTCGTTGCGGGGACAATCGACATCGGAGCCGCCTCGCTGATCTATTGGCAAGATCCAATCGTCATCTTTCATTCAATTGCCAGCGGCATTCTTGGAACTGCGTCCTTCCGCGGCGGCGTGGTCTCGGCCTCATTGGGCCTTGGCCTGCAATGGGCCATGTCCGTGATCATCGCCGCAATCTATGTTCAAGTCACCAATCAAATTCCCACATTTCGGCGAGCCTGGATCAAAGGAGGACTCCTTGCCGGCGTCGTCATCTTTCTCGTGATGAACTACGTGGTCCTCCCACTGTCCGCTGTCGGCCGGGCTCCAAGGTTTACCGCCCTAAAATTTCTCGAGAACCTTTTGGCCATGCTTCTGTTTGGGATTATCATCGCCTTTTTCGCGCGCAGGAAGGCGATTATCGGGAGACCGTGAGGCGACATTTGCGGCAGGTTTGCTTTCGGGCATTGTCGTCCCGGTTCCATGGCTGGCGCGGCCCCTCATGAGTGCGTGTTGGGATCAGAGCCCACGGCAACGTCCGACAAAAGGCCTTCTTGGACGGCGCTGGGATCGCTCAGGAAGAAACCGGATCCCGCGGCTTTGGCCCCTCGCTCTTGATCAGATTGCTACTTCTCGCTCCGCGCAGTGGTTCCATCCGACCACCGGCTGACCGGCACCATGAAGATGGTCTCCGGCTCCGGAACATCGCGGAATTCATCATTTTGCAAGACCGGCGAACAAACGACGTTTGCTCCCCAGCTCGCGTTATCAGTCTTAGGAACATGAAACATAAGATGGGGGTACCAGTGCCCAACAGAATCACCGAGATACCCG
>Ga0209415_10019393_pt1 | contig 10651 bp, 9 predicted proteins | sample PeaSoiSIISIP2007_FD_187696 | JGI IMG/M metagenome (GOLD analysis project Ga0209415, IMG submission 187696) | Peat soil microbial communities from Weissenstadt, Germany - SII-SIP-2007 (SPAdes) (version 2) | ecosystem: Environmental > Terrestrial > Soil > Wetlands > Peat | place: Germany... | reverse complement strand
TCGACCATGTGCTGGCCAGCGGACGCAACGTCAACCTGCTGGTGCTCGATACTGAGGTTTATTCGAACACTGGCGGACAAGCGTCCAAGTCGACGCCGCGCGGAGCCGTCGCCAAGTTCGCCGCAGGCGGCAAACCGGGTCCGAAGAAAGATCTCGGCCTCATGGCGATGAGTTATGGGAACGTCTATGTGGCCAGCGTGGCCATGGGCGCGAAAGACGAGCACACGCTCAAGGCTTTTCTTGAAGCGGAAGCTTATGACGGGCCCAGCATCATCATTGCGTATTCGCACTGCATTGCGCATGGCATCGACATGACGACGGCCATGACCGACCAGAAAGTTGCGGTCGATTCCGGGCAGTGGCTGCTCTATCGCTACCATCCGGAACGCGCGCTCACGGGAGAGAATCCGTTGACGCTCGATTCGCGGGCTCCTTCGCGCAAGTTGCAGGATTACCTGTTGCAGCAGACGCGCTTCAAGATGCTGACCAAGAGTAATCCGGAACATGCGGAGGTTTTGTGGAAGCAGGCGCAGCAGGATGTGACGAATCGTTATCGCATGTATGAGTACATGGCCAGCCGCAAGGAACCTGCCGCGGCCTCGAAAGAAGGCGCGGAGAAGCCAGCGCCGGCTCCCGAGAAAACGGTACCAGCCGGCAGCGCGCATTAGAGATTGTGCAAGGAGGATTTTATGGTCGATCTCAGCACCACTTATCTGGGCTTGTCGCTGCGCACGCCGCTGGTGGCATCGGCGTCGCCCTTGTCGCGTGACATGGAAGGTATACGGCGGCTTGAAGATGCCGGAGCTTCGGCGATTGTTCTGTACTCACTTTTTGAAGAGCAGTTGCGGCAGGAAGCGGCGGATCTGGATTATCACCTGGCCGCCGGAACCGAGAGTTTCGCCGAATCGCTCACCTATTTTCCGCAGGCCAGCGAATTCCACACCGGGCCGGAAGGCTACCTGGAACACATTCGCAAGGCCAAGGCCGCGACTCGGATTCCGATCATTGCCAGCCTCAACGGATCGACCCTAGGAGGATGGACGGATTTTGCGAGCCGCATCGAAGAAGCGGGCGCAGACGCGATTGAGTGCAACATTTATTACATCGCGACGGACCCGGATCTGGAGTCTGCGGACGTGGAGCAGACTTATCTCGACATTCTGGGCGCGGTAAAGGACGCGGTGGAAATTCCCGTTGCGGTGAAGCTGAGTCCATTTTTCAGCAACATTGCGAACATGGCGAAGCGTCTCGATGAGACGGGCGCGGACGGGCTGGTGCTGTTCAACCGGTTTTATCAACCGGACATCGATCTCGAAGAACTGGAATTGAAACCCAATGTCATCCTGAGCACGCCGCACGCGCTGCGCCTGCCGCTGACCTGGATTGGCATCCTGCACGGCCGCATCAAGGCGGACCTGGCCGCCACCGGCGGAGTGCACAGCGCGGAAGATGCGATCAAACTGCTGATGGTGGGAGCGAAGGTGACGATGCTGTGTTCGGCGCTGATGCGCAACGGCATCAACCACATTCGGCACGTGGAGCGCAGCCTGCGCGAGTGGATCGAACAACACGAATATGAATCCGTGCGACAGATGCAGGGCAGCATGAGCCAGATTCGCTGCCCCGATCCGGGAGCCTTCGAACGCGCGCAATACATGCGGGCAGTGAAAGGGATGCAGCACGTTCATACAGCGGGATGGCGCTGATGGCGGCGAATGCGGCTACCGGCATGAGCCGGCCAGTGCCGCAGGACGCGGCGGTGGCGAGAGCGCGGCGCGTGCGTCGGCTGGCGCTGATCTTGCCGCGGGAGCACGGCGCCTGGGGGCTTTTGCTGGTTCCGCTGATCACGGGCGCGGGAGTTGCCTTCCACGAGAGCCACCGGATTCTTCCTGCATTGTTGCTGTTGACGGCGACGCTGGCGCTGTTCTGGTTGCGGACCCCGGTGGAGAGTCTGCTGGGCACTTCGGCCATGCGGGCGCAAAAGAGAGAAGAGCGCGTGGCGGTTGGGATCGCGATTGTGAGTGTGGGAGCGGTTGCCGGGCTGGCGCTGGCGGGGTTGCTGTGGGCGGGACGGAACCGCGATTTGTGGCTGATCGGGATAATGGCTGGCGTTGCTTTTGTGGCGCAGGCTTTGCTCAAACGCCGTGGCCGTCGCTTCCGCATGCTCTCGGAAATGGTAGGCATTCTCGGACTAACGGCTTCGGCTCCGGCGGCTTACTACGTGGTGACGGGAAAGTTCGGAGCGACGGCGTGGATGCTGTGGCTGGCGAACCTGGCGTTTGCCGGCGACCAGGTGCACTACGTGCAGTTCAGAATCCATACCGCCTACGTAGAAGGATTCCGCAGCAAGCTGGAGCGCGGCTGGACCTTTGCTGTGGGGCAGGTGGTGATGGCTGCTCTGCTGGCGGTGGGCTGCTTTCGCGGTTTCATGCCATGGGCGGCTCTGGTCGCCTTTGTTCCGATTCTGTTTCGCGGATGGCTTTACTTCTTCCAGAAGCCGGGGCCGCTGGTGGTGCGGCGGTTGGGCTGGAATGAACTGGCTCAGGCGGTGAGTTTCTGCGTACTGTTCGTCGGCGCGTTTTTCCTGGCGCGCTGATCGATTCGCTTCATGCACACGAGCGAGAAACCTCCGGGCTAAAGCCAGTCTTCGGGCGCTTGAGCGGCACGGCTGAAGCCGTGCCCTACCCGGGGTCCCTGCCTTCACGAAGCCTTGCCCTTCCCCTGCCCGTTAACGAGCGCTAGCCTGCTGCGTTCGTATTCTCCCAGGCTTTGGATCGCGCGATGGCTTCATTCCAGCGCTGGCGCAGGGTGGTCGCCTGCGAGGCTGGCATCTTCGGCTCAAAGCGGCGGGACTTGCCGGCAGCGGCGGTTTCCTGCATAGATTTCCAAAAGCCCACGCCGAGGCCTGCCAGATAGGCAGCTCCGAGCGCGGTGGTTTCGGTGGCGGCCGGACGAACGACCGGAACTCGCAGCAGGTCGCATTGGAATTGCATGAGGCTGTCGTTGGCGGATGCTCCGCCGTCCACGCGAAGTTCTTCGACTGGCTGGGCGGCGTCGCGCTGCATGGCGTCGAGCAAGTCGGCGACTTGATAGGCGATGCTTTCGAGCGCGGCGCGGGCGATATGTGCGGCGTTGCTGCCGCGAGTCAGGCCAAAGATGGAACCGCGCGCGTAGGAATCCCAGTGCGGCGCGCCTAATCCCACGAATGCGGGGACGAAATAAACTCCTCCGTTATCTGAGACGGATTTCGCCAGCGCCTCGACTTCGCTCGAACTGCGGATGATGCCGAGCCCGTCGCGCAGCCACTGCACTACCGCGCCACCTACAAAGACGCTGCCTTCGAGGGCGTACTCGGTGCGGTCTGCGATTTTCCAGGCGACTGTTGTGACCAGCCGGTTCGACGACGGGACGGCGCGCGTGCCGGTGTTTTGCAGCATGAAGCATCCCGTCCCGTAGGTATTCTTGGTGAGTCCCGGCCGGATGCAGCGTTGCCCGAAGAGAGCCGCCTGCTGATCGCCCGCGATGCCGGCGATGGGTATGCCGTTGAGGCCGGGGACGGCGCTGACTTCGCCATAGACTTCGGACGAGGGCCGCACCGTGGGCAGCAGCGACGCGGGAATGCGAAAGAGGCGGAGCAATTCTTCGTCCCATTTTCCGGTGTGGATATTGAAGAGCATGGTGCGGGAGGCGTTGCTCGCGTCGGTGATGTGGGCGTGGCCGCCGGTTAATTTCCAGACCAGCCAGGTATCGACAGTGCCGAAAGCGAGTTTTCCGGCTTCGGCGCGTTCTCTCGCGCCGGGCACATGATCGAGCACCCAGGAAATCTTGCTGGCGGAGAAATAGGAATCGATGAGCAGGCCGGTGCGCTGCTGAATCAGGGGCTCGTGGCCTGCGGCCTTGAGGGTCTCGCAGAAGTCAGCGGTACGGCGGTCCTGCCAGACTAGGGCATTGCAGATCGGCCGACCGGTTTCGCGGTCCCAAAGGATGGTGGTCTCGCGCTGGTTGGCGATCCCGATGGCGGCAATGTCCTTGGGCTGCGCGTTGATTTGCGCCAAGGCTTCCAGAGCGACCGCGATTTGCGACGACGCAATCTGCTCGGGATCGTGTTCCACCCAGCCGGGCTGGGGGAAGATCTGATCGAATTCGCGCTGCGCCACGGCTCGAACTTCGCCACCGTGATCGAACAGAAGAGCGCGCGAGCTGGTGGTGCCTTGATCGAGTGCCAGAACGTATTGCAAAGATGCCTCCTCGAGCCTTGCGCGTGGACCTCAGCGGCTGAAGCCGCGATCAAAACAATACCGCTGATCGCAGCGCTGAAGCGCTGCGCCACCCAAAATCGACTTCTTACTTGGGCTTCAGGAAACGGCGAATGCCGAAGTCGTAGAGGGCTGCTCCCGCTAGCCCGCCCAAAAGCGGCGCGACCACTGGGACCCACCAGACGCGGACACCGTCGGTGAGTCCGTTGTTGCGGAATCCGGCGAGCACGGTGAACAGGCGCGGGCCGAAATCGCGCGCGGGATTGATGGCGTATCCGTGCATGCCGCCGAAACTCATGCCGATGGCAACCACGACTAATCCGATCATCAGCGGGGCGAGGTTGGCGCCGGGCGGCAAATTGAACTCGTCGGTGATGGCGAAAATCAGCAGGAGCAGCAGGCCGGTGCCGATGAACTGATCGAGAAACCCGGCTTGCGGCAAAGCGGGAAATGCGGGAAACGTGGTGAAGATGCCGGCGGTGTGATCGAGTTGGGGATCGACTTGGCGGAATGCGGGGAGATAGTTCCAGTAGACCAGAGCTGCCGCGGCCAAGGCACCGGCGGTTTGGACGAGGGAATAAGGCACGACCTTGCGCCAGGGGAAATCGCGAAACACGGCCAGGGCCAGGGTGACCGCGGGATTTAGATGCGCGCCGGAAACCTTACCCGCGATGTAGATTCCCATGGTCACCGCCAGGCCCCATCCCAGGGTGATGTTGGTGAAGCCACCGTGAATGGTCTCGCCTGGATTCTTTGAGGGAAACAGCACCACCATGGCGACCACGCCGATGCCGAACAAGATGAGGACGAAGGTGCCGAGAAATTCAGCCAGCAGCTCGGCCGCTAAGGAGGGCTTTGCGTTTGTCATCAAGCTCCGGGAACCACGCGCAACCGATCTTGGAACCGCGCAGTAGTCTAACAAGGCTGGCGGGGGTGCGGCGGAATTTCTCCCAAAACGATGACGTCAGCTCCGCTGCGGGTGAACACATGGAGCCCGGACGCCCTCGTCCGGGGGTAAGTGGCGGTGCGGCCGGAGCGGTGCCGGTGCGGCCGGGCTTCGCCACGGCCGGACGGACGAGGCGTCCGTCGCTCCACCAACGAGCCAAACATTCGTAACCTGATTCGTACATGATTTGGACCATGTTTTCATTTGACATTTGGGCCAGAGTCTTTAAGATAAGAACATATTTATTCACAATTGTGCATGTTTATTCATCATGAATAAAACCTTGAGACAACGGGCGGTTCTGGCGACGCTGCGGCATGGTCCGGTGGCCAGTCAGGAAGACCTGCAGCGCGTGCTGAGGAAGCAGGGATTCAAAGTGGGGCAGGCCACGCTTTCGCGCGACATTCGCGATTTGAACCTGAGCAAGACTCCACACGGCTATTCCCTGCCCCAGGGCGAGAATTCATCGTCTCTGGCGCTGCCGCCGGTTTCGCGGCTGGTGCGGGAGTTCGTGCTGGATATCCGCTCGGCGCAGAACCTGCTAGTGGTGAAGACCATCGTGGGCAGCGCGCAGCCGGTGGCCGCAGCGCTGGATGAAACTGACTGGAGCGAACTGGTGGGCACCATCGCCGGCGACGATACGATTTTGATTGTCTGCCCCAACAAGGATGAAGCGAAGAAACTCTCCAGCCGGATCGAGGCCATGCTGAACTGATGTTGGAGATTGGCTTGAACTTGAAATGACGGCAAAGCTCAAAAGCGCGGTGCTGGGGGCGACGGGCTATTCGGGCCTGGAGCTGACGCGGATTCTCCATCGGCATTCGAAGTTGGAGAAGCCGGTGCTGCTGCGGCGCAACGGGGAGGGCTCGGGCGCGGCGAATCTGGCGGATGTGTTCCCGGCGCTATCCGGCAATGGCGGCTATCCGTTGCAGGCGCTTTCGTGGCCGGAATTGCAGCGGCAGGGCGTGCAACTGCTTTTTCTGGCGACTCCGCATGAGGCCTCGCGGTCGCTGGTGCCGGAGGCAATGGCGCACGGGCTGCGGGTGATCGACCTGAGTGGAGCGTGGCGGTTGAAACAGGCTGAGCACCGCGCGGTTTACAACTTTCAGGACTCAGATACGGTGACCGCGGCTGGGCTCACGGATAAAGCTGTCTACGGGTTGCCCGAGTTGCACAGCGATCAGATTGCGCAGGCCGATCTGGTGGCCAATCCCGGCTGCTACGCGACTTCGGTGATCCTGGCGCTGGCGCCGCTGTTGCAGGCTGGAGTGGTGGATCGCGAACACGGAATCGTTTCGGATTCGAAATCGGGGGTGTCGGGCGCGGGGAAAGAACCCAGTGCGCGGACTCACTTCGTTTCGGTGGCAGACAATCTTTCCGCGTACTCCGTTTTCGGGCACCGCCATGTGGGCGAGATCGTGGAACAGTTGCAGCTAGCGGCGCAAGAATTGATTTTCACGCCGCATCTGCTTCCCATCCCGCGCGGGATTCTGTCGACGATTTATGTGCGTCTGAATCGGGTGATGCAGGCGGCGGAAGTGGAATCGTGCTTGCGCGAGTTTTATGCGCAGAAGCGCTGGATGCGGATATTCCCGACGCCGAAGCTTCCGCAGGTGCAGTTTTCCCTGCACACGAACTATTGCGATCTGGGATTTTGCCTGGCGGAAGACGGCCGGCGGCTGGTGATGGTTTCGTGCATCGACAACCTGCTCAAAGGCGCGGCCGGACAGGCCGTGCAGAATATGAATCTGATGTATGGATGGACAGAGGAAGAAGGTTTGCTGTGATCATCGTCGTCAAAATTGGAGGAGTTGCTCTCGAAGACGCGGCCACGCTGCGGAAGTGCGCGCGGGCGGTGGCGGAACTGGCGCAGGACGGGCATCGCGTGGCCGTGGTGCATGGCGGCGGCAGCACGCTCACTCGGACGCTGCTGCAACTCGGAAAGAAAAGCGAATTTGTGAACGGGCTGCGCGTGACCGATGCGGAGACGCGCGACGTGGCTTTGATGGTGTTGGCGGGGATGGTGAACAAGAAGGTGGTCGCGGCGATTCAGGCTACGGGGATGCCCGCGGTGGGCTTCTGCGGGGGCGATGGCATGACGTTTCGGGCGCGCAAGAAATATACCGAAGGGCGCGACCTGGGATTCGTCGGCGAGATTTGTTTTGCCGAGCCGTGCTGGATCGAGGCCCTGTGGCAGCAGGGCGGCATTCCGGTGATGGCGTCGCTGGCACTGGGCGCTGACGGCGAATATTACAACGTGAACGCGGACGAGATGGCGGCCTCTTGTGCCGCGGCAACGCACGCCAACGCGCTGATTTTTCTCACCGACGTTCCGGGCGTGAAAGACGCGCAGGGCTCGGTGATTCCGTGGCTGAGCACGAAACAGGCCGAGGAGATGGCGGCTGGTTCGATTGTGAGTGGCGGCATGCTGCCGAAGTTGCAGGCTTGCCGGCAAGCGTTGAAGCAAGGCGTTGGGCGAGTGCGGATTCTGCCCGCTGCCGAAGCCGAACTGCTTCCGCAGTTCTATCTTACGAAGCTGTCCTGCGGGACGGAGGTGACCTGCGCATGAGTGACGCAGCCTCGGCGAAGTCGCGGACGAACTTATCCCAGACGAACTTGCGAATTGAGAATAAGGAGCAAAAGTTGAACAGTCCTTTAGCGAAAACCACGCCGGCGGTGCCGGAAATTTTCCCGGGCATCTTCTGGTGCCCCGATTTGATCTCGACGCGCGACCTTGGGCCGCAAGGCGTGGAAGCGGTGCTGCATCTGGCCGAACTCATGAAGAGCCGGCCTTCTGTTTTTCAACGGTCTTTGGCGGGAAAGCAGATGGTGATGTTCTTCGAGAAGCCTTCGCTGCGCACACGGCTGACGTTTGAAGCGGGAATGGCGAGCTTGGGCGGCGTGGCTCACTTCGTGGATCAGACCAGCGGCCGCATCGACGCGCGCGAAAAACTGAGCGACGTGGCTCACAACCTGGAACGCTGGGTGGATGTGATCGTGCTGCGCACCTTCGCGCAGGAGACGATTACTGGCATGGCGGAGCACGCGTCGATTCCGGTGATCAACGCGCTCAGCGATCTGGAGCATCCCTGCCAGGCGCTCGCCGACTACTTCACGCTGCAGGAGCGCTATGGCGATCTCACCGACGTTTGCCTGGCTTATGTCGGCGACGGCAACAATGTAGCGCATTCTTTGCTGCTGACCTGCGCCTGCCTGGGATCGTCGATCCGGATTGCGACGCCTAAGGGCTACGAACCGAACACGCAGATTGTCGCCGACGCGCGGAAAATTGCCAAGCAAACCGGAGCGAAGATCGAACTGCTCAATGATCCTTATGCGGCGGTTGCGGGGGCGGATGCGGTTTACACCGATGCGTGGGCCAGTATGGGGCAGGAGCACGAGGCCGATCTCCGGGCGAAGATTTTCGCACCGTATCAGGTGAATCGCGATTTGATGGCTGCGGCGGCCCCGAATGCGGCGTTCATGCACTGCCTGCCCGCGCATCGCGGTGAGGAAGTCACTGACGAAGTGATGGATGCGGAATACTCGCTGGTGTTTGAGCAGGCGGAGAACCGCTTGCACGCGCAAAAGGCTATTCTTTATTTATTGCTGGGCGGCGCGGTGCGGCTGCCCGTGAGGAGCGCTCATGCCTGAAAAAGTTGTGCTGGCTTATTCTGGTGGACTGGATACTTCGATCATCATTCCGTGGCTGAAGGAGAACTATTCCTACGATGTGATCGCGATGGTCGCCGACGTCGGTCAGGGAGACGACTTACAAGCTGTGGTTGAGAAGGCTTACGCCACGGGCGCGAGCAAAGTCGTCGTCGAGGACTTGCGCGAAGAATTTCTTACTGGTTACGTTTTCCCTGCGCTGAAAGCCGGCGCGGTCTACGAGCATAAGTATCTGCTGGGGACTTCGCTGGCGCGGCCGGTGATTGCGAAGCATCAGGTGGAAGTGGCGCTGCGGGAGGGCGCGACGGCGGTGTCTCACGGTTGCACGGGAAAAGGCAACGACCAGGTACGTTTTGAATTGACTTACCAGGCGCTGGCGCCGGAGCTCAAGATCATTGCGCCGTGGCGCGAGTGGACGTTGAAGTCGAGGGAAGACTGTCTCGATTACGCCGAGCAGCACGGAATTCCGGTGGCTGCGAGCCGCGAGAAGATTCACAGCCGCGACCGCAACTTGTGGCACATCAGCCATGAAGGGGGAGAACTGGAAGACGCCGGGAATGCGCCCCTGCCGACTACGTGGCAGATCACGCGATCGCCGCAGGAAGCGCCGGATAAGGAAGAGAAAGTGTCGATCGGTTTTGAGCGCGGAGTTCCGGTTTCCGTGAACGGGATGAAACTGGATCCCGTGCCGCTGGTGGAATTGCTCAACGAAATCGGCGCGCGCAATGCGATTGGCCGCATCGATCTGGTGGAGAACCGGTTTGTCGGAATCAAATCGCGGGGATGCTATGAGACTCCTGGTGGAACCCTGCTGATCGCGGCGCATCGCGAACTGGAAGCGCTGTGCCTCGAGCGCGAAGTTTCTCACTTCAAGCAACACATCGGGCTGAAGTATGCCGAACTGGTTTACTTCGGTTTGTGGTTTACGCCGCTGCGCGAAGCTTTGGACGCGTTCGTCGAAAACACGCAGCAGCAGATGACTGGGAGCGTTTCGCTTTCTTTGTACAAGGGAAATGTTGCCATCGTGAGCCGTGAATCGGAGCATTCGCTTTATCGCACCGACCTGTCGTCGTTCACCATGGGCGCGGAATATGACCAGAAAGATGCGGCCGGATTCATACGCATTCTGGGACTGCCTTCGCGCTCGCGCGCGCGGTCGCGCGTGGAGGTGGGTTGATGAAGATGTGGTCGGGCCGGTTCCGGCAGCCGCTGGACCCTGAGTTCGAGCGTTGGCAGCGGTCTTTCGGCTTCGACCGGCGACTGTTGCAGTATGAGCTCGCGGCCAGTAGCGCTCACGCCCGCGCTTTGAAAGATGCAGGCGTTCTCTCGGCGGACGAGCTGATCAACATTCTTCAAGGCCTGCAGCAGATCGGAGCGCAGGCGGCGGCTTCTGCGGCGTTTCTTGAAGACAACGAGGCCGAAGACGTTCATCACTTTGTCGAGAAGAAACTGGCCGCACTGATTGGTGACACCGGATACAAGCTGCACAGCGGGCGCAGCCGCAATGAGCAGATTGCCACCGATTTGCGTCTTTACGTGCGGGCTGCGATCGATCAACTGCGGCTTGAGATTGCGGAGTGGTGCGGCGCAGCGGCCGATCGCGCCGAGCGGGCCGGCGATTCCGCCATGCCCGCGTACACGCATTTGCAGCGCGCCGAACCGGTTCTGGTTGGGCACTGGTTGATGGCTTATGTCGAGATGTTTCTGCGCGATGCGGGCCGGCTCGCGGATTGCCGTAAGCGGCTGAATGCGTGCCCGCTGGGATCGGGGGCGGTCG
>Ga0209415_10019392_pt1 | contig 10651 bp, 10 predicted proteins | sample PeaSoiSIISIP2007_FD_187696 | JGI IMG/M metagenome (GOLD analysis project Ga0209415, IMG submission 187696) | Peat soil microbial communities from Weissenstadt, Germany - SII-SIP-2007 (SPAdes) (version 2) | ecosystem: Environmental > Terrestrial > Soil > Wetlands > Peat | place: Germany... | reverse complement strand
AGAAAAGAAGAAAGACACCCGCCGCCATGCAACCCGCTAACATAAAGCTCGGCCGGGCAGAAAAGCTTTCACGCATTCGAACGACAAGGGAACGCAGACGGTCCACCATGGCAATGCCTCCTGTTACATCACGGTTAGAACGGGGAGCCCGCAATTTCTTGCAGGGCTTTCTTGAAAGAATGGAGGCGGGTCCGAAAAAGTAACGCAGAGACGAAGAACTCAGGCGCCGATGGAGGAGCGCAGGGCGTCAGCGAGGGATTGGCAAAAGCGCTGGACATCGGCTTCGTATTCGGCTTCCACCATGACGCGGGCAAGCTGCTCTGTCCCGGAGTAGCGCAGCACCACTCTGCCATTGTCGCCCAGCGCGGATTGCGCTTCCGCCAGCGCGCGGGAAACTTCCGGTAGCGTCTCCAGCGGCGGTTTCGAACGCACCTTCACGTTGACGATCAGTTGCGGATAATCCTTTAGGCCTTCGACCAACGATTCGATTTTGCCCTTCATCGAAACCAGCGAAGCAATTTTCACCGCCGTGAGCAAACCATCCCCGGCGGGGCTGTCATCCAGAAAAATAATGTGGCCGGACTGTTCGCCGCCAAGGACGTTTCCGCTGCGGAGCATCTCTTCCAGCACGTACCGATCGCCGACGGCCGCTCGCGCCAGCACTATATTTTCGCCCGCCAGCACGCGCTCCAGCCCCAGGTTGGACATGGAGGTCGCGACCACGCGATCCCCGGCGAGCTTGTTCTGCGATTTCAGGAACCGCGCCGCAGCCAGCAGCACGCCGTCACCGTTCACAGTTTTTCCCGTTTCGCAGACGAACAGCGCGCGGTCCGCATCGCCGTCAAAAGCCACGCCAAGTCGCGCTTTTTCCGCCACCACGCGTTTTTGCAAGCCCTCCAGGTGCAAAGACCCGCATCCGGCATTGATATTCCGCCCGTCGGGCGAAACACCCATGGCCACCACGTCAGCCCCCAACGAACGGAACAACTCCGGCCCAAGCTTGTAAGCTGCGCCATTAGCGCAATCCAGAACGATCCGGAAACCGGCCAGCTTCGCCCCGGGAATAAACCGCTTCGCCAGAAAACGGAGATATTCAGCATCGAGCGATTCATCAGCCAAGAGTGCTGGCGGATTCTTTGGCGCAACTTCGCCGCGGTGCTTCAGGATTCCTGCTTCCAGCTGTTCCTCGACGGCGTCCGGAAATTTCATCCCCGCATGCGAAAACAACTTCACTCCATTGTCCTGAAAAGGATTGTGCGAGGCGGAAATGACCACGCCCGCCTGAAAATCATTCTGCCGCACCAGGCAAGCCACCCCCGGCGTAGTAATCACTCCAGCGAAAGCAACGGTAGCCTCAGCTTGCGCAAGCCCGGCAGCCAGTATCGACGCAATGTGCGGCCCAGATTCGCGCGTGTCCATGCCGATCAGCACATGCGCCGCGCCATGTTCACGCTTGAGATACGCGCCGAGCGAGCGCCCAGTCGCGTAGAGCGTGGCATCATCCAGCGGCAGCGTCCCCGGAACGCCGCGAATCCCGTCCGTTCCAAAAAATTCTTTGCCCATGGGAAGAAGCCTGTCTCTCCAAATATGCTGCAGGCCTGGTCGCAGCCGACTACTTTGTAGAAGACCTCAAAAAGCTTAACACACGCAAAACCAGTGAATTCACCGCCCAGCCCGCGCATGTCTTTTGCATCAACGCCACAAATAAAAAGCGCGATCACCCCATTCGCTGGATTTGCTTTAGCGAAACAATTCCGCGCGACAACGCAAACGTTTTCCCAGAGTGTGCTAACGTGTTCCACCGGAGCCGCTCGTGTCCGCCACGCCTACGCCACCATCGCTCGTTCGCTTTACCAGTTCCAACTTCAGCATGCGGGTGATCGCCGCGGCCATCATCCTGCTATTTTTCTATTACGCCGCAGGCGTGGTCATCACCCTGCTGCTCTCCATTTTGCTCGCCTACTTTCTCGATCCCGCGGTGGAAATCCTGGAGAGAATCGGCCTGCCGCGAACCCTCGGCGCAATGGCTATGGTGCTGATCCTCATCGCTGTCTTGGCTGCGGGGGGCTACGGACTCTGGACGCGCACCGCGGATTTCGCCGAGAACTGGCCGAAATACAGCAGTGTTCTACAAAAAGCCGCCGGGGCAGTGGAGGGCAAAATTAAGGGTATCGAAGGGCAAGTTTCACAGATTGCCCCCGAGCAAGGCGCCGGTTCCGCGCCGGCCGTGCGCACGGAACAACCCAGCATCGTGCGCACCCTGATCTTTCGCGGCGCCGGCTCCCTCTACGCCCTGTTTCTGGAAATTACCTTCATGCCTTTTCTGGTTTTCTTCATGCTTGCAGAGAAGCGCCAGGTTTGGCACGGCACCTTGGAACTTTTTCCCGCCTCGCGCCGCACGCAAGTCAAGGAAACGCTCGAAGATTTGCGCGATGTCCTCCGCGATTACCTCGCAGGAATGAGCATCGTCACGCTGATTGTGATCGCCGCCAGCAGCCTGTTTTTCTGGATCATCGGCATGGAGTATCCTATCCTCACCGGAATCGCCTCCGGACTCCTCAACATGGTGCCGTACATCGGCGCGGTAATGGCCTGGTTCCCGGCCTTTCTGATTGCCCTGGCGCACTGGAACACTCTCGGGCAGTTCGTTCTGATTGCCGCGACCCTCACCGCCATCCACGTCCTGGCGATCAATCTGGTCGCCCCGCAACTCGTCGGCCGCCGCGTGCGCTTGAATGCTGTGGCCATCACCATTGCGCTGCTCTTCTGGGGCTGGGTGTGGGGAGGCATGGGCTTGGTTCTTGCCATTCCTATCACCGCCACGTTGCGTGTAATTTGCGACCATACCGAATCGTGGAGACCCATCGGCCGCTGGCTGAGCGCCTGAAACTCCGACGCAAGGAATGAACGTCTCACTGCTTTGCGGCGAGCGGGCCTGCGCCAGGAAAATCCCGACTGAGGCAAAATCAATGAAACCGAAAATTGTGCTACTCGCTGTCGCTCTCGCGCTCCTCACCTGCACCGCGCCTCCGGCCAACGCTTGGGGCTGCAAAGGTCATCAGACTGTTGCCCTGATCGCGGAAAATCACCTGACGCCGGAAGCCCGTCAATTCATCCAGAAACTTCTGGCCGACAATCCCATCGATCCGAAGCTGAAACGCTGGTGCGGCAATGCCACCTCCGATTTGCTGGTGGACGCCTCCACTTGGCCGGATGACATCCGCAACGAGCGCAAAAACGGCCCATGGCATTACATCGATATTCCCCGGGGCAAGCGTAAGGGCGACCTGACTGAATATTGCGGCCCCGAAGGTTGCGTGACACGCGCCATCGAAGAACAGCGCGCCATCCTCAAAGACAAGTCCGACAATCCCCTCAAGCGCGCCGAAGCCATCCGTTACCTCATTCACTTTGTCGGGGACATGCACCAGCCCTTGCACGCCACCAATAACGCCGACAACGGCGGAAACTGCGTGCCTGTAAAATATTTTCACCACGAACCGCTTCCCAACCCACAGCATCCCGAGCGTGAAGACTATTCCCCCAACCTCCATCAGATCTGGGACACCGAAATTATCGAACGCGACATGGAACTCTCCAACCCCCTCCGCTACGCCGACGAACTCGACGAAAAGTTTCACGCCGAGAGCGCCGCTTGGGAAGCTGCCGGCATTCACGTGGACAACTGGGCCTGGGAAAGCCACGAGCGCGCAGAAACTGCCGTCTACGATACCTTCCCGGAAAAAATCGCCATCGAGCCGGACCTAAAACTCAAAAGCTGCGCCGAAAACAAGCACATGGGCAAGCGCATGTTTGACAAACACCTGGCCGTCGGCGACGCCTATCAAAACAACGCCGCCAAAGCCGCCGAAACTGCCGTCGCCGAAGCAGGGGTGCGTCTGGCGATGATTTTGAATGACGCTGCCAAGTCTGCCAATTAGAATTCCTTTATCAAGGTTTCGGTCGGGGAGGTTCCGCTGCTGGGGCAGGCCCGCCCAGCGATTTGATATACCGCACCAACTGCCAGCGTTGCGGCTCCGGCAACTTCGACCACACCGGCATCTTCTTCCGAACCACTCCATTCGTCAAAACCCAGAAAATCACCCCGGGCGGTGCGGTTTGCACCTCGGGGACCAGGAGACTTGGACCCTTGCGCGATCCTTCGGCGACGTTGCCATGGCATTCCGCGCAGTGCTGTTCGAAGAGAATGGAACCGGCGGCAACAGCTTCCGGATCGTCTTGCAAAGGGTTCGCTCGATTCCGCGCTTTTTCGGGCGCCTTCTGCAGCTCCGCGTAGATGGCTGGATTGTATGGGGGCGCACCGCTTGCGGATGGTTTCTCTGGATTCGGGCTTTGCGCGAGCAGAATACACACCGCAAGAAAGGAAGCGCACACGGCAAGTGCTGCGACGGCAGCTTTCACTTGCGCCCTCCAAACAGTCGGCTGACCATCGAGCCGAAGCCCGTTATTTCTCGGGAAAGTCCCCAGCGCAACAGGAAGCGATGACTCTGATCATTCAAGCCGAATCCCGCGGAAAGACGCAGCGTCCAATCCGAAGGCAAATTCCAAGCGGCAACGGGCGCCAGGTAGTGCGAGGTATCATGCAGGCCGAAGCTGTAGCGGTCTCCCAGCCCGCCATACATCTCGGCGCCAACAATGAAGTTCTGTCGGCAGAAAGAACAGCGCTTGGCGGTGGCCTTCAATGCCAGTGGACGGCTCGCGCCTAGGGCATAGCCAAACTCCCACGGCACATTCGAGAGATTCTTGGTCGCAATGGTGTTTTCTGTGAAATTCCAGCCCTTGTGCGTTCCGGAGAGCAGCAGCTTGAACTCCATCTCCTGGTCGTGCTCCTTCCTCAAAACTGCATTTGCCTCGGCGTAATCAGATTCGACATCGTGGCCCTCGATTTCCTTGAGGATCTTGTCGGCGCCACTGGTGTGTTCGTATTCGACGTACAAGACGGGGTTGATGAAGTGTTCGTGCTTCAGCAGCCGGAAGCGGTTTTCCATGCGGAAACCCGTAAAGACAGTGCTGTCATTGAAGGTGCTTTGGCCATCTAGGTAGAACTCCGTGGTCCACCACGCAGTTGCGCCGTATTCAAACTCCGCCCAGAACGCGTGGAAGTCATTTCCACCTCTCTGCGTCCCAAACGTCGAGAAATACTCAATCTCCAGGTTACCCGGCTCTTCCAGATAGTGGTCGTAAGCGACGATGTAGGGGTTTTCCTGCGCCACCGCGGGAGCAGGAGAGAAAATCGAGAAAAAGGAAGCGAAAAAAGAACCGATCACAACAAACCGACGGCACGAGGTCAAGAAACTCTCCTTGCAAGTTATTTGCAACTAGCCATATGAGACTAACTTAGTCCTATATTGTTGGCAAACATTTTCATCTGGAGATGGCTGCCCTATCCCCTCAACCCCTCATGACGATTCCTCGGGTGATTACCGATTGGCACTAGGGAAGCGCATCCGGCATTGCGCAGGGCGTCCCCAAGCCGTTGCATTGGTAAATTGCAGCTGCGCTTGGGTTCGCAGCCCTGAACTGCCCGTCGGCCCGACTCTCTCGCCGCGGGAAACCTCCTCTCCATACCAACGATTTCCCCCATCTTGAAAGACGGCTATTTACATTCCGAATCGCGCAGCCCCCCTGACGTTTCAGGAACTCTCGAGCAGGAAGTCTGGCGCGCCGAGCGCAGCCATCATTCCTTCACCGTTCTCCTGCTCGACCTCCACGGCCACCTCGCCGGCAACCGCCCCCTCCAGCGCCTCGCCGCCGTCATGAACGAACACTGCCATTCCACCGACCTCGCCGTGCGCTACGGCGGCGATGAGTTCGCTCTCGTCATGATTGACTCGGAAAAAGGCATGGCCGAGCAAGTCGCCCACCGCATCGAGCACGGCCTGCAAACCGATTAGGGCAAGCCGCCCATCAGCGTCGGCATCGGCATTTACCCCGAAGACGGCCGCACCGCCGCCGAACTCATCGAAGCCGCCGACCAGCAACTCTACAAATACAAACGCACCGAAAATCGCCGCACGCTCCCCGCCACGTCCCGCGATCTCAATATCAAAAGGGCCAGTCGTTAAGAGCGTTGACTTGCTTTCAGTTTTCGCAGGGATTGCACCAGAGAGGAGAGGTCCCGAACGTCCTGGAAAAGGCGAATGGCGGCGATCCCCGACGCTCCAGCGGCAAGACAATCGGCGGCGTTCGCCAGCGTGATTCCACCTATGGCCAGCACCGGGATCGCGACCCCGCGGCAAACTTCAGCAAGTCGCTCAACCCTTTGCGGCGCGCCAAAAGCCGCTTTCGATGGCGTGGCAAAGACGGGACCGAAAAAAAGGTAGTCCGCGCCGCCGCTCGCCGCCGCCAGCGCCGCTTCGAGCGAATGGCAGGAAACGCCAATGAGGAAATCTTTCAGCTCGCAGCGCCTTTCGACAATCCGCTTGGCTTCCGCAAGCGGCAAACTTTTTTCGCCAAGATGCACGCCGCAGGCACGCTCCGCAAGCGCCACATCCAGCCGGTCGTTCACCAGGATGCGCGCTGGCAAGGTTTTACTTGCGGGAGATTTTGCAGCCAACTGCAAAGCTTCGCGCGTGAGCGAACTGCAATCTTTACCCGAAAGATCTTTCTCGCGAATCTGGATCCAATCGACGCCCGCTTCCGCGGCCGCTGCGATCTTGCGCACGAGAGTTTCCCGTTGTTCCGCAGGATTAACTTCGGAAAGGCTGCGCCGCTCCGTCACGTAGCAAAGCAGCGGCCCGGAAAAAGTTTTATTGAGGCGGGACACGGTCAGGCCCCGGGCGCGAACCGATCCAGCCGATGGCCAGAAGAATATCCAAAACTCCGAGGCCGCTCACCGCGCCGCGAAACGAAGGATGCAGCACAATCGGCATGAGCAAAGGATAGTGACTGAGAAAAAAATTCTGCTCCCAATACAGAGTCCACGGCAAATACAAAAGCATGGCGCCCATCTCAAACGCCAGTACGACTTGCAAAGCGCGATAAACCCGGTTCATGGGTGAGCGGATCCCCGTCTCGTCAGGAAACGTTCAGGATCAGCGCGCGGGCTTTTGAAGGGCGGCGATGCGTTCGGCCACGCCACGGTAGTCGATGTTCATCGCGTAGACCTGGGAGAAACTTTTCAGCGCCGCTTCCGGCTCGCCCGCCGATTCCTGAGCTACGCCCAAATCATACCGCAAGGCGAGCGTGCTTTCTGGATCATTACCGGGAGTCTGCAAGGCGCGCTCATACCAGATCGCGGCGATGGCCGGCTGGCCCTTTTCCATGAACGCGAGCCCAAGCAACGTGCAGCACTGCATGGTGTAACGGAAGGGGCGGCCGCGGTCGCTGGCTTTAGCGACTTTCTGGAATTCGCTGATGGCTTCCTCGAGGAGCCCCATTTCGCGGAACGCGATGCCCAGGTTGTAGTGCGTTTCGAGATCTTCTTCCTCGGCGCCCATCTCCCCGAGTTCGGCGCGAAATTCGTCGAAAACTTCCTTGAGCGGTCCGGTTTCGCCAGCGGGTGCGGCGGGCGCAGCGGCCACCGGCGCGGGTGCCGAAGGCTTCGGCGGGGACGGCGGCGGAGCGCTCGAGGTTGTCCCGGAGAGTCCGGGAGCGAGCTCGCCGATGCCGAGCTGCTCGATTTCGTTGGCGAGGTCAGCAAGAAATTGATCGGAAGCGAAACCGCCGCCCACGGGTGGCGCTGGCGGCGGGGCGACGGGAGTCTCGGGCGGCTTCTGGTCGTAAGCTGGAACGAGAGGTTCTTGTTGGAGTACGAGTTCGTACTCCTGTTCCAATTCGAATTCGGGCTCGGGCGCCGCGGGTGGCGGGGGAGTCTTGGCCGCGGGCACTTCTTTCGGCTTCGCTGGCGCGGGTTTCTCCGCTGGTTTTTGAGCAATGGGCTCCGGCTCCACGGGAATTGCGGGAGCTGCACTGGATAATTCGAACGCCGGCACATCGTCCGAAGGAACGATCGCGGGCTCTTCGCCAATCTGAAACTCTTCCACATCTCCCGGTTTTGCGGGACGCGCGGGCGCACTCGATGGCTTCGCTGAGACTGGAGCGGGAGCTACCACAGGCGGCTCGGCCGGGCGCGATTCTTCCAGAAGATTGTCCCATTCGTCGGACAAATCGACTTCCTGCACTTCCGCTTGCGGAGGAGCAGAGTTGACTTCCACCGGCTCAGGGTGCGCTTCCTCAACCGGAGCAGCCTGGACGGGCTCCGGAAGGGGGGGAAGTTCGAGCGGGGCAGGTTCCGCGGAAATTTCTAGAATCGAAACGTCCATCGGCTCGGGTTCGGCCACCGGAGGCGCGGCAGGTTTTGCGGGAGGCACGGCAATCGCCAGTTCTTCATCCGACAAACCAGCGGCGCGCTGGAAGCGGCGGCGCAATTCGCCGAAACGTTCGGAGCTGCGCATGTCGCCCGTTTCGCTGTGAATTTGTTCCAACTGCGCGGCCAGTTCCGCGGTGCGGCGGTCATCCCCGGCGCCCAGCACAAAGTCGAGCAATTTTTCGAGCGTAGGGGTATGGCGCGGCGCGCGGCGCAGAATGGCTTCGAGCAACCCGATGGCTTTCTGCGTCAGTCCGTAGCTGGCGAAAAGATCCACATCCGTAAGGGATTGGGCGATGAATTTTTGTGTTTCTTCATCGAGCGCGGGCTCGTTGGGAGTGACCGCCGCAGGCGCAGCGGGTACGCCACGAGCAGATTCTTCTTCGTCGCCGCGCAGCTTGGCGGCAGGCGGCTTGGGAATCTCCGCTTGCAAGTTCTCTTCGGGCATCTCGTCCGGCTCTCCGCCTTCGACGAGTCCCAGCTTGCGAAGCACGTGATTGAGCTTGCGCTTGGCGGACTCGCTTTCCGGTTCGCGTTCGACAAGCTGTTCGAATATTGTCTTTGCGCGATCGTACTGCCGATCGGTGACCAGGGCGTCACCTAAATGCGCGAGCGCATCGGCCATATGGAAGGAGTCGCTGGTACGGCCGTACAGTTCCACGAGCCATTCGAGAGGTTCAACACTGCCAGGCATACTGGCAGCGAGGTCGGTGAGCAGTTTCCCGACGACTTCGTGCTCTCCGGCGTCGATCATGGGCAAGCGCGACTTTTCCAGGATTTCCATGGCTTTCTCGGCATTCCCGGCTTGCAACAGCGCTTCGACAACCTTTTGCATGGGCCCGAAATTCTTCTGGTCGGCATCGAACACGCGATGCGCGAGCGCCGAAGCCTCGTCCCAGTCGGAATTCTTGATATAGAGATCGAGGAGGAGTTCGGTTTGCTCGCCGCCCTTTTCGAGATCGGGGGCGTGTTCCAGGAGCTCCGCGGCCTTGGTGAGATTGCCCTGGGAAGAATAGGAGCGCGCTTTAACGATGACGGCGGCCAGATTGTTGGGCTCGAGTTTCAGCGCCTTGTCTGCCAGCTTTTCGCTTTCGCCCTGATCACCGCGAGCGAGGGCGCGCTGCGAAGCGGAGACGTAGGCTTCGATGGCTTCGCGCGTCTGGCCCATGGCCTGGTACAAGTCGGCGAGACGAATCTGGATGCGAAGATTATCGGGTTCCGCCTGCAGAAGCTTTTTCAAAAGGCTCACGGCTTCCGGCTGGCGATTGTTCTTCAGGTGCATTTCGGCCAGTTGGAGGAAGAGGGGACGGGCCTCGCTCATCACGCCCTGTTGAACGTAGAGGTCGGCGAGCTTTTCGAGCGGGCGGATTTCTTCGGGAGCGAGCTTGGCGATGCGTTTGTAAACGGCAATAGCCTTGGTGAGGAATCCATCGCCGACAAAAATCTGAGCCAGGCGCTCGAAGTAGTCGATGGCCTGGAAAGTCTCGCCCTGGCGGATGTACAGCTCGCCAATGGTCATCAGGGTGACTTGATCGCGCGGCTCGTACTTCAGAATATTCTGGTATTCGGCTATGGCCTGGGCGACCTTGCCCTGGTTCAGCAGCTTTTGTGCGGCTTCGACGTTTTTGCTCTTGTTATAGGCCATGCGCGAACAGGGACAAATCTCCCCTAGGAGATTATCCTACACGTTCTCCTCAAGTTGCAGCGGTAGCGAAACAGCGCAGTACGCCACTTGGTTACGCTAACAGGCCGGAAAAAGACAAGTCAACGAAGGCAGAAACTCTTGTGAGCAGGCAGTTATCCCCTTTGCGTTCAGGACATTTGCGGGCGAAACCCAAGCGAAGGGTAGGGGAGTGTTTTGCTGCGGCGATTCCGGCAACGCACCGACGGAGATCCCTCCGGTTTCCTCCCTTGCAGGAATATTGCCCTCTCACCTGGAACCTGGAACTGTCGCCAAATTTTCGGTGCGGTTACCATACACCTGGGGCTAGCAGGAATTTGGATGGCACTACTTCTTGGAAGATTTCTTAGTGATGTGCATCTTCACTTCTTTACCGGCGACGTCAAGAATGTACGCGCGTCTTCCTTCGACGGCAATTTTCGTGAGTTCCGTTACGGCAAGATCCGGAGCGCGGCCATTGTTGTGCTGGCCCGGCTTATAGCTATAGTCGGCAAAATAAATCATGTCGTCGGTCTCGATGGTGTAGTGGATGGTGTTTTTTTCGCCCCACGCTTTGCTCGAAACATCGGTTTCCGAAGAATTCACTAAAGCGTTGACTCGACTTTTACGCATTTACTTTCCCGCCTTTTCTAAACTATTCT
>Ga0209415_10019390_pt1 | contig 10652 bp, 10 predicted proteins | sample PeaSoiSIISIP2007_FD_187696 | JGI IMG/M metagenome (GOLD analysis project Ga0209415, IMG submission 187696) | Peat soil microbial communities from Weissenstadt, Germany - SII-SIP-2007 (SPAdes) (version 2) | ecosystem: Environmental > Terrestrial > Soil > Wetlands > Peat | place: Germany... | reverse complement strand
GCGCCGCCGCCGCCCCGGTCCACCAGATGGATGTCGTATGCCCGCGAGGTGAAGAAGTCCTTCCCGTCGTAAAGCAGCGCGGACCAGCCGTTGTCCGATGCCGAGCGGCTCTCCCGCAGCGTCGAGGCCACGAAGCGGAAGGAGAACTTTTCCTTCATCTGCCGAAACATCGTCTTGTACCCGTCCACGCTGAGCTTGCCGCGGGAAACGTCGGTGTCGGAAGGCTTGAACCCCAGCATTATCTCGGCGTCCTCTTCGTTGCCAATACAGACATCCACGTACTTCATCAGGCCCGTCATTACTTCGCGGGCCCGCTCGGGAGTCCAGAGCTTCCTGCGATAGTTGAGGTCGACGCTCACGGTGAGCCCGTGCTCCTTTGCTTTTGCAAGCGCGGCTTCCGTGAGCTGGCGGGCGCTGTCGCTGAGCGCGGGAGTTATCCCCGAGACGTGGAACCAGGCCGCGTCCTTGAAGACCGCATCGAAATCGAAATGCGACGGCCCCGCCGTGGCCATGGAAGAGTCCGCCCTGTCATAGATGACCCTGGACGGACGCATCGCCGCGCCGTTCTCATAGAAGTTGAGACCCAGGCGCTTCCCCCCGAACGCAATGAACCGTGTGTCCACGCCCTGCGCGCGGATGCTCGCCAGGGCAGCGCGGCCCAGGGGATTGTCGGGGAGCCGGGTCACGTAGGAAACGTCCATGCCGAACCTGGCAAGGGATGCCGCGACAATCGACTCATCCCCGCCATAGAAGACATCGAATGAGCCTGCCTGCTCGAACCTCAGGTTGCCCGACGGCATGAACCTGATCATCATCTCCCCCATCGTGACGACGTGATTCATTTTATCACCCCCCTCAGCACCAGATTCCTTCGCAGACGGAATGCATCCACAAAGATGACCGCGTTTATTCCGGCGCGGATCACAGACGAGGTGACGGCCGGCCTGTCATCTATCCAGAGAAGCTCCTCCCGCCGGCCACCCGTGCGGGCCATGAGCTCTTTGATGAGCTCATTCGGCAGATCTGCCCTGAAGCGCCCGGAGGCGAAAAGCCATTTGTCCGCGGGAATCAACCGCTCAAGCCGGAGGTTCTCCAGCGCAGCGGTGTCCTCCCCGGCACCCTCGCAAAAGAGCCACTGGGTGAAATCCCCGGAAAGCTCCTTGAGAAGCACCTCCATGCCCGGGGTGAAGCTCGGGACCTCGTGAGCTTCCCGCATGACCACCCCGTGAAAACGGAAGACGAGATGGGGAGCCCTCGCGCGGCTCATTCTCCCATTACCTGCAGGATAAGGCTGCGGGGGGCGCTTTCATGCTGCATATCCAGGACCATGATGTCCTGGTAGGTCCCCAGGAGAAGCTTCCCGTCCTGGACGGGAACCGTGACGCTCGCCGAAAGGAGTGCGCTTCTCACGTGGACGGCGCCGTTCCTGTCATATCCCACCAGGTGATGCCGGTAGGCCCCCTCCAGGGGAACAAGCCGCTCCAGCGTATCCTCCAGGTCCACGAGAAAGCCGGCCTCGTGCTCTACGATCATGACTGATCCCGTTGTGTGCTGGAGAAACACGGTGAGGGAACCCTCCCGCAGGCCGGATTCGGAAACGAAGCGTTTCGCCTCTTCGGTAATCACAAAAGTGGAGAACTTCCCAGCGCTTTCGATCTGAATCCTGCCGGTCTTCACCATCGGGAAAGCCTATCGTCCGCCGCGCGGGCCTTCAACGGCTGGGGCGCCCCGCGGATCCTCCCCTCGGGGAATGCCCAGCCGGCTCATCCACTCCCTGATCCTGCCGGCTGCCGTGATGACATGAGGCTCGGGATCCACGTTGTAATCCCAGGAAAGCTCCACGGACAGGAAGCCCGTAAAGCGCGTTTCATGAAGCGCCATGAGGAGGGGCTGGAAATTGAAAGTCCCGTCGCCAGGAACAAGGCCCTGGTGCCTTTTTCCGTCATTGTCGTTCAGGTGCACCTGGTAGAGAAGAGGTCCCAGGGCGTGGACCTCCTCCACGCCGGTTTGCCCGGCAAGGTGGATATGACCGGAGTCCAGCACGACGCCCAGGTTGTTCCTGCCCAAAGGTCTGATGAGCCGCAACGCATCTTCCGCGTTGACAACCAGGTCGCTCACGTAGTGGTTGACTGCTTCCACCCCGATCTTCACGCCGGCCTCCGCCGCAACGTCCGCCACCACGGAGAGGCTGTCGGACATCCGGGCCCAGGCATCCTCCCGGCCCTGCCCGTGCAGGGACCGGCCCGGCACGGTGAGCACGCTCGTTGCTCCGAGCTGCACCGCGTTGTCAATGGACTCCTTGATGTAGTCCAGGCTGTCCTGGCGGACGCGCTCATCATTCGTCGTCAGGCTGAAGGGGTAGCGGTAGAACGCCGGCATCACGGATGCGATCTCCAGCCCCAGGTCAGCGGCCTGGCGGCGAAGGGCTCGAAGCTTCGAAGGCCCCAGATCTGAGCGGAAAACATGGGGCCGCCCGCCCCACAGGTCGACGCCCTCGTAGCCCGCCCGGGCGACGATGGGCAGGACGTGCTCCAGGGTGTAGTTGGAGAACACCGACGATACGACGGCAAGCTTCATTCTGCGTCCTCTACGGAAGCTCGGGGAGATCCTGCCGCGCCTTCGCGACGAGGGCGATGTATTTTTCAACCTGCTCGCTGATCCACCGCAGCCCGTGCTTCTCCACCATCCCCGGATCGAAGAAGTTCCGGTTTCCCGAGATCGCATCCGCCCCGCAGCGAATGAAGTCCGCGGCGTTCTCCAGGCTGATCCCGCCGGAGGGGCAGAGCTTCACTCCCGGGTAGACCATCTTGAGGTTCGTCATGTACTTCGGTCCCCCGAGAGTGGCGGGAAAAATCTTGACCATATCCGCGCCGGCCTCCATGGCCATGAGCACCTCGGTTGCCGTGAAAGCCCCGCAGTACATCGCGGCCCCATAACGGTGCGCCGTGGCAATGACTTCGGGCCGGAACGCGGGAGAAACGATGACCCGGGCCCCCGCAAGAATGGCGAGCCGGGCGGTCGTCTCATCCAGAGTGGTTCCGGCGGCCAGGAAGATCCTGTCCTTGAGCTCGTCCCTGAGGGTCTCGAAAGATTCGAAGATCCCCGGGGTCGTCGTGGTGATTTCGATAACACGGGCACCGCCCTCGTACATTGCGCGTACATAGCTGACCAGGTCCCCGCCTGCCTTGATCTTCATGGCGGGAAGAACGCCCGTTGTGCGGGTCACAAAAACCGCTTCGTTCTCCGGGCCGTCCGTTCGACTCATTCTTTCCTCCTTATGCGCCCCAGGATCGTTGCCGGCCCTCCATCCGCGCCGCTGATCCACCAGGGCGCAACGATCACGGAGGCAAGCCCGCCCAGGTCCTGGTCCAGTTTCATGTCCTCGATGACCAGGAAGCGCCTTCCCTCCCCCTCCAGGAGCACGTTGTGGGCCTTCATGGTCCGGTCCAGAAACATGATGCATGACAGGGAAGGCACATCCATTCCCAATGCGCGCATGCGCGGAAACTTTTCCAGGAGGTAACCGGCGCTTTCCACGCCGAACCCGGGGCAGTGGCTGGAGTAGCGCTTCGGGTCGGACGCGCGCACCTCACCGTATCCGAATCGGAACATGACAAGGTCAGCATCAGAGCTCCCCCGAGACAGGCCCTCCAGGTGGGTCGGCATCACGAGCGCGTCATCTTCCAGGGGAAGGTCCAGGACAACCGGCCGATCGAAGATCAGCTCCGCCGGCTGGAAATCCGATAGTGCGAGGCCCCGGGGGGTGACGTGGCGGGGCGCATCGACATGCGTTCCCGTGTGAGTGACGACCTTGATGAGCGTCACGTTGGCGTCATCCCCCTTTTCCAGGCTCAGGAACGGGGAAAGCTCCATTCTCGGGATGGCCGGCGGGGTCGGCGTTTCCATCGAGAGAGGATAAGAAAGAAAGACGTACTCAGGGGTCATGAGTCGCTCCTCAGCCGGACCGATGGTCCTGCGTGAAGTCCTTGAGCCAGCCTTTGTCCCACAGGCTGGGGAAGGGGTTGCGCTGATAGGGGTGCGCAGCCACGGCCGCCTCATCGAGCTCCAGGCCGAGCCCCGGCTGGTCATCCAGAAAGAGCTCACCGCCACGGATCGGATTCCAGCCGTGCACCAGCTCATTTCTCCACGGGACATCGAACTCGGCAAACGCCTCCTGGATGAGGAAGCTGGGACTCGCCACGTCGAAATGCAGGCAGGCGGCAAGGGAGACCGGACCAACGGAGCAGTGCGGGGACAACCGGATGTCCTTCTGCTCGGCAAGCGCGGCAATGCGCCGCCCAGCGGAAAGTCCGCCGCAGTGGGCAAGGTCGGGCTGCAGCACGTCCACTGCTCGCAGGGAGATGATCCGCGCAAAATCCGCCATGGTATAGAGACGCTCGCCGGCAGAGATGGGCACGGAGGACTGGCGCTTGACGAAATCCAGCATCTCAATGCGCTCCGGCGGAACAGGCTCCTCGCACCAGGCGGGGGAATAGGGGGTCAGGCGCCTGATCATTTCCAGGGCAGTGGGCGCATTCAGCCTGCCGTGGAACTCGATCATGAGCTGGACTTCCGGCCCCACGGCCTCCCGCACGCCGGCAACGAGGGCCTCGGCCTCTTCCATTTCCGTCGGGCTCATCACCATCCAGGCGGTTCCCAGGGGATCGAACTTCATCGCCCTGTAGCCCCGGGACACGGCTTCCCGAGCGCGCTCCGCGTATTCCCTCGGGGTTCGCGCCCCGCCGTACCAGCCGTTTGCGTACGCGGGAATCCTGGTGTTGAACCTGCCGCCCAGCAGCCGATAGACCGGCTGGCCGCACGCCTTTCCGACGATGTCCCACAGGGCCAGCTCCACACCGCTGATGGCAGTCATGACGGTGGAGCCTCCCTGGTACTGGTCCCTGATCAGCGCCCCGGCCAGCGCTTCGATATCGAAAGGATCACGACCCACCACCCGGTCCTCGAGCCATTCGTGGCACAGGGTCTCCACGGTCTTCTCCTGCCACTCCAGGGAAGCTTCCCCGACACCGGTGATCCCGGTGTCCGTGGTCAGGCGGATGAAAAGGTAGTTTCGCAGGCCGGCGTTGGCGAGAAACGTCTCGAATCGCGAAATCTTCATGCCCGTGCCTTTCCGGGCCATCCGTGGGACACGAGCCATGCGTGCGCCTCAGCATCAGCTTCCTTCGGGTCCAGGGGCAGCCGCACCACCGCGCCGCCTCGGGCCAGGGAAAGCTCGGAGGCCACGAGCGCTTCATATGCCTTGTGCCCGTCCCAGCCGCTGACCAGCGGCTTCTCGTTGCCGCGGATGGTTTGCAGGAAGTTCTCGATCAGGCCCATGAAGCCCCCGAACTCCTCGTCGAACAGGAGCGTGTTGGGCACAACGGGAGCCCAGACCCGGGATCCCTCCGTCTCGCTGTCATGCAGGGTGAGCCGGCACTGGTCATCCACGTCCAGCCAGGCGTGGTCCCCGTAGACCTCCACCCGCTCCCACGGCTTGAAGCTCAGAGCCGAAGAGCTCGTGGTGATCACGCCCACGGCTCCGCTCGCGAACTCCAGCTGGCAGACCGCATTATCGACGGGAAACCTGCGGCGGTTCTTATGGTAGCGGTCCAGCCCGACGCAGCGCACCGAGGCGACGTCACCCATGAGATACCGGGTAATGTCGAAGATGTGGATGGTCCCGGATTCGAAGAGGTCCACATACTCATAGCCGAGGTTGAACTTTGCAACGGACATGGCAGGATTGGAAACAGGGCCTTCGGAAATCATTCTCTTTGCCTTGCGATACGGCGGAGAGAACCGCTTGTTCGCCACCGCCATGAGCGGAACGCGCCGTGTGTCGGAGAGCGTGCACATGCGAAACGAATCTGACAGGGAGCGCGCAATTGGCTTTTCCACGAGCACCGGTATGTCCTTCTCGAGACACGCGCAGGTGTGCTCGCAGTGGAGGTCATCCGAGCTGCACACGATGACTCCGTCCAGCTTCTCCTCATCTATCATGCGCCGGTAGTCCGCGTACCATGTGCCACCGAACACCGCCTCCACCTTGCGCGCCTGCTCCGCGGTGCGCAGCGCAAATGCCCGTACCTCCACCGGCTCCCAGATCGTCTGCAGCCTCTTGATGGCCGGCCAGTGCTTGGACTGCACCACCGGGCCCGCGCCAATGAAGCCAAGGGAAAGGGGCTTGCGCGACGCGCGCTCTTCATCTTTTGCAACGCCGTAAACGTCCCCCAGCTCGAAGGCTTTCCTCGCCGGGGTATGTCCGTAGGTATCTTCCCTGTCTCTCATCATGAGGCGCCCCGCATCCCGCGCATTGCGGGCCGGCTCGACGCGCCCGAACGAAGCGCCTGGCGGCTGATGACCTCGAAAAAGAGCGCCACGAGGATGACTACCCCCTTGTAGAGGTAGAACGCGGAGTCACGCATGCCCATGGTGCTCAGGCCGTTGTTCAGGATGGAGAGGAAGATCACGCCGACGATGGTCTTCCTGATGCTCCCCTCCCCGCCCATCATGCTGCTGCCGCCAATGATGACGGCCACGATGGCGTCAAACTCCAGGCCGTACACGGCGTTCGGCGCTCCCGCGGACATCCTGGCAGTGGTCACCACCGTTGCCAGCCACACGAAGAAACCGCTCAGAAGGAACAGGAGCAGCCTGGAAAGGTCCGTGTTCACCCCCGCCTGCTTGGTCGCCTCGACGTCGCCGCCCAGCGCGTAGGTGTAGCGGCCCAGGCGCGTGCGGTTGAGCATGTACCAGCCGATCAGGTAGCTCGCCACCACCACCAGGATGACCGGGGAAATGCCCGCAAGGAAGCGGTTGTTCATGAAAGCGACGAACGGATTGACGAACGGCAGCGAGTCCCCGCCCGTGATCCCGAGCGCCAGGCCGCGCGCCCAGATCATGGCCGCCAGGGTCACGATGACCGAGTTGATTCCCACGTAGGAAAGAAGGAAACCGTTGAAAAGCCCGCAGGCAAGGGCGACCCCGAGGGAGGCGGCAAGGGAGACCGCCATGCTGCCCGTGCCCCGAAGAACCACTGCAAGCACGACTCCGGAAAGGGCCACGACGGAGCCGGGTGAGAGGTCGAATTGCCCGGCGATGATCGTGAAGGTCACGCCCACGGCAACGATTGCAAGGGCGGCATTCTGCTCCAGGATGCTGACGAGGTTGTTCATGGTGAGAAAGTCAGGATTCAGCAAGGTGAATACGACAATCAGGAAAACGCCCATGAAGACGAGGCCGAACTCCTTGAGCAGCCAGCCGGTGACCTGTCGGGATCCGCGTTCCTTCATGCCGCCCTCCCCCTGCTGACCCGGTCGATGACCACGGCGGCGAGAATCAGGAGGCCGTTCACGGCGGTCTGGTACGGCCCCGGTATTCCCTTGATCGTGAGGTAGTTGAGGATCATCCCGGCGATCAGCGCGCCGAGCATGGACTTTTCCAGCCTTCCCGAGCCACCGGTCAGGCTTGCTCCGCCCAGCACCACGGCAAGGATCACGTCGAACTGTATGTTGTTGCCCACCCCCGGGCTCACCGCGCTCAGGCGCGCCGCAAGGATGAGACCGCCGATCCCGGCGGTGAAGCCGGAAAGAACGTAGGTGAGAGTCTTGAGGCGAACCACGGGGACCCCGCACAAGGCGGTTGCCCGGGCGTTGCCGCCAATGGCGTACAGGCGCCTTCCGAAGCTGGTCTGTCGGAGAGCAACGGCAAAGACGAGGTACAGGAGAACCATGAGAAGGATGAGCACGGGAATGGACACGATGGTCTTCTGGGCCACGAAGGTGAAGACCGGGTCCCGCACCCAGAGCCAGGCGTTGTCGATCCAGAGAATGGTCTGGGCCAGTCCCCGAACCGCAATCATCGTGCCGAGTGTCACGATGATAGGGCTGATGCCGGCGCTTTCCACGAGGAAGCCGTTGACGAGGCCCACCGCGCTCGCGGCGGCCAGGCCCGCCACGATGGCAACGCCCGTGGGAAGGTAGCCGTGGTTGAGGAGGAACATGGAGACCACCGCGGCAAGAAGGGCCGAGGAGCCCACGGACAGGTCGATTCCTCCGACGAGGATCACCATGAACATCCCGATTGCCATGATGGCAACCACGGATATCTGCTTGAAGATCGTGACGATGTTTTCCGCCAGGAGGAATCGAGGCGCCGTCAAGCCGAAGAGAATACCCAGCGCTATGATCACCAGGACAATTCCATAGTCGCTGGCGATCACGCGGATCCGCTCCCCGCTGTTCAGAAGCGATGCCGGCCGGTCCATGCGACGCGGCGCCTGCGCCAGCTCATCTCCCCTGTGCATGTTTGTGCCACCCCTGGATTTCCGCCAGCAACTGCTCTTCCCCCGCCTCGGTGCGGGCGAGGATCCTGCTCAGGCGACCCTTGTACATCACGAAGATCCTGTCCGAGATCCCCAGGATTTCGTTGTGGTCAGTCGACACCACCATGATCGCCTTCCCCTCCGCGGCGAGGGAGCTCAGCATCCGGTAGATCTCCGCCTTGGCGCCCACGTCGATGCCGCGGGTAGGCTCGATGAACAGGAGGATGTCCAGGTTGCTGAGGAGCCACCTGGCCACGATGGTCTTCTGCTGGTTTCCGCCGCTCAGCGTCCTCATGCGGGAGTTGGGCGTCCTCAGCGTGATGCCCACCTTGCGGATGAGATCCACCGCGGAAGCGCGCTCCCTGCGGTTATTGAGGAGTGGAAACGCCCGGCTGCGGCGGAAGGCGGGCAAAGAGGGAAGCGTGATGTTCTCCTTGACGGACATTTCAAGAATCAGGCCCTCATCTTTTCTGTTCTCCGTAAGGAGGCAGATCCCGGCGTCGATGGCTTCCCGGGGAGAGTGAATCAGGATCTCTTTCCCGCGCCGCCGCACATGGCCTTGAGACTTTTCCATGATCCCGAACAGGGACCGCAGCAGCTCATTCTGCCCGGCCCCCAGGAGGCCGGTCACGCCGATGATTTCGCCCGGGTAGAGATCGAAGCTGACGTCCTGGACGCGTGAGCCGATGCTCAGGTTCCTCACCTGGAGCGCCGGCTCCTCCGACAGTGCCCCGCGATGGCTGGCTGCCTGGTAGAAAGCGTCCGCCTTCTGCCCGATCATCGCCTCGATCAGCTCATCCTCCGTGACACCTGCCACCTCCACGGTTTTCACAGTCTTTCCATTTCTGAGAATGGTGCCGCGGTTGCAGAATTGGAGAACCTCCCGCAGGCGGTGGGTGATGAAAATGATGGAGGCCCCGGTGTCGCGGATGCGGTTCAGGATCTGGAACAGATGCTCCGTATCCTCCTGGGTCAAGGGCGCGGTAGGCTCATCGAGAATGAGGACCTTCAGGTCGTGGGAAAGGGCTTTTGCAATCTCCACCAGCTGACGCTGGGCAAGGGGAAGGTCGGCGATCTTTTCTTCGATATTGATGTCTTCGATGCCCAGCTGCTCCAGGATCTCCTTCGATCTCCTGCGCAGCGTCCGGCCGTCAACGGCAAGGGGACTGCCCGGCTCCCGGCCGAGAAACATGTTCTCCGCAACAGTGAGATTGGAGAGGAGGCTCAGCTCCTGGTAGACGGTGACGATTCCCTTTTGCAGCGCTTCCCGGGGATGGCGGAAGGAGAGCTCCTTCCCATCCAGAGTGATGATCCCGTCGTCCGCAGCGTACATCCCGGACAGGATTTTCATCATGGTAGATTTCCCGGCCCCGTTCTGCCCGATCACGGAGTGGATTTCTCCGCCCTCCACGGACAGGCTGGCGTGGTCCAGCGCAAGGACCCCGGGGAAGCGCTTTGTCATGTTTCGCATTTCGAGCACAGTGTTCCCGCGCCTCTCTTTCCGTTACTTCATAGCTTGTGCACACATTCCGCGCAAGACTGGGAGGAGGCCGGGGTGCCCCGGCCTCCCGCCGTTGAGGGTTACTTCCCCATGTACTGGGCAACGATCTCGTCGAGCGGCTTCTCGTACGGGAAGGTCGTCAGATTGGTCGTCATGTCCTTGGCGAGCTTGATTGCCGCGTCCGCGTTGTCCTTGGTGATCAGCGTGCCTTTGATCAGGATTTCAGCAGGCACTTTCTCACCCATGGCGATCCGGAAGGGAACCCACGCCTTCCAGAATCCCGAGTACTCGGGCCCAAGGAGGACCGTGGCCGACATCTTTCCGTCCTTGATGTCCTGGAGCGCGAAGTCATCCCCGTCCACAGACACCATGATGATCTTTCCATCACCGGTCTTTCCGGCCTTTCCATCCCAGAGCCGGCCCGCCTGGTCGACCGCGTTGAGGGCGGGGACGGTGAGGCTGTCGCTGTTGCCGTACACGAGGTCGAGGTCGGGATAGGCGGTCAGCCAGTTTTCCATGATCTCAACCGCGCGCTTGGGGTCCCATCCGGTGGGCTCCTGTGCGACGATCTTGATGTCAGGATACTTGGCAAGCACGTCCGACCATCCGCCGGAGCGTTCCGTGTTCAGACCCTGTCCGAGCAGGCCCTGGAGGTTGGCAACCTTGCCGGCCGGGGAGCCGTTCTTCTGCGTCAGCAGCTTCACGGAATACTCGCCCTCCAGGCGGCCGGTGTTCCTTTCATCGAACCCCAGCATGGTCGCCATTCCATCGATCTTGCTGTGCAGGGCAACCACCGGGATGTGGGCGGCGGCCGCGTATGCCATTGCC
>Ga0209415_10019389_pt1 | contig 10653 bp, 12 predicted proteins | sample PeaSoiSIISIP2007_FD_187696 | JGI IMG/M metagenome (GOLD analysis project Ga0209415, IMG submission 187696) | Peat soil microbial communities from Weissenstadt, Germany - SII-SIP-2007 (SPAdes) (version 2) | ecosystem: Environmental > Terrestrial > Soil > Wetlands > Peat | place: Germany... | reverse complement strand
CGGCGTGCGTGCCGCCGGTGACCAGCATGATCTCGTCGATGCCGCTCGAGACCACGGCCTCGATCGCCCAGGCGATCATCGGCCGGTCGTAAATGGGCAGCAGGTGCTTGTTGGTGATGCGGGTCAGAGGATAGAGGCGAGAGCCGGTCCCCCCGGCAAGGATCACACCCTTCACGTCCGCGCACCCGCCGCGCACAAGGTTGGCATGGCGCGTTTCTAGCCGAACGTGAGCACGCCACGCGCCACGCGGCCGGCATGCATCTCGTCGACCACTTCGCCGAAGCGGTCGAGGGGCCGCGTCAGCGACACCAGCTCGTCGAGCATCAGCAGCCCGGACCGGTAGAGGTCGACCATGAGCGGAATGTCGTGGTGGGGCCGGGCTGAGCCGTACCGGCAGCCGAGCAGCCCGCGGTCGACGTAGGCGAGCGCGTTGACGTCCACGGACACCTCGGTCCCCCGGGGCGGGATGCCGATGGCCACCGCGGTGCCGCCCCAGTCCAGGCAGTCGAGCGCGCTGCGCAGGACGGCCGGGTGGCCGACGCAGTCGAAGGCCCAGGTCACTCCCCCGAGGGGGAAGAGGGCACCGGCGGCGGACTCGCGGTTGGCCGGCACGAGCTCGCGGACCGCCGCCGCGGCGTCGCCCGCGGTGGCGTCGACGAAATGCGTCGCGCCGAACTGGCGTCCGAGATCCTCCTTCGCCGCCACCGTGTCCACCGCCACGATCCGGGTCGCCCCGGCGATACGCAGACCTTGAATGACGTTGAGGCCGACGCCTCCCACGCCGAAGACCGCCGCGGTGTCGCCCGGCCGCACCTTGGCCCGGTTCAGCACCGCACCGACCCCGGTGAGCACGCCGCACCCGATGAGGCAGGCCGACGACAGTGGGATCTCCTTGGGGATGCGCACCGCCTGCACCTCGCTGACGACCGTCAGCTCCGAGAACACCGACGCCGCGGCGAAGTTGGAGGCGGGCTCCCCCTTGAAGGTGAACGGCGTCGAGATGTTCCCGAGGGAGCTCTTGCACATCGTCGGGTGGCCGGTGCTGCAGGCCCGGCAGGCCCCACAGCTGGCCAGGGTGGCGATCACGACGTGGTCGCCAGCCTTCACGGACCGCACGGCGTCGCCCACCGCCTCGACGACCCCGGCTCCCTCGTGTCCGAGCACAGCAGGCGCGGGGAACGGGATGGTGCCGTCGATGACGGACAGGTCGGAGTGGCACACGCCGGCGGCCTGCATGCGGACCTGCACCTCGTTGGGGCCCGGGCCCCGCACTTCGAGCTCGTCCGTGACCTCGACCCCCTCTCCCGTGTAGACGATGCCTCGCACTTACTCGCTCCTCTCGTTGGTGACCACGCGGTCCGCGCCGGTCGCGTGGCGCTGGCGCAGGTCGCGCTTGAGCACCTTCCCGCTGGCGTTGACCGGCAGCGCGTCGACCAGTACCACCCTACGGGGCACTTTGTAGTTCGCCATGGCCCCGCGTGACCAGCTGAGGATGGCGCGACCCAGCTCCTCGGGATCCGTCTCCCCGTCGACGGTTCGGGCCGGGACCACATAGGCGCAGCCCACCTCCCCCATCCGCTCGTCGGGGACGCCGACGACGGCGACCTGGGCCACGCCCTCGTGGCCGCGCAGAATGGCCTCGATCTCGGCCGGGTACGCGTTGAAACCGCCCACGACGTACATGTCCTTGACGCGGTCCGTGATGGTCAGGTTGCCCCGGGTGTCCATGACGCCGATGTCGCCGGTGTGCAGCCAGCCATCGGCATCAATCGCCTCGGCCGTCGCCGCCTCGTCACCCCAGTAGCCCGACATGACCGTGTAGCCCCGTACGACGATCTCCCCCGGCTCACCGGAAGGGACCTCCTTCCCGTCCGCCACGACCTGCACCTCGAGTCCGGGAATGGCGCGGCCCGACGTGGCCGACACGACCTCGGGTGGGTCGCTGCGCCGGCACATGGTCACGGTGCCGCAGGACTCGGTCAGCCCGTAGGCCGTGAGGACGGTCTCGAAGCCGAGCTCGTCACGCATCGCCTGGACCAGCTCGACGGGCACCACGGCCGCGCCGGTCACCCCGAGCCGGAGGGACGAGAGGTCGTGGTCGGCGCGCCCGGGGTCCGACAGCAGCGTCTGGTACAAGGTGGGCGGGCCGGGCAGCACGCTGATGCGCTCCGCGGCGATGCGCGCCATGACCGCCCCGGCATCGAACACCGGCTCCGGCACGACCGTGGCCCCTGCCATGAGGCAGGCCAGGATCCCGGCCTTGTAGCCGAACGTGTGGAAGAACGGGTTCACCACGAGGTAGCGATCCGACGCCCCCAGGCCCACGATGGAGGACCAGGTCCCGAACGTGCGCAGCGACTGGGCGTGGGTCGTGGCCGCCCCCTTGGGGTGCCCGGTGGTGCCGGACGTGAAGATGAGATCGGACACGTCCTCCGGTCCCACCGCCGCCGCGCGTGCCGCGGTGTCGGAGGTGCCGACCCGTTGCCCTGCGGCCAGGAGCTCCTCGAGGCCGAGAATTGCGACGCCGGCCGGGCCGGCCGCCGCGGCGTCCCCCTCCTGGCGCAGGACGACGATGCGAGCGAGCGCGCCGGTGTCCTCGTCCGTCAGCATGGCGGGGTAGTCGGACCCGAGGAACCCCCTGACCGTCAGCAGGGTCGTCGCTCCGGCGTTGCGCAGGATGTACGCCGCCTCGGCCCCCTTGAAGCGGGTGTTGAGCGGCACCAGCACGGCGCCGGCCCGCAGCGCGCCGAGCGCCGCCAGCATCCACTCGGCGCAGTTGGGCGCCCAGACGGCCACCCGCTCCCCCGCGCCGACCCCGGCGGCCACGAAGCCCCGGGCGTAGCGGTCCACGGCAGGCGCCAGCTCGGCGTAGGTCAGGCGCACGTGCCCGTCGACGAGCGCCTCGATCGCTCCGTGCCGCTGCGCCGCGTCCTCGACCAGATTGGGCATCGTGCCCCAGGTCAGGTCGGCCCGCGGGTCCTCCTGCTCCGGCGGCGCGCCGCCGATCCCGCCGCTCACGGGTGTTGACTGCTCACGGAAACGACCTCGCCGGACAGGTAGGAGGAGTAGTCGCTCGCCAGGAAGACGATGACGTTGGCCACCTCCCAGGTCTCGGCGCCGCGCCCGAACAGCTCGCGGCGGCGCAGCACGGCCAGGTCCTCGTCAGGGATGGCGCGGTTCAAGAACGGGTGCTCGGCCAGGCTGGGCGACACGGCGTTGACCCGCACGCCGGCAGGCGCCGCCTCGGCGGCCGCGCACCGCGTCAGCGCCATCACGCCGGCCTTCGCCGCCGCGTAGTGCGCCTGACCCGGCTGGGCTCGCCAGCCGAGCACCGAGGCGTTGTTCACGATGACGCCGCTCTTCTGCGGCAGGAGGCACTTCAGCGCGGCGCGGGTGCAGCGGAACGTACCGGTGAGCGTGATGTCCAGCACGGTCGACCACTGCTCGTCGGTCATCTCGACCAGTGGCACCGTGCCACCGAGCCCCGCATTGTGCACCGCGACGTCGATGTGCCCGAAGCGCGCCACGGCGCCGTCGTAGAGCGCACCCACCTGGGCCTCGTCGCGCACGTCACAGGCCAGCGCGTGCACCCGGTCCGGATCACCCGCCTCCGAGGCGAGCTGCTCGGCGGTCTCGCCGAGGCGCCGTGCGTGGGCGTCGGAGACGACGACCGCCGCCCCCTCCTCGAGGCAGCGCCTGGCCGTGGCGGAGCCGATGCCCGTCCCGGCCGCCGCCGTCACGACGACGACCTTGCCGTCGAGGAGCGCGTGACCGCCCGGCGGCGGCGGCGGCGGCGGCGGTTCGAAGGATGCATTGAGGCTCGTGCTCACGCCACCCCTTTCGGTTCCGGCGGGAGGCCCAGCACCCGCTCGCCGATGATGTTGCGCTGGATCTGGTTCGACCCACCGTAAATGGTCTCGGCGCGCGCGAAGAGAAAGGAGCGCTGCAGCTCGCCCAGCCCGTAGCCGCCGTTCTCCGGGAGCGGTTCCCCGTCGAGCACCGTCGCCGCCGGCCCGAGCACGCCCATCGCGAGCTCGCCCAGACGGCGGTGCCAGCTCCCCCAGTACAGCTTGGCGATGGAGGCCTCGGGCGGCGCCACCGGGCCGTCGACGCCCGAGAGGCTCCGCAGCGTGTTGTAGCGCATGATCGTCAGCTCGATGTGGGCCTGGGCCAACCGCTGCCGCAGGACGGGGTCGCGTGAGCGCCCGTTCTCGCCCGCCAGGTCCAGAATGCGGTCGAGCTCGCGCCGGAAACCCAGCTGGTGGCCGAGCAGAGCCACCCCGCGCTCGAAGGCGAGGGTGGCCAGCGCGACGCGCCAGCCGTCACCCACCGTTCCCACCACGTTGTCGGCGGGTGTGCGGGCCTCGTCGAAGAACACCTCGTTGAACTCGCTCGTGCGGGTCAGCTGGGTGATCGGGCGCACCTCGACCCCGGGCTGGTCCATCGGCACCAACAGATAGGACAGGCCCTTGTGACGGGCCGTCGCCGGATCCGTCCGGCAGACGACGAAGCACCAGTCCGCCTGGTGGGCCAGGGACGTCCAGACCTTCTGGCCCGTGACCACCCACTCGTCGCCGTCGCGCACGGCCCGCGTCGAGACGTTGGCCAGGTCGCTGCCCGCGTCCGGCTCGGAGTAGCCCTGGCACCACAGCTCGGAGCCCTCCCTGATCGGCGGGAGGAAGCGCGCCTTCTGCTCGGCGGTCCCGTAGTGGATCAGGGTCGGCCCGAGCAGGCCCTCGCCCATGACGTTGACCCGGCCCGGTGCCCCGGCCCGGGCGTACTCCTCGTTGAAGATGACCTGCTCGGTCATGGACGCGCCGCGGCCGCCGTACTCGGCCGGCCAGCCCAGGCAGGTCCAGCCCCCCTCGGCCAGCACCCGCTCCCAGCGCCGGCGCACCTCGAAGCCGAACGTCTCGTCCCCGGAGCCGCCGCGGCCTCCCAGCTCGGCGAACTCGCCCACCAGGTGCTCCTCGAGGAACCGGCGGACCTCCAGCCGGAACGCCACGTCCTCGGGGCGATCACGCAGATCCATCGCCCGGGAGCGTAGCCAAGGCGTGGCACCCGATCTGACGGGGCGTCAGATACCGGGCAGGGCCCGGGTCCCGTCAGCCCCTGGAATACTCGCGGGTGCTCCGCACCGGAGCGGAGCGCGAAAGGGGGTGCCCGTGCCCTACTCCCAGGGGAGGGTCGTCCATGATGCCGACGCCCACATCATGGAGACGCCGACCTGGCTGCGCGACCACGCCGAGGCCCGGTACCGTGAGCGCCTCCCGGTGCTGAGCTACCCGGGCGGGAACGAGCTGCGCCAGACCGGCGATCCCGCCGAGCAGCAGCGCGACCTGCTGTCCGCCTTCGACAGGCTGCGCGACCGGCACGCGTCGGCGGAGTACCGGGCCCTCGAGGAGGCCGAGATCATGGCGCGCAAGAATTTCGCCGCCACCGGCTCGTTCATCGCCGCGGACCGCCCCCGCGCCCTCGACCTGCTCGGGTTCTCGAGCCAGCTCGTCTTCAACACGTTCCACAACGGACGCCTGCACGACCTCGAGCACCGCGACCCCGACCTCGCCTACGCCGCCGCCCGGGCCCACAACCGGGGCATGCTCGAGTTCTGCTCGGTCGACCCCCGCCTGCTCCCGTCGCTCTACGTCCCCCTGGCCGACCCCGAGCAGGCGGTCGCAGCGACGCGCGACGCGATCGACCAGGGCGCCGCGGCGCTGCTGGTCGCGTCGGGCTGCCCGCCGCGTTTCTCCCCGAGCCACACCGACCTCTTCGGCGTCTGGGCCCAGGCCGAGGAGGCCGGCATCCCCGTCGTCTTCCATGTCGGGGGGACGGGCACGCTGGTGGACCCCAACTACTTCGTCAACGGCAAGCCGGTCCCGCCGGACTTCCACGGCGGCGAGGAGAACTTCCGCTCGGTCGACTACATGGGGATCCCCGTCCCCCCGGCCCAGACGCTGGCCACCCTGATATTCGACGGGGTCCTCGAGCGCTTCGGGGACCTGCACATCGGCGTGATCGAGCAGGGCGCCATCTGGGTGCCCTCGTGGTTGCGCCAGATGGAGTCCGCCTTCGACGCGTTCCACCGCCACGAGGAGCGGCTGCAGGAGTTGACGCTCCGGCCGACCGACTATGTGCACCGCCAGGTCCGCTTCACCCCCTACCCCACCGAGGACGTCGGCTGGATCGTCGCCCAGGCCGGGGCCGATCTCGTCATGTTCTCCTCCGACTACCCGCACGTCGAGGGCGGCCGCAAGCCGCTGGAACGCTTCGAGGCGTCGCTCGGCGACGCCGGCGAGGATGTGCGCCGGCAGTTCTACACCGACAACTTCCTCTATCTCATGGGCACCGGGGCCGCCGGTCTGGCCGCCTGAGAGGGGAGCCGTGTTCACCCGCAAGTCCAAGCACGACACGACGGAGTACGAGGTCACCAGGACCGACCAAGAGTGGCGGGACCAGTTGTCGCCCGACCGCTACGCGGTCCTGCGGCGAGCCGGCACCGAGCCGGCTTGGTCCGGCGCGCTGCTCCACGTCGACGGCCACGGCGTGTTCCACTGCGCCGGTTGCGGGGCCGAGTTGTTCGACACCGATGCCAAGTTCGAATCGGGGACGGGCTGGCCGAGCTTCGACCGGGCCCGTGCCGCCGGAACCGTCGTCGAGCGGTCCGACCGCGGCTTCGGCATGACGAGGACCGAGATCCTGTGCGCCCGCTGCGGCGGTCACCTGGGCCACGTGTTCCCCGACGGCCCCACCGACACCGGGCTGCGCTACTGCGTCAACTCGCTCTCGCTGACGTACGAGCCCGACGCCGGGGAGGACCAGGCCGGGGGCGACCAGGCCGGCGGCTGAGACTCAGCCAGCCGCGCCTCGACGGCGCCGAACAAGGCCTCGAGGCGGCCCGCCTCGGCACACAGACCCAGGCGTCGCAGGAGAGATCCCCCGAGGGCGAGCGCACCGCAGATCTCGGCGACCTCCTCCCTCACGAAGTCGATCGGCGGCCCGGACGCTCCCGGGCCCGGTGCCCCACCAGCACCGCCGCCCCGAGAGACAGCGCCGCCACCGCCACGATCGCATCGGTCCCCGGGTGCGTCGCGGCGGCCGACAGCAGATCCGCAGACCCGCTCGCCGCGCCCGGCCACCCCGCGCTGACGATCAACCAGGGCGACACTCACGCCTCGACCGGCATGGCGTCGGACGCGACCTCCTCCGTGGCGTCGGCCTGTGCCGACACGCTCCGGCGCTCCACCTTCTGCACGTCGGCCGTGGCGAAGCGCAGGCTCGGGCCGACCTCGTCCGCCGTGATCTCGACCTTGGCCCGGTGCTCGCCCTCCTCGGTCTCCCAGGTCCGCTGCTCCAGACGGCCCGTGACCACGACGCGCATGCCCTTGGTCAGGGAGAGCGCCACGTTCTCGGCCAGGTCGCGCCAGCAGATGACGTCGAAGAAGGACGTCGACTCCTGCCACTCCTGGGTCGTCCGGTCCTGCCAGCGGCGGTTGACCGCGACGCCGAGCTGAGCCGTCGCCTGCCCTTCCCGCGTGTAGCGGATCTCCGGCTCACGGGTCAGGTTCCCGGTGATCGTCGTCGTGTTGGCCATGGGGGTCTCCTCGCTTTCCTCGCGCCCACCGACCCGGGGGCGGCGCGGACCAGCGTGAGGCCCACCGCTTGCCGCGAACCTTGCCGGCACCCTTGCTGCCGCGCTGCCGCGCTGCCGCGCTGCCGGGCCCAGGGGTGCGGCGGGTGCCCTCAGGGCTTCTGCCTCAACCCCAGGCAGCGCAGGACGAACGAACCGAAGCGGTTGGGCGGCTTCTGGTGATGGTGGTCCACCGAGTGGCCGTAGCGCGACCCGTACGGCCCGCCGCTGCTCCCCGTCAAGCCGGCGGCGGGAATGGAGTTGGGCTCCTCGTACTTGGGCACCTTGGCCAGTCGCCGCTGCTGCTTGCGCGGTTTGTCGCCGGCTCGCCCCATGGGGACAGTCTGGCCCACGGCCGGGTGGAGCCGGGACACGACGGCGTGTGCGAGCATGCCCTCGTGTTCTCCCGTACGGCGCCCGGGTGGCTCGGGTGCTGCGGCATGCTCGCTCTGGTCGCCCTGACGCTCTCGGCCTGCAGCAACTCCCCCGGCGCCCCCACGGAGTCCACCCGCTCGACGTCCACCAGCGGGGCGGCCGCCACGACGGCACCGTCGGCCGCCACGTCCACCACCGCCGTGGGCACCCAGCAGGTGCGTTTCGACCCCTACTCGGCGGGGGGCACGCTGCTGCCGACCGAGCAGGTCGTGGCGACGGTGTCCGGGACGTGCGTGGCGCCGGGGGTGGCCGGCACGACCTCGTATCGCTGCTTCGCACAACCGCACTCGAACATCTACGACCCCTGCTTCGCCCCGGCACACGCCACCGGCGGGCCCCTCGAGTGCGTCGCCGACCCCGCCGAGGCCGAGGCCGTCGAGTTCGACACCGGCGCCCTGCCGGAGCCACCGGCGGGTGCTCCGCCCACGCGCCCGTGGGCCATGGAGCTGGCCAACGGGCAGGTGTGCATTCTCGTCGCGGCGGCCTGGGGCGCGCTCGGCCCCTTCAGCTGCCCGCCTCTCGGCGCCACCGGCTCGGTGGCCGATTGCCACGTCCCGCAACAGGCCGTGCCCTGGTGGAGCGCGGCCTGCCAGGCTCAGCAGAGCGAGGCGAGTGCGTTCGCTCCCGTGCGGGTGGACAAGGTCTGGACCTGACCCCACGGCGGGCCTACCGCCGGTGGTCCTCCCGCATGCGGCCGCCGACGACGTACGCCCCCGCTCCCAGCACGAGCGACCCGACGATCACGTAGCGCACGATCGCCGTCTCGAGCGACGTCGGCGATCCGTTCGTGCTGATCTCCGCGAATCCCCCGCCGATCACCAGCGCGGCGACGGCGAGGGCGAAGAAGCACAGCGAGACCTTGCGCGCGGCGTTGCACCCGAACCGCGACTGCGACCGGTCCGGGCCCGAACCGTTGGCTACGGGGTCGCTACGACCCACGCGGGCCGGCCGTGTGGGTCTCACCCGTCATGGGGAGGGCGACGTCCAGCGCGGCTCGGAAGTGCTCGCAGTCGAATACGTTGCGGCTCGGGCAGCGGAGGGCATGGTCGAGTTGGTCCGCCATGGCCGAGAGATGGTCCGCCTGCGCCCGCAGCTCATCGCGCTTGCGCGCGGCAAAGGTCTTCCACGCGGGCCGTCCCCCGGTGGCCAGCAACACCTTGATCTCATCGAGGGTGAACCCGGCCTGGCGGCACATGGCGACGATGGCCAGCGTGGTGAGGACGTCCGGCCGGAATTGCCGGCGCAGACCCTTGCGCTCCTCGCTCCCGATGATCTGCTCGTGCTCGTAGAAGCGGAGGGCGGACGGGGCCATGCCCGACCGTGCGGCGACCTCGCCGATGTCCAGGAGGTCCACCATTGACTTGAAGTGTACTTCAAGTGATTGGGTGTCGGGATGGACCCCGGCACCACGACCTTCGAAGGCACGGCGGGCCGGGTGTCCGGGGCCCTGATGGCCCGGCTCAACCGTGACATGGAACGAGCGGCGGTGGACGAGCTGGCTCCGGGGCGCGACGACGCAGTGCTCGCCGTGGGTTTCGGGCCCGGCGTCGGCATCGCGGAGCTCGTCGCCCGCATGCCCGGCGGCATCGTCGCCGGCATCGACCCCTCGCCGACCATGGTGGCGCAGGCGCGGCGGCGCAACCGGGCGGCGATCGGCGCCGGCCGGGTCGCGCTCGTCCGCGCGGGCGCCGAAGCGATTCCCTGGCCCGACGGTGCCTTCCGCGGCGTCGTCGCGGTCAACAGCATGCAGTTGTGGGATCCGCTGGACGATGCGCTGTGCGAGGTCGCGCGCGTGCTGGCCGCGGGCGGCCAGGTGGTGACCGTGACGCACACGTGGGCCATTGAGAAGCGCGCGCCCCTCGAGGAGTGGACGGCGGCGGTCCTCCCGCGCCTGGAGCACTGCGGCCTCGTCGGCGTCACGCAGAGGACGGCGGGCTTCCGCTCCGGACCCGGACTGGTCCTGCACGCCCGCATGCTCCGGCCCCGCAACCGGATGGCACCCTGACGCGCCCGATGACCGGGTAGGTTGCCCTCACTATGGGCGATCCGGCCGGTGGGCTGACGCTCCAGGCACCGGCGGCGCCCGGCGAGGCCGCGCGCGACGCCCCGCCGGCGCCCCGGTCGGGCCGCTGGCACTTCTGGCGCTCGCCACCCGACCAGCCGGCGTGGGCCCGGCCGCTGCTCCTCGTCGTCGCCGCGCTGGCCGCACTGTCCTACGCGTGGGGGATCAACGACGCCACCCTCGAGACGTTCTACGGCGCCGCCGTGCGGAGCATGTCGCAGAGCTGGCACAACTTCTTCTTCGGCGCGTTCGACCCGTGGGGGACGGTCACGGTCGACAAGCTGCCCGGTGCCTTCTGGGTCCAGGCGCTGTCGGTCCGGGTGTTCGGCTTCCACGTGTGGTCGGTCGCGCTCCCCCAGGCCGTCGAGGGCACCCTCGCGGTGCTCGTGCTCTACCGCGCCGTGCGCCGGGTGGCCGGCGCCGGTGCGGGGCTGGCCGCGGCCACCGTCCTGGCCGCCACGCCCGTGACCATCCTGCTCAACCGGGGCAACATCTCGGACTCGTTGCTGATCCTGCTCCTCGTGCTCGC
>Ga0209415_10019388_pt1 | contig 10654 bp, 6 predicted proteins | sample PeaSoiSIISIP2007_FD_187696 | JGI IMG/M metagenome (GOLD analysis project Ga0209415, IMG submission 187696) | Peat soil microbial communities from Weissenstadt, Germany - SII-SIP-2007 (SPAdes) (version 2) | ecosystem: Environmental > Terrestrial > Soil > Wetlands > Peat | place: Germany... | reverse complement strand
ATGCCCCGCCGCTACCACGGACTCCTCATCGCCGCTCTTCAGCCCCCGCTCGGCCGAACTCAACTCGTTGCCTTTCTTGAAGAGACCGTTCGCTACGGCGGTGCTGCCTTCGCACTCTCAACGCACCGCTGGGCCAGCGGAGTTGTCGATCCACAAGGATTTTTCTTTCTCGAAAGTTTTCATCTCGAGGGCACTAGTCCTGTTTGGACTTATGCACTTGCAGATGCTTTGCTGGAAAAACGAGTCTGGATGGTTCAAGGCGAAAACACGACTTTTATTCACTACACTGTCGCGCGGGGCAGCGGACCTCTTGAGATCGACCTGAAAGCGCTCGTCAATTATCGCGATTTTCACTCGTTGACGCATGCCGGCGACTGGCATATGAAAATCGCTCCGGTGGAACACGGCGTTATGGTTCTACCATTCGATACGGCGACTCCGTTTTTTCTGAAATGTGCTCAAGCTTCCTGCGAGCCACATCACGAATGGTATCGAGACTGTTTCTTGCCACAGGAAACCGAACGCGGACTCGAAGATCGAGAGGATCATCTCTTCGCCGTGCTATTTCGCGCCAAATTGAATTCCGGTGAGAGCCTCACGGTCGTCGCAACCACGGAGCCGACCACTCCACTTGATGGTGAGGCTTTGCGCGGCCAGCGATTGAATCACGAAGTCGAGCTTCGGAAAGCTTGGCAGGTGCAAAACGAAGAATCCGCCGAAATCGCCCCTGGATGGGTACGCCAACTCGTTCTCGCCGCGGATCAATTCGTCGTCAAGCGCGGCCTCCCCGAGGAACCGGATGGTCGCAGCATCATCGCCGGCTACCACTGGTTCGGGGATTGGGGCCGCGACACGATGATCGCTTTGCCAGGTCTCGCGCTCACGACGGGCCGCCCAGATGTAGCGAAGCGGATGCTGCTCGCATTCGCGAGTTTTATTGACAGAGGCATGCTACCCAACAATTTTCCAGACGCAGGGGGCAAGCCGGAGTACAACACGGTCGATGCCGCGCTCTGGTATTTCGAAGCGGTACGCCAATATTTCGCCGCAACACAAGACAGCACCACGCTTGAGAAGCTGTTTCCGGTTCTCGAAGGCATGGTCGAAGCCCACGTCGCCGGGACTCGCTACAATATTCACGTCGATTCGAGCGATGGCCTCCTCTACGCAGGCGGCCCCGGCATTCAGCTCACCTGGATGGACGCGAAAATCGGCGACTGGGTCGTTACGCCTCGCACCGGCAAGGCAGTCGAAATCAACGCGCTGTGGATCAATGCCATGGAAACGATGGTGCAGTTCGCACGGACTCTGAACAAACCGGCGCAGACCTTCGAAGGTCTATCCGCCCGAGGCCGAAGCAGCTTTCAGAAATTTTGGAACGCGGAACGAAATTGCTGTTTCGATGTGATTGATGTCCCGGGTGCCGCAAAAACGGCTGGGAGAGATGCCGCACTTCGCCCCAACCAGATTCTCGCTGTCTCCCTGCCGGTCAGCCCGTTGCACGAGGAGCAACAAAAATCCGTAGTCGATATTTGCGGCGAGCGCCTGCTCACTTCTCATGGCCTGCGGAGTCTCGCAGCCGGCGAACCGAACTATCAAGGCCATTACGGTGGTGATCAACGGACTCGCGATGCCGCCTATCATCAGGGAACTGTGTGGGGTTGGCTGTTAGGCCCTTATACTCTCGCGCATTTCCGTGTCTACAACGATCGCGCGGCAGCCGCTCGCTTGCTCGAGCCACTCGGCTCTCATATCGGCGCACTTGGCCTCGGCACACTGGCAGAAGTATTCGACGGCGACCCGCCGCACACTCCTCGTGGCTGCATCGCGCAAGCCTGGACGGTCGGGGAAGTCCTCCGAGCCTGGTGCGAAATCGCAAAAGCAGTTTGAATCACTTCTGGCGAGATTTTCCTGCAGCCTCGTAGAGCTCGATCAGAACTTTGGCCCCACCCGGGACGGCCACAAGGAAAAAGTTTACTTGCGTCCCGTCGGCGCCGGGCCGCGTCTCCGGATAGATCGCTGCCACCCCAAATTTCTCCTTCAGTATCTCCACAGCCCGGTCCAGCTTGGTGCAACGAAACTCTACCTGTTGCACGCCTTCGCCAAATTTTCCCAAGAACCCCGCAATCGCGCCATCTCCGCCAGGCGCTCTGGATGTTAAAATATCCAAAGATATTCCGTCCGTAAAATGTAACTCAAACTCCTCCGCATCCTGATCCGACGGTACCTCCGCCAAGCGGGCTATGCTATGAGCCGCACGAAGCTTCGAAAAAGTCTCTCGCTGAACCGCCAGCCCCACCGTTACTACCGGCCTCGGCCCCGACAGTAACCCTGATAACTCCTCGTCGCTCCACCAGGTCTGAACCACCCGATCCGCTGGCGCCCTTCCTGCCGCATATATCTCCGCAGCCGCGGCCTCGCGCACGGAAGCTTCTGCGGAACTGAGTCTCGCGATGGCGGTATTGAGCGGGCTGGACATATTCGACTTGGAGATTGTAGCTTGATTAGGAGCCCTGAAACTGACGATGCTCCGGGGCTGGCGCGAAAGTTGCAACGATTCTTCGTTTCCAATCATCTGAGGGATATGCCCAAACCAGTTCTATTCACTGTCGATGACGACCCGGAGGTTCTCCGGGCGATCGAACGCGACCTCCGCAGCCACTACTCCGACCGCTATCGCATTATGCGCGCCAGTTCGGGTAGCGCCGCGCTTTCTACTCTCCGTGAGCTCAAAGCGCGCAATAATCCTGTAGCTCTTCTTCTGGCTGACCAGCGGATGCCACAGATGAACGGTGTCGGATTCCTCTCTGAAGCCATGGAGATTCATCCTCAGGCCAAGCGCGCACTGCTCACCGCCTATGCAGACACCACCGCGGCTATCGACGCAATTAACGAAGCTCGTATCCACTACTACTTGATGAAGCCGTGGGATCCCCCGGAAGAGAAGCTCTTTCCGGCTCTAGATGACCTGCTCTCGGACTGGAGCTCTGGCTTCCGACCGCTCTACGAAGGCATTCGTGTTCTCGGCACCCGCTGGTCCAATCGCTCCTACGAGCTACGCGATTTTCTCGCCCGCAACCAAGTCCCATATCAATGGATCGATGTCGAGCTAGCCCAAACCGATCCCGAAGTTCGCAGCCTCATCGCCTCCCTGGGCCCTGAGGCAGAAACGCTTCCGTTAGTTTTATTTCCAGACGGCACCAGGCTTGCTGAACCGCCGCTTCCGGCAGTTGCGGATAAAGTTGGTCTCCGCACCCACGCCCTCACAGATTTTTACGATCTCGCGATCGTGGGTGGCGGGCCAGCGGGACTTGCAGCCGCCGTTTACGGGGCGTCAGAAGGCTTGCGTACGGTCATGATCGAGCGCGAAGCCCCTGGCGGCCAAGCCGGCCTCAGCTCCCGCATCGAAAACTATCTTGGTTTTCCCGCCGGCTTATCGGGCAGCGACCTCGCTCGCCGCGCCGTTGCGCAAGCCCGCCGATTCGGCGTCGAAATTCTATCGCCTCAAGACGTCATCGGCCTGCGTATCGACGGCCCTTATCGCTTTATCAAACTGGCTGATGGCGCCGAAATCTCCTGCAACGCTCTCCTCCTGGCGATGGGGGTGCAATGGCGCACGCTGGATGTCCCTGGCATCGATCGCCTTCAAGGTGCCGGCGTCTACTATGGAGGAGGCACGTCGGAAGCGATCGCTTGTCGTGGCGAAACGGTCTATATCATCGGCGGCGCAAATTCTGCCGGCCAGGCGGCTATGCACTTTTCAAAGTTTGCAGAAAAAGTGGTAATGCTCGTGCGCGGGAGTTCACTGGCTAGCACCATGTCCCACTACCTCATCGAGCAGATTGAAAAAACTCCTAGCATCGAAGTGTGGACGCGTACGAGCGTCGTCGAAGTCCAGGGCGATACGCGCCTCACCGGCATCACCGTGCAATGCGAACCCAGCGGCACACGCAAGGATCTTCCCGCCTCAAGTCTCTTCATCTTCATCGGCGCGCAGCCCCGCACCGATTGGCTGGGCAACCTCATCGAACGCGACGAGCGTGGTTTCGTCCTTTCCGGGCCCGACCTGCTACGCGATGGCAAACGCCCGGCATCCTGGACACTCGATCGCGATCCCGGCTTGCTCGAGACGAACATCCCGGGCATCTTCGTCGTTGGCGATGTCCGCCACGGTTCCGTAAAGCGCGTCGCCTCTGGCGTTGGCGAAGGCGCCGTGGTCGTCCAATTCATGCACCAATATCTGTCCAAGGTACAATGAGCCTGCCTATCGGGAGAGCAGGTCGCGCATGACCGAAATTTCCTCGCAGTCGCATGCTGAAGAGGTTCTCGCTGAGCTTACGAAGATTCCTGTATTTCAGGATCAGCCCCGCGAGGAACTCCTTTGGTTTATTTCCGTGTGCGAAGAGCGCCGCGCCGCCCCCGGCGAAATTATCATGCGCGAAGGCGACCCGCCGGATTACATGTTGGTGATGCTCGAAGGCGAAATGCGCGCCAGGGGCGAGCACGGCCCCGTCGACGGTCCCGTGTTCACGATCAAAACGGGTGATGTGACCGGCATGTTGCCGTTTTCCCGGCTGAAAGTGATCAGCGTCACGGGCCGCGCAGTCCTCCCCTCGCATTTTCTGGGTTTTCCAGTTAGCCAGTTCATCGAACTCTTCAGGAGGCTGCCGGAGCTCGTCCGTCGCCTTGTCGGCTTGCTTACGGACCGTGTTCGCAGCGTCACGCGCACCGAACAGCAGCACGAGAAGCTCGCCGCCCTAGGTAAACTTTCTGCTGGACTCGCTCATGAGCTCAACAATCCTTCCGCAGCCGCTCGTCGTTCCGCATCGGCCTTGCGGAACTGTTTGACCCGTTTGCGTGAAGCCGCTCGCAGCACGAAGATCGGGCCAGAAGACTGCGGTCTTTTGGCACAACGCGAAGAGGAAATCCGCTCCTCACTTAAGCCCACGCAGTTCAAGGATGAATTTGCCCGTGTCGAACGCGAAGAAGTCATTCAATCCTGGCTCGAAGAGCGCAATATCGCCGACGCCTGGAAGCTTGCGCCATCGCTCGCGGAATCAGGCCTTACCGATGCCCAACTTTCCTCCTTCGCTGCGGCCGCCGGCAAGTCGCTTGGCCCGGAGCTCACTCGCTTCGCCACCCTCCTCGAAATGGAACGCATCGCCGAGGAGCTCGAGCACAGCTCCGCGCGCATCTCCGATCTGATTAAAGCCATCAAGGAATATTCCTACATGGATCAGGGTCCCATGCAGGAAGTCGATATCGAGCGCGGCCTCGAGACCACGCTTACCATCATGAATCACAAACTAAAGCGCGGCATCACGGTCGTTCGAGAGTACGCTCCCGCCCTCCCGAAGGTCATGTCCAGCGGCAGCGAACTTAATCAGGTTTGGACCAATCTCATCGACAACGCCGCCGACGCCATGAAAAATAGCGGCAAACTCACCATCCGCGCGGCTCGTGAAAACGATTTCGTACTTGTGGAAATTGGCGACAACGGCTCTGGAATTCCGCCCAACGTACTTTCCCGCATTTTTGATCCTTTTTTCACGACCAAAGGAGTTGGCGAAGGCACGGGTCTGGGCCTGGATGTAGTCAGCCGCATCATCAAGAATGTCGGCGGCCACATTAGTGTCACGTCCGTCCCGGGCGACACGCGTTTTCAAGTTCGCATCCCCATCCAAGCCCCCAAGTAATATTTCCAGGAGGAAATAATGGCCGATGTCTGCACGCACCTCGATCAAATCCGCCCTGTAAAGCCCAAATCCAAGGGTTGCGAGGAATGTCTCAAGATGGGCGACACCTGGGTTCACCTGAGGCTTTGTCTCACCTGCGGTCACGTCGGCTGCTGCGATTCTTCAAAAAACAAGCACGCCACCAAGCATTTTCGCGCCACCAAACACCCAATCGTTCGCTCCATCGAGCCCGGCGAAAACTGGATGTGGTGCTACGTCGACGAATTGATGTTCGAGGAAGATTGAAGTCCGAAAGAAACGTGTGCCCAAAGAAGTGCAACGCTGAAACAGGTCTACCCGTCTGCTCTGTGTCTACTTCGTTCGTTACGCGGAGGAAGCGCCGCCGGGGACCAACGGCGCCAGTGGCGGCTTTGGTGGACTCGTAGGAAGTAATCTGCTCCCCAGCGGCTCGTAGCGCGGAGCGAAAAACTCCAGCGTATACGATTGAAAGAACACCAGCCCCGGCGCGTACACAAATCCCACGACGTAAAGTAGTCCAGCGAACGCCAACAGCGCAAACGCCGTTAGCAGCAAAATAACCGAAATGTTGTCCCAGCCGACTCCCGCGCTCCTACCGATCAGATAACCCATAACTCCGAGCAACGCCAGCGGAATCAGCAAAATCAAAATCACAATGAGGTTCACAATCGTAAAAATAATCGCTCCACCCATCGCCAGGGCTATCTTCATCAACACATAGAGGCCATACGCCAATTTCTCCCCATTCATCATTGCCAGCAGCCGTCGCCAGCCGTCTACAGCTCCCACTTCCTCAAAAGCCAATACGGGAACCAGAAAATCGCGTCCAAGCATGTCAATGATCGCCAGTACAGCCACCAGTCCGATCACCACAAGCGCCAACAAGATCCCGCCCCCAATCAGAGTGCTGAGGTGGGCTTCCGGCCTCACAAACCAGCCCGCACGATATGCCAGCAAAATCGGGACGCCCGCGACCACAACTACTAAAGCAAACGCCGCCAATCCAAACGCAACCACCCACAACAGGTACCGCCGCCCGGCCTCCCTCCAGCGCCGCCACCCCTCACGCAGCCGGCACTGCCCAGTAAGAACCGCGTCCAGCAAAATGAACCGATAAACGCAGTCGCTATAGACCCACAAGAACAACAGCGCAAGCAACAACGCTGCGCCGAACAAAATCCAGCCAGTGTAGGGTTGAATTTGCTCCCACCCCGATTCACTGAAGAGACGCCCCGCTCCATGCCATTTCCCAGACCAATGCGTCAGCCAGAGATTGCCCAAGTGATCGTCGCCGTCTCGATTCTGCTTTAAATTCGGCAGCCTTCCGCCACCGCTTCCGCCGCCTCCAGCCTCCCCCGTAATCAGCGCCACCACGGCCAGCCGTGCCCAAAATCCAAAACGGAATGGCTCGAAAAGCAGCTGCTTCGTCCTGGCCAAAGCGGGCGAGATGCACTCCACCGCTGAAGTGGGGTTCGGCACGCAACACCTTCCTGGCCAGTCACTCTAGTTCTAACTTCCAATTGTTAGCAACAAGTGTTTAAGGATACCTTTGCCGGGAAGCCTATCCGCAATCGTCCCCCAGTATCCGCGCACCGCTAACTTGTTTTCGGAATCCCCAGTTTCTCGATCTTTTCCTGCGTGGCTACGACCCGTGCTATCTCCATCTCAATCGACTTGGCGTTGACGGGCTTGGCAATATAGCCGTTCATTCCTCCACGCAGGCATCTCTCGCGGTCTTCGTCGAAAGCATTCGCTGTCATAGCCACGATGAGCACGTGCCTTCCGGTATCCCTTTCCCTAGCGCGAATCTCGGCCGTGGCCTCCAGCCCGTCCATGATCGGCATCTGCATGTCCATCGCTACGAGATCGAATTCCTGCTCGGACCACATGCGCACTGCCATTTGCCCATTCTCAGCGACCGTGACGGTATGCCCCATTTTCTCCAGCAGCCGCGAAATCAAGCGTTGATTCACTTCATTGTCTTCCGCGAGTAAAACCCGCAATCTCAATCGCTCTCCGTCTTTCGTCTGCTCTACCGTTTGAGCCCGCGGTTCGTTCCAGTCTCCGTGCGCTCGCTGCAAAGCTTCTAGAAGGGACGAACGACGGAACGGCTTCAGGATCGTTCGTGTCACACCCAGCTTCTCGTACTTTTGCCTTGCTGCACCGTCTATCGGCCTCGAATGGGCCAGCAGCAACGGCATTTCCGTCGCCCCAGATGCCTGTATGGCTTCCAATAACGCAACTCCATCACCCTGCATCTCCTTGTCAATCAGGATGGAGGAAAACTTCTCTCCGTTACGTCGTGTCTCCGCCAGCAGCGCGAGCGCATCTTCCGCTTTTCCCGTCGCCACGGCTTTAATTCCCCAGCGCTCCAGAAGGCGCTCTATCAGCCCCTGGTTTATGCCGTTTTCCTCCACAACTAAAACGCGGCGTGCCTCTCTCCTTTTTGTTCCCGCTGCCGCATGTTTTTCGGACGTCTTTCCCTCCAACACTTTCATAGTGAAATGGAATTGGCTACCGCGGCCCTCCAGGCATTCCACCCAGATCCGGCCCCCCATCAGCCCCACAATCCGCTCGCAAATGGATAATCCCAGTCCCGTGCCCCCATAGCGCCGCGTCGTGGACGTATCCGCTTGCCGGAATGGTTCAAATATCTCCCGTTGCTTTGCAACCGGTATCCCGATTCCCGTGTCGGACACCGTGAATTCCAGAATCAGCCCGTTGCCTGCTCTCTCCGCCAGCCTCGCTTGAATCGCTACCTGCCCCTCAATCGTGAACTTCAGGGCGTTTCCTGCAAGATTGATCAGTACCTGCCGCAAACGCGTGGCATCCCCACGCACGACTCCGGGGATTTCTTCACTGGCGTCCCACACCAATTCGATCCCCTTCTGCTCCGCCCGCAGGGCCAGCGGCTGTATCGCCTCTTCTATGCAATCTTCCACGCACATTTCTGCCGTCTCGATGTCCAGCTTCCCAGCTTCGATCTTCGAAAGATCCAAGATGTCATTGAGGAGTGTCAGGAGCGATTCCCCTGAACTCTTCACCATACCCAGGTACTCGCGTTGCTCGGCATCCAGTTTCGTTTCCAGCGCCAGCGCCGTCATTCCCAGAATTCCGTTCATTGGCGTCCGAATTTCGTGACTCATATTGGCCAGGAATTCGCTCTTCGCCCGGTTTGCAGCTTCTGCTTCTTCCTTGGCACGGCGCAGCGCTTCTTCCGCCTTTTTCCGCTCCGTAATATCAACAAAGGTCACCACCGCCCCTAGTCTTTCCCCGTCCTGCCACAGAGGATGGCACCACAACTCGGCATCGAAGCTCGTCCCGTCCGCCCGCCACAACAACTCATTCGTTACGTGAAATTCTTTGCCGTCCAAAAAGGTTGCTCGCAGCGAGCATTCCTCTCTTGGGTACGGCTTCCCATCCCGCGTCGTGTGGTGCATAGCGTCGTGCACATTTCGCCCCAGAAGCTCCTCCTGCGTGACGTAGTGCAACATCCGGAGCGATGCTTGGTTGCAGAATGTGCATTCTCCGTCGTTACCTAATCCATAGACTCCTTCGCCAGTCGATTCCAGAATCAATCGCATCCTTGCCTCTTCCTCCGATAAGCGCTCCTCGCCCGCGTCACGCTCGCTGATCAGCGCTCCAAGCACCAGACCCGCCATCGAAAGAATCAGCATCAGAAACTGCAACAGTGTGTGTTCATTTTGGCTACGCGGATAGATTTGCAGCGATAGAATTATTCCCGTGTCCATCGCCAGAATCGCAGCGGTCGCTCCTCGCAATCCCCGCCGGACTGCTACCAGGATCATTGGAAGGAAAAAAAGGTAGAACATCTCGTTGCCTCTGGAAAACTTGCCGCTGAGCGCAGTCCACAGTACCGCTATAATGCTCGCTGCGAAGAACCCCGTCTCTAGCACTCTCGGGATGCCTCGCAGTTCGTGCCTTGCCGGTGGGCGGCCCGCGAGCTCCGCCTTCTTGCCACTTTCCGGGTAGCCCAGAAATCGCCGCAACCCTGGCATTACATAGATCAGGCAAAACGGCGCTACCGACCCGATCGCCACTGCGTCCCCCACCCACCAATTCAGAGACGCAAGCACCCATTCCTTTCTGGCTACAAGATGCTCGGCCACAAGCAGCCTTGCACCCACGAAGGCCACTACGCAGGCTGAGGAAACCCCGACCAGCAGCAGCCACGTCACGTCCCTCATGGATTGCAGCCGCCAATCGATCTTTAGCACTCGTCTCAAGATCGCCGCCGCCGATGCATAGAAGAATATGAATTCCACATTTCCCGCTGTGAACATGAGGGAACCCATCGGCAAGTGATAGTTCAAGATCGACGCGATGATCTCGGCAATTAAGATCACAGGCGCGCATTCCGCCCCAAGTCCGATCATCGCTGCCAGAGCGAGCCCCGTCGGCGGGTACCAGGCACTGATGCCTGTCCAGATTTGCAAGGAAACCGTCGTACGGTCCAGTAGCACATAGACCGCTATCAGGCACGCCGCCGCGAGAGTTCGTCGTACCCTCCATCGCTTTTCTGGAGCCAACCAATCCCCCCACCGCATGAGCGCTCGTCACTTCCTATGCGTTCCCCGCGGTTTGTCCTGAATCCAAAAGCTTTCGACAGTGGACTATCCCGGACCTGCGTGTTCCCATTTGAGAATGGCGCACAAAAGATTTCCTCGCACGCCTCTCGCCGGCACGTCCGCATGTTACAAGGACATGATGCTAATCCCTTTCCTGTCAGCGTTTTGCGGGATCATTGCAATGCTGCATCCTTTTGCTGCTCTTCGACACACACTCCCACCCTTTATCTGCGCACGACGTGCCAAATCCTGTGGCTCGTAGTCCACAAAATGATTAAAATTTTCTAATTTCTTTGAGAGGCGGGAAGCAGCCTACTTGAGGAAAGTTCCTGCATAGACTCAGGTAATGAG
>Ga0209415_10019387_pt1 | contig 10654 bp, 3 predicted proteins | sample PeaSoiSIISIP2007_FD_187696 | JGI IMG/M metagenome (GOLD analysis project Ga0209415, IMG submission 187696) | Peat soil microbial communities from Weissenstadt, Germany - SII-SIP-2007 (SPAdes) (version 2) | ecosystem: Environmental > Terrestrial > Soil > Wetlands > Peat | place: Germany... | reverse complement strand
CAGTTCGGGTAGTAGCTCCGGCAGCAGCTCAGGGAGCAGTTCGGGTAGTAGCTCCGGCAGCAGCTCAGGGAGCAGTTCGGGTAGTAGCTCGGGCAGTAGCTCCGGAAGCAGCTCGGGCAGTAGCTCGGGAAGCAGCTCGGGAAGCAGTTCGGGCAGTAGCTCCGGAAGCAGCTCCGGAAGCAGCTCGGGCAGCAGCTCCGGCACGGACTCCGGCGCCGATTCGGGCTCGCCGACGATCACGTGCGGGACGACGACGTGCAACGCGGCCTCGCAGGTCTGCTGCGTCGTGGGCGGAGGGGCGCCGACCTGCACGGCGACGGGCTCTTGCACAGGTGTTCCCTTCAGCTGCTCGAGCGCGGCCAGCTGCTCCGGTGGGGACGTCTGCTGCCTCACCGGCGGCGCCAACGCGGGCGCGGCGTGCGTGGCCTCGTCGGCCTGCGGCGGGGGGCTCGTGCTGTGCACCGGGGGCGGGACGTGCCCGGCGAACGAGTCCTGCCTGGCGGCGGGGCCGGACCTGAGCGTCTGCGTGCCGACAGGGGACGGCGGCGTTCGCATTCCCGACGCCGGCGGCGGCGGTTAGCCCGGCGGCGCCGCGTCTCGGGGAGGTTTGCCTCAGCGCGACGACGGAGGCATCGACCACTTCTCGACGAGCGACTGGAGCTCCGGCATCGGTTCCAGGAACTCGATGGCCAGCCGGTGCGGCCAGGTGCCGCCGCCGTCCTCGTAGTGGGGCTCGGTCCGGACGATCCGTCCCTCGACCCTCCGCTCGCGCGGGTCGTCCGGGGCAACGCGAAGCGTCACCGTGACGGCGGCGCCCACCTCGAGGGCGCCCGCGCTCGAGATCAGGATCCCCCCGGCGCCGATGTCCCGGCACACGGCCCAGACCTGGCGAGTGTCGGTCTCGACCGACACCGGGAACCAGATGCAGTGCCGGTCGAATGCCCGCTTCTCCGACATATCTTGATTAGACCACACCACCGCTCGCGACGGCATTACCTTAGTCGAGCCCGGCGCCGCCCCGTCAGATTCGCACCCGCCGCAGGCGAAGGGCGTTTCCGATGACGGATACGGAGCTCAGGCTCATCGCCGCCGCGGCGATCATCGGATTCAGGGTCACGCCCAGCAGCGGGTAGAGGACTCCGGCCGCCACAGGCACGCCCAGCAGGTTGTAGACGAAGGAGAGCGCGAGGTTCTGCCGGATGTTCCTCATCGTCGCCCGGCTCAGACGACGGGCGCGCAAGATGCCGCGGAGATCGCCCTCGAGGAGGGTGATCCCCGCCGACTCGATCGCCACGTCCGTACCGGGCCCCATCGCGATCCCCACGTCGGCCTGCGCAAGGGCCGGGGCATCGTTGATGCCGTCCCCCGCCATCGCCACCCTGCGGCCAGCGGCCTGGAGCGTCTTCACGACGTCCGCCTTCTCGGCGGGCAGCGCGTCCGACCTCACCTCGTCGATGCCGACCGCCTTTGCCACGGCCCGTGCGGTCGCCTCGTCGTCGCCGGTGAGCATCACCACACGGAGCCCGTCGGCGCGGAGCTCCTCGACGGCCTCCTTCGAGGCGGGCTTCACCGGATCCGCCACGCCGATCAGGCCGGCGAGCCGGCCGTCGACCAGGACGTAGACCACCGTCTGCGCCTCGGTCCGGAGCCTGCTCGCAGCGTCGTCCTGCGGCGGTCGCGATCCCTGCCTCGCGAGGAGTCTTTGGTTGCCTATGGCGACGGCCTTGCCGTCGACCGTCCCCGTGACACCTTCGCCGCCGATGGTCTTCACGTCGGTCACGACCGGCGCCGGGCCTTCCGATCCGGAGGACCGCACGATGGCCGCTCCGAGAGGGTGCTCGCTTCGTGCCTCGAGCGCCGCGCAAAGGCGCAGGAGCTCCCCGCGGTCGACCGCTCCGAGGGTCTGCACGGAGACGACCTCGGGGCGGCCCTCGGTCAGCGTTCCGGTCTTGTCGACGACGAGCGTGTCCACCTTCTCCAGGCGGTCCAGCGCTTCGGCGTTTTTGACGAGCACCCCGGCGGAGGCTCCCCGGCCCGTGCCGACCATGATCGACATCGGCGTGGCCAGACCGAGGGCGCAGGGGCACGCGATGATGACGACGGCCACCGCGTTCACGAGGGCGTGTGCGAGCCTCGGTTCGGGGCCGACGAGGATCCACGTCACGAAAGTGAGGACGGCGATCCCAATGACGGCCGGGACGAAGACGGCCGAAACCGCGTCGGCAAGTTTCTGGATCGGTGCCCGAGTTCTCTGGGCTTCGCCGACCATGCGAACGATCTGCGCGAGAAGCGTCTGTTCCCCCGTGCGGTCCACTTCGACGAGGAGGGGACCGGCTCCGTTGACGGTGCCGCCGGTCACCCGATCCCCCCCTTTCTTTTCCACGGGCATGGGCTCGCCGGTGATCATCGACTCGTCGCACGACGAGGTTCCCTCGACGACCTTGCCATCCGCCGGGACCCGTTCGCCTGGCCGCACGCGGACACGGTCGCCGACCTCCAGCTCTTCCACCCCGACGTCCTCGTCGCCATGGGCCGTGACTCGGCGGGCCGTCTTCGGCGCGAGGCCGAGAAGCGCGCGGATGGCCCCCGCGGTCTGGCTTCGAGCACGGAGCTCGAGTACCTGCCCGAGCAAGACGAGCGTGACGATTGCCGCCGACGCCTCGAAATAGACGTCGACCTCCCCGTGGTGGTCCGGCATCGGTGCGGGGAAGAGTGCTGGCGCGAACGTCCCGAGCACGCTGTACAGGTACGCCGCGGCGCTTCCGAGGCTCACGAGAGTGAACATGTTCAGGCTCCGTAGCCTCGCCGACGCCCAGGCCCTCTCGAAGAACGGCGCTCCTGCCCACAGCACCACGGGCGTCGCCAGGGCGAGCTCGACCCGGTTGAGCCAGCCATGTGAAACGAGCGCTCCGGTCGGATTGCCCGGGATGAGGTCCCGCATACCGAGCAGAAAGAGGGGAACCGTGAAGACGGTGCTCACCCAGAAACGTCGGCGCATCTCGTGAAGCTCGTGGTTGTCCTCTTCGTCGAGCTCCGCGACCTGGGGCTCGAGCGCCATGCCACAGGTGGGGCACGAGCCCGGCCCCTCCCGGACGATCTCCGGGTGCATCGGGCAGGTGTAGATCGCGCCGGCCTTGGCGTCGCGCTGCGGCCCGTGCAAGCTTCGGTTCTCCCCGAGGCGGTCCATGTCTCTCTCCTCCTTTCATCCCGCCGTTGCGGCCTGGTTCGGCGAACGGCTCGGCGAGCCGACCGTCGCGCAGCGCGACGGCTGGCCGGCCATCCGCGCGGGCCAGAACACCCTTATCGCCGCGCCGACCGGATCGGGCAAGACGCTGGCGGCCTTCCTCTCCGCGATCGACGCGCTTCTCACCCACGGCCCCGTCCTGCCCGACGACACCAGGGTCCTCTACGTCTCTCCCCTCAAGGCGCTGGCCAGCGACATCCAGAAGAACCTCGAGCTTCCGCTCGCCGAGATTCGTGAGCGGGCCCCCGAGCTCCCCGAGATCCGCGTCCTGGTCCGCACGGGGGACACGCCCCAGAAGGCGCGCGCGTCGATGCTGCGCAAGCCCCCCCACGTCCTGGTTACGACGCCCGAGTCGCTTTACATCCTTCTGACGAGCGACGGCGGCCGGCGGGTTCTCGGGACCGTCAAGACGGTGATCGTGGACGAGATCCACGCCCTGGCGCGCGACAAGCGGGGCTCGCACCTCGCGCTCTCGCTCGAGCGCCTCGAGGCGCTGACCGGACCCGGGCGGCGCGGGCGGCCGCTGCAGCGGATCGGCCTGTCGGCGACGCAGAAGCCGATCGAGGACGTGGCGCGCTTCATGGTCGGCGTGGATCGCGCGTGCACCCTGGTCGACGCCGGCCACCTTCGCGCGACGGACCTGGCGATCGAGGTACCGCCATCGCCGCTCACGGCCGTCTGTTCGCACGAGGTGTGGGAAGAGATTTACGAGCGGATCGCGGAGCTGGTGCGCGAGCACCGGACCACCCTCGTGTTCGTGAACACGCGCAAGATGGCCGAGCGGGTGGCGGCGCGGCTCGGGACCAGGCTCGGCGCGGACGTCGTCGCGTGCCATCACGGAAGCCTGTCCGCCGCGCGCCGGCACGACGCCGAGCAGCGTCTCAAAGCCGGGGCCCTCAAGGCGCTCGTCGCCACCGCCTCGCTGGAGCTCGGCATCGACATCGGCGATGTGGACCTGGTCGTCCAGGTCGGGGCGTCGCGATCGATCGCCACGCTGCTGCAGCGTGTGGGCCGCGCGGGGCATGGCGTCCGGCGCACGCCCAAGGGACGTGTCTTCCCGCTGACTCTCGACGAGCTCGTGGAGGCCGCCGCGCTGATCCGCAGCATCCGCGCGGGAGTTCTCGACCGCACTCCCCAGCCGGGTTGCCCGCTCGACATCCTCGCCCAGCAGATCGTCGCCGCATGCGTCTGCGAGACGTGGGACGAGGACGCGCTCTTCGGGCTCTTCCGCCGCGCGTGGCCCTACCGCGATCTCACGCGCGGGGAGTTCGACGAAGTGGTGGGTGTCCACGCCAGCGGGCGCTGGTCGTTGCTCCACCGCGACGGCGTGGGCCGGCGCCTCCGGGCGACGCGGCGGGCGCGCATCACCGCCGTCACGTCCGGCGGCGCCATTCCCGACAACGCGGACTACCAGGTCATCCTCGAGCCCGAGGGCACGCTGGTCGGCACGCTCAACGAGGATTTTGCCATCGAGTCGAACGGCGGCGACATCTTCCAGCTCGGGACGGCCTCGTGGCGGATCCTGAGGGTGAACGCGGGAGTCGTGAGAGTGGCCGACGCCAAGGGCGCCCCGCCCACGATCCCTTTCTGGCTGGGAGAGGCGCCCGCGCGGACCGCGGAGCTCTCCCGGGAGATATCGACCGTGCGCGAACGCGCGCGCGATCCCGCCGCCCTCGCGGCGGACGGGGTCGGCGAGCCCGCGGCGCGACAGATCGCGGAGTACGTTGCAGCCGGCGAGCGCGTCCTCGGGGCGGTCCCCACCCAGACGACGGTCGTCCTGGAGCGGTTCTTCGACGAGAGCGGGGGCATGCAGCTGGTGGTGCACGCCCCGTTCGGCGGTCGAATCAACCGCGCCTGGGGGCTCGCGCTGCGCAAGCGCTTCTGCCGTGGTTTTGGCTTCGAGCTGCAGGCGTCGGCCAACGAAGAGGCCATCGTGCTCTCGCTCAGCACGCAGCACAGCTTTCCGCTCGACGAAGTGTTCGACTACCTCGACCCGTCGACCGCGCGCGAGCTGCTCGTCCAGGCGCTGCTGGCCGCCCCGATGTTCAAGACGCGGTGGCGATGGAACGTCTCGCGGGCGCTCCTCGTCGACCGCATGCGCGGCGGCAGGAGAACCCCCGCGCCGCTCGCCCGCATGCGCGCCGACGACCTCCTGGCCGCGAGCTTCCCTGCGGCCGTCGCCTGCGGCGAGACGCTGCCACCGGGCGACATCGAGGTGCCCATGGATCACCCCATCGTGCGCCAGACGGTCCTCGATTGCCTGAACGAGGCAATGGACGTCGAGGGCCTCCTCGAGGTCCTGCGAGGCCTGCGGGACGGCCGCATCGCGCGCCGGGCGGTGGACTCCCCCGAGCCCTCCGCGTTCGCGCACGGGATCCTCGCCGCGCAGCCGTACGCGTTCCTCGACGACGCCCCGCTCGAGGAGCGGCGCACCCAGGCCGTGATCGCCCGGCGCACGCTCGACGTGAAGACCGCCGACGATCTCGGGGCGCTCGATCCCGAGGCGATCCGCCGCGTCCGTGAAGAAGCGTGGCCGGCCCCGGCGAACGCCGAGGAGGTGCACGAGGCGCTGCTCTGGATGGGCTACGTCACCGCGGCGGAGGCGGCGCCGTGGGGCGAGTGGCTGGTTGCGCTCCGGGCCGCCGGGCGAGTCACCCTGGAGGGCGATCGCTGGTTCGCCGTGGAAGCGTCGCGCGATCCGAGGGAGATCCTGCGGGGCCGCCTGGAGGCGCTGGGGCCGGTCGTCAGCGACGATCCCCTCCTCTACGAGCTGGAGGGCGAGGGCGCCGTCCTGCGCGGCCGCTTCGAGGGCAAGGCGGGCTGGTGCAGCCGCAGGCTCCTCGCCCGCATCCATCGCTACACGATCGACAGGCTGAGGAGGGAGATCGAGCCCGTCACCGCGGCGGACTTCCTCCGGTATCTCGCGTGCTGGCAGCACGTCGATGAGGAGCACCGCCTCGAAGGCCCCCGGGGCGTGGCGGAGGTCGTGCGTCAGCTCGCCGGGTTCGAGGTGCCGGCGATCGCCTGGGAGGCGAGCGTGCTGCCGAGCCGCGTGCGCGGTTACCGGCGCGAGTGGATCGACGAGCTCACGCTCGCCGGCGAGGTCGCGTGGGGCCGCCTGTGGGGGAGCGCGGCCAGCTCCGTGCGCACGACGCCCATCTGCCTCGTGCCGCGCGACGATCTCGAGATGTGGACGGCGCTGTCGAACGCGCCGGACGCCACGGCGCTGACGGGCGCGGCGCGCGAAATCCACGCGGCGCTGTCCACCCGCGGCGCGATGTTTCCGCAGGAGCTCGCCCGCGCGAGCCGGCTGCTCCAGGCGGAGCTCGAGAACGGCCTGGGCGAGCTCGTCGCGCGTGGACTGGTGACGTGCGACTCCTTCGGCGGGCTTCGCTCGCTCCTCGTCCTGGCTTCGCGCCGGCGGACGCGGGCCCCGGTGGCCGGGCGCTGGAGCCTGCTGCGGCACGACGGCTCGGACACAGGACCCGTCGAGGCCGTCGCCCGCCGGCTTCTGGGCCGCACGGGCGTCGTGTTCCGAAGGACGATCATGCGCGAGAAACAACCCCTCCCGTGGCGCGATCTGGTGCGCGTCCTGCGGACTCTCGAGGCCCGCGGCGAGGTCCGCGGGGGGCGCTTCGTGGCCGGCTTCGACGGCGAGCAGTATGCCCTGCCGGAGGCCGTCTCGCTGCTGCGCGCCGTGCGACGGCGCGCGCCCGGGGCTCCATTGCTGGCTTCCGCCGCCGATCCGCTCAACTTGCGCGGGATCCTGACGCCCGACAAGCGCGTCTCGCCTCTAGCGCGCCAGAAGGTGCTGGTGGCCTGAGCCGGAGGCGAGGTCACCGGTCTTCCAGCGTCCCGGCACGATCACGCTCGCAAAGCGCTCCGGCGCGACGACGCCCGCCTCCCGCATCGCCTCGTCCGCCGAGCGCGCGATCTCTCGCCCCGCGTCCCCGCCGAGCAGTCTGCCGAGCTGGTAGCGCGCGGCCAGAGAGTGCAAGAGCATGTCGGTCTGGTCCGCCAGCTGGACGGCGGAGCGCAAGCACTCGGCGGCTCGATCGGTCTTCTCCGTCACGCTCGCCACGCCGGCCCTCAGGATGGCCGCCCAGACGGCAGCGTAGGGCATGCGCTCGCGCTCGAGCTGGCGTGCCATCTGCCGCGCCTCGGCCAGTCGCACGGATCGTTTACCGGTCTCCGCCTCGCCCGAGGCGACCGCGCACCGGCCCCGCATGTCGGCCGTGAGCGCGCGCGTGAACTGTCCCTGGAGAAGGAAGCTCTTTCGCAGGGCCGGCAGGTCCCGCGCCACGCGATCGTGCGCGCGCGCCGCGTCGCCGACGTAGAGCTCGGTGTCGGCCTCGACGCGCATGGCTTGCCAGTGCTGCACCAGGTAGCCGCGCTTGGACCACTGGGCCATCGCTTCGCGCACTTCGCGGCGCGCCCGTTCCGGGTCGTCCGCCGCGAGGGCGAGTATCTTCGGCGGCGATATGTGCAGGTTCACCGCCGTGTAGCGGTCCCCCCGCTGCTCCGCTTCGCGAAGCAGGCGCGCCCGGCGCGCCGCGAGCTCGGGGATGTCTCCGATGAAGAGGAGCGCGTAGACGCCGAACAGGTTGGCGTTGGACTGCCAGCCGGCTCGGTTGTTGGGCGACTTCGCGTACGCCGCGTCGAGCACGTCGAGCGCCTCTTTCCACCGGCCGCGAAGAAAGAGCCCGACGCCGCGGGTTCCGTCATGGAACGAGTGCTCTTCCGGGCTGTCGCCCTGCTCGACGAGGCGCACGATGAGGTCCTTCAGGGCGCGCTCGCGCCTGCTCTCCGCGCCGCCCATGTTCGCGTACTGGGTCGCGAGCATCAGCGCCGCCCTCAGCACGTGCGCCCGATCGCCGACACGCAGCGCCGTGACCATGTACCGCGTCTGGATGCACGCCCCGAGGACCACGTCGACGATCGCGAACCCGAGCGCCGCGGCGTACAGCGCTTCGAGTCGCAGGCGATCGATGCGGGGGACGTCGTCCGGGTCGCGCTGCTTGAACCGCAGTCCGATGATCATCGCCCAGACGCGGTAGACGATGAGCCACAGCACCGCCGTCAGCGGCGAAGGTGGCGCCCGCATCCCCGCCGTGGCCAGGACGCGGCCGAGCACCGCGGCTCCCTCGTCGATGCGCCCGCACGTCAGGAGCTGTTCGGCCGCCGCCCGCTCGAGCTCGGCCCGCTGCAAGGTCGGCGCCCCGTCGGCGGCCTCGAGGTACACCCGCGCGGCCTCGGCTCCTTGACCGGCCCACTCGAGAACTTCGCCGAGCCGCAGGCGCCACCGGCGGGCATCCGGCGACGATTCTGGAGTCATCTCGAGGGCGAGCCGCAGCAGACGCGCGGCCTGATCGAACGCGAGCTTGGACGCGGCGCGCTCCGCCGCCCGCGCCGCGTAGTGGGTCGCCCGCTCCTTCTCGCCGGCGCCGATGAGGTGCATCGTGAGCGCCTCGGGATCGGCGTCGGGCGTAGCTTCGAGCACCTGCGCGAGCCGCGCGTGATTGGCGCGGATCGCCTCGGGCCTCAGCAGCGAGGAGATCGTCTCGCGGATGCGGTCGTGGACCGTCTCGACCATCTCGCGCCCGTCGCGCAGGCCGGCGTGCACGAAACGGCGCGCGTCCAGGAGCGAGATGGCCTCGTCGGTGTCCTCGGGGCTGCCGGACGCATCGCGCACCGTCGCCAGGGGGAGGGGTCGGCCGGCGACGGCGATCATCTCGAGCAGCCGGCGCACGCCGGCGGGCAGCGCGGCCAGGCGCTCGCTCACCATGTCCTCGAGAGTGATCGAGACGAGCGTCGGACCCGACACGGCTTCTTCTGCGAGTCGCGCGCCCGCGCTGCGGGCGAGCTCCTCGACGAGAAACGGGCTGCCTCGGGACTCGCGGGCCACCGCATTGGCGGTCCTCTGCACGAGCGGGTCGTCCGCGCGGGCGCCGAGCAGCGTGAGGGCCAGGTGCCGCGCCTCCTGCACGCCCAGCGGCCCCACGAGCACGTCGCGCACCTCGGCGTTCTCCGGCCAGGCGCCGCTCGTCTCCACGAGAAACGCGCTGTCGCTCGCCTCGTTGTCCCGGTAGGTCATCACGATGAGCAGCGCAGGCGCCTCCGGAGGCCGCACCAGATCGAGGAGAAGCGCGGCGCTGTCCGCGTCCCCCCATTGCACGTCGTCCACGTAGAGGACGAGCGGCTGCCGCAGCGCCACGGTCCGCAGCAGCTCGCGCAGCGCCCCGAACGCCCTCTGGCGGACCCGGCGTGGGTCGGTCGCCGCCTGTTCCGGGACCGCGCCGATGCTCGGGACGCGGCGCAGCACCGGGAAGATGCGCGCGAGCGCCGCGACGTCGGCCGGCAAGTCGAAGGGCACGCTCGTGTCCTCCAGGCGCATCAGGTGGCGGCTCAGCGCGTCGACGATGCTGTCGAACACCTTGTAGGGGACCGTCTCGCGTTCGTACGCGCGCCCGCGCAGGACCAGGGCCTCCCGGCCTTCCTCCAGCTGATCGAGGAAATGCTCGACGAGCATCGACTTGCCCATGCCCGACTGTCCGCCGACGCGGACGGCGACCGAGCGCCCCTGCGCGGCGGCGGCAAACGCGTCGCGCAGGGATCGCAGCTGCGCCTCACGGCCCACGAGCGCGCTGTCGTCCGCCCTGCCGGGCGGCGGGAGGGAGCGCGCGGGCCACCAGCTGCGGCTCGCCCCGAGCCGGCGCAGGATCTCGGAGCGGTTCGGGCGCGCCGAGGGGTCGGGGTCGAGGAGCGCCATGCAGAGCGCCTCGAGATCGGGGGGAACTCCGTGCACGTGGTCGCTCGGGGGGTCGGGGACCATCGTGGTCTTCCTCGCGAGGACATCCGTCGCCGAGCCGACGAAGGGAGCGCGGCCCACGAGCGCCTCGTAGAGCATCACTCCGACGCTGTACCAGTCGGACGCCGGGGTGAGCGCCTCGCACATGGCCTGCTCCGGAGCCATGTAGCGGACGGTCCCGACGATCTCTCCCTCCTCGGCGGGGGACTCGACCTGAGAGAGCTCCGCCGCGACCCCGAAGTCGAGGACCACGACCCGCCCGTCCGGCGTCACGAGCACGTTGGACGGCTTGACGTCCCGGTGCAGCTTGCCCGCGAGATGCACCGCGTGCAGACCGTCGACCAGCTGGCGTAGGGCCGGGCGCAGCTTGTCGATGTCGGCCGCCGTCGCGCGCTGGCTCGTCGCGCCGTGCACCCTGTCGCTCTGCCCGGCCAGCCGCGGCACTTCGCGCGCTCTCGCGACGTCGCTCTTCTCCACCCGGGTAGGGTTATCCGACGTGCCGTGCGAGCCAGGGCGCACCACGTGCGTGATGAAGTCCGTCCCTCGCACGAGCTCCATGACGAAGAAGGCCTCGCCCGTCTCGGTGACCACGAGCTCGTGCA
>Ga0209415_10019385_pt1 | contig 10657 bp, 9 predicted proteins | sample PeaSoiSIISIP2007_FD_187696 | JGI IMG/M metagenome (GOLD analysis project Ga0209415, IMG submission 187696) | Peat soil microbial communities from Weissenstadt, Germany - SII-SIP-2007 (SPAdes) (version 2) | ecosystem: Environmental > Terrestrial > Soil > Wetlands > Peat | place: Germany... | reverse complement strand
ACCTCGGTCCGGATGAGCGACGATCTCCGCCGTGGCCGGGTCTTCTTTTCCCATCTTGAAGGCGCGAGCCGCGCCAAGGATGCGCTGGCGGGCTTCCACAGCGCCAGCGGCTTCATCCGCCATCGGATCGGCCGCGAGCTGGCGCTCAGATTCGCACCCGAGCTGGACTTCGAATTCGATCCGGGCACCGAGCGCGCGCTGCGAATCGACGCCCTGCTGCGCGAAAGCCGGCCGAAAGACTAGCCGCGCGGTTCGCGCATCGCTGCGGTCGGCCGAATCATCGTGCAAGAAATGCTGCACGGAATAATCCTGATCGACAAGCCCGCCGGGATCACCTCCAGCGAGGTCGTGCGCCGAATCAAGGCGATCGTGAAGCCCGCGCGCGTCGGCCATCTGGGAACGCTCGACCCGTTCGCCACCGGCCTGTTGCCAATCATGATCGGAGAGGGCACGCGGCTGGCGCCCTTCCTGGAGGGCGGCGCGAAGCAATACCAGGGAGTGATTCGGCTCGGCACGGAGACCGACACGCTCGATCGCGACGGCGTGGTAATCCGCAGCGCGGCGATTCCCGCGCTCGATCGCGCGCGGCTCGACGAGCTCGCCGCGCGCTTCACGGGCACGATCGAGCAGGTGCCGCCGATTTTCTCCGCGCTCAAGCGCGACGGCGTGCGGCTCTACGATCTCGCGCGGCGCGGCGGCGAAGTTGCTCCGCCGCCGCCGCGCCGGGTCGAGATCCGGATGCTCACGCTGGAAGCGGACGGCGCCGCCGCACTTCGGTTCGCGGTCGAATGTTCGACCGGGACGTATATCCGCTCGCTCGCCCGCGATATCGGCGTCGCGCTCGGCAGCGCGGCCCATCTGGCGGAACTGCGCCGCGTCCGCAGCGGCAGCTTCCTGATCGAAGACGCGCATCCGCTGGAGCAGGCGCTCGCCTCGCTCGGCGGCGCGGGCGATGCCGCCGCGGCCGGCGCGGGCCTGATCGCGATGCGCGACGCGCTCGCGGATCTTCCGGAAGTCGAGGTTGACTCGGATCTCGAGCGCCGGATTCGCCACGGCGACTCGTCGGCCCTCGGCGCGATCGGGATCCCAGCGGGCGCGACGCTGTTCAAAGTCCTCTACGGGGACCGGCTGCTGGCGATCGCGAGCGCCGAGCCGCCCGCCGGCGCGCGCCTGATACGGGTCTTCGGCGGCGAAACGTAGTGCGGATGGAGGTCATTTCATCAATGCCGCATATCGACGAAATCTTCGCGGTCTATCGCAACCGGGGCAGCAACGCTTACGCCGGCGAACGAATCAACCAGCTCGAGCACGCGCTGCAATGCGCGCTGCTCGCCGAACAATCGGGCGCGGACGCTCCACTGATCGTCGCGAGCCTGCTGCACGACTATGGGCATCTGATCCATCGGTCGGGCGACGCGGTGTCCAGGCGCGGGATCAACGATCGGCACGAGATTCTCGGCGCCGACCGGCTGTCGGTGCTGTTCGGCGAAGCGGTCACGCTCCCGATTCGCCTGCACGTCGACGCCAAGCGCTACCTGTGTGCGACCGATCCTGAATACATGAAAATTCTGTCGGCCGGCTCGGTCCGGTCACTCGAGCTGCAAGGCGGTCCATTCAGCGATGCGGAGGCGGCCGAATATATCAAGCGCCCGTTCGCCACGGAGGCCGCCAGATTGCGGCGCTGGGACGAGGCCGCCAAAGTGCGCGGCCTCGCCACGCCCGAGCTGGCGCATTTCCGCCGCTATCTCGAACGATGCCTGCGCGGCTGAGCTTCCGAGTCTACGACCACTTTTTGCCGAGTGCTTCCAGACCGGCCTTGGCGAGATCCTGCGGAGTCATCGCGGCGTGAAACTCGCAGGTCGCGTTGAAGAGCAGGAACCAGGGCTCCGCCACCGCGGGAATCTGTGACGCATCATCGAGATTGAGCGCCATGACCGCGCCGCGGCGGCCCTCGTATTCCGTGAAGTAGACCGACTCGTGTTTGATCGCGGCGAGAATGCGCTCCAGCTTCTTGCCGGCGCTGCCGTCCCTGACCGCGGCGTTGAACTGTTCGACCGGGAACTTGACGTGTAACAGAAATCGCATCGATGGTTCTCCTTCAAATTTGCGGGCCACAGTTTGGCGGTTAATCGTGCCTCAAGCGAGTCGTAACATACAAGTTTCCGGGCCGGGGCGTGGCGCAGGGTCAATCGAGGCTGAGCGGGTGAATCCGGAACAGCAGCCCTTCCGGGTGCCGGCCGGGTACCGCCGCGCTGGCGCTCACAGTCTGGTCTACTGGCGGGCGGGTTTCCCGGGGGGCGAGCAACCACAACCCGCCAGTGCGCCCTCTTTCGTGCGCAATCTCGAATCGTGGCTGCCGTGCGCTCAGGCGTCTATTCAGAAAGTGGCGGGACTGTCACGTCGAAGACACTTCACAGCGCGATCCCGCTTCATCCCGGCTGATCCGCATTTGAGTCCGCGAGAGGCTTATTTTGACTTGTGCTCCGTGCATTCAAATGAGGACTGAAACAGCACCCGTTCGCCGCTCTTTTCGGCATTCGCGGAAAACGCTTGGACTCGTGCGTTCCCGGCTTTCGCGCAGTCGCTTTCCGTTTCGAACAGCTCACTACTCCACGCTGACATTTGCCCAAGATCAACCGAACAATCCGTGCAGTCCTTGGGAACCGTCTTCCCAAGGTGAAACGTCAGGTACCAACCCGTGAGCGCGAGCGCGGCGGCATGTGGGAGCTTCACGCTGCCGTTGTAGCGCGGGGCTGAGAAAAGAGAAAGTGGTCGGGAAACGCGTCGAGGGGACGCGGGCTCGATTGACCGGTTCCGGCCAGTACCCGGGGCCGGCGCTTTACCGGCAGCATTCGCTGTGTTACGGTTTCTGGATTGACCAAAAGTAAAAGGAAAAAGGAAGAGTAGAAGGAAACCTGATGCCCCTCGCGGCTCCCGATAGGCGGACCATAATCCAGGCGCACGCGCGTACTGCCAACGACAGTGGCTCACCCGAAGTTCAGATCGCGCTCTTTTCGGCGCGGATCGATCAACTCACCGGGCACCTGAAAACCCACGCGAAGGACCACCATACGCGCCGCGGACTGCTGCGCCTGGTCGGCAAACGGCGCAGCCTGCTCGCCTACCTGCACTCGCGCGATTTCGACCGCTACAAGGCGCTGATCGAAAAACTGGGCATCCGGAGATAGACCGGTTCTTGCGACCATGCGCTCCAGGCATCGGGGCGCGACGACCCGGCTGGTCGGCCGGGCCGATTCAAGCGGAGGCAGCTCCCGTCTGGTCGTGCCGCCCTATCGCTCCCTCGAAAGACAAACATGTACAGGAAACTCGAGATCGACTTTCACGGCCGCCGGCTTTCGCTCGAAACCGGACGGCTCGCAAAACAGGCTCACGGCGCGGCGCTCGTCCAATACGGCGAGACGGTCGTGCTGGCCACGGTGGTCTCGGCCCACGAGCCGAACCCCAACGTTGATTTTCTCCCGCTCACGGTCGACTACCAGGAGCGGACCTTCGCCGCGGGCAAAATTCCCGGCGGCTTCTTCAAGCGCGAGGGCCGCCCGCCCGAGAAGGAGATCCTCACTTCGCGCCTGATCGACCGCTCGATTCGCCCGCTCTTTCCCAAGGGTTACGATCGCGAGACCCAGGTGGTCGCCACCGTTCTGTCGGCCGACCGCGACAACGATTCGGACACCCTGGCTCTGATCGCGGCTTCGACCGCGATCGAGGTTTCCGACGTGCCGCACAAGGGGCCGGTGGTGGCGCTGCGGATGGGCCGGATCGACGGCAAGCTGCTCGTGAATCCGATCCTGAGCCAGCTCGAAGAAAGCGACTTCTCACTGGTAATCGCGGCGACGCCCGAGGAGATCGTGATGCTCGAAGGCGGCGCGGAAGTGGTCGACGAGGAGTCGATCCTCGAAGCGCTGTTCACCGCTCACGAGGAGATGCAGCCGATCTACGAGATGCAGCGCGAGCTGCGCCGCCTGGCCGGCAAGCCCAAGCGCGAGTTCAAGCCCAAGGAACTCGACCCCGAGATTCTGAAAGTCGTCCGCGAAAGGATCTCCGCCGAAGTCGAGGCCGCGCTCGCCACGCCGGGCAAGAAGGACCGCACCCATGCGCTCTACGCGCTCTCCGATCGCACGGTGGCCGAGCTGGGCCCCAAGTTCCCCGAGCGTGAAAAGCAGCTGGCCGCGGCCTGCGACCGGGTGGTGCGCGATCGGGTCCGCCGCACGATCCTGGAGCACGACAAGCGGATAGACGATCGCAGCTCGACCGAAATCCGCCCGCTCGACGCGGTCGTGCACGCGCTGCCGCGCACCCACGGCTCCGCGATCTTCACCCGCGGCGAGACCCAGGTGCTCGCGGCGGTGACGCTCGGAACCTCGTCGGACGAGCAGAAGATCGACGCGCTGCTGGGCGAGTACTACAAAAAGTTCATGCTCCATTACAACTTTCCGCCGTTCTCGACCGGCGAGGCCAAGTTCCTGCGCGGACCGTCGCGGCGCGATATCGGCCACGGCGCGCTCGCCGAGCGGGCGCTGCGGCCGGTGCTGCCTGACGAAGACAAATTTCCCTACACGATTCGGGTCGTATCCGAAGTGCTGGAGTCCAACGGCAGCTCCTCGATGGCGACCGTATGCGGCGGAAGCCTGGCCCTGATGGACGCTGGCGTGCCGATCACGGCCGCGGTGGCCGGAATCGCGATGGGCCTGGTCAAGGAGGGCGAGCAGGTCCGCGTTCTGACCGATATCCTCGGCGACGAAGACCATCTCGGCGACATGGATTTCAAGGTCGCCGGCACCGCGACCGGAATCACCGCGATCCAGATGGACAACAAGGTCGGCGGAGTGACCCGCGACGTGATGCGCCAGGCGCTGCATCAGGCCCGCGATGCGCGGCTGTTCATCCTGGGCGTGATGGCCAAGGCGATCGCGGAGCCGCGCACCGACGTCTCGGCCTACGCGCCGCGGATCGTCACGCTCAAGATCAAGCCCGACAAGATTCGCGACGTGATCGGGCCGGGCGGCAAGGTGATCCGGGCGCTGGTCGAAGAGACCGGATGCAAGATCGACGTCGAGGACGACGGCACCGTGCTGATCGCGTCCGCCGACGGCGAGGCGATGCAGCGCGCGATCGATCGGATCCAGGCGATCACCGCCGAGCCCGAGATCGGCAAGATCTACCGGGGCTCGGTCCGCAAGGTGGTCGAGTTCGGCGCGTTCGTCGAAATCATGCCCGGCACCGACGGCCTGCTCCATATCTCGCAGCTTTCCAACGAGCGCGTGCGCCGGGTCGAAGACGTGGTGCGCGAGGGCGACGAGATAAACGTCAAGGTGCTCGACGTCGATCGCGGCGGCAAGATCCGGCTTTCGATGGTGGGGGTGCCGCAGGAACCCGCCAAGGATTAAGCGGCCTCTCGGCAAGCGGCAGCTTCAGGATGATAAATAAAAGCGTCCTTTCCAACGGCGTGCGCGTGCTCAGCGAGCCGATGCCGCAGGTCGTGTCGGCGACCATCGGCATCTGGGTCGAGAACGGCTCGCGCTACGAGCAACCCGATCAGAACGGCGTCTCCCACTTTATCGAGCATCTGCTCTTCAAGGGCACCAAAACCCGGACCGCGGCGCAGATCGCCGAACAGATCGACGCGGTCGGCGGCGTGCTCAACGCCTTCACCGGCAAGGAATACACCTGCTACTACGTCAAAGTCCTCGGCGCGGACGTCGCGATGGCGACCGACCTGCTGGCCGACATTTTTCTCGACTCGGTGTTCGATCCCGCCGAGATCGAGCGCGAGCGCCAGGTCGTGTTGCAGGAGATCTCGCAGGCCGACGACACTCCCGACGACGCGATCCACGATATCTTCAACGAGAATTACTGGGCGGGCCATCCGCTGTCGCTGCCGATCTTCGGCTCGCAGCGCACCGTCAACGCGATCAATCGCGAGCTTTTGACCTCCTTCATGGCCGCGCGCTATCGCGCGAGCCGGGTCTTTATCGCGGCAGCAGGAATGATCGATCATGACGCGCTGGTCAAGCGCTGCGAGCGGCTGTTCGCGCCGGTCGCCGGCGACGGCCGGCCCGATCGGATCAGCCCCGCAGCCGAGCGGCCCGGCGTCCTCAACCGCGAAAAGCAGCTCGAGCAGGCCCATCTCTGCATCGGCGGTCCCGCTATCGGCCTGAGTCACGAACTGCGCTACGCGAGCTACGTGATGAACACCGCGCTCGGCGGCGGCATGTCGTCGCGGCTGTTTCAGGAAGTGCGCGAAAAACGCGGCCGGGTCTACAGCATCTATTCGTTCATGTCGTCTTTCATCGATTGCGGCTACTTCGCGGTCTACGCGGGCACCAGTCCCGAATGGGTCGACGAGGTGATCGAAGTCACGCTCGGCGAGCTGCGCAAGCTCGCGCGCGAGGGTCTCATGCCGCACGAGCTGGTGCGCTCGCGCAGCCAGATCAAAGGCAACATGCTGCTTGGGATGGAATCGACCGACGCGCGGATGAACCGGCTGGCGCGCAACGAAATCTACTACCGCCGCGACATCCCGCTCGAGGAAGTAGCCTCGGGAATCGAGCAGGTCACCAACGATCAAATCGTCGAGCTGGCCAACATCTGCATCCAGCCCGACCGGATGGGGATGGTCCTGCTAGGCGATCTGAAGGGCCGCAAGCTCGGCGAGGACGTCTGGTCCGCGCTGAAGTGACGTCTGGCCCGCGCTGAGCTGAAGCAGCAGTCAGGCGTCCTGAGTTAGGAATTCCGGCGGAAACCCGCCCGCTCCGTAAGCCCTCTCCCGCAGTCCGGGAGAGGGTTTGGGTGAGGGTCCGACAGAAAGTAAGATTGAAGCTTCTCTGTACGACCCTCACTCCTACCCTCTCGCAGACAATGGGAGAGGACTCAGACAGTCAGTCTGCCCTCACCCGGCGCGAGGCGAGCCTGCGGCTCGCTCGCACCGACCTCTCCCTGGTCAGGGAGAGGTGCCAGACGCTGGTGCCGGTTGCTCTTAGTCGCTCTCTCTGATCCGCGATAGGTGTCAGACGCTCATGCCGAGGATTTTCTCGTGGGCCAGCTCCACTTCCAGCGCGAGACCCTCTTACTCCCTCTCCCTGATCCACGAGAGGTGTTAGACGCTGGCGCCGAGCGCTCCTAGACCCTCTCCCTGACCAGGGAGAGGGCAAGCGGCGCGGCGTTTGCTCCTTGTCTTGCAAACGCCGTGACGCGCGGGTGAGGGTTGCCCGAGTTCACCTACTCAACGAACTCCGCGAGCACGTTGTAAGTCCCAACCATCCCCTCGAGGCGGGCGCCGCGCACGATCACACCGTCGCGCTCGAGGCGGCGCGAGGCCGCTTCCAATCCTGCCGGATCGATTCCCAGCAGCCGCGCCGCATCCTTCTCGGTCGCGTAACCCGCAACCTCGAAGTAGCGCCGCGCGATCGCGTAGGCGGCTTCGCGCCGATTGAGCGAGCGCGCCTGCTCGAGCGCTGTTCCCCATCGATGCTCCATCGTGTCCCACACGTAGGTGAAAGGCTCGTAGCGTTCCTCGACCTTCAGCGCGAGGAATTTTTCCTGCAACTCCTTCATCGCGAGATCGAACTCCGCCCGCCGGGACGGTTGCGCAAATCCGCTCGACAACTTGAGCGCGCGTGTTTCCGCCGCCCCGCGCCGCGAGAGCGCATCCATCACGAGCTTCGCGCACAGCCCCAATTGTCCCCGCCGATACATCCGCTGCCATCCGCCCGGCTCGACGCGCAATCTGAGGAACGCCGGCAGCAGCTCGAGCGCGATAAACCCGGGCCGCCCGCCGATCACCTTGCCATAGTAGACCAGCTTCTTCGCCGGCAGGCTGTCCTTGATCCGCCAGGTCATTCCGATCGCATGGTCGTGCTGTAAATGTTCCGGTAAGGCCGGCTCCCGCTCGCCTGCGATCGCCTCGCGCAGGCACGGGATACCGAGTCCGGATGTGAACGCCGCGCAGAAGCCGACGTCGTTGATGAAGCCCAGCGCGGATTGCTCGCCCGAGACGCGCCGGCTCCTGATGCGGCGGAAGCGGGCGTCGCGATGGCGCTCGAGGGCGGCGACCGCCTCGGCGCCGAGATGCGGCGCGCTCAGGCGGGGACCGCTTCGACGCATTCGCGGAAAATCGAGCGGTAGTCGGCCGCGATTCCGAGCCCGCGGATGATCCCCTCCATCCCGATCAGCGCGCGCAGCAGGAACACGCTGTGCGACGGCGATTTGTAGAGCTTGTGCCGAAACGCGATCTCGCCCACCGCGGTGGCCTTCGCGACCGAATCGTAGTCCTTTGGATCGAAGACGCCTTCGACCATCACCGGCTCGAACAGGATTCGCACGATCTCGACCATCGGGGCCGGATCGTCGTCACGATCCAGATAGCCGAGCCTTACCAGTGCGCCGCCGATCGATCGCGCGTCGTTGTCGAGCAGCGCGTGGGCGAATTGCAGATGGGCCTGCCGCACCGGCTCGCCGAAGCGGCGGACCGATCCGAAATCGAGAATCCCGAGCCGCGGATGATAGCTCACCAGGTAGTTGCCCGGATGAGGGTCTGTGTGCACCACGCTGAACTCGAAGATCTGCCGCCAGACCAGCTTGTAGTACTTGAGCGCGACCCATCGGCGCAGTTCTTCGTCGGTGCCCGGCGAGAGTACGTCGCCGAGATCATAGCCGTCGAGGTAGGTCATGGTCAGGACGCGCCGTGAGCACAGTTCCTTGTATGCCCGCGGGATCACGATCTCGTCGTCGTCGGCGAGCAGCCGCGCGAAGAGCGTCATGTTGCGCGCCTCGTTGACGTAGTCGAGCTCCTCCCTGAGCCGCTCCTGGAGCTCGCTGTAGAGCGCGCGCGTATCGACCTTCTGGCGCATCAGGTCGCGCGCGATCCCCTGGAAAGTCCTGAGCAGGAGCTTCACGTTCTTGAGGTCCTGCTCGACGGTGTCGTCCACGCCGGGATACTGGACCTTGACTGCGACTTCCTCGCCGCTTTTGAGCCGCGCGCGATGGACCTGGCCGAGCGAGGCGGCGGCGAAAGCGTCGGGCTCGAAGCTGGCAAACAGATGCTCCGGCCGCCTGCCCAGCTCGCGCCGGATTTGCGCCGCAATCGTCGCGTAGTCCATCGGCGGCACGCCCGAGCGCGTCGCCTTGAGCACCACGAGCGCCTCGGTCGGCAGAATGTCCTCGCGCATCGAGAGCATCTGGATCAGCTTCAGGAACGCCCCGCGCAGATGAGTCGAGCTTTCGACGATCCGGCGCGCGTTTTTGACGTGCGCGTCGAGCAGCTCGCGATCGCGATCGGGCTCGGAAAGGAACGGCCTGCGAATCGAGGTCCACAGGTAGCTGGAGCCGACCTGGGAGGCCAGCTCGCCCATCTGAATCGCGCGCCGCGCGCGCCCGCTGGTGAGTTCGCGTCTGGCCATCGGTCACTCGCGCCGCGCGGAATTCCCGCGCGCCTTCTCTCCGGCCCGGTTTATTTTTCTAACCTGGTTTTTCTCGCCAACCCGGTTTATCAAGCTGGCGGCGAGCGCCGCGCCGAATCCATTGTCGATATTCACTACCGTCACTCCGCTCGAACAACTGTTGAGCATCCCGAGCAGCGCCGCCAGCCCGCCGAATGCCGCGCCGTATCCGACGCTGGTCGGCACCGCGATCACCGGCTTGTCGAGCATCCCGGCGACCACCGACGGCAACGCGCCTTCCATCCCGGCAACCACGATTAGCACGCTCGCCGACTGGATCGAATCAAGATGCGCGGTCAGCCGATGGAGTCCGGCGACGCCCAGGTCATAAAGCCGCTCGACGCGATTGCCGAAGACCTCGGCGCACAGCGCCGCCTCTTCAGCCACCGCAAGATCCGAAGTCCCGGCGCTGATCACCATCACGGTTCCGTGGCCGCGGGTCTTGAGCGGTTGCTTCACGATCATGCCGAGTTGCGCCTCGGCGCGATAGTCGAGGGCGCGCAGGCTGCGCTTGACGGCGCGAGCCTTGTCGGGCGGTAGTCGCGTGACGATCAGGTTGTCGCCCGAGGCCACCACGCGAGCACCGATCGCCGCAATCTGCGCCGCGCTCTTCCCTTCGCCGAAGATCACCTCGGGAACGCCGCGGCGCAGGCTGCGATGGTGATCGAGCCGGGCGAAGCCGAGATTCTCGAACGGCAGATGGCGCAGCAATTCGAGCGCTGCCTCCGCGCTGGTGCGGCCCGACGCAACGCGGCCCAGAATCTCGCGGATTCGATCTTCGGTCATCGCCGGCGGGCGGATTCGGACCGCAGCGGCTGGGCGAGTTGCAGCACCAGCTCCCGCACCGCGCGCGCGTCCGACCGCGCCACGGAAATCGTCAGGTCGCCGACCTTGAGCTGTTCGCCGGGCTTGGGAATATGACCGAGCCGCTCAACCACCAGGCCGCCGATGGTAGCATACTCGTCGCCTTCGGGAAGTCTGAGCCCGAAGCGTTCATTCAATTCAACCACCGCGGCGCGCGCGGAAACCGCCAGCGTCTTCAGATCGACCACGCGGGCCAGCTCCTCCCGCGAGTCGTATTCGTCGTCGATCTCGCCAACCACCTCTTCGAGCAGATCCTCGACCGTGATAATTCCGGCCGCGCCGCCGTATTCGTCCACCACCACCGCCATGCTCTCGCCGGTGCGCTGGAGCGCGAGCAG
>Ga0209415_10019384_pt1 | contig 10657 bp, 10 predicted proteins | sample PeaSoiSIISIP2007_FD_187696 | JGI IMG/M metagenome (GOLD analysis project Ga0209415, IMG submission 187696) | Peat soil microbial communities from Weissenstadt, Germany - SII-SIP-2007 (SPAdes) (version 2) | ecosystem: Environmental > Terrestrial > Soil > Wetlands > Peat | place: Germany... | reverse complement strand
CCCGCCATGCCGATGTCGTGAATGATCCGCTGCGGATCGCTGCAGCGCTCGGCGGACGCGAGCTTGCAGCGTTGTTCGGCGCAGCGCTCGCGGCGCGGCACCGGCGCATCCCCGTGGTGGTCGACGGCTTCGTCTGCACGGCCGCGGTCGCGCCACTGGCAAAACTCAAGTGCGACGGACTGGCCCATGCCGTTGCCGGCCACGTCTCGGCGGAGGCTGCCCACCGCGCGCTGCTCGGCGCGCTCGGCCTCAAGCCCATCCTCGACCTCGACATGCGGCTCGGCGAAGCCTCGGGCGCCGCCGTCGCTGCGCTGGTGCTGCGCGCCGCGCTCGCCTGCCACACCGGCATGGCGACCTTCGCGGAAGCCGGCGTCGCCGACAAGCTTTAGGCAAGCCGGCGAATGCGTAGGGTGGGCAAAGGCGCGCAGCGCCGTGCCCCCGCGCACGATGGTGGGCACGCGCCGACACGTCGGCGCTTTGCCCACCCTACAAGCCGTCCTCATGGACAAGTCTCCGCCGCGATGGCGTGGAAGAACGTGCCGGTGACATGGCCGCGCCGGCCGCCGGCAGGGCCCAGCGGGCGGCCCTGCGCATCGGCAAGGTCGGCGAAGGCATTGTCACGGCCCGGCGAAGTCAGTGCCGCGTAATGGAATTCGTGCCCGCGGATGACGGCGCCCCTGCGCCCCAACGGGCCGTCGTCGCAAAGCCGCGCGCCCCGATAGCCGAGATGAAGCTTCTTTGCCGCGAAGCTCGTCACGTGGCCGAGCAGCCCCGCCATGGCGCGGCGCGCGCCGGCCGCATCCACCAATGCCTCGCCCAGCACCATGTAGCCGCCGCACTCGCCATGGACCGGCCGGGTTTCGGCAAAGCGCCGCAGCCCGTCGCGGAATCGGCGGGCCTGCGCCAGCGCGCCGGCATGAAGCTCCGGATAGCCGCCGGGCAGCCAGCAGGCATCGCAGTCCGCGGGTGGAGGCTCGTCCGCGAGCGGCGAGAACGGCACGATCTCGGCGCCGGCGCGCCGCCAGCCGGCGACGACATGGGGATAGACGAAGGTGAAGGCGGCATCGGAGGCGAGCGCAATGCGCTGTCCGGGCGGCAGCAGCGCCACGCCGCTCGCCGGTCCGGCAGGCATTGGCGCGGCAGCCGCCACGATGGCATCGAGAGCGAGATGGCGCTCCGCCACCGTCGCGAGCGCATCGAGGCGCGCCGCAAAATCGGCGTGCTCCGCTGCCTGGACGAGGCCGAGATGGCGCTCAGGCAGCGCCAGCGCCTCGTCCCGCGGCAGTGCGCCGAAGACCGGCATGGCGAGCGCCGCAACGGCGCCGGCGACGAGCCCGCGATGTCGCTCGCTGCCGACGCGGTTGAGCACCACGCCGGCGATCCGCACCCCCGGGTCGTGGCTGGCGAGGCCGCGCAGCACGGCGGCCGCCGTCTGCGACTGGCCGGTGACATCGAGCACCATCAGCACCGGCAGGCGGAGGCGCGCCGCCAAGTCCGCGGCGGCGCCGGTGCGGCCGCTTGGTCCCGGCACCCCGTCGAACAGGCCCATGACCCCTTCGATCAGCACGACGTCTGCGCCGTTCGCGGCCTCGGCGGTCAGCGCGTCGATGAGCGCCGGCGGCATCGCCCAGGTGTCGAGATTGACGCAGGGCGCGCCGGTCGCGGCAGTGTGGAAACCGGCATCGATGTAGTCGGGGCCGGCCTTGGCGGCGGCCAGTCTCAAGCCGCGGCGCCGCAGTGCCGCGATGAGCGCGAGCGTCACCACGGTCTTGCCGGAGCCCGAGCGGGGCGCCGCCACGATGAGACCGCGCGACGTCATGGCGACGGTCCGTGGGAAATCACGCAATCGCCGGCGTGACGGGCGCGGCCTGCCGCCCTATAGGCAAGGCCATGGCCGATGATCGCCTCGACGATGCCACGGACGGCCCTGCCGGCGGACGGCCGGATCGCCCGCTGCGGCGCGGCTGGACCACCGGCGCCTGCGCCACCGCAGCCGCCAAGGCCGCCTACACGGCGCTGCGCACCGGGGTATTTCCCGATCCGATCGAGATCACGCTGCCGCGCGGCGAGCGTCCCGCCTTTACGCTCGCGCTGACACGGAGTGACGCCGCCGCGGCGACGGCGGGGGTCATCAAGGACGCCGGTGACGATCCGGATGTCACCCACGGCGCGCTGGTGCTGGCGACGGTGCGCGCGGGCAATCCCGGCAGCGGCGTGAGTTTCCGCGCCGGCGAGGGCGTCGGCACCGTAACGCGGCCCGGCCTGCCGGTGCCGGTCGGGGAACCCGCCATCAACCCCGTGCCGCGCCGCATGATCGCGGCGGCGATCGCCGAGGTGGCGGTTGGATTGGGCGACGCGAGTGCCGCCGATGTCGAGGTCGAGATCGGCGTCCGTGACGGCGCGCGGCTGGCGGAGCGCACGCTCAACGGCCGGCTCGGTATCGTCGGTGGACTGTCCATTCTCGGCACTACCGGGATCGTCGTGCCGTATTCTTGCGCGGCATGGATCCATTCGATCCATCGCGGTATCGACGTTGCCCGCGCGGCCGGCCTGACCCACATCGCCGGCTCGACCGGCTCGACTTCCGAGGAGGCCGTGAAGGCGCTCTACGGCCTGCCCGAGATCGCCCTGATCGACATGGGCGACTTCGTCGGCGGCATGCTGAAATATCTGCGCCGGCATCCGGTCGCCCGGGTGACGATCGCGGGCGGTGTCGCCAAGCTCACCAAGCTCGCACAGGGGCTTCTCGATCTTCATTCCAGGCGCGGTGCCGTCGATCTCGCAGCGCTCGCGAAGCTCGCCCACGCGGCCGGCGGATCGGAGACTCTCGCCGCGCGCATCGCGCAGGCCAATACGGCGGCGGAAGCCTTTGCCCTTGCGGCGGCGGACGGCATCGCGCTGGGCGACGCGGTTGCGCGCGCCGCTCGCGAGACCGCACAAGCCGTCGTCGCCGGCTCGCCCATCACGATCGATGTCGTGCTGTTCGACCGCGACGGCCGTCTGGCCGGGCGCGCCGTGGACGATCCCGCTCATGAGACTTCGCCCCCGCGGAACCGGCGCCGATAGTCGGGGTCGTAGAGCGCGCTGTCGCGAAAGTTTTCCGCCGCCAGCGCGCGCCCGACCAGCACCAGCGCAGTGCGCTCGACCGGTTCGGCTGCAAGCTTTGCGGCGATGTCGCCCAAGGTGCCGCGCGCGATGCGCTCGGTCGTCCAGCTCGCCCGCGCCACGATGGCGGCGGGGCAGTCGGCGCCGTAATGCGGCGTCAGTTCACGCACGATGGCGGCGAGCGACGTAACGGCGAGGTGGATCGCAAGCGTTGCGCCGGTCGCCGCGAAGGCCGCGAGGGTTTCACGCTCCGGCATGGCCGAAGCGCGGCCCGGCATGCGGGTGAGCACCACGCTCTGGGCAACCTCCGGCACCGTCAGCTCGCAGCCGAGCGCCGCCGCGGCCGCCGCGAAGGCCGGCACGCCGGGCGTCAGCGTGTAGGCGATGCCGTGACGCGCCAGGCGGCGCAATTGCTCGGCCAATGCGCTGTAGATCGAAAGGTCGCCGGACTGCAGCCGTGCAACGTCGTGGCCGGCGGCATCTGCGGCAACAAATTCTTGCTCGATGTCGTCGAGGGTGAGGGGGGCGGTGTCGATTACCCGGGCGCCGGGCGGACAGATGGCGATGAGTTCACGCGGCACGATCGAGCCCGCATAGAGGCAGACCGGACAGCGCGCGATGAGATCGCGCCCGCGCACCGTGATGAGGTCGGCCGCACCGGGTCCCGCGCCGATGAAGTGCACCGTCATGGCGTGGCTCCGGTGTCGGCCAGCGCGCAGGTCGCGGCACCGACTGCGACGCGCGGCGCAAGCAGCCGTGCCTGCGCTCCGCCGGCGGCGAGCGCCGCCGCTTCGGCGAGCGACGGCACGCCGGACTCCGCCAGCACGCGCGCCGATGCGGTCACGGTGCGTATTCCCGCGGCTTCGAGATCGTCCTGCGTTACCAGCACCAACGGCAACCCCATGCCGGCGGCTGTGGCCGCAATGCCGGGCTCGTTGCCCTTGCGGGCCGAAGTCGCAATCAGAGAAAGCTCCGTCCGCGCGATCCCGGCGCGCGCCAGCGCCGCTGCGATCGCCGCCGCGATGTCGTGCTCCCCGGCGCCGCGCCGGCAACCGACGCCCGCCACGATCACGGCGGCCCCCATGGCTTGGTCCAGACCCATTGGGTCACCGGCAGCGCCGGACGCCATGCCGTCTTGCCTCCCACGGGTTCGGCGCGCGTGACCGCGATACGCGTGAGGTCGCCACCCTGCGCGCCGTGGCGGGCAATGAGCAGCGCCTCCGTCTCGATCGTCACGGCATTGACCACCAGGCGGCCGCCGGGGGCGAGCACTGCGCCCGCGCGATCGATCACGGCTGGCGCAGCGCCGCCGCCGATGAAGACGGCATCGGGCCGGGCGAGCCCCGCGAGCGCCGCCGGCGCTGCGCCTTCGACGATGGCGAGCCCCGGCACGCCGAACGCGGCGGCGTTGCGGCGGATGCGGGCGGCGCGGTCGGGACGCCTTTCGATGGCGATGGCGCGAAGGCTTGGGTCGGCGAGCAACCATTCGATGGCGACCGAGCCCGCGCCGGCGCCGATGTCCCACAGCAGTTCACCGCGCCGCGGCGCCAGTGCCGACAGCGTCACGGCGCGAATCTCGCGTTTGGTGATCTGGCCGTCATGCTCAAACAGGGCATCGGCGAGACCCGGCGCACGGGCAATGATGCGGGCGCCAGGGGCGGCCGTTACTTCGATCGCCACGACGTTGAGGTCATTGACGTTGCCGAGCGCGAAGTCGGCCGCCGCGGTTTCGCGGATGCGCTCCCGCGGGCCGCCCAACGCCTCGAGCACCGTGAGGCGCGAGGCGCCGAACCCAATCTCCGCCAAGAGATGCGCCAGCGCCGCCGGCCCGCTTGCGTCCGAGGTCAGGGCGAACACGCGGGCACCCGGGTGCAGATGCGGGCGCACAAGATCGACAGCGCGAGCATGGAGCGACAGCAGCGCGGTATCCGGCAGCGGCCAGCCAAGGCGCGCCGCCGCGAGGCTGAAGGCCGACGGCGCCGGCACCACCACGGTCTCGCCCGGATCGACATGGCGCGCCAAGAGGGCGCCGATGCCATGCATGAAAGGATCACCCGATGCCAGCACGCAGACCTGCCGGCCGCGCTCCGCCAGCACCGCGGCAACCACGCTGTCGAACGGCGACGGCCATGGCCGCGCGGCGCCGCGAATGAGCGGCGCGGCAAGCGCGAGATGCCGCCGGCCGCCGAATACGATCTCTGCCGAACTGACCAGCCCGCGCGCCACCGCGCTCATGCCGTCCGGTCCGTCCTCGCCGATGCCGACGATGGACAGCCAGCGCGGCGATGCGGCAGTCTGCGCCATGGCTTCAGCGCGCGGCATAAGGCGCATCCTCATTCTCGGCGGCACGCTCGAGGCGCGCCAGCTTGCCGATCGCCTCGCCGCGCGCGCCGATTTTGCCGTGACGCTGTCGCTCGCCGGCCGCACCGCGGCACCCGCGCCAACCGCCGCGCCAACGCGGGTCGGCGGGTTCGGCGGCGCCGAAGGGCTCGCCCGGTATCTCGCCGCCAACCTGATCGACGTGCTGATCGATGCGACCCACCCCTACGCCGCGATGATCTCGGCCAATGCGGTGCGCGCCGCTGCCATCGTACGAGTGCCGCTCTTGGCTTTGCGCCGTCCGCCCTGGGTCGCCACCGTGGACGACCGCTGGACCGAAGTTGACGATGCGGCCGGCGCCGTCGCGGCGCTCGGTTCGGCGCCGCGTAGCGTCTTCCTCGCCCTCGGCCGCCAGGAAATCGCGCCGTTCGCGGCGGCGCCGCAGCACCGTTATCTCATCCGCAGTGTTGAGCCAGTTACTCCGCCGCTCGCCGTGCCGCACGCCGTCTATCTCACCGGGCGCGGCCCGTTTCGCGAAACCGCCGAACGCGCCCTCCTGGTCGAGTACCGCATCGACGCGATCGTGGCAAAGAACAGCGGCGGCACGGCGACCTACGGCAAGATCGTGGCGGCGCGCGCGCTCGGCATCGAGGTGATGCTGCTGCGCCGGCCACCGGCGCCGGACACAACGGCCGATACGGTCGAAAGCGTGGACGAGGCGGTCGCCTGGCTCGATCATAAGTTTGCTCCCGCGGCCGCGCGCGGCGTGTAGACCAGCGGCCGCCGGCCAGCGCGCTCGATGACTCGGGTTTCCGGCGAACCGACGATGACGAGGGTCGCCATGTCTGCGCCGATCTCGGCCGCAGTCTCGCGCGCGGCAGAAAGCCGGGTCACTGCGATGCGCTCGCCGATGCGGCCGACAGCGCGGCCGAAGATCACAGGCGCCGTGGCCGGCAGATGGCGGCCGAGCCGCTCGAAAGCAGCAGCGAGTTGCCATGGCCGCGCCCGCGACACCGGATTGTAGAGCGCGATGACGAAGCCGGCGCCGGCGGCGGCATCGAGCCGCCGCTCGATCGCCTCCCACGGTTTGAGATTGTCGGAAAGCGACAGCGCACAGAAGTCGTGGCCGAGCGGCGCGCCCACCTGCGCCGCCACCGCAAGCATCGCCGTGATGCCGGGGATGACGGCAAGCTCGATGTCGCGCCATTCCGGCGGTCCGGTCTCGATTTCGGCACACACCGCCGCCGCCATGGCAAACACGCCGGGGTCGCCGCCCGACACCACGGCGACTTCGGCGCCGCCAGCGGCATGGCGCAATGCCGCGGCAGCCCGTGCGCCTTCCTCCCGATTATCGGATGCGTGGCGCACTTGTCCCGAGCGCTGCGGGATGCGATCGAGATAGGGTCCATAGCCGTAAAGCGCGGCGGCGCTGCCGAGCGCTGCTTCCGCCTCGGGCGTGAGCCAGCGCGGATCGCCGGGACCCAAGCCCACGACGGCGAGACGCCCGCTCATTGCCGCCCCCCGAAACCCGGCACCAGCACCATGGCGAAATAGGGCGCGGTGTCGTCCGGCTTATCGGCGAGCGGCATCGCGGCGCCGCCCGCCATGGTGCCGCGCTCGACATAAATCGCGCGGCCGAGCCGGCCGGCGCGGTCGAGGGCGCGCCGCACCTTGGGCAGGTTGCGGCCGAGCTTCATTACGACGGCGGCATCGGCGTCGGCGAGGCGGCGCACCAGCTCGGCTTCCGGCAGTGTGCCGGGAAGCACCGTGAACACATCGTCGCCCTGGGCGGCGGGCGCGCCCACCGCCGACCAGCAGCCCGACATGCCGGTGATGCCTGCGATCACTTCGGTCGGATAGCGCGCGGCGAGGCGCACGTGCAGGTGCATGTAGGAGCCGTAAAACAACGGATCGCCTTCGCACAGCACCGCGACCGAACGCTGCGCATCGAGATGCGAGGCGATAGTTGCCGCGCAGCCGTCGTAGAAGGCCTCGATCCGGCCGCAATAGGCCGGCGCATCCTTGGGAATCTCGGTTGTCACCGGATAGGGGAATGGCAATTCGGCGACGCCTGCGGGCAAATGGCTCGCCGCGATCGTGCGGGCATGGCTTGCATGCCCGGCCTTGGCGAAATGCGCCACCACATCGGCGGCTGCGAGCGCGCGCACCGCCTTGAGCGTTATCAGCTCGGGATCGCCCGGGCCGACGCCGACGCCGATCAGCCGTGCGGCCCCCGCCGTCATGTGCCCGCCTTGGCCAACGCGTTGACGGCAGCGGCCGCCATGGCACTGCCGCCCATGCGGCCGCGCACGATCAAATACGGGACCGCGTGGGGGTCGGCCGCCAGCGCGTCCTTGGCTTCCGCGGCACCGACGAAACCCACCGGAATGCCGAGGATCGCGGCCGGCCTGGGCGCACCGGCAGCGATGCGTTCGAGCAAACCGAACAACGCGGTCGGCGCATTGCCGATCACCGCGACGGCCCCGGCGAGCTTTTCGCCCCATAGATCGAGCGCGGCGGCGGAGCGCGTTGTCCCGAGTTTTTGCGCCAGCGCCGGCACGCGCGGATCGTGCAGCGTGCAGATCACCTCGTTATTAGCCGGCAGCCGCGCCCGCGTGATGCCGCTCGCCACCATCTCGGCGTCGCAAAGGATGGCAGCGCCTGCCGCAAGTGCATGGCGGGCCGCCGGCGCGACGCCATGGCCGAATTCGATGTGGCGCGCTGCTTCGACCAGCCCGCAAGCATGGATCATGCGCACTGCGACCTCGGTCTCCTCGGCGGTGAAGCGCGAGAGATCGGCCTCGCGCCGGATGATCGCGAACGAGCGTTCATAGATTGCGGCACCGTCGCGCAAATAGGCCTCAGTCATGGGCGGGCTCCGCCATTACTGCGAGACTGGAAAGCTCGCTGGCGATGCGGATCGGATCGACATAACGGGTAGGCGCGTCGCGCGCCGTCCCGTTGCGCACGATGCCGCAGCCGCGCTCGCTGCCGACTAAGGTAAGCGCCGCCGGAGCCGGATGCGCGCAGCCCTTGGCGCAGCCCGAAACGTGGATGATGGCAGCGTTGTCGCCCGGAAGGCGTGTTGAGGCCAGGTTCGCCACAATAGCGCGGGCCGCGATCAGTCCCGATGCGCAGGCCGGCGCGCCTGGGCAGGCCACGACGCGCCGGCGCGGATCTTCGGGATCGACGACGAAACCGAGACGGTTCGCGGCTTCGGCAAGCGCGGCGGCGTTTTCCTCGGCGATGCCGATCAGCAGCAGCGCACGGCCCGGCGCGGGTGTGATCGCGCGCGCTCCCAGCGCGGCGGCTTCTCGAGCGAGGCTCGCAAGCGTTGTCGCGGCGGCGTGGCCGAACGCAAGCGCGACGCCGAGCGCCAGCATGCCATCGAGCAGCCGGTGGCGGCCGATTGGCTCCGCCGGCGCGCGACGCGGTAATGCTGGGGCTGGATCGATAATGCCGAAGGCTTGCGGATCGATCGCCCCACCGGCGGCCCGGAGGAGGTCGGCAGCGCGCCCGCGCTGCGCGGCAATCGCGCGCAGCAGCGCCAGCACCACGGCGACGGCAGCGCTCGGTGCGATCGACCCGAGCGACTGCTCAGCGTGCGGCCCCGCGTCGCCGCCGATCAGAACGCAGACTCGTGGCGCGCGCGCGGCGTCTACGGCGAGCAGTCTGATATCGGCAGCAAGCGCATCAAGATGCAGGCGTCCGCCCGTATCGATAGCAACCGAAACCTTCGGCGCGAGCGCGAAGCCAGCCGTCGCGATGGCGTCGCGCAGTTCTACAGCCAGGGCACAGCCGTCGATCAGCGCATCGGGGTCGCCGTCGAGCGGGCTTGTCACCACGGTGCCGTCGCCCGCGATGCCGAGGTCCGCGACCGCCGCGGCGAAGCGCGGCGCCGAGTCCGGCGTCAGGCCGCGCACCTGGAGGCTGCCGCGCGCCGAAATCTCCATGGTGCCGTTGCCGTCCTGGCCGGCAGCCTCGCACAGGCCGGCGAAGATCGCGGGCGTCATGGGAGCCGCCACTGTAAAGCGCGCCAGCAGGCCGTCGCCGGTCGCCATCGGATTGGCGAGTCCGGGACAGGCGCCGCGCTGCCGGACCGCCGTCATGGCGATGGCTCCGCCGGCAGCAGCGAAAGATCGATGTCGTTGCGGCGCGGGTGCCACCAACCGTTCCGGCGCGCTGCGTCGAAGCGCGCCGCCATGGCGCGCGCCGCGGCGGGATTTTCGCGCAGCAAGAAGTCGCGCACATTTGGGTCACCGAGATAGGCCTCGTGCACGAGATCGATGAGTTCGCTGGCCACCGCGCCCGTGGTCTCGGCAAAGTCGATCAGCCGGTCGACCGTCTCGGCAAGTTCGGCGGCGCCGCGCGGGCCGTGGCGCATCTGGCCGGCGATGAAGCGCGGATTGACGGCGCGGGCGCGCACGATACGGGCAAGCGCTGCGGCAAGCGGCCGGGCGCGCGGGCGCTGCGGGTCGGTCACGTCGAGCATGATGAGGTCGGAGGCACGACCGAGCATGGCCGCCGCCGCCGCGAAGCCGCCGACAAAGGCCGCGTCCTCGGCGCCTTCAAGAAGATCGCGCCCGGGATCGTCGCTCGTATGCACCAGCATGTCGGCGCCGGCGACGCGCTGCGCGAAGGCGCTGGGTGCTGCGTCCGCTTCGCCATCGGCGCCGCCATAAGCATGCGATGCGGCGGCAAGATAAGCCGCACCGATGGCGTCTGTTTCGGTGTCCCGGCCGAGCAAATCCTCGATGCCAGCGCCATAAACGCCGGGCGCGGTGCCGAAGATGCGATCCAGCCGCGCCGGGCCGCGCCGGCGCGCCGCCGCAAGCGGGTTGTCGTCGTTTCCTTCATCCCGCACCGCCACCGCCTGGACTGCGGCGTCGATGAGCGCGATCTGCGCCGGGAAAAGATCGCGGAACAATCCGGAAATGCGCCAAGTGACATCGACGCGCGCGCGTCCCATCGCCGCGCAGGGCAGCACTTCAACGCCGGTGACGCGGCCGCTCGAGTGCTCCCAGACCGGACGGCAGCCGAGCAGCGCAAAACCTTGCGCGATCTCCTCGCCGCCGGTACGCAAAGTGGCGCTGCCCCACAAATCGATGACAATCGCGCGCGGCATGTCGCCATGGGTCTGCAGATGCGCGCGCACGACTTCATCGGCGGCGCGGCGGCCGAGCTCCATCGCGGTCGGCGTCGGCAGCGTGCGCGGATCGGCGGTGAAGAGATT
>Ga0209415_10019383_pt1 | contig 10657 bp, 11 predicted proteins | sample PeaSoiSIISIP2007_FD_187696 | JGI IMG/M metagenome (GOLD analysis project Ga0209415, IMG submission 187696) | Peat soil microbial communities from Weissenstadt, Germany - SII-SIP-2007 (SPAdes) (version 2) | ecosystem: Environmental > Terrestrial > Soil > Wetlands > Peat | place: Germany... | reverse complement strand
CTCAAGAACGTCCTCCCGCTTGTAAGATTAAGATCGCGAATCGTTTCCGGGCGCGAATATTAACGATGAGCGCGGTGACTGTCCATGCCCTTAGTCAAAGCCCGAGCACGTTCTGCATGCCATAAAGGCCCGCCGGCCGTCCAACCAGCCACAGGGCGGCGCGCAACGCACCGCGCGCGAAGATCATCCGGTCGGTGGCGCGATGGGTCAATTCAATGCGCTCGCCGGCCGCGGCGAACGTCACCGTGTGCTCACCGACGATGTCCCCGGCTCGCACCACCGAAAAGCCGATGCTGCCCCGCCTACGCGGCTTGAGTGTGCCGTGCCGGTCGAAGACGGCGAGGCTGTCCAGGGTCTCGCCCCGCGCTCCGGCCACCACCTCGCCCAAGGCGAGTGCCGTGCCCGAAGGCGCGTCGCGCTTCATCCGGTGATGCGCCTCGCTGATTTCCACGTCGTAGTGCGCGCCAAGGGCTGCGCTCGCCAGCTCGAGCAACCGCGCCATGACGGTCACGCCGATGCTGGTGTTCGGTGCAATCAGTACCGGAACCGCCTTGGCGGTCGCCTCGAGCACCTCTCGGGTTGCCGCATCGAAGCCGGTGGTGCCGACCAGAAGCGGCACTCGCGCGAGCCCGCACGCGCGTGCATGAGCCGCAACGCACTGCGGCAGGCTGAAGTCGACTGCCACCGCCGCAGCCGCGAGAGCCGCTTTAGGGTCCGCGGTGACCGTCACTCCGGTTGCGGGGCCCTCCAAGGCCGCGTCCGCGCCCAATCGGGAGCTGTCGGCCGATGCGAGCGCGCCACAGAGGTGCAAAGCGACCTCCGGCCGCGCCGCCCCCTTCAGAACCGCCGCCTCCTCCTCTCGCAGCGCCCGCACCACGGACTGACCCATGCGTCCCGTGATGCCGAATACCGCGACTCCGGGCATCGGCAGCCTACTCGACCGCGCCGGTAAAGAATTTCTTCACGCCCGCGAAAAACGACTGTTCGCGCGGCTTGTGGCCGCCCTGCTGAAGCTGGGCCTCGAATTCTCTGAGCAGCTCCTTTTGATCTTCATCGAGATTCACCGGCGTTTCGACCACTACCCGGCAAAACAGGTCCCCGGGCGCGCCGCCACGCACCGGGCGCACGCCTTTCTCGCGGATGCGAAACACGCGGCCGGACTGCGTCTCGCTTGGGATCTTGATCAGCACCTCGCCGTCGAGCGTCGGCACCTCGACCGAACCGCCGAGGGCCGCGGTGCTGAAGCTGATCGGCACCTCGCAGGACAGGTTGCTGCCGTCGCGCTCGAAGATGGCGTGTTCGCGCACGCGGATCTCGACGTACAGATCGCCCGGGGGGCCGCCGTTGCGCCCCGCCTCGCCTTCGCCGTTCAAGCGGATTCTATCGCCCGTATCGACTCCGGCCGGCACGCTCACCGGAATCGTCTTCTCCTGGCGTACGCGGCCCTGGCCATAGCAGGCGTCGCAGGGATTGCTGATGATCTTGCCGCGGCCCTTACAGCGCGGACACGGCTGCTGAATGGTGAAAATGGACTGCTGCATGCGCACCTGACCCTGTCCGTGGCAGGTATCGCAGGTTTTCGGCGTCGAGCCCTTGGCCGCGCCCGTGCCCTTGCAGATCTTGCATTCGGCCAGGGAGGGAATCTTGACTTCGGTCTCGATGCCGAACACCGCACGCTCCAGATCGAGCTCGAGCTCGTAGCGCAGATCGGCTCCGCGAAAAACCTGCGATCGCCCGCGCTGCCCGCCGGAGAAGATGTCGCCGAACATCTCGCCGAAGATGTCGCCGAACGCATCCCCGGCGCTGAAGCCGCCGCCGCGGCCGCCTTCGAGGCCGGCGTGGCCGAACTGATCGTACACCGCGCGCTTTTGCGCGTCGGTGAGCACCTCGTAGGCCTCCTTCGCCTCCTTGAATTTGTGTTCGGCCTCCGGGTCGTCGGGGTTTCTATCCGGATGAAACTTCATGGCCAGCCGGCGATAGGCTTTTTTGATATCCGCCTCCGTCGCGCTTCTCGGCAGCTCGAGGAGCTTGTAGTAATCGCGCTTCGCCATTGCCCACCTAAATCAACGCGCACAACAACGAACCGCCGGTACCTTAGCGCACCGGCGGCTCATTCACACGATCTTTGCCGCCGCGGCCGGCGCTTCAGGCCTTCTTGCGATCGCTTTCCTTGACCTCTTCGAACTCGGCATCGAGCACATCCTCTTTCTTGGCTTCCTTGTCGCCGCCCGCGGATCCTGACGACCCTCCGGCGGCGCTGCCGGCCGATTGCTCGTACATCTTTTGCATGATGGCGGCGGATGCCTGCTCGAGTTCCTGCGTCTTGCGCTCGATGTCTTCCCGGTCATCGCCGCTCATCGCCGCCTTGACCGCGGCGATCGATTCGGCAGCGGCTTTCTTCACGTCCTCGGACACCTTGTCGCCGGCATCCGCGAGCGCCTTTTCCACCGTATGCACGGTTGCATCCGCCTTGTTGCGCGCGCCGACCAATTCGCGGAACTTCTTGTCCTCCTCGGCATGCGCCTCGGCGTCCGAGACCATGCGTTTGATCTCCGACTCGGACAGGCCGCTCGAGGCCTTGATCACGATGCGCTGCTCCTTGCCGGTCTTCACGTCCTTGGCCGAGACGTTCAGAATGCCGTTGGCATCGATGTCGAAGGTCACTTCGATTTGCGGCATGCCGCGCGGCGCGGACGGAATGTCGGTCAGATCGAATCTGCCCAAAGACTTGTTGTCGCTGGCTCGATCGCGCTCGCCCTGCAGCACGTGAATCGTCACGGCGGTCTGATTGTCGTCCGCGGTCGAGAACGTCTGCGCCGCCTTGGTCGGAATCGTGGTGTTCTTTTCGATCACCTTGGTCATGATGCCACCCAAGGTCTCTATGCCGAGCGACAATGGCGTCACGTCGAGCAAGAGCACGTCCTTCACGTCGCCCGAGAGCACGCCGCCTTGAATCGCGGCGCCCACCGCGACTGCTTCGTCGGGATTCACGTCCTTGCGCGGCTCGCGGCCGAACAAATCCTTGACCGCCTTTTGCACCAGCGGCATGCGCGTTTGTCCGCCGACCAGAATGACCTCGCCCACGTCCTTCATGGACAAACCGGCGTCCTTCAATGCGATGCGGCAGGGTTCGATCGTCTTCTGCACCAAATCCTCAACCAGCGATTCCAATTTAGCCCGCGTAAGCTTCATGTTGAGATGCTTCGGGCCGGCCGCATCGGCCGTGATGTACGGCAGATTGATCTCGGTCTGCTGGCTCGAGGAAAGCTCGATCTTCGCCTTCTCCGAGGCCTCCTTCAGCCGCTGCATCGCGAGCGGATCCTTGCGCACGTCGATGCCGCTCTCCTTCTTGAATTCGTCCGCCAGGTAGTTGATGACGCGCAGGTCGAAGTCTTCGCCGCCCAGGAACGTATCGCCGTTGGTCGACAACACTTCGAACTGGCGCTCGCCGTCGACCTCCGCGATTTCGATCACCGAGATGTCGAACGTGCCGCCGCCCAGATCGTAGACCGCGATCTTGCGGTCGCCGCCGTCCTTGTCGAGTCCATAGGCAAGCGCCGCCGCGGTCGGTTCGTTGATGATGCGCTTGACGTTCAAGCCCGCGATGCGTCCCGCGTCCTTGGTGGCCTGGCGCTGCGAATCATTGAAATATGCCGGTACCGTGATCACCGCCTCGCTGACCGGCTCGCCCAGATAATCTTCGGCGGTCTTCTTCATTTTCATGAGAACTCGCGCGGAAATCTCCGGCGGGGCCATTTTCTTATCCTGGACTTCCACCCAGGCGTCGCCGTTGTCGGCCTTGACGATCTTGTAGGAGACCATGCTCACGTCTTTCTTGACCACATCGTCGGCGAACTTGCGTCCGATCAGACGCTTCGCCGCCGCGACGGTGTTCTGGGGATTCGTGACGGCCTGGCGTTTGGCGGACTGACCCACCAATACCTCGCCGTCCTTGGTGAAGGCAACGATCGACGGCGTCGTGCGGTCACCTTCGCTGTTCTCGATAACCTTCGGCTTGCCGCCCTCCATGATCGCGACACAGGAATTGGTCGTGCCCAGATCGATGCCAATCATCTTACCCATGATTAAATTCCTCTAAAAAATTCGAACTCTGTGACCGTTACTTTGGGGGTGCTCGCGCAATTTCAATTGGCCGCCGCCTTGCTGACGATGACTCGGGCAGGACGCAGCAATCGGCCGTTCAGGGAGTACCCCTTCTGGATTACCGCTACCACCGTGTTGGCGGGATGCTCGGTGCTCTCCTGCGCCACCATGGCCTCATGCCAGGCCGGATCGAAGGGTTGTCCGGCCGGGTCGATGATCTTGATGCCCGCTTTGTCGAAGGCACGGTGCAACTCCCGTAATGTGGCCTTCGCGCCTTCCAGCAGAGCCGGCCCGGCGGGATTCGCGGCGCCGGCCTCGATGCCGGCCTCGAGCGCGTCGCTCACCGGCACCAGCTCTTGAGCAAAGCGCTCGATGGCGAACTTGCGGGCGTTGTCGATCTCACGGTCGGTGCGCTTGCGAAAATTCTCCATCTCGGCAACGGCCCGCAAATAATTGTTGCGGTTTTCCACCGCCCGGGCCTCCGCCGCCGACAACGCGTCGGCGGTCGCCCCACCGCCCGCGGCGACGCCCGACGCTTCGATCTGCTCGGCGGTCTCGCCCACCGGCTGGTTGGTTTCATTCACTCTTTCAACACCCTCAAAGAAACGGCGGGTTAAATCCCGGCTTTGGCGGTGATTTGGGGGCTATTTGCGGGCGTTCAAGGCCGAACCGAGCAGTTTTGCTGTGACGTCGACGATCGGGATCACGCGCTCGTAGGCCATGCGGGTCGGACCGATGATGCCCAACACCCCTACCACCTGGTTATCGATCGAATAGGGCGCCGCGACCACGCTGATGTCATCCAGGATCTGGTATCCGGACTCGTGGCCGATGAAGATTTGAATCCCCTCGGCCCGCAAACAGCTATCCAGGAGTCGCAAAATATCGTGCTTTTCGTTGAATGCCTCGAACAGCCGGCGCAACCGTTCGACGTTCGACAGCTCGGCGAAGCCCATCAGGTTGGTTTCTCCGGCGATGACGTATTCCACCTGCTCTTCGGACTTGGCGTCGAACACCTTCTGGGCGACCTGGATCGCATCCTGCATGAGCTGATTCATGTGCTGGCGAGTCTCCTGCAGCTGCCCGAGCAGCTTCTCCCGGACATCCGGCAGCGAGTGGCCGGCAAACGCCTCGTTCAGGTAATTTGCCGCCCTTCGCAGCTCCTCCGCCGAGTAATAGCGGTCGAGTTGCACCACCCGGTTCTGCACCTCCCGGTTGTTCATGACCATGATCGCGAGCGCTCGATTCTCCGAGAGCGCCACGAACTCGATCTGCGAGAGCGCGATGTAGTGCGGGTTCGGCAGTGTGACCAAGCCCGCCATATGCGTCACATTCGAGAGCATTTGAGACACGGACTGCACCAACGAGCGGCCGTTCGCGACGTCGCCGCCCAAGCGGCGTTCGATTTCCCCGATCTCGTCCTGATTGAGGGGTTTGAGCTTGAGCAGGGTGTCGACGAAAAGCCGGTAGCCCTTATCGGTGGGCACGCGCCCCGCCGAGGTGTGCGGCGAGGCGACGAACCCCAAATCCTCGAGGTCCGCCATGACATTGCGTATGGTCGCCGCGGACAGGCTCAAGCCCGAATCGCGCGACAGGGTGCGCGATCCGACCGGTTGCCCGTCGCGAATATAATTCTCGATCAGGGCCTTGAGCAGCAGTTGCGCTCGCCCACTGAGGGACTCATCGGCACCTTCTGTCATAGTACGGTCCATATAACATGTTTGAAGCTACCTAGCGTGTCCAAACGAAGTCAAGTCCGTCGTATAGGCCGCATCCGCCGAGTTTCGGCAAGTGACCTGTTCGGTGAGATCGTGCTACAAGGACTCACCGACCATGCCGCAGTCCTTTAAGTCCGTCGCGCTGATCGGCAATGCCAAGGATTCGCGCGTTGCCGATTGCATGTTGAGCCTCGTGAGCCTCTTTTACGCTCGCGGCCTACGCACCCTCGTCGATCCGGGGGCCGATCTGGCGTTCCCGCAGGGCAGCATCCTGCCCTGCCCGGAAGCCGAGTTCGCGACCCGCGCCGATCTCGTGGTCGTGATCGGCGGGGACGGCACGCTGCTCCATGCCGCGCGCTTGGTGGCCGGCCATGCGGTTCCGCTGCTCGGCATCAATCGCGGACGGCTGGGGTTCTTGACCGACGTCAGCCCCAATTCGATGCTGGAAGACATCGATGCGGTACTCGCCGGGCGCTATACCGAGGATCGGCGCTCGCTCTTGGCGGCACGGCTGGAGCGGCGCGGCCAGCCCACCGTGCGGGCGCTCGGCCTCAACGATGTGGTGATCAACAAGCGGGAAACCGGCCGTACCATGGACTTTGAAACCTTGATCAACGGCCGTTACGTCAACTCGCACGGCGGCGACGGCATCGTCATTGCCACCGCGACCGGATCGACCGCCTACGCCTTGTCGTGCGGCGGTCCGATTGTCGAACCGAACCTCGACGTGTGGGTGCTGGCGCCGATTAGCCCGCACACCTTAAGCGACCGGCCGATCGTCGTGCACGCGGGGAGCAAGATTCAGCTGCGCTTGGCGGAGCGCCCCGGTTCGCGCGCTCAGGTCACCTGCGACGGGACCGCGCTCGGCGATCTCGAACTGGGCGATGATCTTTATGTGGAAGGCGCCGATGCCCAAATCACCCTGTTGCATCCGCCGGGCTATGACTACTACCGCCTGTTGCGCTCGAAACTGCACTGGGGCCGCGGCGGACACGGCGGCGCCAACGGCGATTGATCGATCATGCTCACCCGTCTTCAGTTACGCGATCTCGTCATCGTCGATCAAGCTGAGCTCGAAATCGGGCCCGGCCTTACCGCCCTCACCGGGGAAACCGGCGCCGGCAAATCCATCGTGGTGGACGCCTTGCTGCTGCTTGCCGGAGGCCGCGGTGCGGGCGATGTGGTGCGCCACGGCGCCGAGCGCGCCGAAGTCGCGGCGACATTCAGCCGCTTGTCCCCCGCCGCGTTGCACTGGCTCGAGGAGCAGGCCATTGAACACGACGGCGAGGTCACGGTTCGCCGGGTGACCGGTGCGGACGGCCGCTCGCGTGCCTACATCAACGGCCAACTGGTATCGATTCAGGCGCTGCGCGAATTCGCCGAATTCCTCATCGAAATCCATGGTCAACAGGAATTTCAGCATTTGGTCAAACGCAGCGCGCAACGCGAGATGCTCGATGAGCATTTGAGCGGCGAAGATCTGATCACTGCCCTGTCGGACATTTACCGGCGCTATCGAGCCTGCCGCCGCGATTACGAGGCGCTCACGGCGGCTGCCGCGAACCGCGAGGAGCGGCTCGATCTGTTGCGCCATCAGCTGGCGGAACTCAAGGCCGAGGTGGGCACGGTGGCCGAGATCGAAGAGCTGTTCGTGGACCGCAAGCGCATCGCCGGCCGCGACCGGCTGGCGGCGGCGGCCCGCACCGCCCTCGCCTGTGTAAATGACGACGATGGAGCCAGCGCGCACAATTTGCTGGCGAAAGCCTCATCGGCGCTGCGCGCCGCGGCGGACACGGACCCCGAACTCGGGCAGGCGGCGCAGCTTCTGTCGGAAGCGACCATTAACGCCCGCGAGGCCGCCGACACCCTGCGGCGCTATCTCGATGCGCTCGATATCGATCCGGCGCGCCAAGAACAGATCGAACGGCAGGCCGCGGGGCTCGAGGCGCTCGCCCGCAAACACCGCCGCGGCGTGCTCGAACTGCCCGAGCAGATGGCGCGCATCGAGCAGGAAATTGCAACGCTCGCGAGTGCCGAACTCAGTTTGGCGGATTTCGGGCGGCAGCTTGAGGAGTTGGAGCGCGACTACGACGCCGCGGCAGGACGCCTCACCGAGGCCCGGCGGCGCGCAGCGGGTGCCGTGAGCACGCAGATCACCGAACTCATGCAGGCGCTCGGCATGGCGGGCGGCCGGTTTGCCGTGAACGTCAGTCCCGCCGAGGATCAGTTCGGTCCGAACGGACGCGATGAGATCGAGTTTCTGGTGAGTGCGAACCCCGGGCTGCCGCTCAAGAGTCTGGCGAAAGTGGCCTCCGGCGGCGAGTTGTCGCGGATCAGTCTCGCGGTGCAAGTGGCCGCGGCGGCCAACAGCGGATCTCTTTGCATGGTGTTCGACGAGGTCGATGCCGGAATCGGCGGCGCCGTTGCCGAGATCGTGGGTCGGCAATTGCGTGCACTCGGCGAGCGCACGCAGGTGCTGTGCGTCACGCATCTCCCGCAAGTCGCCTCACAGGCCCATAGCCAGTTCCGCGTGACCAAGCAGACCGACGGTCAAGCCACCCGCACGGCGGTCACGCCCCTGTCTGCCGACGAGCGCGTCGATGAGATCGCGCGCATGCTGGGGGGCATCGACGTCACCAGCCAAGCGCGCGCCCACGCGCGCGAGATGTTGGGGCGCTCCACGGCCGTGGAACCGGCGAAGAAAAGGCGCTCACCGGCGCTGCGCAACTAGCGGGCTACGACTTCGGTCGCTTTTGATTCGGGCAATTCGGTTTGTGGCAGTGGCCGTACAAGATGAGCGCGTGATCGCTGATCTCGAAGCCCAGCCGTTGCGCCACCGCCTGCTGGCGCTCCTCGATGCCGCCGTCCACGAACTCTTCCACGCGGCCGCAGTCAACGCAGACGATATGATCGTGATGCGCGCCCTGATTGAGTTCGAACACCGCCATGCCGCCCTCGAAGTGATGGCGGGTAACCAACCCGGCGGCCTCGAACTGGGTGAGCACGCGATACACCGTCGCCAAGCCGATGTCCTGATTGGACACCAACAGCTTCTTGTAGATGTCCTCCGCGCTCATGTGGCGGGCGGAGGCGTCGGCGAGAATGTCCAGAATCTTTAGCCGCGGCAACGTGACTTTGAGTCCCGCATTGCGCAGGTCGTTGCTTTCAGCGGTAGCGGGCGGTTTCAGGCGCTGCGGCATGCGGTGGCATCCGGTATGATACAGGGCTGATTATCAATCATTTTTAGGGCTGCGCACCATTTTGACGAAAATATTTCGACCTTTGCTCGTGGGTTTGACCCTCGTCGCATCCGCCTGCGTGTATCACATTAACATTCAGCAGGGCAATTTCTTGGATCAGGCAGCAGTCGATCAGGTCAAGGCCGGCATGACCCGCAGTCAAGTACGCTATTTGCTCGGTACACCCATGGTGGCCGATTCCTTCAATAAGGAACGCTGGGATTATATCTACTATTTGAAGAACGGGCACACCGGCCATGTCGACTCGCGCCGCGTCACGGTATATTTCGACGGCGACAAGGTGGCCCGGCTCGACAAGCCGACGCCGGCCCAGGCCGCGGCGCAAGACGCATCGGCCGCCAAAATCAAGAACGGCAGGGTCTATTGACAGCCGTCCGCGTTCAGCGCTGCCGCCCCCGGCGCGCCTGTTTGACCCGGGCGCGGCGTGCGGCCTTCGGATCGGCAGCGAGCGCTCGATAGATTTCCACACGATCGCCCTCGTCGAGAGTCCTCTCCCGGCTGACCGGCTTGCCGTACACGCCCACGGCGGCATGGGCGATATCGATTCCGGAATATTCAACGGCCGCCGCCGCGGCCTCGAGGGCATGGGCAACCGTCGCCGGGGATGCCAAACGAAACCGCTTGGCAATGGCTCGCTGCGGCTCGGCATAGACCACCTCGACCTCGACCACCGGACTCTCGGGCTGCGCCAACGCGAAATCCTAGCCTTTGCCGCCATATATCGATTGCGCGCGCCGCGCGAAAGCATCGACGATCGTGCCGCAAAGGGTCTCGAAGGCGTGATTGAATGCCGCGGCGGTCAAGCGGTTCTTGAATTCGAACTCGACCCTGAAATGCACTTGCGAACCGCGCTCGCCGATGGCTTCGAAGCGCCATAGTCCCAGCAGCTGGCGAAACGGACCATCGACGAGCCGCATGAGAATTTGTGCATCCGGTTGCAGGGTGTTGCGCGTCGTGAACTCCGTGCGCAGCACGCCGCGTGAGATCTTCACGCTGGCAAGCATCTCGGTCGCCGACGTAGGTTCGACTCGGGCGCCGACGCACCAGGGCAGGAATTCCGGGTAGCGGGCCACATCGTTCACCACGGCGAACATTTGGGCGGGCGCAAAGCTCACGATGGCGCTGCGTTCGACGACCTGCAAACTCTGGCCTCCCGGGCGGCACCATGCCGCAGGAATGCGATTCTCCGGCAAAAGCGCGCGCGCCGCCATCAGCGAATCGGTAGACTCCGGCGCCAGGGAGCCTAATGAAAACGCCGGACAAACTGCCGCCGATCGCCGTCAACCGCAAAGCGCGCTTCGATTATTTCATCGAGGATCGCTACGAGGCGGGAATCTCGCTCATGGGTTGGGAGGTCAAGAGCATGCGCGCCGGCAAGGCGCAAATCGCCGAATCGTACGTGTATTTGAAGGATGGTGAGGCGTACCTGTTCGGCGCCCACATCAGCGCTTTGAATTCGGCGTCGACGCATGTCGACACCGACCCCACGCGCACCCGCAAGCTGCTGCTGAACCGGCGCGAACTCGACCACCTGGTCGGCGCGGTGGAACGGCGCGGCTACACGCTGGTGCCCCT
>Ga0209415_10019382_pt1 | contig 10657 bp, 10 predicted proteins | sample PeaSoiSIISIP2007_FD_187696 | JGI IMG/M metagenome (GOLD analysis project Ga0209415, IMG submission 187696) | Peat soil microbial communities from Weissenstadt, Germany - SII-SIP-2007 (SPAdes) (version 2) | ecosystem: Environmental > Terrestrial > Soil > Wetlands > Peat | place: Germany... | reverse complement strand
CCGCCATCTCCCTCACCATAGCCACGCGCGCACGCAGCCATCGCCCCGACAAGGCGTCCGCGAAATCCAGGCTAAATCGAACGCCTGAGTGAACGTTCGCGGCCCCTTCGGGCAAGAGTATGTGAGAGCGGCGTTCCATCTCCTCTGGAAAAAGGCGGCAATGACAATCCATCGCTACGTGGGCCTACTCGGCCTTGTCCTCCTGGCCGCAGCGCCAGCGTGTGGTGGCGGCGCCGCCGACTCGCCCGGTGACGAGACGTCCGCCCACCGCGGGCTGATCGGAAATCCGGCCCCGAACTTCTCGGTCGCGGCGGTTGTAAACGGCAAGGGGAAGGTGGCGCTCCGCGATCTACGCGGCAAGATCGTGCTCGTCGACTTCTGGGGGACCTTCTGCGAGCCCTGCAAGAAGTCCTTCCCGAGACTGCAAGATCTTCACGCCAAGTACGCAGCGAGCGGCCTCAAGATCGTGGGCATCAGCGAGGACGAAGCAGAAGACAAGGAGAAGATCCCGAGCTTCGGCGACACCTACGGCGCGAAGTTCACGCTCGCCTGGGACAGGGACAAATCGGCAGCGCGGTCCTACAAGCCCGAGACCATGCCGTCGTCCTTCCTCATCGACCGGGACGGCGTCGTCCGCTACGCGCACGTCGGCTACCACGACGGAGAAGAGGTCGAGGTCGAGAAGGAGATCAAGGAGCTCCTCGGCCAATGAGCGGGCAGCCCGCGCGCAAAGCCATCGTCATCGGCTCGGGTCCAGCTGGGCACCCCGTCACGTTGCGTCACGCCCCGCTCGGCGCGCTCATCCAAGGGGAATGATCGACCTTTACACGGCACCCACTCCCAACGGCTTCAAGGTCTCGATCGCGCTGGAGGAGCTCGGCCTCGCCTACGAAGTGCACCCGATCGACATTCGCACCGGCGAGCAGTTTGCGCCGGAGTTTCTACGCATCAGCCCGAACAACAAGATTCCCGCGATCGTCGACCGCGAGGGCCCGGGGGGCGCCCTTGCCCTGTTCGAGTCGGGCGCGATCCTCGTCTACCTCGCCGACAAGACCGGGCGGCTCCTCGCCACGGGCGGCCGCGCTCGCTACACAGCGCTCTCGTGGCTCTTCTTCCAGGTCGGACACATCGGGCCGATGCTCGGCCAGGCGCATCATTTTCGCGACTACGCGCCGGAGAAGATTCTCTACGCGATCGACCGCTACACCAACGAGGCCAAGCGGCTCTACGGCGTCGTTGATGGGCGTCTAACGGAGTCCGAATACCTCGCCGGCGATGAATACACGGTCGCCGACATCGCCAGCGTCCCCTGGCTGCTCGGCGCCGAGCAGCATGGCGTCGACCTGACCCATTTCCCCCACGTCCAGCGGTGGATGGCCACGCTCAATTCGCGCCCCGCCGTGCAGCGGGGTCTTGCCGTTCCTCCGCGGAGCGAAACGCCGCTGGACGCAAGGGCCCGCGAAGTTCTCTTCGGCAAGGCACAGCATCAACGAAGGCCCGTCGCCTAGTCGTACCGCTCCCCATGCACCTGCTGCCGCGGGAGCCCCATGTCCTTGCGGAGCAGCTCGCGCACCGAGCCGACCATCCGCTCGAGCCCGCAGACGTACGCGTGGGGCACGCCGCCCCGCGCCTCGAGATCGGCCCAAAGCTCGCGCACGTGCGTCTGGACGTAGCCGCGGCGGCCCGTCCAGCCCTCGGGCGGTCTCGACAGCGTGGGCTCGAACCGCACGAAGTCGTGGCTCCGGGCCATCGCCTCGAACTCGTCACGGTACACGAGATCCTCCTCGTGCCGCACACCGAAGAGGAGCCACATGGGGACCTGGGATCCCGCCGCGATGGCCGCGAGCATCATGCTTCGCATCGGCGTGACGCCGGTCCCCGTCGCGATCATCAGCGACGGGCTCTCGCTCGAGGCCGGGCGAGTGAAAAAACCCTGGGGTCCGACGAACGTCAGCGCGGCGCCCGGCTCGAGCGACGCCAGCCACGTCGAGCCTGGTCCCCCCGGAACGCGCGTCAGCGCGATCTGGAACCTCGGCGAGCCGTCGGGAGGGGAGGCGACGGAGTACGACCGGTTGATGCTCGTCGCGGCGTCCACCGCGACGGGCAGCACCACACTCACCCATTGCCCCGGCTCCAGGACCACCGGCTGCCCGTCGACGCGCTCGAAGGTGAGCTCCCGTACACCCGGCGTCAGCGCGCGCGCTTGCACGAGGCGGGCCTCGAAGGTCGGCGGCGGGGCCATCGGAGCGTTAAGTAGGCGCTTTCGCCGGGCGACGCACCGGGAGCGTGGGGGCCCCTGGCGACAGCGCCTCCGGACGGTACGCGTAGGCGACCTTTACCCGGGAGAGCGCGCGGAGCGTCCGCTCCATGCGGAGCAGCGCATCGAGCGTGTCGTGCGTGGCAAGCGACCGGGCGTGTGCAGCCTTCAGGACCCGCTCGATCGCCGTCGTCGCGTCGCGGGGGTGGAAGACCGCGCCCGGCAGCAGCGCGACGACCAGAGGCTCGGCGGCACCGACGACCCGAGCGTCCACCAGCTGCCCCGCCGCCGCGTCGAGCTCCGCACGCGACGCATCGTCGACCACCGTGAGCACCAGCTCCGCCCCGCTCCAGATGTCCTCGAGCACGCTCCCGGCGGCCCTGAACAGGCCGCGGTGCGCGCGCTCGAGCGGCCCGAGCCACGCGCGCTCCTCCGCGGCGAGCTCGCCTTCCACCTCGCGGCCGAAGCGGCCGCGCGTCACCGCGTCGCACCAGAACGCCCGGCTGCGCTCCTCGAACCACGCGTCTTCCGGCGCGTAGGCACCCGTCGATGCCTCGAAGCGGGACCGCATCTCGGCCACGCGCGCGGCCCGGTTTACCGTGCCGCCGAGCTGGACGATCCGCCCCACCGTCTCGAGGACTTCCGCTCCCATCCGGCGCGCGGTTGGTGATAGCCTCAGGGCCGATCGCGTGCGATGGAAAACAAGTTTTTCTTTCCGCAGGCCGCTCTGGACAGCTGGACAGTCGACGAGCGGGTCGACGTACGCAACGGCGAGCTCACCGTCCTCGGCGAGGGTCGTCGCTACGCGCTGGCCGAGGCCGTGCGGGTCGTTCGCGAGGTCAGCGGCTCCGTCGACACGCACGATTTGGTCGGTCGCGTGAAGGCGCGGGCCAGCCTGGAGCAACTCGGCGCGGAGATCGTCGAGACCTCGATGCTGCTCGGAGATGCGGCTTACGACGTCGAGCCGGGGTGGGTCGCGAGCCCCGTCGGGACGTTTGCCCAGCACGAGGGCTCGGACGTCCGAAAGAAGGCGCGCGCAGGGCGGACGGAGGCATCCTCGAAGACCGACGAAGAGTTGCTGACGAGGCTTCTCGCGGGCAGCCCGTGACGGCAACTGGCAAACTTGGCACGGACGTAGCACGATCCCTGCCAGAGTGACCCTCCAGCTGGCGAACGTGCTCTTCGCGGCGACCGCGGTGGCTTACGCCGCCGCGTCGGTCCTGTTCGTCGCGGAGCTCGGGGGCCGCCTGTTGGCGGTGGCGCCGTGGGCTCCCCGGCTCGTGGCCGTCGGCGTGCCGCTGCACGCCGCGCACATCGTCGTCTGGTCGATGGTCCTGCACGTCTGTCCGGTCGAGGGCATCCACTTCGCGCTCAGCGTCGCGTCGATGCTCGTGTGCTTCGTTTATGCGATCGCGCGCCTGCGTTTCCGCGTCGACGCTGTCGGGGCCTTCGTCGCGCCGCAGGCGCTCGCGTTTCTCCTCGCCTCGCGCTTCGTCGGCCCGGTGGACGACGAGCCGCGCCTTCGGAGCACGATCTTGCCGTTTCACGTGGCCAGCAGCCTCCTCGGGATCGCGCTCTTCACGCTCGCGTTCGCGGCCGCGGTCGCCTACCTCTTGCAGGAGCACCGCCTCAAGCACAAGAACCTCGAAGGCATCCTGCGGCTCCCGGCCATCGACGCCTTGGACCGCGCCGAGCACCGGTTCCTCGTCGCCGGCTTCCCCCTTCTGACCATCGGCATCCTGACCGGCACGATCTGGGCGCGCGAAATCGAGGCCGGCAGCCTCGCGGGGATCGCCCGCGCGGTGCTCTCGTACGCGTCCTGGGCGCTCATCGGCGGCGTCCTGCTGCTTCGCGCGTCCGCCGGGTGGCGCGGCAAGCGGGCGGCGGTGGGCACGATCCTCGGCTTCGGGCTCGCCATGCTGGTGCTGGCGTTCTACCTGGTGCGGAGCCTGGTCGGCGGCGTGCACGCATGATCGTCGTCGTCGGCCTTTCCCACCGCAGCGCGCCCGTGGAGGTCCGCGAGCGCCTGGCGGCCGGACCCGACGTGCTTCCGGCCGTCCTCGCGCGGCTGGCGGGTCGCGACGAGCTTGCGGAGGTCATGTTCCTGTCGACGTGCAACCGTGTCGAGGTGGTCGCTCTGGCGTATGGAGATGCAGGGGTCGACCGCGCGGTCATCGCCATCCGCGAAGAGCTCGCGCGTCAGGGAGGTGCCGCGAGCGGGGCCGAGCTCGCGCCGTACCTGTACGAGGAGCGCGGGGACGAGGCCGTGCGCCACGTGTTCCGGGTCGCCGCGAGCCTCGATTCGATGGTGCTCGGCGAGCCGCAGATCCTGGGTCAGGTGAAGGACGCCTACGACGCGGCGGTCGCCGCCGGCACCCTCCGCGGGACCCTCGGGCGCTGCGTCAGTCGGGCGTTCGCCCTCGCGAAGCGCGTGCGGACCGAGACCGCCATCGGGGCAGGCTCCGTGAGCATCTCGAGCGTCGCCGTCGAGCTCGCGCGTCGCATCTTCACGGACCTGGACGAGCGCGTCGTGCTGCTGCTCGGGGCAGGGGAGATGGCGGAGGCCGCTGCGCGGAGCCTCGGAAAGGGGGCCCGCACGCTTCGCATCTGCAACCGGAGCTTCGACCGCGCCGCAGCGCTCGCCCGCGATCTGCACGCGGCGGCGGTGCCGTGGGAAGGGCTCGAGGCGGAGCTCGCCCAGGCGGACGTCGTCGTCGCGAGCACGGCCAGCGTGAAGCCGGTCGTCACGCGCGAGATGGTCCGGCGCGTGATGAAGGCGCGCAGGGGGCGGAGCCTTCTTTTCGTGGATATCGCCGTCCCGCGCAACGTGGAGCGCGAAGTCCACGCGATCGACAACGTGTACGTCTTCGACGTCGACGATCTGGAGCAGGAGGTTGCGCGCGGCATGAAGGCGCGCCACGCCCAGGTCGACGCCGCCGAGGCCATCGTCGCCGACGAGGTGGCGCAGTTCCTCCTCTGGACCCGCGGCCTCGAGGTCCAGCCGACGGTCGTCGCCATGCGCACCAAGGCTCGCGCGGTTCTCTTCTCGGAGCTCGAGCGCACCCTGGCGGGCCGGCTCAGGCACCTCGGGGAAGGGGACCGCGCCGCGCTGACGCAGATGCTCGAGAGCGGCGTGAACAAGCTGCTCCACGCCCCCACCACCAAGCTCAAGGCCCGTGCCGCGGAGGGGGACGACGCCGGCGATCTCGCCGCGGCCGTCCGTTTCCTGTTCGATCTCGAGGAGGCGGCGGCGGCCCAGCAGGCGGCGCGCGGGGAAGGGGAGAAGGGCCGCGACGACGACGACCGGCTGCCCCACTGAGAGCCCGGGAGACGGCCTATCGGTCGGTCGACTTCAGCGCCAGACCTTCAGATCGCCGCCGCAAGGCACGGCGATGGGATGCACGTGGCCAAAGCTGCCGACCTTGATCTGGTGCGGCCCGCAGGCGACTGCCGTGGACGTCGTGGAGATCTTCTTGCCGTCGAGCCAGACGTAGCCGCGCACCGCGGGCCGGACCAGGACGAGGTTCCCCGTCGCCGGTTGAGCAGCCTCCGTCGGCGCCGCGGTCGTGGTCGCGGTTGCGGTCGTCGTCGCTGACGCCGACGTCCACGTGGCCCCTGCCGTGGTCGATGCCGTGTCGGTCGTCGCCGCCGCCGCGGGCTTCGACCGGGTGATGCGGGCCACCCCGGCGGCGAGCAGGATCAACGCGCAGCTTCCGATGGCCGCCGCGACGATTCGCGCCAGCCGTCGCCGCCGCGCCGGTATCTGCCTCGGCTGGCCGTCGAGCGACGACAGCTCCGCATCGACGGGCGTGGTGGACGTCGGGGCGCCCGGCCGCCGCTGGATCACCTGAACCTCCACGTCATCCCCGGCTTCCGTGCCAACTCTCGAGGAATCACCCACCTGCACGGATCCTCCAACCATATTGTGCCTGCGGGCCAGCGAAGCAGGCAAACAAGGCCGACGCCGACCGAGACGGATGCGGCAGCACGCGGCAATAAGCATAGCACCAGAGTTGACGAAGTCGCATGGAAGGGGTTCTTTTATAGAGGGATGAAGCCTTTAGCGGCAATGTCAGAAAAGTTGGCGATCACGGGGGCGTCAATGTGGGAGCCGCTCGAACGAGCCGGGGAGGGGGCAACGTCCGTCGTGTGGAAGGCAAGGCACCGGCAGACGGGGCGGCTTGTGGCATTGAAAGTCGCGACGCAAGAAGCCGGCGCCGTCGCGGCGGTCGAGCGGGAGGGCGTTCTCCTCGCGCGCACCAGGCGCCGGTGGGGGCCCGCGCTCGTCGACGCGGGCCCTGGCTATGTCGCAACCGAGTGGCTGGAAGGCGAGCCGGTCAACCCCGGAGCCATCCGGGGCGACCGGGAGAAGCTCGCGGCTGTGGTCGCGCACGCCGTGGCCCGCGCGCTCGAGGAGCTCCACGAGGCCGGCGTGCGGCACGGCGACGTGAAGCCAGCCAACGTTCTGGTCGCGCCGCGATCGCCCACCGGCGACGCGGCCGCGCACAGGGGGGCGACGCTGGTCGATTTCGGTCTGGCCGCCCGCATCGGCGTGGGCGCGATCGGCGGCACGCCGCGCTACGCGGCCCCGGAGGTGCGCGAGCATGGCGAGGCGGGGCCCGCGGCCGACCTCTGGGCGCTCGGTCTCGTTCTCGCCGAGATATGCGACGCGCGCGTCGCGCTCGCGCCGGACCCGCGCATCGCGATCGCGGCGTGGGATCGTCCGGGAAGCAGCGAGCCCGCGCGATGGGTGGTGGCCCTGGTGGGGACGGTTCCGGGCGGACGGCCTAGCGCCGCGTGGATAGCGGCGCGTGCAGCGCGGTGGCTCGGGCTCCGCGAGGACGAGCAGGAGAGCGTCGAGGCTCGCCAGGAGCGGGTGCGGCGCTCGTACCTCGCGGAGAGGGCACGGGACGCGATCGCCGGTGCCACGGTGGCGCGATCCATCGGAGGTCCCGCGCGCCGCTGGCTCGAAGAGGCCGTGGAGTGGGCCGGGAAGCTCGCGCCGCACGTGCCCGCCGGCTCTCGTACGATAGAGCCGCTGGGGGCCGTGCGGCGGTCGCGCTGGCTCGTCGCCCTGGTGGGAGCCAGCGCCGCGGCCTGGCCGACGTCCGCGGATGACCGAGCCGAAGGGGATCTGGTGGCCAGGTGTCTGGAGCTCGCGGCCTTGCGGGATCCCTGGTCGTGGACGGTGGACGATGTGTTGGGGAACGGCGACGCCGCCGTCTCCGGCTGGAACGCCGGGCCGGATGCAGATCGGATCGCGCGCCTGGTGCGTGAGCTCGCGCGCCCGTCGCCGAGCCCGATGGCGCTCCGGCTCGCCGAGGACGAGGTCGCCGGTCCCCGCTCATCGCCCACGCTTGCGATGCAGCTGGCTCTCGCCCTGGCGCGCGCCGGCGAAACTGGCAGGGCCTGGGTGGTCCTCGAGGGGGTTCTGGGCGCCGATGCGGACGCGCTTCGCGGTGAGGTGGCCAGACGGCGAGGCGACGTCGCGCAGGCGGTCCGCGCAGCGGGTCTCGCCGCCGCGTCGGACGACCGAGAGGCGCGATGGATCGGGCAAGCGACGCTGGCGCGTCTGGCATGGGATGCTGGCGATCTGGACGAGGCGGAACGTCGTCTGGAGGGCGCGGGCGGTGCCGCGGCCGCTGAGGTGCGCGCGCTGCTGGCGTGGCGGCGCGGCTCGTACGAATCTGGGCTGCGCGCAGTAGAGCGCGCACTCGCGGGATCGGTCGACGGCGACGCGCAGGCGCGTCTCGAGGCGGCGCGCGGGCTGCTCGAGCTGTCGCGCGGCGCGTCCGCGTCGGCGCTGAGGGCGTTCGGCCGGGCCGTGGAGCTCGCGGCGCGCACGGGTGCGGTCGTCGACGAAGCGGCGTATCTGACGAGCGAGGCCGCCGCGGCCTCCGACGTCGGAGACCTGGGGCGCGCCCTCTCGAGCGCGACGCGCGCCGCTCTCCTGTGGGAGCGGCAGGGACGACCCGAACGGGCGGCTCGCGCGTGGCTGGCGCGGGCTGGGGCTCTGGCCACGGCAGGCGCGATGCACGCGACCGACGAGGCCGCGCAGGAGGCGTACAGTCGGGCGATCGAGTCGGGCGACGCGCAGGCCGCGGCGTACGCGCGGTGGGCGCAGGTGGAGGTACGGCCTCCGGGAGACGCGAGCGCTCGAGAGTGGGCCATCGAGGCCGCGATTGCGCTCAAGAAGGGGAGCGCGGAAGACCGCGTGCGCGCGGCGGCGCGTCTCCTCGTGTGGGCGCCGGAAGCCATCGACGAACGCGGCGTGGCGGAGGGCGACGAGGCGGTTGCGAAGGCGGGCGCGCCCGCGCGGTGGGAGTGGTGGGGCGCCCGCGCCCACGCGCTGCTCGCGGGAAGGCGGTCCGAGGGAGACGCGTCGGTGCTGGGCTCCCTCTTGGCTCTCGTCGACGTGCCAGCGCCGCTCTTCTCGAAAGGGCTCGCCCTCGACGCTGCCGTCCGCCTGGCCACCGATCGAGGCGACGGCGACGCGGCGCGGCGCCTCGAGATGGCGCGGCTCGCAGCGGCCCGCGCGCTCCGAGAGGGCACGCCGCCGGAGCACGGCGCGTCTCTGGCCTCGGTCACATGGGCGCGCACGTCCGGCGTCGATGCGGGCGACGTGGCGTTTGCGCCCGCGCAGGTGGCGCAGCTCGAGGCCATCGTGCGGACCCTTTCCCAGCGCGACCGGCTGCGGCCCCTGCTCTCGCAGGTGCTCGACACGATGGTGCTCTGGACGGGCGTCGAGCGGGGGCTCTTGCTGCTCCGCGCCCCGGATGGGCGTCTCGTTCCGCGCGCGGCGCGCAACCTGGCTCGTCACGATCTGGCTGGAGAGCAGCTGGCTCTGTCGCAGACGATCGCCCGGCGCGCCGTCGAGAGCGGGGACGCCGTCGTCGCCACCGATGCGTTCTCCACGCTCGGGGACGTGCACGCGAGCGTCCATACGCTGCGTCTGCGGAGCGTGCTCGCGGTGCCGCTCGTGGCGCGTGGGGAGACGCTGGGCGTCGTGTACCTGGACGACCGAGTTCGAAAAGGGGCGTTCGGACCTCGCGAGCTCGCCTGGGTGCGCGTGGTGGCGTCGCAGGCGGCGATGGCGATCGCCGACGCGCGCGACGCCGTGCTCCTGCGACGCGCGGTGCGGCGGGCGGAGCGCGCGCGCGGGCGCCTGGAGACGATGCTGCAGGAGCGCGAGGCGGAGCTGGACGTGACGCGTACCGAGCTCGAGATCGCGAGGGACGGTCGCGACACGCGCTACCCGTACGACGAGATCGCGGGACGGAGCGAGCCGATGCGCGAGCTCTTGCGTCTGGTCGACCGCGTGACGGCGAGCGACGTCCCGGTGCTGGTGGTCGGAGAGAGCGGTACCGGCAAGGAGCTCATCGCGCGCGCGATGCACGCGAACGGACCGCGGGCGAGGCGCCCGTTCGTCAGCGAGAACTGCGCGAGCGTGCCGGAGACGCTGCTCGAGTCGACGCTCTTCGGGCACGTACGCGGAGCGTTCACGGGGGCGTCGTCGACGCGGGCGGGCCTGTTCGACGTGGCCGACGGCGGTACGTTCTTCCTCGACGAGATCGGCGAGATGTCGCTTGCGATGCAGGCGAAGCTCCTGCGGGTCCTGCAGGACGGCGAGGTGAGGGCGGTCGGTGGGGAGCGTGCGCGCAAGGTGGACGTGCGGATCATCGGCGCGACGCATCGCGATCTCGAGGCCATGGTGGCGGCCGGGACGTTCCGCGAGGATCTGTTCTACCGGCTGAACGTCGTCACGCTGCGCGTGCCGGCGCTCCGCGAGCGCGCGGAGGACATCCCTCTGATGGTCGCCCACTTCGTGAAGAAGCACGCGGCTGGAGCCAAGGTGAAGGTGACGCGCGCCGCGATGGCGAAGCTCGCGACGTTCGCGTGGCCGGGGAACGTCCGCCAGCTCGAGAACGAGGTGCGCCGGGCGCTCGTGCTCGGCGAGGGCGTGATCGACGTCGCCGAGCTCTCGGCGGACGTCGTGCGCGGCGGGCCGAGCGCGTCGCGGGGAGGGGGAATGGACATGCGGTCGCGGGTGGACGCCCTGGAGGCGCAGCTACTCGTCGAGGCTCTCGAGAAGACGCGCGGCAATCAGACGCGGGCGGCGCATGCGCTCGGGCTGTCGCGGTTCGGGCTGCAGAAGATGATGAAGCGGCTGGGGATCCGGGCGCCATCCTGAAGCGCGAGGGCGCGGGGGGTGGCCGGGACGGGGGGAACGGCGTCAGACGGCGAGTTGGCGCTTCGGGGTTGCGGGGGGGGCTATCCTTCGGTAGAGACGCCAGGCTATTTTCTTCGATCCCATCCGTACGTTCGGGGCTGTAGCTCAGTTGGGAGAGCGCTTGCATGGCATGCAAGAGGTCACGAGTTCGATTCTCGTCAGCTCCACCG
>Ga0209415_10019379_pt1 | contig 10659 bp, 9 predicted proteins | sample PeaSoiSIISIP2007_FD_187696 | JGI IMG/M metagenome (GOLD analysis project Ga0209415, IMG submission 187696) | Peat soil microbial communities from Weissenstadt, Germany - SII-SIP-2007 (SPAdes) (version 2) | ecosystem: Environmental > Terrestrial > Soil > Wetlands > Peat | place: Germany... | reverse complement strand
GCATCGCGGAATAGGCGTCGCGATAGCATTCCCAGCCGCCAAAGGGGCTGACGTGCGGCGCGGCAATGCCAACCAGGGAATCCTCCGGGCCCGGGGGAAGCGCGCCTTGCATGAATTCAGAAATTGTCTTGCGGGCTTCGTCGCCATTGTCGGGATAGGCCGAACCGGCGTGTGAGGCGTCGCGCTGGGGCGCCGCGATGAACGCGTTGACTCGCTCGAGACGCTGCGCCTCGAAGGTCTCATCTTCGAGGAACCCAGCTTTGCTGAGCGTGTCAAACAAATGCTTTTCGAGCTCGCCGATTTGTATTTCGCCGGTGATCCGAACCAGGTTGGCGCGCAGGTCCAGACTGGTCTGCTCGCCGTCGAAGCAAGCCAGGCACTCCACCAATTGAGGCGGGATCAGCAGCAGGGCATCGGAGAATTTCAATGGATCGCGAATGAACAGGCCGGGGTGCTGGGGGTCGGAGGATGGTATGAAATCGAGTCCCAATCGAAGACGGGGGAGTGGTCCTGGCACACCACCACTATCGCATGAGACTCGCTCGCGCTCTGCGCTGGTTGCAGGGGCGGCCAGAACCCACTCGCAAGTCGCTCCATCGGCCTGCGCAAGACCCCCGGCCTGCGAAATTCGTTGCCTCCGCTCGAATTATTGCCTAGAATACTTCCATATGATCAAATCTCGTGTCATCGCATTCGCCCTTGGTTCGTTGCTGACCGTGGGAGGGATCATTCTCGCCCAACCACCGAAAAGGAACGTCTCGGGCGCGCTCCATCCCAATTTGGCGGCTGCTCAACGATTGAGCCGGCAAGCCTTTGAAAAAATCGTCCAAGCTCAGCAGGCGAATGAATGGGACGTGCAGGGGCATGCGCAAAAAGCGAAAGAGTTGCTGGACGAGGTCAACACGCAGTTGAAATTGGCAGCTGAGGCGTCGAATAAAAGATAGCAAGTAGAACCGCCCGAGTCGCCCGCCGCGAAGTCGGTTCGCTAGTTCACTACGGGCAGCAAGATCGCGCTCGCTTTGTCGGCCGCGCGGAACACGGTCTCGTTCGCCTTGACATAATCCGAAGGCTTGGCGAAGAAAATACTGGGCACGTAAGTCTGCGGATTTCTGTCGTACAGCGGGAACCAACTGGACTGGATCTGCACCATGATTCGATGCCCCGGGAGGAAGACATGGTTCGTGGTTGGCAGGGCGAAGCGGTATTCCTGCGTCTTGCCCGCCGGAATCGGCGACGGATGCTCAAAACTCTCGCGGTAGCGGCCCCGAAAAATATCCATGGAAACCGCAAGCTCATAGCCACCTAGTTCGGGCTGGCTCGGAACTTCGTCCGGGTAGACGTCGATCAGTTTTACCACCCAATCGGTATCTGTCCCGCTGGTGGCGGCAAAGAGATCGGTAACCGGCGCCCCGCTAATTCGTACCGGCGCTGCAAGTACCGGTCCTTTATATGTCAACACGTCTGTCCGGTCAGCCACCGATCGCTGATCGCTCACCAGCCACTGCTTCCAGCGGTCTGAATCGGCGAAGCGGACCGGGCGCGGGAGGTAAGGGACCGGTTTGGCAGGATCGGAGACGTAGGAGTCACCTGGTTCGGCTTCGGCGGCGGCTCCTGATTCGGCCGGCTTTTCGAATCCCAAGCCAAAATTCGCCTCCAGATAGAGCGGCTTCAGCGGGGCGGCGCAGCCCTGTTCGCAGGCCAGCGGCCAATTCTTCAAACGGTCCCAATGATTTTCGCCGGTGTTGTAAATGAATACGGGCGGCGTGTCGGCCTTCGGCGCATCCTTGAGGTACTGATCGAAAAAGGGCTTGAGCACGTCGCGCCGGAACTGAAGCGCCGTGTCGCCTTCCCATTTCAACGGACCGAGGTTATACCCGTCGTAGTTCACCTGGCTGTGACGCCACGGTCCCATCACCAGGTAGTTGTGATCCGACTGGCCCTGCGCCTTTAGGGCCATGTAGCAATGAATCGCACCCCACATGTCTTCCTGGTCCCAGAGGCCTTGAATCCACATGGTAGGGACTTGCGCGGGGTGCTCGGCGACTAACTTATCGAGCGCTTGCCCCTGCCAGAAGGCGTCATAGGCGGGATGCTCGATCATCTTCTCGTCCCACCGCAGTTGCTCCAGGCCATTCAGGCGGGCATATTCGCCCGCCGAGCCGGCCCGAAGAAAAGCTTCATAGTCGTCGTAGGCGCCGCGAGGCACGGACTCGCCCTCATCCCTCTTGGTGGTCTGGCTGGAGGTGTAATCGAAGTTGGTCTGGCGGAACGCGCCGTAATGGAACCAGTCATCGCCCATCCATCCGTCAACCATGGGGCTCTCCGGAGCAGCCACTTTCAAGGCCGGATGCGGATTGAGCAGAGCCATGACCACCGTGAAGCCCTCATAGGATGAGCCGATCATACCGACGCGTCCATTCGATTCGGGCGTGTTCTTCACTAGCCAGTCGATCGTGTCGTAGGCGTCGGTGACGTGGTCCGTGGCGGTTGGATTCAGCGGGCCGCGCACCGGCCGGGTCATGACATAGTCGCCCTCAGATTTGTACTTGCCGCGCACGTCCTGGAAGACCCGAATATAGCCGCCTTGTACGAACACCTCGTCTCCCTGCGGCAGGATCGCCAGCATGTGCTCGCTGTTGTTTCGGGCCGTGCGATTGGAGGCGTGATAGGGCGTGCGGGTCATCAGAATCGGCGCGTTCTTTGCTCCCTTGGGCACCACGATGACGGTGTGCAACTTCACTCCGTCGCGCATCGGGATCATCACTTCACGTTTGATGTAATCCTGCCCGGTGGTGGGGACGGTGAAGGTTTTGGGAATGTCGCTGTCGGCGGCCATCGCAGCGGCCCAAAGGGCGAAGAGTAAGCCGGCTCCGAACCAGCCCGAAAGGTTTTTCTCGTGTCGCGATCCGTGCTTCATTCAAATATTTTAGCTTGACCGCCTATAGGCGATCTTTCGGGCTTCAACCCAGCACTGGACGGCTAGCTCGCGATCGCTCTTATAAATCGGTCGGCTGAGCGCTTCACTATTTCGTTCGCGTTGCCGGCGACTGTCCTCTTCGGGAAAGCTCCGTAAATGCGATCGAATTTGTAAGGCTCTAGCCGGCTTACGATTTGCCGGATCGCTTGTGACCCGAGTGGAACGTAGTTCGGATAGCTGTACATGAACGACACCCAGCCGGTGTCCATGCAGACCTGCGGCTGGTCACCCGATAGCAAAACGCCTTTTCGATCGGCTCCTTCCGGCCAATCGAGAACCTGGAAGCCGTCAAAATGGCCAGGAGTATGAATCAGGGTTAAGTCGGCGAGCAGTTGCCTGCTATCGCCCGACCAGTGCTGAACGTTGGCGTGCGGACGCATCACCCATTGCCGGTCGGCTGCATGAAGATGGATCGGTGCGTTATCGAATGCCAGGCTCCATTCCACCATGGTCGTGTAGTAGTGCGGATGTGAAATCGCGATGGCCGCGATGCCGCCCAGCTCGCGGATGGCATCGATGGTCGGCGGGTCAAGGAGCGCCACGCAATCCCAGAGCACGTTACCCTGCGGCGTTTGGAGTAGGAAGGCGCGCTCTCCGATCGCGAAGTGAGGCTCCGTGTGGATGGAGTAAAGATTCGCTTCCTGCTTTTGGATGATGTTGTGATGCTTCTGGGAGAGTTCTTCGAGGGTCGTCCATTGTTGCCCGTCGAGACCCACGAATTGGCGGGAATCCGTGCAAATCGGGCACGCCGGCGGCGGCTCGGTGGAAGGCGGGAATTGCGTGCCGCACGTGACGCAGATAAAGGCTGTGTTCATCAAGAAGCTGCCGGCAATCAAACCTTGAACTGGTTATAGTTTATAGCCCAAACACGAGAACGACAGGCTGGCCGTGGCTGGCAAAAATACGGTTTTCCATCCCGGTCGCCATGGCAATTCGCTGCTTACCCCCGGTTTGAAACGTGATCACGCCGCCTCCGGCCGCTTGCTTGGTCGAAATCTTGTGCAGGACCTTTCCGGTGGCCGCGTCGAAGGCCAGAAAATCGCCGTTGAGGTCCGCGGTCAGCACCAATCCGGAGGCCGTGACCGCGATGCCCGCCACCATGGGAGCGGCCGCTTCGTACTTCCAGCGAACCTCGCCGCTATCCGCGTCTACGGCGGTGAGCCAGCCGGCTTTTCGAGAATCATGGTCTCCGAAGGCGTTCGAGGTTCCCAAAAACTGCTTCCCCTCTGTGAACTCGGGAAGCTTGGTATCCAACTTGAGCGTGCCGCACCAGTCCACGCTGTTCACGTAGACCAAGTTCGTGCTTGCGGAGTAAGTCGGACCGTTCCATTCCACCCCGCCGGCAGTCCCCGGACAAAAATGAGTGCCTTCGGGAGCCAACGGCGCCTCGACGTTTTCGATCGTGGTTACCGGAGTCTTCCACGCCACCTTGCCCGCTGCAACGTCGATTGCGTGCAGGAAACCATCCTTGCCCGCGGCCATGGCGCGCTTCCGGCCAGCCTTGGTGGTGATCAGCGCCGGCGTTGCGGCTTGATCCCAGTCGTGCACGTCGTGCGGCACCAGTTGGTACCAGGAACGCAGCGACCCAGACTTGGCGTCCAGCGCCACAATGGAGCCTGTGTAAAGATTAGCGCCCGGGCGATATTCACCCGAGAAATCAGGCCCGGGATTTCCGGTCGGCACATAAAGCATGCCGGCTTCTGTGTCCAGCGTGTAGCTGGTCCAAGTGGATCCGCCGCCGACGTGTACATCTTTCGGCCAGGTCTCGGCGCCGGGCGCGTTGCCCGTCGGAATCAAGGGGAATGTCCAAACCACGCGTCCGGTGGCGGCGTCCAGCCCGGCCATGATGCAGCCGCAGGCTCTTTCGGCGCCGGATGTGCCAATGTAGACCATGCCGTTCCACGCGATTGGCGAGGCGGCGATCGTGGCGGGCCTAGGGTCGGGCTGCTCGGTGAGCTTCGTGGACCACAGCTGTTCGCCGTTCTTGATGTCATAGGCGATTACCGTTCCGTCGCGGAATCCGCGAAAGAGGCGGTTCCCCAGAATCGCGACCCCGCGCACCGTGCCGGCCACCACGGGCTCCGGCCCGGGATTTTCATGCCGCACCCGCCAGCGTAGCGCGCAGTTCGATGCATCGAGCGCGTAAGTATATTGACCGGTCGTGAAATACAGCGTGCCGTTTACCGCGACCAGACTGCTCTCAAAGGTCGAGGTTTCCGGCAGAGCATACGAACAGACCTGTTTGAGACTGGCGACATTCTTCGGCGTTATTTCCGCCAGCTTGGAAAAGCCGGTGGAGGTGTAGTCGTGATTGTACATGGGCCAATCACCGGCGGAATTCTGCGCGAAGGCTGCTTGCCAAGCGCCCGCACCCAGAGCAATAACGACGAGCGTTGCGGGTCTGAGTTCATGCATCATCGATCGCATGACTAGAGAGTATACTTCAAATCGAACTGGATTTCGGTGGCCGTTTTGGTACTCATATTCCGATCGGATCCCATAAAGATTGAACAAGCTTCATCGTTCAACCGGAATCTGATCGCTGGACTCAAACGTCTATTTGAGTGTGAGTGGCATTGCTGATATTACCCGCGAGGACCTGGTCCGGGCATTGGACGAAGCGAACGCGAGGTTTGCGCGCGCCGACGCTGCTCTGAAGTGCTTCCGGTTTTCGTGCCCTGCCAAGGCCGAGGACTTTGAAAAGTGGAAGCAACTCCGGGAATCTTGGGACCAGCGCGACGAGGAACTCCAAGTGGCGCGCGAGGACCTGAAGGACTTTGACCGGGGAAACCTCACTGAGTCGGATCGATAGCGCGCGATTCACGGGTCATTTGTCTGGCGCAGCGTCGTCTGCAACGCGCATCACCGTGATCTTGATGAGCTTGGTGGGTATTCTTGGCCGGTCGCGATCATCGCGGAACACATGGGAGATCTTGGTCACCAGTGGTTGGCCATTCACCACTTGACCGAAGATTGTGTAGTGGCCGTTTCCGTCGGGATATTTGTCTTCCGTGATGAGGAACTGACAGGCCGCAGTGCCGGGTCCCGCGTTGGCCATAGCCACACGGCCGGGGCGGTCGAACTTGAGACTGTCCACGAACTCATCGGGGAGCCTGAATCCACAGTTGTGTGCGCCGGTCTCTGTGGGATCGCCGGTCTGAATCATGAAGTCCGGGATCTCGCGGTGGAAAATCAGATTTTCGTACAAAGGGTGAGTCGCCGGTCTCTTGGTTTTCGGGTCCAGCCAAGGCTGCGTGCCACGCGCTAAGCCGATAAAGGCGTGAACGGTTACTGGCGTCTCCTTTTCGAACAACTGCGCCGTGATCACGCCAGCCGAAGTGGTGATCATGGCATACAGGCCTGGCGGATACTTAGGTGCGTCGTTCGAGGGCGTTTGAGCAATCGCCGTCCCTGCGAGCATCAGCAAACCGCAGAGAATTTTGGACCCGAGCATCCTCGTCGCCTCAGCCGGGGAAGTTCAACTCAATGGTGACGCCGTTGGGGTCTTCCAGGAAAAGCTGCGCCAGGTTGATGCTGGGCACTAACCTTTCGCGAAACGCGCAACCGGCGGCGTTGAAGCGGGCCTTCATGCCGGCTAGATCCTGCGCAACAAAGGCGATATGGTCGATGCTGCCGGTCTCGTCGGCATCCTCCAGCGCTTTCTCTCCCAGATAGTCGATCAGCGGCTGAGGGTTGGCGCGGTCGATGCCCACCACATGCACCACCGCCTGGCCGGCATTATACAGCCAGATCCCCGGGAACTTGAATTCCGGCCGTGGCCCAGCCTGCAGCCCCAATACATCCGTGTAGAAATGCTCAGTCTCCGCGAGCCTGGTGGTGCGGACGGAGTAGTGGTCGAGCTTACAAAGCGGCATGTTCACTTCCTTCTTCTGGTCTGTCGTTTCCCGAGGAAATTTGTTTCGCCGAGGGCTGGACACCCTCTGGCGATCTGCTCTAATAATACAGCCATGCGGAATCTTAGCGGGCACTGAATCGACGACCCGCCAAGTCCCTGATGTCCGTAGCCACCACCGCGAACTCACCCTGCGAAACCTGTCAATTCCCTGTTTGGGTGTATACTTTCCGCAACCGGGTTCGAAAATGAGAGTCCTGGCTTCGCCCGACGAATTGACGGAAGTGTTCAAGAATTCACGGCGCACACCAACAGATTGGACGATCTAATCCGGATCATTGGGGTTCACGATGAAGGAATCGCGTAAATCGGCGGCCGACTCTCCGCGGCGGACCTTTCTAAAGGCTGCTGCCAGCGCCACCGCCGGCATGGTGCTGACTCGCGGGACGCAGTTGGCCCAGAGTGGTCGATCCGGCGCCGCGACCTTTCCCAAAATACATCCGCAGTTCATGATCACACCCGATCAGGCGTGGGACTGGAACGTCTTCAAAAGCCGGGGCGGTCCTACCTACGCCGGCAGCGCGGGCTGGAAACGCTACCTGGACTTCCTGATTTCGAAGCTGCAAGAGTTCGGCGCGGTCGACTTCGACTACGTCGAGATCCCTTACGACCATTACATCGTGGACGACTGGCCTGACCGGCGCACTCACTTCCACGATTCGGGTATCGCACTCGAAAAGCTCGTCAGCGACGGCACACCGGTTCCGGTCGTGGCCTCGTACGGCATGACGTCCGGCTTCACGCCGCCCGAGGGCGTGACCGCGCCGATGCTGTATTACGATCGCGCCAAGCCGCCGTCCGCGGAGGCGATGGCAGGGAAGATTCTGGTTTTTCAGACCGCGCCGTATCCTGATCCTCCATACTCCGATTCGTTTCTGGACAGTTATACGCTTACCGACTACGAGTGGCGATCGCCTGGCAAGTGGGCGCCGCTTTTTTCACCTCCGTCCGCGAACGCCACCAGTTCCTATCATTGCCGCTGGGTCTGGAGCCAACTCAACGGATTTGCCGCAATCGCCATCCACGGGCGCGTGGCGGGCATGGTCGTTGTGTACGATCTATCGCCCGGTGCAGCCTTCGGACTGGCGCAGCGGAGTGTCTACACACCGGACGGGAAGGCGGGCCTCGGCGCGAAGTACATCAACTGTCCCACTCTTGCGCTCGATCGAGTGAACGGAGCGAAGGTGGTGGCGGACGCGAAGGCCGGCAAACAGGCCACCCTGACACTCACCGCCCGCTTCCAGCGCGATACCGGCAAAGCGATCCTGGCGTATTTGCCGGGTCGGAACTACGGCACCCCCCAGGACGAACAGGTTCTGCTCGCCACGCACACCGACGCCATGTCTTTGATTGAAGAGAATGGCGGACTGGGCATGCTCGGGATCCTGTCGTATTTCAACCATCTTGCGCGGGCTGCACGGCCGCGTACGCTGGTCATCTACCTCGATTGCCGGCACTTTATGCCCGGCGGCGAAGGCAGTTGGCCGCAATTCGACTATTACACAATCCATCCCGAACTATTGAAGCCGGTCGTAGCGACGATCGGCATGGAGCACATGGGCGGCCGGCAGACCATCGAGGTCCCCCCTGGCGGCAACCAGTATGTCTACTCCAACGAGCTGCCCGAAAATGGCGGCGTTATCACGAGCCTGATGGACGTTCACAACAACAATATCTGGCTCGTCGAAGCGATCGCGCGCGCGGCGACCGACAATCACTGGCCCAGGGTTGACGTCAAATCTGGTAATGCGGGACCAGGTGTCAACGGCGGCTTTCAGGGTACGGTGAAGAGTCCCATGAACAAGGGCCGCGCGTATGGGATCCCCGGCGTCGGGTTGGCGGGCGACTGGCCCGGCGGCTGGACACAAACATATGCGCAACTGGACACCGAGGCTGGAATGCAGGGCTTCGACAAGGACTACTTCGTGCAGCAGGTGGCTGGTTTGTCGCAACTAGCGGGCGAGTTCATGCTCGTCAAGCCGCTCGTCATCGACTTCGGATGGGGCACACTCAAGTCGGCCCTCGTTAAGCTTCCGAATTCCGGATTCGTCTCGTCGCAGGAGGCCGCTCCACACAGCCAGGAACTCGTAAATCAGTATGTCTCTGCATTCCGGCTCGTCGAGGCCGCCGCTACGAGCGAGGCCCGCGCCGCCCTCAACAGCCTGTCGGCCCATATCTCGGCCTGGGTGGTGAATGACCAGCAGGACAGTCTCCGTGCGTTAGTGGAAGGCCAACTCGCCAAGCTGGCCTGAGCTGAGAGTGACCTGAAGCGCGAACGACGAATCCGTAGCGCCTGGACTACGGGCCTATCGGAAGTGTCCGGACTTTGGGCGTGTTGGTGAGGTGCGAGCCTCACATCAGCGTCGCGCCATGACTTCGTTACTTGCTCGATTCGGTATCGCCGCCGCTGAATTGACCTTCGGTGAGTGCAAGCGATCAATCATCCCTGGACGGCGCGCGATCCGGTCGTGAGATCCGGTCGCTGAGATCCGGTCGCAGTCTCGATCATTCAGTGGCTGATATAATCCTGCAACAGAGCTTGGGAGGCTGCTTGCTTGAAGCTGATATGGTTGTCGACCCTCGTGTTTCTGACGGGGCTGCGCGCCGCCGATTACCCGACTCCCGCTGAGGGCGATTGGATCGCGAAGAATTTCACCTTCACCACCGGCGAAGCCCTCCCTGAACTGCGGATCCACTACACAACTATTGGGAAGCCGCAGCGCGATGCCGGAGGTAGGATTGTCAACGCAGTACTGCTACTCCACGGCACAGGCGGCAATGGCCGGCAATTCCTCAGCGACAGCTTCGCCGGCCAGCTCTTCGGGCCCGGGCAATTGCTCGACGGCGCGAATCATTACATCATCCTGCCCGATGGAATTGGACACGGGAAATCCAGCAAACCAAGCGATGGCCTGCGCATGAAGTTCCCGAACTACACCTACGACGACATGGTTCGGGCACAGTACCTCTTGCTGACTGAGGGCCTTGAGGTGAACCACCTGCGGCTCATCCTGGGGACTTCCATGGGAGCTATGCACACTTGGCTTTGGGGAGAAATGTACCCACAATTCATGGACGCACTCATGCCGCTCGCTAGTGCGCCGGTGGAGATCGCCGGACGAAACCTGATGCAGCGGCGAATGCGCATCAACTGCATTAAGAGCGATCCCGCGTGGAACAACGGTGAGTACACCAAGCCGCCGGTCGCGGGCCTCACCTGCGTTAGTTACATCCGTACCATCATGACAACCGGTGCTTTCGAGTTGCAGAACCGCTATCCGACCCGGGAGAGCGTCATGGCGATGATGCAAAACAATAGGCCCGGACCAACGGATGCCAACGACATTATTTACGAGATGGACGCGTCCCGGTTTTACAATCCGGCCCCTAACCTTGGTAATATCCAAGCGCCGCTGGTAGCGATCAACTCGGCTGACGATGAGATTAACCCGCCTGAGCTCGGTTTCCTCGAAAGAGAAATCAAGAAAGTGAAACGGGGCAGGTTTATATTGCTTCCGATCACCGACCAGACCCGCGGGCATGCAACATACTCTTGGCCCGCAATCTGGGGCAAATACTTGGCCGAGCTTCTTAACGCGTCGAAATAGCGTCCTCGACCATCCTTGGCCGTGGCGCACGCACTTTGCGCGCCGCGTTCACACTGTGCAATCCGCGGGCGGTGCAATCCGCAGGCGGAGCATTTTCTCATTGAAGAATGAGCCTGAAGGCGGGAGCGAAGCGATCCGCAGACAGGGTCTCCTTTCTTGAG